>ERZ778017.581-NODE-581-length-47693-cov-5.566271_pt1 | contig 47693 bp, 48 predicted proteins | sample MGYA00375747_ERZ778017 | MGnify/ENA primary metagenome ERZ778017 (study PRJEB29350, sample SAMN05509838) | bioreactor metagenome | biome: bioreactor; material: wastewater | place: South Africa: University of Cape Town | collected 2014-03-17 ...
ACAGCCAGCGCACCTCGTCGAGGCGCGCATCGCGCTGGCCACGCCGCTGCTGCACGATCCGGCGCCAGCGCACGAGCAGCGGCTCCAGCTCGGCGCGCGCCCGCGCGTCGCGCGTCGGCGCCTCGCGCAGCTTGTCCAGGCGCAGCGCGATCGCCTTCAGGTAGCGCGGCAGCTCGCGCAGGCGCGCGGCCGGCGTGCGCGAGACGAAGCGCCTGGGCAGCAGCGCCTCGAGCTGCGCGCGCAGATCGTCGTGGACCTCGGCATGCGCCTTCGCCGCGGGCAGCTTCTTCTGCACCAGCGCCCAGGCCTCGAGCACCTCGGCGAGCGTGCGCGCCAGCTCCTGTCCGACGAGATTGATCCGCGTGCGCGCGTCGGCTACGCGCGCGGCAAAGGACTGCGCGTCGACCGGCAGCGGATCGACCAGGCAGGTGCGCTCGACGACGGCGGCAACCAGCTCGTCGCGCAACTCGTCCGCCCCGCCGAAGGACGCATACAGCAGCGACATGCGCTGGAACCCGGGCACGTTCTTCGCGAAGAACTTCAACGGCTCCTTCAGCGCGATCGTGAACAGGCGGACGAGACTGGCGTGCGTCGAAGCCTCGGCCTGCGCCGGATCGTCGAAGACCTGCACTTCGACGGCGTCGCCCAGATCGACCAGCGCCGGATAGCCGACGAGGCCGGCCGTGCCCGCACGAGCGCCTTCGAGGCGATCGGGCAGCGTGCCGAACGACCAGTCGACGAAACGTTCGGCCGGGACCGCCGCGAGCGGCGAGCGCTCGAAAGCCTGCTGCAGCGCGCCCTTGGCGCGCGCGCCGTATTCGGCACGCAGCGCGGCGAGCTGGCGCGACTGCCCGAGCACGCCGCCGTGCGCATCGACCAGCCGGAAATTCATCGACAGATGCGCGGGCAGCGTCTCCAGCCGGAAGTCGGCCGGTTGCGCGCGCAGGCCGCGCTGCTCGGCGAAGTCGTCGACGATCGCCTCGACCAGCGGACGCGAACCCGCGCGCTCGCGCCAGCGCTCGACGAAACCCGCCGCGTATTCGGGCAGCGGCACGAGATGCCGGCGCAGCCTTTGCGGCAGCGACTTCGCCAGCGCCTGCACCTTGTCGCCGAGCATGCCGGGGACGAGCCACTCGCAGCGCGTCGCATCGACGAGGTTCAGCGCGGCGATCGGCACCGTCATCGTCACGCCGTCGTCGGCGGTGCCCGGGTCGAAGCGGTAGTCGAGCGCGAAAGCGGCGCCGTGCAGCTCGAGCGAGCGCGGAAAGGCCTGCGCGTTCACCGCGTCGGGGTCCTTGCGCAACAGCGCTTCGCGCGACAGGAAGAGCAGGCGCGGATCGTCGCGCGAGGCCCCCTTCCACCAGCGCTCGAGCGCCTGCGTCGAATGCACGTCCTTGGGGATGCGCGCGTCGTACCAGTCGTGGAGATCGCACTCGTCCACCAGCAGATCGGGACGGCGGATGCGCTGCTCGAGCGCCTCGATCCCGGCGACCAGCTTCCGGTTGTGCACGAAGAAAGGCAGCTTCGTCTCCCACTGCCCGGCGACCAGCGCTTCGCGGATCAGCAGCTCGCGCGCCTGCTGCGCGTCGATCGGCGCAAGCGGCACGCGACGCTGCGCGTACACGGTCAGGCCGTACAGCGTGCCGCGCTCGTTGGTCATCGCCTGGCCGGCGTTGCGCGACCAGAACGGATCGGACGTGCTGCGCCGGATCAGGTGCGCCGCCGCACGCTCGATCCACGCCGGATCGATGCGCGCGACGGTGCGCGCGTAGAGCTTCGCCGTATCGACCATCTCGGCGGCCATCACCCACGGCGGCGGCTTCTTCGCCAGCGCGCTGCCGGGATGGATCGAGAACTTCGTCTGGTGCGAGCCGAGGTACTGCGCGTCGTCGGGCGACTTCGTGCCCAGGTTGCCGAGCAGCCCGGCGAGCAGCGCGCGGTGGATCGCTTCGGCCGTGGCGGGCCGTTCGTTCTCCTTCCACTTCAGCGTGCGGCACGCATCGAGCAGCTGCTCGCGCGCGTCGGCCCATTCGCGCAGCCGGCGCACCGACAGGAACTCGCGCTCCAGGCGCTGCGCCAGCCTGCGGTTCGATTCGCCCTCGGCGTGGCGATCGCGCTGCGCGGCGCTCCAGTAGTCCCACAGCTTCACGAAGGAAACGAAGTCGGACTTCTCGTCGGCGAAGCGCCTGTGCTGCTGGTCGGCGGCCTGCTGCGCGTCGAGCGGACGTTCGCGCGGATCCTGCGTCGACAGCGCAGCGGCGATCACCGCCACCTCGCGCAGGCAGTCCAGCTCGTGCGCGGCCAGCAGCATGCGCGCCACGCGCGGATCCACCGGCAGCTTCGCCAGCGTGCGCCCCACCGGCGTCAGCTCGTTCCTCTGGTCTACCGCGCCCAGCTCGTGCAGCAGCGCATAGCCGTCGGCGATCGCCTTGCGCGGCGGCGGATCGACGAAGGGAAAGCGCTCGACGTCGTCCAGCCGCAGCGCCTTCATCCGCAGGATCACGGCGGCCAGCGACGAGCGCAGGATCTCCGGATCGGAGAACTTCGGCCGCGAAAGGAAATCGGCCTCGTCGTACAGCCGCACGCAAACCCCGTCGGCGACGCGTCCGCAGCGACCGGCCCGCTGGTTTGCCGCCGCCTGCGACACCGGCTCGATCTGCAGCTGCTCGACCTTGCCGCGATAGCGGTAGCGCTTCACGCGCGCGAGCCCCGGATCGACGACGTAGCGGATGCCGGGCACCGTGAGCGAGGTCTCGGCGACGTTGGTCGCGAGCACGATGCGCCGTCCGTTCGAGGCGCCGAACACGCGCTGCTGCTCGGCCGCCGACAGCCGCGAGTACAGCGGCAGCAGCTCGATCGGGCCGCGCGACCACGGCGAACCGCTCCTCGCCGCCATTTCGCGCGCATGCAGCCGGCGCAGATGCTCGGCAACGTCGCGGATCTCGCGCTCGCCGGGCAGGAACACGAGCACGTCGCCCGGCGTCTCGCGCCACAGCGTCTCGATCGCCTCGTCGATGCGCGACGGCAGGCCGGATTCGTCGTCGTCGTCGCGATGCGCGTCGTCGAAACCGCGGTAGCGGATCTCGACCGGATAGAGCCTTCCCGAGACTTCGACCACCGGCGCCGGCTCGATCACCGCCTGCCCGTTCCCGTCGAGACGATCGGTCGCGCGCCCGAAGTGGCGCGCGAAGCGTTCGGCGTCGATCGTCGCCGACGTGACGACGAGCTTCAGGTCGTCGCGCCGCGGCCCGTCGAGCAGCTGCTTCAGGTAGCCGAGCAGGAAATCGATGTTCAGGCTGCGCTCGTGCGCCTCGTCGACGATCAGCGTGTCGTAGGCGCGCAGCAGCGGGTCGGAGGCGGTCTCGGCGAGCAGGATGCCGTCGGTCATCAGCTTGATCGTCGCGCCGCGATCGATGCGCTCGTCGAAGCGGATCTTGTGGCCGACGTGCGTGCCGAGCGGCGAGCCGATCTCCTCGGCGATGCGTCGGGCAACCGATGTGGCGGCGATGCGCCGCGGCTGCGTGTGGCCGATCAGCCCCGCCTGGCCACGGCCGGCAAGCGCGCAGATCTTCGGCAACTGAGTCGTCTTTCCGGAGCCGGTCTCGCCGCAGACGATGACGACGCGATGGCGGCGGATCGCCTCGGCGATCTCGTCGCGACGCGCCGAAACCGGCAGGTTCTCGGGAAAGCGCAGCGGCGGCAGCGGTCGCAGGGGCGGACGCTGCTGGGAATGCATGAGAGCGAAATTATAATGCGGCGATGAACGCCACCCGCGAGCCGGACTCCCCCGCCGAAGCCTCGGCCCCGATCGATCCTTCCACCGAGGACGAAGCGCGTTTCGTCGCCTGGCTGCGCCAGGTCGCCCCCTACATCCACGCCTTTCGCGGCAAGACCTTCGTCGTCGCGGTGCCCGGCGAGCTGATCCAGGCCGGACGCCTGAATGCGCTCGTGCAGGACCTGAGCCTGCTGCACGCGATGGGCATGCGCATCGTCGTCGTGCACGGCTCTCGTCCGCAGGTCAACGAGCAGCTGCGCCTGCGCGGCGTGGAGGCCGCCTATGCCGAGGGCCTGCGCATCACCGGGCCGGTGGCGCTCGAATGCGCGAAGGAGGCATCCGGCGAGATCCGCCTCGACCTCGAAGCGGCGTTCTCGCAGGGCCTGCCGAACACGCCGATGGCGCATTCGGCGGTACGGGTGGTCTCGGGCAATCTCGTCACCGCGCGTCCGGTGGGCATCGTCGACGGCGTCGATTACCAGCACACCGGCTTCGTGCGCAAGATCGACGTGCCGACCATCCGCTTCGCGCTCGAAAGCGGCTCGATCGTGCTGCTGTCGCCGCTCGGCTACTCGCCCACCGGCGAAGCCTTCAACCTGAGCATGGAAGACGTGGCGGCGAGCACGGCGATCGCGCTCGACGCGGACAAGCTCATCGTTCTCGCCGAGACGGCGATCGAAGGCGCCGACGGCGTGCTGCACGGCGAGATCTCCGAAGCCGACGCGCAGCAGCTGCTTGATTCCGGAACGCTCGCCGAAGACAGCGCGTTCACCTTGCGCCACGCGCTGCGCGCCTGCGAAGGCGGCGTGGCGCGCGCGCACGTCATTCCCTTCGGTATCGACGGCAGCGTGCTGCTCGAGCTGTTCCAGCACGACGGCGTAGGCACGATGCTCGTCGAGGAAACGCTCGAATCGGTGCGCGAAGCCACGCCCGACGACGTCGGCGGCCTGCTCGCGCTGATCCGTCCGCTCGAGGACGACGGCACACTGGTCAAGCGCGACCGCGCGCTGATCGAGCGCGAGATCGGCAACTTCACCGTCATCGAGCACGACGGCGTCATCTTCGGCTGCGCCGCGCTCTACGCGTTCCCCGAATCGGGCATGGGCGAGATGGCCTGCCTGGCGGTGAACCCGAACGTGCAGAATCGCGGCGACGGCGAGCGGCTGCTGCGTCGCATCGAGCAGCGCGCGCGAGCGGCCGGCCTGAAGAAGCTCTTCGTGCTCACCACACGCACGATGCACTGGTTCCTCAAGCGCGGCTTCGTCGTCGCGTCGGTGGACCAGCTGCCCGCCGAGCGCAAGAACCTGTACAACCTGCAGCGCCGCTCGCTGGTGCTGATCAAGAACCTGTAGGAATTGGCATGGCGCGCACCGTCCACTGCATCAAGCTGAACCGCGAAGCCGAAGGGCTCGACTTCCCGCCCTACCCGGGCGAACTGGGCAAGCGCCTGTACGAAAACGTCTCGAAGGAAGCCTGGCAGGGCTGGATCCGCCACCAGACGATGCTCGTCAACGAGAACCGCCTGAACCTGGCCGACGCCCGCGCGCGCAAGTATCTGGCGCAGCAGATGGAGAACTATTTCTTCGGGGAAGGGGCGGATCGGGTGGCGGGGTATGTACCGCCGAGTGAAGGGTGAAGGGTCAAGGGTGAAGGGGCAACAGACAGCGGCCTTCGAACGGAGCCGCGTTGAATTTCCCCTTCACCCTTGACCCTTTACCCTTCACTTCCTCCACCGATAGCAGCGCATCGGCGGAATATTGACCAGTTCGAGCGAGACTTCCGGCTCGCCGAGGACCGGGCGGGCGCGGTCGGCGACAGCGCCGCGGAACTGGTAGGCGACGAAGCAGCCGCCCGGGGCGAGCACGTCGCGGATCGCTTCGATGATGCGGGTGCCCACGTCGACCGGCATCGTCGAGAACGGAATGCCGGAGAGAATCGCCTTCGGCGGCTTCAGCCGGTGCGTGGTGATCAGCTCGCGCAGATTCTCGGCGCTGCCCTGATGCACCATCAGGCGCTTGTCGTCGAAGCCGCGAACGAAGTCGGCGAACACCGGGTCCAGCTCGACGGCGAGCAGCGTGGAATTCTCCGGCATGGCGGAAAGGATCGCGCGCGTCGTTCCGCCCGTGCCCGGTCCCAGCTCGACGACCGAATCCGCTTCATTCACGCCCGCCATCCGCACCATGCGGCGCTCGAGGAAACGGGAGCTGGGGATGACCGACCCCACGTCCCGGGGTTCTCGAAGGAACCCCTTCAGAAAGGCCAGGCGGTCATCCTGCTGCGGGCGCAGCGCTTCGAGACGAAACATCGGGCGATCTCCTCCGGCTGACACAATTCGTTCCGATGGCCGGAGGGGGCGATGGACCTCATCCCCGCGCCCCGGTCGCCTTGCGACGCTCGACTCCGTCGGGCGCCGCGATGATTGCAACGTCGGCCCCGTGCACGGCGAACAACCCCGCCGCGACCACCCCGGGCCATTGTTCGATGCGCGCCTCCACCTGCTCGGGATCGGCGAGGTCGAGACCGCGTACATCGAGGATTTCGTTTCCGTTGTCGGTGAGCCCGCTCTCGCGCAGGCTCGGCTCTCCGCCCAGCGCGCGCAGCCGTTGCGCCACCAGTTCGCGCGCCATCGGGATCACTTCGACCGGCAGCGGAAAGGCGCCCAGCCTGCGGACGCACTTCGACGCATCGACGATGCACACGAAGTGCCCGCTGGCCGATGCGACGATCTTTTCGCGCGTGAGAGCGGCGCCGCCGCCCTTGATCATTCGCAGTTGCGGGTCGATCTCGTCGGCGCCGTCGACGTAGACGGGAATCGACGCGCCGCTGGCGAGCACCTCGTTCAGCCCCAGCACCCGCAGCCCGCGAGAACGGGCGCGCGCGGCGGTGCGCTCGGAAGCGCAGACGAGCGCCGGCGGCGGTGAAGCGAGCGCGGCAAGCTCGTCGACGAAGAGGTCGACGGTGGAGCCGCTGCCGACGCCGAGAACGGCGCCGACGACGATGTCGTCGAGCGCCGCGCGTGCGGCGGCCCGCTTCAGTTCGCTGGAATGCATCGGCGGGAGTTTACACACTCCCCGGCTGCGGCCCGCGCTCAGGCGCTGATCAGATCGGGAGCCGTCAAGGCGCGCAATACCGCCTGGTTGCATTGCCCGAGCGACATCACGCAGTCGTCCAGCCGCGAAGGCAGCTGCGGATCGGGACCGTTCTCGATCGACTCGATGACCTTCAGGTACGGCATGTAGGGGCCGCGCCGTTCCACCAGCGTTTCGTGCACGCGCTCGGGCACGTGCAGATTGCGGAACAGCTCCGCGAACGGACGCTTGAGCAGCTTGTCGAGCAGCGACAGCACGCCGAGAATAAACACTTCGTCGCGCAGCTGCTCGTCCTGCCCGGCGCCGATCAGATGCTCGAGGAAGACGCCGCGCCGGAACGACGCGACCATCGCCGGGCGCAGGTTCGAGTCCCTGCAGGCAGTGGCGAGCAGCAGTGCGCACCAGCGCTTCAGCCGTCCGTAGCCGAGCATCATCACGGCGTGGCGGAACGACTGCACTTCCACCGAAAGGCCGAAGCCGGGCGAGTTGATGTAGCGCAGCAGCTTGTAGGCGAGCGCCGCGTCGCGGCGGATCACCTTCTCCATCGCCACCGGGTCCTCGTTGCGATCGATCATCGACATCATGTCGACGATCGTCGTGTAGTTCGGATTGCCGTTCTCCCCGCCCACGTGCTGCAGCGCGTCTTCGGTAGGCCAGCCGACCACGGCTACGGCGCCCCGCTCGAAGCACTTCTCCATCATCGCGATCGTTCGCACGCCGTCGTTCACGTGCGGGATCGAGCGCTTCGCCTGCGCCTGCGCCTGCATCGCCTGCAACAGCGGCTGCTGCAGCCGGCGGTCGGCGTCGACGTGGATGATCGACATGCGAAACGCGGGAACGAGATCGGGCGTCAGCGGCCTCTCGGGGCGCCCGCCGAGCATCAGCGGAAAGCCCGCCTCGTGCAGCTTGGCGGCGAGCGCCCTGCCCTCGTCCGCATCCATCATCGCGCCGGGCACCTCGATCCACAGCGTGGGCGACGGCTCGATCGTCAGCAGCTCTTCGTCGATCGGCGCCGACGAGCGCAACGCGATCGTGCCGCCTTCGCCCGCGCGCTGCCCGGTGAATTCGCGGTACAGCGCCGCCATGTTCACCTCCGGCCCGCCCGGGGAGACGCTCACCCGCATCGCCAGCGCATTGCGTTGCCGGTCGACGATCGGCTCGTAGCCGATCAGCGCGCTCATGAACAGGGACGTCGGGCTCATGTGCCTCAGAGGTAGTCGAACAGCGACAGGCGCGCGATCTGCGCGTAGGTGGTCATCGCCGCTTCGAGCGATGTGCGGTTGTTCTGGAAATTCGAGATCGCCGCGGCGTAGTCGAGATCGACGAGGTCGGACAGCCGCTCGCGGGCGTCGAGATCGCCGTTCGCCAGCGCCGTCTCGTGCGCGTCGATCGCACGCAACTGTTCGCCGGCGCGCGTGCGCGCCATCAGCACGCGCTCCAGGCCGGCATCGAGCGCATCGGTGGCCGTCGAGAGCGCAGCGCTGACGTCGGCCGCGCTCGCATTGGCGTCGCCCAGGACGCCGACGATCGTGTCGAGCGCCGCGAACAGCGTGTTCCCCGCGGCGTCGGCGAAGATCGCGCGGCCGTCCTGGCTGGTCGTGTACTTCGCGTCCAGTCCGGTGTACTGCTCCCCGGGATGGGATCCCTGCGCCGTGGGCGCAGGCGCGGGCGCGACCGGCTGGCCGCTCGACGCATCGAACGGCGCCGTCGTCGCGCCCTGGCCGCCGAACACGTAGCCTCCGGCGCCGTCGCGACTGTTGGCGAGCGACACCAGCTGATCGCGCACGCCGCTCAACTGCTGCGCGATGAGCGCGCGGTCGGCCGAGGACCTCCCTCCGTTGCCGGCGGACACCAGCTCCTCGCGGGCGAACTGCAGCGCATCGCTCACCTGCCCGAGCGTGCTGTCGGCGGTGGACAGCATCTGTCGGGCGAAGCCGATCATCCGGTTCTCGATCGAGATGCGCGCGAGCTGGGAACGCAGCCGCTCGGCCTGCGCCGCGGCGAGCGGGTCGTCCGACGGATCGTTCACGCGCTTGCCGGTGGACAGCTGCAACTGGTCGCCGTTCAGCGCCGAACGCCGCTGCGCCATCGCGTCGAGCGCCCGCTGGTGCGCGTACATGGTCGGAATGCGGGTCATCGCCTGCGGCTCCTTTGCGGACTCGGTTGCGGACTCAGTTGCGAACTCGGTCGCGGGCTCAGCGCGCCGTGGCGGCGAGCAGCGAATCGAACATCGACTGCGCCGCCTGGATCACCTTCGCCGCGGCCTGATACATCTGCTGGTACTGCATCAGGCGCGCAGCCTCTTCGTCGAGGTTCACGCCCGAAACTTCGGCCTGCGCGGCCTGTGCGTTCGACAGCAGGCCGGCCGATGCGGTGCGGCTCGCCTGCGCCGACTGCGTGCGCGCGCCGATCTCGCCGACCATCGTCGCAAAGGAATCGGTGAGCGGCGCGGACTCCGTGATCATCGCGCGCGCATTGCGCCCGTCGGTTCCGGGGCTGGCGTTGGGAACGATCTCGACCTCGTCGCCGACGACGGGTGTGCCGCGCAGCGTCAGCGACCAGCCGTCCTGCGCGATCGTCGCACCGGACACGTAGCTGCCGGTTACCGTGCCGCCCGGCAGGCCGACGATGCGATAGGTTGCGGCGGTGTCGAAGGTGATGGTCACCGCGCTTGCCGACGTCGCGCCGGCGAGATCGAAGGACGAGATCTTCAGCGCGCCCTTGTTCCCCGCGCCGAGCTGCGCCGTCACCGGCCAGGCGGCGGCCAGCTCCGAGCCCGAGTCCAGTGCGCTGCGGAAATCGACACCGGAGCTGCCGATCGCGAACATGTCCTTGCCGGCGGCGCCGGCCGCGTCCACGCCGAGCTTCTGGCGATCGTTGTACGTCTGCGCGATGTCGCCCGCCAGTTTTGCCAACGCCCCGCGCGTCTGCGCGAGATCCTGGTCGCGAAAATTCATCCAGCCGGCGATCGACCCGCCGCCGAAGGAGTCGGCGCTCATCGGCATGGTGGCGGTGCCGTTCTGCAGCGAGACCCGCTGCTTCGACGGATCGGACGGGTCGGCGCCGACGACGAGCGCCGCCGCCCGCGTGCCGACCAGCAGCCCCTCGCCGCCCGCGGCGAACAGGTTCACCGTTCCGTCGTCCTGTGCGAGCGCGGTGACCTTCATGTATTCGTTCAGCTGCAGCAGCACGCGGTCGCGCTCGTCGAGCAGATCGTTCGGCGCATGGCCGCTCGCCTGCACCGCGGAGATCCGGCCGTTCAGTCCGGCGAATTGCGTGAGCAGCTCATTGACGCGACCTGCCGCGTTCGCGATCTGATCGTCGGCGTCGCGTCCGAGCGCGGCCATCTGCGAATCGGCGTTGCGGATGCGCTGCGCGAGCGTATCGGCGCGCTGCACGACGACCTCGCGCGCGGTGGGGTCCGACGCCCGGTTCACGACGTCGGCGAGCGCCGCATTCAGGTCGTCGATCGCCGCGCCGATTCCGTCGTCGCCGCTGGCGAGCACCCGCTGCAGGCGCTCGAGATACGCCGCGCGCGTGCTGTCGGCCGACGAGGCAGCCGTGCTCGACGCCAGTTCGCCGGCGAGGAAGCGGTCGTAGCTGCGCTGCACGGTGACCAGGTCCACGCCCATGCCGAGGAAGCCGCCGCCGGTGTACGTGCCGCCGGCCGTGGCGAACACCGCTTCCTGCCGGCTGTAGCCCGGCGTGTTCGCGTTGGCGATGTTGTGCCCGGTCGTCTGCAGCTGCGCATAGGCCGCCATCAGGGCGCTCTGCCCGATTCCCAGCAGGCCTGCCATCGGCGTCTCCTCAAACGCCCGAGCGCGCCAGGCGCAACGTGCGCTGGATCGTGCTCTCGAGCTTGTCGGCGTAATCCGGATCGGTGGCGTAGCCGGCGCGCTGCAGGCCCTGTGCGAAACCCTCGGGCGATTTCGCCTCGCGCAGCACGCCGCCGTAGCGCGCGCTCGTCGACATCAGCGATGCCCAGTCGCGGAACGCCTCGGCGTACGAGCCGTAGGCGCGGAACTTCTCGAGCGCCTTCACCGGCTTTCCGTCCACGTATTCGGTGGTCGTCACGTCCACCGTCGGCCCGTTCCATCCGCCGGTGGCCTTGACGCCGAACAGGTTGTGCGCGCTGCGGCCGTCGGCGTGCCGGATCTCGTGCCGTCCCCAGCCCGACTCGAGCGCCGCCTGGCCGACGACGAACGCGGCCGGAACGCCGGTCGTGCGCTGCGCGGCGATCGCGTGCGGCCACATCCGATCGACGAACGCGGCCTGCGGCGCATCGAGGCGCTTCTCGAGCGATTCCTTCAGCGCGCGCGAGGCGCGCGGATCGAGCGACAGCGTGCTCGGCGCTGCCTTCGTCGCGGCGTCCCGCGCGGAGTTCGCCGTGTTCGCGACGTTCGACGCGGTGTCCGTCTTCGCGGCGGGGGCGAGATTGCGCTCGAGCTGCCTGGCGATGATCCCGGCCAGGCCCCCCGGCCGATTCGCCATCGACTGCGACAACTGCTGGTCGAGCATCGCGACGTAGGTCTCCTGTCCGGGGCCGTCGAACATGCCGCTCTTCGGCATCGCATCGCGCATGCTCTTGAGCAGCTGCTGCAGGAACAGCGCCTCGAACTGGCCTGCCGCCTGCTTCAGCGCGGCGCGAGGATCGCCCGCGGCATTGCGGCGCAACGCGTCGAGCGACCTCGCATCGAGCGCGAGTCCGTTCGTCAACGTCGACCCCGCCGCCATCAGATGATCTCCAACTCCGCCTTCAGGCTCCCGGCGGCCTTCAGCGCCTGGAGGATCGCGATCAGGTCCTGCGGGGTGGCGCCGAGGCTGTTCAAGGCCTTCACGACGTCGGGCAGCTTCGCCGACCCCTCGAGCATCATCATCGACCCGCCGTCCTGGCGGATCTCGATGTCGGCTCTTTCGGCAACGACGGTCGAACCTTTAGAGAAAGGCCCGGGCTGGCTGACCATCGGCGTCGACTGCACGGTGACCGACAGGTTGCCGTGCGCCACCGCGCTGGGCGCGAGCGTGACCGACTGGTTCATCACCACCGAGCCGGTGCGGGCGTTGACGATCACGCGCGCGAGCGGCGCGGCCAGGCGCACGTCGAGGTTCTCGAGTCCGGCGAGGAAAGGCACGCGCTGCGCGGGATCGGACGGCAGCGTCACGCGGATCACCCGCGCATCGAGCGGCTGCGCGATCGGCACGGCGGCGCCCGATCCGGGCAGCACGCTCGCATTGATCGCTTCGGCGACGCGGTGCGCGGTGGCGAAGTCGGTCTGGTTCAGCTCGATGTGGATCGTATCCGAGGCGAGCGTCTGGTTCGGCACGACGCGCTCGACGGTCGCGCCGCCCGGCACGCGCCCGGCGCTCAGGTGGTTGATCTGCACCTTGCTCCCGGCGGCCGAAGCGCCGGCGCCGCCGACCACCAGGTTGCCCTGGGCCATCGCGTACACCTGCCCATCGGCGCCGCGCAGCGGCGTGAGCAGCAGCGTGCCTCCGCGCAGGCTCTTCGCGTTGCCCATCGACGAAACGGTGACGTCGATCGCCTGGCCCGGCTGCGCATACGGCGGCAGCTGCGCGGTGACCATCACCGCGGCGGCATTGCGCAGCTGCGGCGTGATGCCGGGCGGCAGCTGAACGCCGAGCTGCGACAGCATCGACTGCAGGCTCTGCACGGTGAACGGCGCCTGCGTCGTCTGGTCGCCGCTGCCGTCGAGTCCGACGACGAGCCCGTAGCCGATCAGCTGGTTCGCGCGCACGCCCTGGATCGAGGCAAGCTCCTTCACGCGTTCGGCATGCGCGGGCGCGTGCGGCGCGAGCGCCGACGCGGCGACGAACGCGACGGCGAGCGCAAGGCAAGCCGCGCGGCGCGGGATGCGCGAGAGGCGCCGGATGCCCGGAAGGCCGCAGGCGGCACGGGAACGCAGGGGTCGGATCATGTCGGGTCTCCGGTTCGCACGCCGGCTTTCAGATCGGCAGGAAACTGAGGAAGAAGCGCGCGAGCCAGCCGACCGTCTGCGCGTGGTCGATGTCGCCGCGGCCGCGCGCTTCGAGTCGCGCATCGGCCACGCGCGTGGACGACACGAGATTGCCGGGCAGCAGGCTCACCGGGTCGACCACGCCCGAGAAGCGCAGCACCTCGACGTTCTGGTTGATGCCGACCTGCTTCTCGCCGGAGACGACGAGGTTGCCGTTGGGCAGCACGTCGATGACGGTGACGGTGATCGTCCCGGAAAATGCGTTGTCCGACCCCGTCTCGCCCTTGCCCTCGAAGGTGTTGCTCGAGCTTCCCGCGACGCCGAGCTTCGGAAGGATGCTCGACGTGGGCGACTTGAGCGGCAGTCGGGTGAGGCTCGCGTCTACCGAGGCATTGCGGTCCACCGAGCTGTTCGAACTGCTGCGCGCGGAGGTCTTTTCCTGGATCTGGATCGTCAGGATGTCGCCGACGAGCCGCGCGCGCCGGTCCTCGAACAAACCGCGGAAAGTCGACGGATGGAAGATCGCGCCGTCGGCCGCCTGCGGGCGCGGCGCGTTCGCCGCGGCCACGGCGATCGGCGTCGGTTGCGGCCGCGCGGAAGTCGGCTCGAGCACGTGCACGGTCGGCGTTGCGGCGCAGCCGGCCAGCGCGAGCAGCGCGAACGCCGAAGCGATTCGCGCGTAGCGGGCGCCGCTCACAGCTGCGACAGCCGCGCGAGCATCTGGTCCGAAGTCTGGATCGACTTCGAGTTGATCTCGTAGGCGCGCTGCGTCTGGATCATCGCGACGAGTTCCTCGACGACGTTGACGTTCGAGGTCTCGACGTAGCCCTGGTTGATCAGGCCGGCGCCGTTGTTGCCCGGCGTGCCGATGGTCGGCGCGCCCGAGGCGGCGGTCTCGAGGTAGAGGTTCTGTCCCTTCGGATCGAGGCCGGCCGGATTGACGAAGGTGGCGAGCTGCACCTGCCCGACCTGCGTCGGGTTGGCCTGCCCCGCCTGCATCACCGACACGACGCCGTCGGCGCCGATCGTCACGCTGGTCGAATTGGGCGGGATCACGATCGGCGGCGACATCGGCATGCCGTTCGAGGTGACGAGCTGGCCGGTGGCGTCGACGCGAAACGATCCGTCGCGCGTGTAGGCGACGCTGCCGTCGGGCATCTGCAGGCTGAAGAAGCCGTTGCCGTCGATCGCCATGTCGAAGGTGTTGCCGGTCTGCTGCAGGTTGCCCTGCGTGAACAGGCGCGCCGTTGCCACCGGGCGCACGCCGGTGCCGACCTGCAGGCCGGTGGGCAGCTGGTTCTGCTGCGTTTCCTGCCCGCCCGCCTGGCGCATGTTCTGGTAGAGCAGGTCCTCGAACACCGCGTGCGAGCGCTTGTAGCCGTTCGTGCTGACGTTGGCGAGGTTGTGCGAGATCGTGTCGAGCTGCATCTGCTGCGCGTCGAGCCCGGTCTTGGCGATCCACAGCGAACGAATCATGGTTTCAGCCCTTCAGCGAAAGGAGTTGCGAGGCCTTCTGCTCGTTGCCCTCGGCGGTCTGCAGCATCCGCATCTGCATCTCGAACTGGCGCGCGAGCGCGATCATCCCGACCATCGACTCGACCACGTTCACGTTGCTGCCCTCGATCGAACCGGGCACCACGCGCACCGACTCGTCCATCGGCGCCGAGTCGCCCGCGCGCATGCGCACGAGCCCGTCGGCGTCCTTGCGCAGTTCCTCGGCCGGCGGATTCACCAGCTTCAGTCGTCCGACCTGGAACGGCGGCTGATTGCCGATGCGCGCGCTCACCGTGCCGTCGCCGCCGATCGAGACTTCGGCGCCGGGCGGAATCGCCAGCGGGCCACCGTCGCCGAGCACGATCTGTCCGCGCCGGTTCTGCAGCGTGCCGTCGGCCCCCACTTCGAGCGCGCCGTCGCGCGTGTAGGCCTCGTCGCCGTCCGCGCCCTGCACCGCGAGCCAGCCGCCGCCGGCGACCGCGAGGTCGAGCGCGCGTCCGGTCTGGCGGATCGGACCCGACGAAGCATCGAAACCCGCGCTCGCCTCCAGCGCCCAGACGCGCGTCGTCGCCGCGTTCGGCTGCTCGCCGGGCACCGCGCGAAACGCCATCAGGTCGGCGCGAAAGCCGTCGGTGCTGCCGTTGGCGAGGTTGTGCGCGAGCGCGTCCTGGCGCTGCATCAGCGCCTTGGCTCCGCTCATCGACTGGTAGATCAATCGGTCCATCGTGCCTCCCGCGGCGCGCGACGGCGTTCAGCGCGTCGCCGGCGCGAACGAGTGTTCGGTCAACGCAGGTTGACGATCGTCTGCATCACCTGGTCCTGCGTGCGGATCGTCTGCGCGTTGGCCTGGTAGACGCGCTGCGCGGTGATCATGTTGACCAGCTCGGCCGTGAGGTCGACGTTCGACTGCTCGACCGCACCCGACTGGATGACGCCCAGGCTGCCCGCGCCCGGCGTGCCGGACATCGGCGCGCCCGAATCCGCGGTCTCGGCCCATTGGTTTCCGCCCAGCGGCTGCAGGCCCTGCGGGTTCGTGAAGTTCGCGAGCACGACGCGCCCCTGCGCGAGCGTCGTGCCGTTGGTGTAGCGCGAGAGCACCGTGCCGTCCGAAGAGATCGAGAAGCCCGACAGGCGACCCGCCGCGTAGCCGTCCTGCGACAGCTGCGAGACCGAGAACGCAGAACCGAACTGCGTGATCTTCGACAGATCGAAGGGGACGGTCAGCGCGCCCGCTCCGTTCGACACCGGCACCGTCACCGGAAAGCCGGTCGGCGAAGTGGAGGTGAGCTTGCCGTCGGCATCGAATTCGAAGGTCGCGAACGGCGAGCCGGGTCCGCCGGGGCCGTCCAGCTGCGTGCCGTCGGCGGCGACGTAGGCGTTCCACTGGTTGGCCACCGTGTCGCTCTTGCGGAAGTACACGGCGACCGTGTGCTCGGTCCCCTGCGAATCGAACACCGCCAGCGAAGTCGCGCCGTTGTAGCTGGCGCCGTCGGCGATGCTGAACGGCGTCTTCGTCGAATCGGGCGCCTTCGCGCGCGTGTCCAGGTTCGCGGTGATGGAGGCCGAGGAAGTCATCTTCGGCGCCACGTCGCCGGTCTGCAGTCGCAGCTCGACCGGCGTTCCGGTGGTCACCTTCCCGTTTGCGTCGGCCGGATACCCCGTCAGCCGCCCGCCCTGCGCGTTGACCAGGTAGCCGTCCTTGTCCAGCTGGAACTGCCCGTTCCTCGTGTAGGTGACCTCCCCGCTGTTCGACATGCGGAAGAAGCCGCGCCCGTTGATCGCCATGTCGAGCGCGTTGTTCGTCGTCGCGATGTCGCCCTGCGTGAACTGCTGCGTGATCGCCGCGACCGTCACCCCGATGCCGTTGTAGTGCGTGCCCGCGCCGTAGAGCGACGTTGCGTAGATGTCGGCGAACTCGGCGCGCGAGGCTTTCGCGCCCACCGTGTTGCTGTTGGCGACGTTGTTGCCGATGACGTCGAGGTTGCGCGCCGCGGCGTTCAACCCGCTCAATCCCTGCTGGAAAGACATTCGTGGCTCCTGGTGGAAATGCTGCGGGTTCAGAGAACGGCGCGGATCGCCGATGCGGCGACGGCGTCGCGTCCGACGAGATCGAGCCGCGCGCCGCCCGGCGCCTGGCTCACGCCGTTCACGCGCGCCGGCACGAGCGCGACGACGCGCGACTCGCCACCGTTCTCGTCGACGCCGTATGCACGCAACGTGTACTTGCCCGAGGACACGGCACGCCCGTCGGTGTCGATGCCGTCCCAGTCGAGGGTGTGCACGCCCGCTTCGGGCTCGGAGAAATCGCGCGCATGGACGACGCGCCCGGCGGCATCGACGATCTCGACGCGCACCGCGCGTGCCGCGGCGGAAAGCTCGAATCCGACGCGAACCGATTTCGAGTCGCTCAGGTCGACGTTCGGCATCGTCGGATCGTTGTTCACGATGCCGGCATCGGGGTCGGTCCATTCGAAGCGATTGCCCTCCACCAGCACCTGGCGGCCGAGCAGCCCCACCGCCGACAGCGGCGATACGGCGGTCGATGCCGTCGCGACCTTCGTCATCGAAGCGTTCAGCTGCTCGATCCCGCGCACCGTGTTGATCTGCGCGAGCTGGCTCGTCACCTCGGCGTTGTCCAGCGGATTGAGCGGATCCTGGTTGCGCATCTGCGCGACGAGCAGCTTGAGGAACCGGTCCTCGGTGCCGTCGGCGGTGTCGGTTCCGTCGGCCGGCGCGCCGTAGGCGGCGGCCGCCGCGTTCGCGGCTGCATTCGCCGCATTCGTCCGGCTCGCGGTGTCGTTCTGCGTGCTGCTGACCATCGTCGTTCTCCCTCGCTCACTGGCCGAGTTGCAGCGTCTTCAGCGCGAGCTGCTGGGCGGTGTTCATCACTTCGACGTTGTTCTGGTACGAGCGCGACGCCGAGATCATGTCGACCATCTGCTCGACGACGTTGACGTTGCTCTGCGTGACGTAGCCGTCGGCGTCCGCCAGCGGATGCGACGGATCGTGCAGGCGCTTGCCGGGCGTCGTGTCCTCGATCACGTCGGTGACGCGCACGCCCACCTGCGCTGCGTCGGCGCCGGCCGCCTGCGCCTGGAACACGACCTGGCGCGCGCGGTAGGCCTTTCCGTCCGGCCCGGCGACGCTGTCCGCGTTGGCCAGGTTCGACGCGACGACGTTCAGCCGCTGGCTCTGCGCGGAGACCGCGCTGCCGGAGATTCCGAGAATGTTCAGAAGCGACATCGTTCGACTCCCAGGTTCACTCGCCGCGGATGGCGGAGAGCACGTTGCGCACGTTGCCGTTGATGAAGCGCAGCGTCGCCTCGTAGCGCAGCGAGTTGTCGGCGAAGTTCGCGCGCTCGCGGTCGAGGTCGACGGTGTTGCGATCGAGCGTAGGCTGCTGCGGCGTGCGCCACAGCATCGCCGGCTGCGAAGACGTGGAAGCGCCGCTCACCGGCAGGAAGGCCTTGCCGGCCGCGCCCGCCGCATCGGGCTGCGCCAGCGCGACGCGCAGCGGCGAGCCGCCGGACGAGGTCAGCGACACGCTGCCGGCGGGCACGCCGTCGATGCGCGCGGCAGCCTGCGCGAGCGCCTGGCCGAAATCGAAGTCGCGCGCCTGGTAGTTGGGCGTATCGGCGTTCGCGATGTTCGACGCCAGCACCTGCTGGCGCTGCGCACGCAGCGCAAGCGCCTCGCCCTGGAACTGCAGCGTGCCGGTGAGCCGGTCGAGCATCGCTCCCTCCTGTTTTTCCGATCGCTGCCGATTATTCGTCCGGGCTCTCGCGCGGATGAGGCGAAAAACGCCGGCTTTGTCCCGCATCTCGCGCAACCGGCGGGCAGGCGCCGGCACTAGGCTGCGCGAATGGACCCGTCGATCGAGACCTTCCGCCCGCAGCGCGCTTCGTGTGCGCCCGCCGCGGCCGCACGCATCGTTTCGGCACACATCGTGCTGGCGCACGCGCTCGCCGCCGGCGCCGCCGCGTGTTTCGCCGTCTCGACCGGCGCCGCCGCTGCGCCGGCCGCTTCGCCGGCCTCGCCGGTCACTACGCCGCAGGCTTCCACCCGGGCGGCGACGGACGAAGCTTCGCCGATGGCGGACATGGGTCCGCAGCTTCAGCGCTGGATCGAGGAGTCGGCGGCATCGACCTGGACGGTGCGCCTGCCGGCCGATGCGGACGCTTCCGCCGCCGACGACGAGACCGGCCGCGCCGGCCTGCGCGTCGAGGTGCAGGTCGGCAAGCTGAATCGCGGAATGCGGCTCGCGCCCTGCGCGCGCATCGAGCCGTTCCTGCCGCCCAACGCGAAACTGTGGGGCCGCGGCTTCGTCGGCGTTCGCTGCGCCGAGGGCGCCTCCTGGTCGACGATGATTCCGGTGACCGTTTCGGTGTTCGGACCGGCGCTGGTGGCGAATCTCCCGTTGCCGGCGGGCGCGATGCCGAGCGCCGACGACTTCCGGATCGAGGAGGTCGACTGGACGCGCACCACCGGCGTGCCGGTATCCGATCCGGCGTGGCTGGCCGGCCGCTCGCTGGGCCGACCGCTGTCGGCCGGACAGGTGCTGCGCGCCAACGACCTGCGGATTCCGCAGACGATCGCCGCCGGCGACCCCGTGCGCATCCGGATGGTCGGCTCGGGTTTCAGCGTCTCGGCCGGCGGCTTCGCGCTGTCCGGCGCCGGCGAGGGACAGTCGTTGCGCGTGCGTACCGAAACGGGCAGGATGCTCGTCGGCACGGTCCGCGAGCGTACGGTCGAAGTCCGCCTCTGATGCGATCTTCGGCAATCGAACGCGGGCCGCGGCCCTCAAGTTCGGCGCAACGCGGCCGATACTCCCGGCATCCGGGCTCGTACCCGGGTTCGAAAGGGGAATCGCCATGAAGATCGGCAAACCCACGGAGCCGCAACAACCCGATGCACTGTCGCGTGCCGGCCACGGCGCGCCCGTTGCCGGCGCCGGCGCCGGCGCACGCAGCGACGCCGTCGAGAAGACCGCGCCGGCCGATGCCGTGCACCTGTCGCCCGCCTCGAAGAGCCTCGCGACCGAAGCCACTGCCGAGGAACAGATGCGGCTGCACAAGGTCGAGGAAGTCAAGGCGGCGATCCGCGAGGGACGCTTCCAGGTGAGCGCCCACGCGGTCGCCGACAAGATGATCTCGCAGGCAGCCGAGCTGCTCGAGACGCTTTCACGAACGAAATGACGGCAGGCGTCCGCGCTGCAGCGCCGTCGCTCGACGACGGTCTCGCGCTTCTCGAGGAGCAGCGCGAGGCGATGCTCGCGCGCGATGCGGATCGGCTCGAGGACATCAACGCCCGCCTGTCGGGGTGGATCGCCGCCTGCCGGAAGGCTCCGGCAGCGCCCGATGCCCGCATTGCCGAACGTCTGCACGCGCTGCGCGCGGCGCTCGATTCGAACTCGACCCTCGCACGCCGCTCGGCGCTGCAGGCCTCGCGCGCGCTCGGTGCGCTGCTCGGGCCCGCGCCCCGTCTGTACACCGACGAAGGATTGACGAACTCCCCGGCGCATCGCCGGGGAGTTCGTTCCGCCTGATTCGGCGCGTCGGCGGGGATCGCCCGCCGCGCTCCCCACCGGATTGGACAACAGGGTCGCCCGCGTCTTGGCGGGCGACCCTGTTGTCTAGAAGCTCTCCCATCCCTCTTCCGCACCCACCGCGGTCGCAGCACTGACCGCGGCCGTACCTGCAGGCGCCTGGCGCGGTGCAGCCGCCGCGCCCCCCGACGCAGCCCTGGCCTTCGGCGCGTGCTGCCGAGCCGCAGCGGCCGCGCCCACGGTGCGCACCGCTCCCCGCTTCGCCGAGTCGCGCGCACGCGCGATCGCCGCGCGAGCTTCGTCGGGCGTGGCGGCCTCGCTGGAACGCGAGGCACGCGCCGACGCACGCGCGCCGTTCGGCCCACGCTCGTCCACCTGGAACACGCCTACCACGGCGGCGAGATTCGTCGCCTGCTGCTTCAGGCTCTCGGCTGCCGCCGCCGACTCCTCGACCAGCGCCGCGTTCTGCTGCGTCATCTGGTCGAGTTGCGTGACCGCGAGGTTGATCTGATCGATGCCGCTGCTCTGCTCGTTCGCCGCCGCGGTGATCTCGCCGATGATGTCGGTCACGCGCTGCACGGAAACGACGATCTCGCTCATCGACTCGCCCGCGTCGCGCACGAGCCGCGAGCCGGCCTCCACGCGCTCGACGCTCGTGCCGATCAGGTCCTTGATCTCCTTGGCCGCGTCGGCGCTGCGCTGCGCGAGGCTGCGCACCTCGCTGGCGACGACCGCGAAACCGCGACCCTGCTCGCCCGCGCGCGCCGCCTCGACCGCCGCGTTCAGCGCGAGGATGTTCGTCTGGAACGCGATGCCGTCGATCGTGCCGATGATGTCGGCGATGCGCCGGCTCGATTCGTCGATCTCGCCCATCGTCGCCACCACCTGCTCGACGACGTTGCCGCCACGAGCTGCGACGTCCGAGGCGGTCGATGCCAGCTGATTCGCCGTGCGCGCCGAATCGGCAGTCTGGCGCACGGCGCCGGTGATCTGCTCGAGCGACGAGGCCGTCTGCTGCAGGTTCGACGCCGTCTCCTCGGTGCGCTGGCTCAGGTCGAGGTTGCCCACGGCGATCTCGTCGGCGGCGGTGCGGATGCTCTCGGTGGAGACGTGCACCTGCTCGATCGTTTTCCGTAGCGCGGCGATCATCGTCTGCAGCCCGTCGAGCAGGCTGCCGCGCGCCGCGCGGTCGAGTCGCGCGGCGAGGTTTCCGCGCGCCACTTCGTCCATCACGCGCATCGCCTCGACGGGTTCGCCGCCGATCTGGCGCAGCACGCTGCGCACGACGAGCCAGCCCATGCCGGCGACGATCGCCAGCAGCACGAGCGCGGTGGCGGCGTCGCGCACGCGCTGGCTCTGCACGAGCGCATCGAGGTCGTCCAGGTACATGCCGGAACCGACCACCCAGTTCCAGCCGTCGACGCGCGTTCCGTATTGCAGCTTCGGCACCGCCTGCGTCTGTCCGGGCCTCGGGAAGTAGGCCTGCGCGAAGGCGCGCCCGTTCGGGCTTGCTGCCACCGCGTCGAGCAGCCGCTTCAGCGTGTCGCCGCCGGTGGCGTCGAGCAGCTTGCCGAGCATCGGCTGCCCGGTCCATTCGGGATGGGTCGGATGCATCACCGTCGAGCCGTCGACGGTCCAGATGTAGAAATATTCGGTCTTGCCGTCCGCGCCGCCGTAGCGCGCCAAGCGGATCGCCTCGATCGCGGCCTTCTGCGCCTCCTCGACGGGCATCGCCCCGGAAGCGGCGCGTGCCTGATACGCCGCCGCGATGTTGGCCGCCGACTGGACGGCGGTAACCAGTTCGCCGTGGCGCGCATCGACGGCGAGCCGTTCGTTGCGCAGCGAGGAAACCAGCGAGAGCACGACGAAACCGAGCAGCGCGGTCACGACGAGCAGGAGGATCTTGTGCTTGAACCCTAGACGGCGAAACATCTTGAAACTTCTCGGTGAAGGTGAGAGGGAAGGAAAACGGCGGACAGCGCTTCGCACGTGAAGCGACACGCGTCATAGATCTTCTTCGGCAAAAGAAAGCCGAACCTGAGTCCGGCTTTCTTCTTTCTTCTTTCAGAACTGGTAGGCGAGGCGCAGTCCTCCCCAATGGCGTCCGCGTACGAGAATCGGCGCCGACAGGTCCTTCATGTAGACGAACTGCCCGCCGCCCATGTCGCGCCGGTATGTCTGCAGCAGGAAGCGGCGGCGGCTGCGACCGGCAGCGAGCCCGGTGCGGTCGTTGAACATGCGCCGATTCCGGCAATGCGCCGCGTTCCATATCGGGTCCGGCCCCTGCGGGCGCGAGTAGCGCGTGTTGTGCGTGGGCAGATAGCCGTTGCGATCCACCGCCGCGCACAGCGACGCCTTCGGCGAGCATTTCAGCATCGGCTCCTGGACCTGCGGCAGCAGCCGGTCGGCGAGCGCGGTGAAACGCGTTGTGTACTGCTGCGGATTCGTTCCGGGCACCGGCACGTAGTTCTCGTCGAAGAGATCGGCCATCGTGATCGCACCGCTGTCGAGCGCCTCCTCGAACAGGCGCGAGACCCGCGCCGCTGCGTCGGTCACCTTCTCGATCAGCGGCGTGTCCTCGGTCTGGATTCCCGACTCCACGGTAAGCTCGATCAGCGACTCGGAAAGCTCGAGGAACTTCTCGGCCTTGCGCCGCGTTCCGGCGATCGCATCGGCGCTGGCGTGCGAGTCGGCGGCGAGCTGGCGCACCGACTCGAGCACCTCCTCGCAGCAGCGCACGTTGCGCACCGCGGCCTGCACGACTTCGCCCGCCTGTGCCTCCGAACGCGCGAGCGCCGCGCGGAAGCTGCCCTCGCGCTTCGCGTCGTCGTCGATCTCGCGCGACAGTTCGGTGAGCCGGGCATCGAGCATCGACACCGTCTGCATGATCTGCCGCGACGCGTCCTCGACGCGCGCGGCGAGGTCCTTGACCGCCTCGGCGACCACCGAGAAGCCGCGCCCGGCCTCTCCGGCGCGCTTGGCCTCGACCGACGCATTGAAGGCGACCAGCCGCGTCTGCAATGCGATCTGCGTGATCTCGCGCGCCGACGAAGTGACCTGCGACAGCGTGTCGGTCGTCTCGCCGAAGCCCGCAACCACCTTGGCGACCGCCGCGTGCGCTTCCACCAGGCATTGCTGGCCGGTGCGCGACGCATCCCCGATGCGGCGGTTCGAATCGACCATCGTCGCGATCGTCTGCATTGCGCCGTCGAGCGTCTGCGCCTGCGCCGCCGCGCCGCAGGCAATCTCCTCGAGAACGCCGTTCACTTCGGCCGCCTCGCGCCCGAGCCCGGAAGCCTGCAGCGCGATACCCTCGAAGACATCGCCGCTGCGGCCCGCAACGGCGGCCGGCCGGGTCGCCCCCGTACCCGCGCTCGCACCCGGCCCGGACGGCGCCCGGGCCACTTCGCTCCCCGGCGTTTGCGCACGCCGGCGCGTCGTGAACATCAGCATGGCGTCTCTCTCCGTAGCTTTTCTTTTCCGCGCTTTTCCACGGATCGCCTCAGATCCACTGCTTCATCTGCGTGCGCAGCCGCGCCACCGCCTGACTGTGCAGCTGCGAGATGCGCGACTCGGTCACGCCCAGCACCGCACCGATCTCCTTCAGGTTCATTTCCTGCTCGTAGTACATGCCCATGACGAGCCGCTCGCGTTCGGGCAGCTTCCCGATCGCCGCGACGAGGGCGTGACGGAAGCGCGAGTCGCCGAGGATCTCCTGCGGATCGACGTCCGGCGCCGCGACGTGCCGATCGAGGAAGCCCTCGTCACCGTCGTCGTCGTAGTCGTCGAGGTGCACCAGCTGCGCGCCGCGCGCGTCGTCGAGCAGTCGCTGGTATTCGGCGAGCGGCAGGCCCAGCTCCTCGGCGATGTCGGCTTCCGCGGGCGCTCGCCCGAGACGCTGCTCGGCGCGATGGATCGCCGACTCGATCGTGCGCTGGTTGCGGCGCACCGAGCGCGGCAGCCAGTCGCTTCCGCGCAGCTCGTCGAGCATTGCGCCGCGCACGCGCTGCGTGGCGAAGGTCTCGAACTGCGCGCCCCGGTCGGTCTCGTAGCGCGTCATCGCGTCGAACAGCCCGATCATCCCGGCCTGCACGAGATCGTCGAGCTCGACGTTCGCCGGCAGTCGTCCGATCAGCTGGCTCGCCATGCGGCGGACCATCGGTCCGTAGCGCTCGATGGCGCTGGTGCGATCGAGGGTTCCTTGCGCGGTATACATGAGCGTGGATCCGGAATCGACTCGTTTCAGTGCGCTCGTGCGCGCGGGCGCACGGCGATCGGCTGCAACCAGCGCAACGCATCGCCGGCGAAGCGTTCGGCATCGATGGCGTCGTGCGTGCCGCCGAACTCGATCGCGGCACCGAGGAAACGTGCCGCCGTGTCGGCGAGCCGGCGATGCGAAGCGAGCGCCGCCGCGCGCGAGCCGGCATCGAGAAACACCGTGCAGTACGCGCGAAAACCGTGCGCCAGGTGCATCGCCTTGATCTGCGAATAGGTGCGCGCCAGGCCGTCGCCGCGCGTACGCGCGACCAGCACGATCCGCTCGGCGAGGCCGGCCGTGAGATCGGCCAGCCGCAACGGATCGGCCGCGACGAGCGCGACGTCGAAGGCGCCGCGACCATCGCTCACCGAGCCCGCGAGCGATTCGACGAAGCGCGTGAAGTCGCGTGCCTGTGCGCCCTCGGGCAGCAGCGCATCGGCGTCGATGCGGGCGAACGAAGAAGGCGGCGCGCGGTTGGCTCTGCCGAGCAGATCGACGAACAGCGGACGGCGTCCGGCGCGCGCGAGCGCATCCGCGATCGCCTCGACGCCGGCGCGCTCCGATGCGTCGCCCACGGTACAGCCGAGTGGCAGCAGGCTCGGCTGCTGCGGCCGGAACAACCGGCGCAGCCCCGCGGCCTGGTCACGTGCAACTTCAAACACGCCGCGCCTCGCGCGCGCGCTGCGCGGCCGTGCGCTGCCCCGCGGCGAGCAGCATCGCCAGCTCGGCTTCCTCGAAGGAGAACGACGCCGACGCCCGCGACTCGGTGGCCAGCGCCCGCTCGACGAGCATCCTGGGCTCGGGCCGATGCCAGTCCTCCGGAACGCGCTGGCCGTTGGCCACGCCCTGCAGCGTCAGCCGGTGCCGGATCAGGCAGTCGAGCGCGCCGCCCAGGCGCACCGCCTCGTCGACCTTCGACAGCACCACGCCGGCGGCGTTGCGTCCCTGGTATGCCTCGACGGTCTCGTCGATCGCCTCGGCCTGCGAGGCGGCGTTTACGACGAGCACCTTGCGCACCTGCGCCGAGGACAGCGCGGCGAGCAGTTCGCCCACGCGCTCGTCGCGCTGCGCCACGCCGGCCGTGTCGATCAGCACGAGCTTGCGGTTCATGTACATCTGCAGGAAGTCGGCGAGCGTCGAGACGTCGTGCGCAACGTGCACCGGCACGCCGAGCAGCCGGCCGAAAGTGCGCAGCTGGTCCTGCGCGCCGATCCGGTAGACGTCGGCGGTGATCAGGCCGACCGACTGCGCGCCGTGCTTCAAGGCGAACTGGGCGGCAATCTTGGCCGCCGTCGTCGTCTTGCCCACGCCGGTCGGCCCCAGCAGCGCGTAGGTGCCGCCGGCGTCGAAGATCGTCAGCTCGGGCGAGTCGATGCGCAGGTTGCGCACGAGCGCTTCGCGCAGCCAGCGCTCCGCGTCTTCCTCGCCGAAATCCGCCGGCAGGTGATTGGCGAGCGTGCGCGACAGCGACGGCGAGAATCCGGCCTGCAGCAGCCGGCGCAGCATGCGGGATTGCCCCGGGCGGCGCCGCACGCCCTCGAACCAGCTCAGCGACTCGAGCTGGTCCGACAACGCGCCGCGCATCTCGCGCAGCTCGTTCATCAGCATGCCCACGTCCGGGCGGTCGTCGGCCGACTGCGCGTCCCGCACGAAGCCCGGCGAGACGTGCACGGCGGGCGCTTCCACGCGCGGCGCGCGGCGCTCTTCGCGCGGCGGTTCGTCGCCGAAGCCTGCGGTACTCGCCCGTTCGTCGCCGGGCCTTTCGTCGAGCGTCCCTGCTGCGTCGCTCGCCCCTGCATCGCCCGGCTCGTCGCGCCTGGAGGCCAGGCGCCGCTGCTGGCGCTCGCGGACGTAGTTCTCGAAGTTCACCGTGCTCATCGGCGATGCGGGCGCGGCGTCGCCCGCGCCACGCGGCGGCGCCGACGCAGCCGGCTCGGAGGCGGAGAGCTCCGAATCGGCCAGCGCCAGGATCTCGACACCGCCGTCGACCGGCCGGTTCTTCAGCACGATGGCGTCCTCGCCGAGTTCGGCGCGCACGCGGCTCATCGCCTCGCGTGCGGTGCGGGCGAAATAGCGCTTGACGTTCACTTCGCTTCTCCGATCAATCGTCCGATGCGGATCGAATGGGTATCAGGAATCTCGGCGTGCCCGAGCACGCGCAGGCGCGGCGCGGCTTTCTTCAGCAGGCGCGCCAGCGGCACGCGGATGCGGTCGGGAACCAGCAGGCACGACGGGTTCCCCTCGTCCTCCTGCTTGCGGGCGGCTTCGGCGCCGGCGGCGAGCAGGTATTCGGCCACGCCGGGCTCGAGCGCCGAGGCCGCGTTCGGCGCGAGCGCCTGCACCAGCAGGTTCTCCAGGTTCGGCTCGATGGCTATCACGCTCAGCTCCTGCGTCGGACCGAAGGTCTGCTGCACGATCGCCGGCGCGAGCGCGATGCGCACCTCGCGCGTGAGCTCGGCCGGATCCTGCGTGCGCGCGCCGTGCTCGCCGAGCGTCTCGACGATGCCGCGCAGGTCGCGCACGTGCACCGCTTCGTCGAGCAGGTTCTGCAGCACCTTGTGGAACACCGCCATCGGCACGAGCTTGGGAACGATCTCGTCGGCGAGCTTCGGCGCATAGCGCCCGAGGTGCTCGAGCAGCTGCTGCGCTTCGCTGCGCCCGAGCAGGCGCGAGGCGTGCGTCTGCATCAGGTGATGCAGGTGCGTCGCGACGACGGTCGCCGCATCGACCACCGTGTAGCCGGCGCCCTGCGCCGCGTCGCGCTGGTTCGCGTCGATCCACACGGCGGGCAGGCCGAAGGCCGGATCGCGCGTCGCGGTGCCGGCGAGCGGGCCCGAGGCCGACCCCGGGTCGATCGCGAGCATCATCCCGGGGAACGCCTCGCCCTCGCCGACCACCACGCCCTTGAGCAGCACGCGGTACGCCGAGGGCTTCAGCTCGAGCTGGTCGCGGATGTGCACCGGCGGCGGCAGGAAGCCGACCTCGTGCGCGAACTTCTTGCGCACGCCCTTGATCCGCGCGAGAAGGTCGGCGCCGTTGTCGCGATCGACGAGCGAGATCAGCCGGTAGCCCACTTCGAGCGCGAGCATGTCCACCGGCTCGACGTCGTCCCAGCTCGCCTCGCTGTTCGCCGGTGCCGGCTCGGCGCTCGCCGCCGGCCCGGCTGCGCGCTTCGTCTGCTGCTGCGACACCCACCAGGCGAGCCAGCCGACCGCGGCCGCCAGGACGAGGAAGGCGAAATGCGGCATGCCGGGCACGATGCCGAGCAGCGCGACGACGGCGGCAGTGAGACCGAGCGCGCGCGGCAGCGACAGCAGCTGCTTGACCACCTGTCCGCCCATGTCGTCGTCGTCGGCTACGCGCGAGACGATCAGGCCCGCAGCCACCGAGATCACCAGCCCCGGCACCTGCGCGACCAGCGCGTCGCCGATCGCCAGCAGCACGTAGTTGTTCGCCGCCTGCTCGACCGACAGCGAATGCTGCGCGGTGCCGATCAGCAGCCCGCCGATCAGGTTGATGAAGACGATCAGGATCCCGGCGATCGCGTCGCCGCGCACGAACTTCGAGGCGCCGTCCATCGAACCGAAGAAGTCGGCCTCGCGCGCGACCTCGCTGCGCCGGCGGCGCGCCTCGGCCTGGTCGATCTGCCCGGCGTTCAGGTCGGCGTCGATCGCCATCTGCTTGCCCGGCATCGCGTCGAGCGCGAAGCGCGCCGACACCTCGGCGATGCGCCCCGCGCCCTTCGTCACGACGACGAAGTTGATGACGGTGAGGATCGCGAACACGATGATTCCCACCGCGAAGTTCCCGCCGATCAGGAAGTTCGCGAAGGACTCGATCACCCTGCCGGCGGCGTCGGTTCCCGTGTGCCCGTGCATCAGCACCGCGCGCGTCGAGGCGACGTTCAGCGACAGGCGCAGCAGCGTCGTCACCAGCAGCACCGAGGGGAACACCGCGAAGTCAAGCGGCCGGATGCTGTAGGAGGCCACCAGCAGCACGAGCAGCGACAGCGCGATGTTGAAGGTGAACAGCAGGTCGAGCAGCAGCGCCGGAAGCGGCAGGATCATCATCGCCAGCACGAGCACGATGACGACCGGCGCGCCGATCGCCTTCACCGGCGGAACGACCAGCGTGATGCCGCCGATCTGCAGCGTGCGCACGCCGGCGGCGTTGACGGGTCCGAGGAGAGTCATCGCGCTGCGGCTCCGCGATCCGCGTTCGCCGGATCGAGCCATGCGGGCACCTCGATCTCATCGGGTATGCCTGGCGCCGCGCCGCGCCCCGGCACCCAGCGACGCAGCTGATAGACATAGGCCAGCACCTGCGCCACCGCGTTGTACAGGGCGAGCGGAATCTCCCGGTCCAGTTCGACGTGCGCGTACAGCGCGCGCGCGAGCGGCGGCGCCTCGACCAGCGGCACGCCCGCCGCGCGCGCGATCTCGCGAATGCGGCCGGCGACGAGATCGACGCCTTTGGCGACGACGCGCGGCGCGCCGCCCTTCGTTTCGTCGTAGCGGATCGCCACCGCGTAGTGCGTCGGGTTCGTCACGACGACGTCGGCCGCGGGCACCGCCGCCAGCATCCGGCGCGAGGCGATCTCGCGCTGGCGCTGCCGGATCCGGCTGCGCAGCATCGGGTCGCCGTCGGACTCCTTCGCCTCCTGTTTCGCCTCCTGATGGGTCATCCGCAGCTCGGCGCGGTGGCGGAACCACTGGAACGGCAGGTCCACGAGCGCGACCGCAGCGAGCACCGCGAGCAGCGTCGTCAGGCCCGCGCCCATCAGGGCCACGCCGCTGGAGAGCGACTGCGCGGGCGGCCGGATCGCCAGCGCGGCGAACTCGGGAAGGCTCGAAGAGACGAACCATGCGCTCACCGCGATCAGCGAGATCGCCAGCACGATCAGCTTGAGCAGCTCGACGCTGCCGCGAATCGAAAAGATCCGCTTCAGTCCCTTGAGCGGACTGAGCTTCGAGGCGTCGAGCTGCAGCGCCTTGCCGGAAAAGACGACGCCGCCGGGGATCGCGCTCGCGGCGATCGCGGCGAGTGCGAAGGCGCCGAGCAGCGGCAGAAGCGCGACGAAGGCATCGAACCCGATCGAAGCGAAGAGCTGCGGCAGCCGGTCGGCGACGAGCGCCTCGGGTCGCCCGAAGCGCAGCGCATTGCGCAGCATCCCGACCGAGGCCTGCGCCAGGCCCGGCCCGAGCGCGGCCGCGGCGAGCAGCGCGCCCCCGAGCATCGCGAAATGACCGAAGTCGCGCGACTTCGGGACACGCCCTTCTTCACGCGCCTTCTGCAGCCTGCGCTCGGAGGCTGGGAGTTGCCGGTCTTCGCGGGATGTATCCTGGTCGGCCATTGCGCCCGGAATCGATGCGTCGAGGTACTGCTGCGACGCCGATTATTCGCGCGCGATGCCGCGCGCTTCCGGGGATAAGCGGCAGTTCGGCCGCGCTGTTCAGCGAGGCCCTCCGGCGGATTCGGACGACACCGCGCCGATCGCGGCCTGCGCCTCGGCCGCGCCCTCCGAGGTATCGACCTCGGTGCCCGAGAACACGCGCTCCTCGGCCTCCGAGTTCAGCACGACGATCGAGATGCGCCGGTTCATCGGGCTGCGCGGGTTTTCGGGGTCGTACATCACCGTCGCGCCGAGCCCGATGACGCGCACGACCTTCGATTCCTGCATTCCGCCGGCGACCAGCTCGCGGCGCGAAGCGTTCGCCCGGTCGGCCGACAACTCCCAGTTCGAGTAGCCGCGCTCGCCCGACCCGTAGGGCGCCGAATCGGTATGCCCCGAGATGCTGACGCGGTTCTCGACGCTGTTCAGCACGGTCGCGATCTCGCGCAGCAGCTCGCGCATGTACTCCTTCACCGTCGCCCGCCCGTTGTCGAACATCGGCCGGTTCTGGTCGTCGACGATCTGGATGCGCAGCCCGTCGGCCGTGAGATCGAGCTTGATCTGCGAGCGGAACTCGGCGAGCTTCATGTTGCGGGTGATCGCCTCCTCGAGCTGCGACTTCAGCTTCGTGAGCCGCTTCGTCTCGGCCGCGCGCAGCTCGGCGCGCAGCGCCTGCAGGTTCAGCTTGCGCTGGCGCTCGTCGACGTCGCCGCGCGGACGCGCGCCCGTCGTGCGCGTGAGGTCGGTGCCCCCGCCGCGGATCAGCGACGACGCGTCGCCCGAGCCGGAGCCGCCCGACAGCGCCACCTTCAACGGCGTGCGGAAGTATTCGGCGATCCCCTGCAGGTCGCCCTGCGTCGTCGAGCCGAGCAGCCACATCAGCAGGAAGAACGCCATCATCGCCGTGACGAAGTCGGCGTAGGCGATCTTCCACGCGCCGCCGTGGCTTGCGTGCTGTACCTTGCGCACGCGCTTGACGACGATCGGCTGCAGCTTGCGTTCGGCCATTCGCGCTCCCGGCTGGCGTCAGCGGCCTTCGATCAGGCCTTCTTCTGCTTCACGTGCGCCTCGAGCTCGACGAAGCTCGGCCGTTCCGTGGAGAAGAGCACCTTGCGGCCGAACTCCACCGCGATCGTCGGCGCGTAGCCCTGCATGCTCGCCAGCAGCGTCACCTTCACGCACTGCAGCTCCTTCGTCGTCTCGTCGGCCTTCTGCTCGAGCAGCGTGGACAGCGGCGCGACGAAGCCGTACGCGAGCAGGATCCCGAGGAAGGTTCCGACCAGCGCGTGCGCGATCATCTGCCCCAGCTCGGCTGGCGGCTTGCCCACCGAGCCCATCGTGTGCACCACGCCCATCACCGCGGCCACGATGCCGAAGGCCGGCAACCCGTCGGCGACCTTCTGGATCGCGTGCGACGGCACCATCGCCTCGTGATGATGCGTCTCGATCTCGTTGTCCATCAGGTTCTCGAGTTCGAAGCTGTTGAGGTTGCCCGAGACCATCATCCGCAGATAGTCGGTAACGAACTCGACGACCTCGTGCTCGGCGGCGATCGCCGGATAGCGCTGGAAGATCGCGCTGTCCTGCGGCGCGTCGACGTCGGCCTCGATCGCCATCAGCCCTTCCTTTCGCGCCTTCTGCAGCAGGTCGTAGAGCAGCGCCATCAGCTCCATGTCGCGCGCCTTCGTGTACTTGGAGCCCTTCAGCAGCCCGGGCAGGCTGCGGAAGACGGCCTTCAGGACCTTGATGTTGTTCGAGACGACGAAGGAGCCGAGCGCGGCCCCGCCGATGATCAGCAGCTCGAGCGGCTGGAACAGCGCCCCCATGTGGCCGCCGGCGAGCGCATAGCCTCCGAGGACCGAGCCGACGACGACGAGATAACCGACGAGAACGAGCATGCGCGGCTGGAACCGGGAGGCAGGGGCGTCGGCACGGGCCGACGGGGGCTACCTTTGCGTTTTCGGACTTCCGGCCGGCTTCTTGAATCGGGGGGCGGAATCCGCGCGGAATCGAGACGACGCCGGCGTTCCGCCATCGCCAGGTCGAGCACGAAGGTCATGGACGGCCTTCGTTCACCAGCTCCTTGGTCGAAATTCCGCCGAGGCTGACGCCTCTTCTCGTCTGCAGGATGCCGTCGACCGCGCGCTGCGCACGAATGCGGTCGAATCCGGACTCGGCCGGCACCAGCCGCGCTACGGCCCGCCCTCTGCGCGTGATGAGGATTTCTTCCCCCCGTTCGACGCAATCGAGCAGCATTCCGAGCTTGCTCTTCGCCTCGAAAGCACCGACTTCCCGCATCTGGAACTCCAACCAACCAGCCTGTTGACTAGAACCATACGATGACACGTCGACGGCTGGATGCAAGAAGGGCCAGCCTCGATTCCTCCAACGAGCGCAATTCGCGGCGTGTCGACGGTCGCGAACGATGCAACGCGAAAGCAATACAATCCTGGTCATGAAGACCGCCGTCATTCCTCAAGTGCGCGTGGACCCCGAACTGCGCGCCGAACTCGAAGCCGTGCTGCAACGGGGGGAAACGCTCTCCGGGTTCGTCGAGGCGTCCGTACGCAGCGCCGTGGAATTCCGACGGGCGCAGATGCGCTTCCAGGAACGCGGCGAAGCGGCCTGGGAGCGCTACCAACGCACGGGGTCGTCGGTGCCCGCCGACGAGGTTCTCGCGAGACTGCAGGCGAAAGTGGATGCCAGGCGAAAACATCTGAGCAAATGAACTTCCAGGTTCGCTTCAGCATCGAAGCCGAAGTCGACCTCGATCGCCTGTTCGAATTCCTGCTGGCGAGAGCCGAGACCGTCGAAGACCTCGATCTGGCGCAGAGCGCGGTCGAAGCGATCCGATCAGACGCTGCGCGAAGGAGTAGTAGACTGAGGACGTTCCTACACTACGTACTCCCTTTCCGGAGGAACAAATATGCGAGCGGTCAACATCCGTCAACTCAAGACGAACCCGAGTACGGCATTGGCCGCGGCGCGCGAGGGTGAAGTCGTGGTGGTGATGAACCGCGACGATCCGCAGGCGCTGCTGGTCGGCCTGAAACAGCTCGACGTGCCCGACCTGCCCGCCGTGCGCATGGCGCTGGCGGTTTCGCTCTTTCGCAGCGGCTCGGTCTCCGCGGGCTTTGCGGCCCGCATGGCCGACAAGCCGCTGTCCGAAATGCTGACGCTGCTGTCCCGTCAAGGGATACCGCTGACGGAACCCGGCAAGGCCGCGGGCGACGAAGCCATCGAGGAAATGCGCTGCGCGCGTGAGTGGCTGCTCGAAAACGCTACGTGAGTCGCCTGCCGCTGGCGTGATGCAGACCCGCTGATCGCGCTGACGCGGATCGATTCACCGAAGTAGGCGAAGCGCAGTGAAGCTTGCGACGCGGGGCACTGGCCGTCGAACGCGCAGCAGTATCAGTGAATCGCCCCGCTGCGCCTGCCCTTCCCCGCGCGCGCCGGCGGCGCGCACAGCCCGCAGACGTAGTTGCGCTCGATCTCGTGCGGGTGCGTGACGAAATGCCCGCCGCAGCGGCTGCATCTCGTCGTCGCGAGCATCCCGGCGTCGACGAAGCGGACGAGCCGCCAGGCGCGCGTGATCGACAGCAGCGGCTCCACGCCGAGCGAGTCGATCTCGGCCGCGTAGAGCCTGTACGCCTTGACGATCGCCTCGATGTCGTCCAGCGGGCTCGTCTTCAGCAGGTAGCCGTACAGGTTGTAGAAGAGCGACGCGTGGATGTTCGGCTGCCAGGCGACGAACCAGTCGGTGGAGAACGGCAGCTGCCCTTTCGACGGTGAGTGCCCCGCCACTTCCTTGTACAGGCGCAGCAGCCGCTCGTACGGCAGCTCGGTTTCGGACTGCAGCATCTGCAGCCGCGCGCCGAGTTCGATCATCTCGATCGCGCGTGCAACCTGGCGATTGTCCTCGAGCAGGCTGCGCCGCACGGCGTTCGTCGCTTCGCCCACGCTCACGGCTGCGCCTCGGCGAAGTTGCCGGCCATCAGGATGCTGGCGTGCAGGCGGCGCGCGCTGCCCTCGTCATGCTCGGTCGTGCGCGCGTGGTCGGCGAGCAGCGACCAGATCGTCTCGTCGTCGAAGCGGAAGCGGCACATCAGCTGGTTGCCGGCGGCGATGCGCAGCAGCTGGCTGGGCGCGAGCGCATCGAGCAGTTCGGCCACTTCCTCGGAGATGCCCAACCGGTACAGCGCCTGCGCACGATCTTCGCGGATCAGGCGCTGCGCGAGGATGAGATACGAGAGATTCGTCTCGCGGATCTCCGACATCCACCGTTGTTCGCGTTGTTCGTTCTGCATTCCCGTTACCCCTGTCGTTCTTCGGCGTCGCGCCGGCGGCGGCGGCGCGCGGTCTTCGTTCGTTTTCGACCGTGGCGCCAGTGTCGGCCGCGGGCGGGGGTTCTTGAATCGGAAAAGGGAGGCAGCGAGGGGCGGAAGAACTCGGGGGCGTGTAGGAAATCATCCTACGTCGCGTAGGCTTCGCGGCGCCCCGCGTCGCACGGACCGGCTCGGATGCAGTAACGTGGGTTCGATCATGCGCGGATCACTTCGAAGCCCTCCCGGGCCGCTGCCTCGTTGAGCCGCTCGTCGAGGCAGACGAACGCGAGCGTTGCCGGCTGATGCTCGGCCGCGACCAGCGCCGCAGCGAGTTGCAGACTGTCGGCGGCACGCAACGGATGCAGGCGCAATGCGCGCTGTGCGTGTCCGCGTACGGCATTCGACGGAAGGACTTCGAGCCAGGCACCTGCGAGAGCCTGCAGGCGTGCAAGAGCAACGCGGGCGTGGTCCGTCTGGAGCGAGCCGTCCCGTTGCCGACGGGCGATCGCGGATGCGCACTCGACGACGCTTCCCCACCAGACGAGCATCGAGGGGTCGTGCTCCAGCACTCCGAGCAATGCCTCGCTCGGCGCTTCCCGAACGAGCAGCGGGACGATCGCCGAAGCGTCCCAGAACTTCATCGGCCTTCGGCGCGCTCGTCGATCAGTGCCTGCAGGACGCTCCTGCTTCCCGCGGGAGCAGGTTCCCGAAGCATCGCGAGCGGCACGCGCCGGCTCCCACGCCGGACGATGCCGGCGCGTTCGAGGCGCCCTGCTCGATCATCGTGCGGCGAGTCGGGGGCGACCCGCTCGATTCGCGCCACCGGACGGCTGCGATCGAGCACCAGGACCGTCTCGCCGGCGCGCACCTTCTGCAGATACTCGCTCAGACGATTCTTCAGGTCGGAAATGCTGGCTTTCTCCATGCGGCTATTATAGCCAGATCGAGTTGACTTGCATAGCTCCCGAGGATTCGACGTGATCCCCGCCCACCTCACGCGGGGGATGCCACGGGCGACGACCGTAGAGCAAGGCCGCTATCGCCCGGCGCCGCCCCGAGTTCCTTCTTTATCTGCGAAGTCGAAATCTCGGGAGTACGCTCCAGATAGACAACCTCGCACCATTGCCTCAGGAAGTCGAACCGGCCCGCCCAATCGTCGCCGATCGTGAAAACGTCCACGCCGAACTTGCCGATATCCGATGTCTTCTGGTCCCAGGAACTCTCCGGAATCACCAGGTCGACGTACCGGACCGCCTCCACGATTCCCTTCCTTTTTTCGTACGAGAAATAGGTCCGCTTGTTCTTCCCGTTGCGGTTGAATTCGTCCGTCGACAAAGCGACGATCAGGTAATCTCCCAATCCTCTCGCGCGCCGAAGCAGATTTATATGCCCGTAGTGAAGGAGATCGAAGGTGCCGTAAGTGATCACTCGTTTCATGGTTATTCCGGCTCCCGTCCAATTATGATCAGGCGGAGTGCAACTCTTCGGTGAAAAGCTCGTTCGCTGCTGCTTTCTGCATCGCCTCTCGGAGCACTCGAAGTGCGGTCAACAGCTTCGTTTTCATGCCGGAGGGTCGCTCGCGATGACGATCGAGGAGATCCAGGGCACGCCGAAGTTTCTCCGCATTTCCCGCCTGAATCGCCGACAAGGCGTTGAGGCGGCCGACAAGCTGATACTCCAGGCCGCCGACGTCCATCAGAGCCGGTGACTCCATGAACGAAAGGTAGTCGGGATCGGGTACGCGCCAGTTGCCGAAATTCTCGGTGAGAGTGCGATCGACGTCGTCGGGGACATGAATCCTTATGCCTCGGAAATCGACCTCCTCGAGTCCAAAAGGCGTATAAGCGAAGCGCTGTAGATAGCCGAACCGGTTCTTTACCCCTGTTATCAACCGATCTCCTTCCCGATAGTAGATGAAGATATCGATCGACACTCTTGTCGCCCGATGCAGCACTGGAAAGACGTATGTTGCCGTTCCGCCCAGCGAATACGTATCGACCGTGAACTCGCCGCTTTCCAGCAATAGACGGGCGAGATCGAACTGGCTGGACCAGTCGAATATTCCGACGTCGACGTCCTTGTCGTGTGAAAGCAGCCTTCCTTCCCGCGCATAACCCAGTAGCGTTCCCGACATCAGGAAGATCGACTGCCCGAGAGGCGCCACCACTTTTTGCAGGACGCGCAAAGCTTCCAACGCCAGATCCGGATCGAATCCCTTATGGATCGGCGTCGTTGCGGTCGCACCGGAATCAACCTCGTCCTCGCCTGTTGGCGAATTTCGCTCTGTTACCTCGGCCTCTGACAACAGACGATCCAGAATCGCGATGCTTCGGGGAAGGTCCCCCTTGTGGCAGTACGCTTCGGCATGCAGGAGCATGCCGCCAAGACGATGCTTCGCTTCCGTCGCTCGCTGCACGGCTTCGATTGCGCGCGAAGGGTCGCCCGCCTTGAGGAAGTACCTCGCTGAGTGAACCGCCAGGTCGCTTCTGACGGGGTTCATCGCCGTGTCTCGTGGCAGCCGCTTCCGGATGAGTTCGCTGCATTGCGCAAGTGGAAGGGTCAACGGGCTCGCTTCGATCAGCGGGGAACGCTGGAAAAGCACACGAGCAACCAGCAACAATTCCCGCTCAGGCGCCCGTTTGGTGAACCTGTGAGCTACCAGACGCTCGGCCAGGTCGTAGCCTCGTCGGTCGATCGCCAACTCGAATGCGGCGATCCAGGCGCCGGCGTCGCCCTTGCAGTAATCCAGGGAGTCCGGGACCGAACCCGACAGCGGAAGCAATCGGCGGACGACCCAGCGTACCGGGAGGTCAAAGGCAATCTGAACCAGCTCCGGAGTTTCCTCCTCTCGGGCGAGCGAGCGATATACCTCGCACCAGATAGCGCGATTCCGGGCCTCGTCGGCGGGCAGGTTCTCCGCTCCGAGAGTGGCAAGAAAGATGACGGGACGCACCAGATCCAGCGCGCGGGCAGCGCTCAGGAACTCCTCGCCGAGAAGGCCTCGGTCGAGCAACCGGTAGACCATACGTTCCAGTTCGTCGTGACTTCCTTCCTCCAGCAGGCGGTCGATGAGCACGAGCGACTCTCGCTGGCCCTCGTTGACGAGCATAACCAGACCCTCCCGAACGGTTGATGGCTGCGTACGAGCAATCTTCCCGGTCTCCGGATTCGAGGATCGGCCGAACAGGGGCAGTATCGAACCGCTACTCTCCCGGATTCGTCGCACCTGCGCCTTCCGGGAGACGCCCGCTCAAGCCCCGGACAAGCCGGCCGATAACGTTGGGACCGGAGCGAACCCGGATCCCGGCGAGGCCACCACCCCGCCGAACACAAAACTTCACGACCCAGGCAGGAGTTCGGCAAATGGCTCAGATCAACACCAACGTCATCTCGCTGAATGCTCAGCGAAACCTCAGCACCACGCAAAGCGCGCTGGCGACCAGCATTCAGCGGCTGTCGTCGGGCCTGCGCGTCAACAGCGCCAAGGACGACGCCGCCGGACTGGCGATCGCCGAGCGGATGAACGCGCAGGTGCGCGGGATGAACGTCGCGATCCGCAACGCGAACGACGGGATTTCGCTTGCGCAGACCGCTGAAGGTGCGCTCGGAAAGGTGGGCGACATGCTCCAACGCATGCGTGAGCTCGCCGTGCAGTCCGCCAACGCCACGAACAGTGACAGTGACCGCACCAGCCTCCAGAAGGAGTTCGGTGAACTCCAAAGCGAGGTGAAGCGGGTGCTCGACGGCACCAAGTTCAACGGGAAGGCGCTCTTCACGGGCAGCGCTTCGATGACTTTCCAGGTGGGTGCCGGAACGTCTTCCCTCGATCAGATCGACGTTGCAGGAGCGGACCTCACAGGCGGTTCGGCCGCTGCCTCCGGCACCTCCTTTACCGACGCGAAGCAGGCTCTTGCGACGATCGTCACGACAATGACCTCCAGCACATCCGTTGGCGCTGCTATCGGTGGCCTGAAGACCGCAGGATCAGGGTCGGGGTCGACCGCGACCGCAGCCGTCTACTTCGACGCGGACGATGCGCGCAAGGCAATGGATGATATCGACCAGGCGCTGGATTTCGTGAACGGCGCACGTGCGAAATTCGGTGCCGTTCAGAACCGCTTCGAATCGGCCATCGCAACGTTGCAGGTGAACGTCGAGAACCAGGCCGCCGCCCGCGGCCGCATCATGGACACCGACTTCGCCGCCGAAACCGCGAACCTCTCGCGTGCCCCGGTGCTGCAGCAGGCCGGCATGGCGATGCTCTCGCAGGCCAACGCGGTGCCGCAGAACGTCCTGTCGCTGCTGCGCTGAGCGGCAGGTGGGGCGGTCGGTCGATGAAGAATCGTCCGCACGCCCCGCGCCTTCGAACGGACCACGACGGCCGGCGCCGATAAGCGCCGGCCGTTTGCCGTTGATCGGTCATTCACGGCCGCTCGCCGCCCTTACAGTCACCTGAACGGACGGGTACTCGTGCCTTCGAAGCCGCCCGCCCCGCCCTGAACTCCGGAGTCACCCATGGCCACCACCATCAGCGGCACCTCGAACCTCGACGTCGGCAGCATCGTCTCGCAATTGATGCAGATCGAGCGCCGCCCGATGCAATCGATCGAGAACACGCTGTCAGGGATCCAGACGCAGCTCTCGGCATGGGGCAAGATGCAGTCCGCGCTCTCCACGCTGCAGGATGCGACGCGCAAGCTCGGCCGCAATGAAACCTGGAAAGCGGCCACCGCCACGAGCAGCGACGAGAGCTTCGTGAAGGCTACGGCCGGCAGCGGGGCGATCACGGGTTCGTACTCCCTCGAGGTGCTCTCGCTCGCGAGCCGCCAGACGCTGGCGAGCGGGTCGTACGCATCGGCCGGCGCGGTCGTCGGCGGCGGCACGCTGAGCATCCAGCTCGGCACCCTGAGCACCGACGGTGCCACCTTCACGGCGGATGCCGAGCGTGCGAGGACGGACGTCACGATCGCCAACGGCGCGACGCTTGCGCAGGTGCGCGACGCAATCAACGCCGCCGGCGCCGGCGTGACCGCCTCGCTGGTCGCCGACGGCGCCGGGCAGCGCCTGATGCTGCGCAGCGCGGAAACCGGGGCCGCCCAGGCGTTCTCCGTGGTCGGCGCCAACGCCGGCACCGATCCTTCGAGCCAACTCTCCGCCCTCTCCTTCGACCCGGTGTCGGGGAGCGGGATGCAACGCACCCAGACCGCAAGCGACGCGTCGGTGAAGGTCAACGGCCTGACCGTCGCCGCCGCGGGCAATCGCCTGGACGGCGTGATCGAGAACCTCACGCTCGAACTGAAGCGCGAAACCGCCACGCCGATCGAGGTCGGGGTGACGAGCGACGCGAAAGCGCTGCGCGACTCGCTCGACGGGTTCGTGAAGGCCTACAACAGCCTGAACCAGCTGATCGCGGATCAGACGCGCTACGACCCGGCGAGCAAGTCCGCCGGCCCCCTGCAGGGCAACCAGAGCGCCGTGCGCGTGCAGCAGCGCATGCGCGAGATGCTTCGCACGACCATCGGCGACGGCTCGTTGAACAGCCTGAACGCGATCGGCCTGGAGTTGCAGCGCGACGGCTCGCTGTCGGTGAACGAATCGAAGATGACGAAGGCGCTGGCCTCGCCCGACAGGCTGCAGGCGTTCTTCGCTGCCGTCGGGGAGACGCCCGGGCAGGGCGGCTTCTCGGGTCGACTCTCCGCGAGCATCGGCAGCCTGCTCGATCCGGAAGGAACGCTTCCTGCCGTCACAGACTCATTGAATGCGCGCAAACGCAGCGCCGAGCAGCAGCAGGAGCGCCTCGAAGCGCGGCTCGCCGAAATCCAGAAGCGGCTGACGCGCCAGTACACGGCGCTCGATGCGAACCTCTCGCGCATCAGCGGCTCCTTCGCCGGCGTCGAGGGGCTGCTGAACAACATGAACAATTCGCAGAAGTGAGCGCGTCAAGACGGGCGACGAACGGCCGATAACCGTTACATCGGTCATCGCAAGGACGCCGCTTCATGTTCGCTTCGCCCCGCAGCCCCGCTTCCGCCTTCGCTTCTTCCGCCTTCACCTCTTCCTACCGCAACCTCGAGTTGGAAACCTCCGTGGCACAGGCCGATCCGCACCGGCTCATCGAGATGCTCTTCGACGGCGCGGCCGCCGCGATCGCGCAGGCGCGCGCCGCGCTGCACGAGGGCCGCACGGCCGCCAAGGGCGAAGCCACCGGCCGCGCCGTGCGCATCCTCGACGAGGGCCTGAAAGCCTCGCTCGACCCGCGCGGCGGAGAACTCGCTGTGAACCTGAAGGCGCTCTACGAATACATGACGCACCGGCTGCTCGCCGCCAACCTGTCGAACGACGACGCGAAATACGCCGAGGTGAGCGGCATGCTCGATCAGTTGCGCGACGCCTGGAAACGCATCGCCTCGCAGGTGCGCGGCTCCGCTGCCGGCTTGGCGGCTGCGCACATTGCTGCTGCGCGCGGCGCAGCGCCCGTCCCGGCGTGAACGATCGCCGCCGCATGCGCGCACGCAGCCGGCCCCCCCGCAAGCCGGCCGCGCTTCGCTCGCTGCCGCTGATCGATCGCTATCGCCAGATCGAGTTCGTCGCGCTCGAGATGCTGGAGGCGGGTCGCGCGGGCAACTGGGCACGCGTCGGCGACCTCGGCTCGACGATCCGCACGCTCGCCGACGGCGTCGCGCGCGCCGGCGGCCCCGATACGCTCGACGCGGAGCAGCGCCGTGAACGGCTTCGGATCCTCAAGCGCCTGGTGGCCGTCGACGCCGACCTGCGCCGGCTCTCCGACCCCGTCAGCGGCTGGCTCGACTCGATGTTCGACGGCGGCCGGCACGACGCACGAAACCGCCCTCTCTGACCGCGACACCGCCCGCGGCGCTTGACAGCGCCCCGACGAGCGGAAATGATCCGGCGCTCGTCGATCCCAAATGCCGCACGAAGCCCACTCGCCGATCGGCCCCGACGCACCCGATGCGCTGGAGCCGCAATTCCGCATCGAAGGCGCCTTCGCCGTTCGCGCGGTGCTGCGCGAACTGATGACGCGACGCGCGCTCGTCACGCTCTACCCGGAAGACCGCATCGACGATGCGCTCGTCACGCGCATCGTTCACGTCGACACCGACGGCGTCGAGTTCGATGCTTCGGGCCAGGCGCGCAGTGCGCAGGCGCTGCGCGAAGCGCGCTTCGCGACGGGCGTGTCGTTTCCGGAGAACGTGAAGACGCAGTTCCGCCTCGAGCCGCTGACGCTGGAGGAAGGGCCGGCGCCGCCTGCGACGGACTCTCCCGCGTCGGCCGCGGAGTCCGCCTGGACGACTCTGCGCACGCCGGTGCCCGCCGAGGTCTATCGGCTGCAGCGCCGCGACGCATTCCGCGTGCGCCCGCCCGCCGGGGACGACGCGCATTGCGTGCAGCGTCTGGGCGCGGGACGCGAGCTGCGCCACCCGCTGATCGATCTCAGCGCGGGCGGACTGTCGATCCGGATGTCGGACGAGGAGCCGGCGCCCTCGCGCGGGCGCATCTGGCGCCACAGCCGGATCGAGGCGGCGGACACGCTCGTGATTCCGTGCGAGCTGGTGGTGCGCGGCGTCTACGAGGATCCGGCGCTCGAAGGCGCACGGCGCGTGGCCTTCGCTTTCCACGCGATGCCCAGCGACGTGCTGCGGCGCGTGCAGATGTACGTGATCGACATCGAGAAGCGGCTGCGGCGGGAGTAGTGCGCCTACCAGACGCACCGCCGCACGCGCTCATCGGTACCACGTCAAAGCAACGCGTCCAGACCCTTTCGCTTGAGCAGATCAAGGAGTTTGAGCGATGGACCGCTCGGCTTCTTGTCGCCGACTTCCCACTTCTGCACGGTCGATACGCTGGTATTGAGCACTGCTGCGAACACTGCCTGACTCAATCGAACTCCTTCTCGCAGCGCCTTGATCTGTTGCGGAGGCATCTCATGCACGTCGATGTGACACAACGCATCGAACTCGCTCATGCGTCGCCTGTCGATAAGTCCGGCGCCGTGAAGACCGCAGGCGGTCTCATGCATCTCGCTTAGAACGCGGCTCTTACGTCTGGTCGTGGTCACGACAAACCTCCATGATCTCGCCCGCAGCCAGCGCAATTGCCAGTCGGTGATCGTCGAACCCGATCAGTTCTGCCGCCACTTGCTGAAGCGCCTCCAACTCGTTCTTGTCGATGTCGGCTCGCTCGTTCTTGGCAAATCCGTACAGGAAGAACCAGCACCGCCCGTGGTTCGTCGCCACGATGGTTCTGGCGCCACCGCGCTTGCCGCGACCCGGTAATGCAACGCGCTTCTTCACTACGTGGCCGCCCAACTCGGCGTCGACGAGGCCCTGTGCCATCTCGCTGACTGCTTCAAGTAGTGCGTTGTCCGCAACGCCGGCCTTCACCATCCAGCGGGTGAAGGTTCGGGTGCGAAATACCCGCGGCAAATAATATACCACTTAGTGCGATAGTCGAACAACGAACGATCCGTTCTTATCGCCGACCCGCGGCGTTTCTGTCGATAGGACATTTGTCCGATCAGAGCCGATGTGCCGTCGGAACCAATGATCCGATCGGATGGCGAGCGACGCCGATTTACGCTGCACCTATCCCGGCGCGGCGTCTGACCTCACACCGGCATGTTCATGATGTCCGTATATGCCGACACCAGCCGGTTGCGCACGGTAAGCGCCGCCTGGAACGCCACCTGCGACTTCTGCATCGCCATCATCGTGCGCTCGAGGCTTGCGCCTTCGTCGCCCATCAGGAAGCGGCGTTGCAGCGCGGCGCTGTCTTCCTGCAGCCGGCTCACGCCCTGAAGCGCATCGGTCAGCGCGCCGGAGAACGAAGCCGTCGATTCGCTGCCGCCGGACGCGCCCGTCGGCGAGCCGATCGATCCGCGCGCGCCGACGCCGGCCACGCCCGTCGAACCCGACGTCGCGGTCGTGAGCAGGTTCTGGAAGGCGGGAAAGCGTACGTCCATCGTCGTCGAACTCCCTCGGCAGCGACGAACGCATCTTGACCCCGACCGCCCACGCCCGGGACGCGAAATAGCGGCATCGGCGCCCGCTTATTCGCGCTCGAGTTCGCGCCGCCTCGCCCGATACTGCGCGCCATGGAAGCCGCTGCCCGAAGCCTGCCGACACCCGCCGCCCCGCTGTCCGCGTTCGCCGCCATCCCGCCGAAGCGCAAGTGGATGGCCGCCGCCGGTGTCGCCGCGCTGGTCGCGATCCTCGCCGTCGCGGTGCTGTGGTCGCGCGAGCCCGACTGGCGCGTGCTCTTCGCGAACACGACGGACAAGGACGGCGGCGCGATCATCGCGGCGCTCACGCAGATGAACGTGCCGTACCGCTTCGCCCCCGGCGGCGCGGCGATCCTCGTTCCGGAAGACCGCGTGCACGATGCGCGCCTGAAGCTCGCCTCGCAGGGGCTGCCGCGCGGCGGCACCGTCGGCTTCGAGCTGCTCGAGAACCAGAAATTCGGCGTCACGCAGTTCCAGGAGCGGCTGAACTTCCAGCGCGGGCTCGAGGGCGAGCTTGCACGCTCGATCCAGTCGATCGCCGCCGTGCAGAGCGCGCGCGTGCATCTGGCGCTGCCCACGCAGAACGGCTTCCTGCGCGAACAGCAGAAGCCGTCGGCGTCGGTGCTCCTGTCGCTGCATCCGGGCCGGCAGATCGACCGCGCGCAGGTGGCCGGTATCGTGCACCTGGTGGCGGCGTCGGTGCCGAACCTCTCGCCGAAGCAGGTGAGCGTCATCGACCAGAGCGGCGCGCTGCTGTCGTCCGACAGCGACGTCGCGGCGAACGGTCTCGACGCCACGCAGCTGAACTACCTGCGCAGCATCGAGTCGACGCTGAACCAGCGCGTGCTCGACATCGTCGAGCCGATCGTCGGGGCGGGCAACGTGCGCGCACAGGTCACCGCCGACATCGACTTCACGCAGAGCGAGTCGACCGCCGAGCAGTACCGGCCGAACCAGGGCAACGAGCCCGCCGCGGTGCGCAGCCAGCAGAAAGTCGAGGCGCCCACCGGCGACGCCGCGCTCGGACAGGGCGTCCCCGGCGCGCTGTCGAACCAGCCTCCGCAGGCGACGACGGCGCCGGTGAACGGGCCGGCACAGGCCACGCGCGCCGCCGGCGCGGCGACCGGCGCCGACGGCACGCCCCCCGCAAACGCGCGCCGCGAATCGGTGACGAACTACGAAGTCGACAAGACGGTACGCGTCACGCGCAACGCCACCGGCACGATCAAGCGGCTGAGCGCGGCCGTCGTCGTCGACCATCGGCGCTCGGTCGATGCCGACGGCAAGGTGACGCGCACTCCCCTGAGCGCCGAGGAGCTGCAGAACGTGCAGTCGCTCGTGCGCGAGGCGATCGGCTTCGTGTCCGAGCGGGGCGACTCGATCAACGTCGTGAATGCGCCCTTCACCGAGATCGAGGCGCCGAAGGAGGTCGAGCTGCCGCTGTGGCGCCAGCCCGACAACCTCGCGCTCGCGCGCGACCTGGGCAAGCAGCTCGGCCTGGTCGCACTCGCGCTGACCGTGATCTTCGCGTTCATCCGCCCCGCCCTGAAGGCTGCCGCCCGCGCGCAGCCGCGCGCGCACGCGATTGCCGCGCAGGTCGACGATCCGCTGCAGCTGCCCGAGCCCGCTTCCGCGCCGAAGGCGCTGCCGTCGGCCTCGCGGCAGGAGGACATCCTCAAGACCGCTCGCGAGAACCCGTCGACGGTGGCCAACGTCGTGCGCAGCTGGGTCAGCGCCGAGTCGAAGGGCGCGTGAGCGCACTGCCGCGATGAACGAAGAAGGAGCCTTCGCGCGATGAGCGAACAGGGACTGGCCGACGCGGCGATCCTGCTGATGGCGCTCGGCGAGGACGCCGCCGCCGAGGTGTTCCGGCACCTGGCGCCGAAGGAAGTGCAGAAGATCGGCGAGACGATGTCGCGAACGCGCGCCACCAGCCGCGAGCGGCTGCACTCGGTGCTCGCGCGCTTCCAGAACGACGCCGGCGACCTGAGCACGCTCGTCGCCGATACCGACGAATACATCCGCGCGGTGCTGCGCCGTGCCCTGGGCGACGACAAGGCGGGGCTGCTGATCGAGCGCATCCTGCAGGGCGGCGACGTCTCGGGCATCGAGAGCATGAAGTGGATGGACCCGCAGTCGGTGGCCGAGCTGATCCGCAACGAGCATCCGCAGATCATCGCGTCGATCCTCGTTCACCTCGAGCGCGACCAGGCCTCCGCGGTGCTGATGCACCTCGCCGAGCGGCTGCGCTACGACGTGATGCTGCGCATCGCCACCCTGGACGGCATCCAGCCGAATGCGCTGCGCGAGCTCAACGACGTGCTGACGAAGGTGCTGGCCGGCGGCGAGAAGCTCAAGCGCAAGAAACTGGGCGGAACGAAAGCGGCCGCCGAGATCATGAACTTCTTCGGCGGATCGAACGAGACGGCCGTGCTCGATGCGATCCGCGAGCACGACGCCGACCTGGCGCAGCGCATCGCCGACCAGATGTTCACCTTCGACGACCTGAACCGCCTGGACGACCGTGCGATCCAGCTGCTGCTGCGCGAGATCGCGAACGAGTCGCTGATCGTCGCGCTCAAGGGAGCCGACGCCGAGCTGCGCGAACGGATCTTCCGCAACATGAGCCAGCGCGCCGCCGAGACGATGCGCGAGGATCTCGAATCGAAGGGTCCGGTGCGGCTCTCGGAGGTCGAGACCGAGCAGAAGGAGATCCTCAAGACGGTGCGCCGCCTGGCCGACGAGGGGCAGATCGTGCTGGGCGGCGGAGGCGAAGATGCCTTCGTTTGAGGCGCGCGGAACGAGCCGGATCATCGCTTCCGAGCGGCTGGACGGCTATGCGCCGTTCCCGATGGGAACGCTCGCCTCCGGCGCCGGCCGCCACGACGAGGCGAGACGCGCTCCTTCGTCGGCGACGGCGCCGGACTACGCGGCCGGACGCAAGTCGGGGCTGTCCGACGGATTCCAGCGCGGCTTCCAGGCAGGCATCGCGCATGCGCAGGCCGAGAACGAAGCCGGGCAGAAGGCGGCCGGCGGCGCGCTCGCGCAGCGGATCGAGTCGCTCGTCGCCGCCTTCGCGCAGCGAATGCAGGCGATCGAACGCGAAGCCGCCGACGACGTCGTCGCGCTCGCGATCGAAATCGCGCGGCACGCGCTTCGCGCGACCCCTGCGCTGCGTCCGGAGACGATCGTTCCCGTCGTGCAGGAAGCGCTCGCCAGCGTCGTCGACGAATCGGTGCGCATGCACCTGCACCTGAATCCGTCCGACGCCGCGCTCGTCCGCGACGAGCTCGGCGCGCGCCTGGCGAACGCGAACTGCGAGATCGTCGCCGACGCATCGATCGCCGCCGGCGGCTGCCGCATCGAAACGCCGCGCGCTCGCGTCGACGCGACCGTCGAGACGCGCTGGCGGCGCACGCTGGCGGCGCTCGGGCTCGCCGATCGCGCCGGCGTCGCGGGCGACGCAGCCGGCACGGTCGGCGTGGTCGGCACGCCCGCCGAAGGCGGCCACACGTGATCCTCGCGCCGGAGTGGGCGGCGCTGTTCGCGAACCAGCGCGCGCTGCTGTCGTCGGCGGCGCCCTTCGCCGTGCAGGGTCGGCTGGTGCGCGCGGCAGGACTCGTTCTCGAGGCCTCGGGGCTGCGCCTTCCGGTGGGGAGCCTGTGCCTCGTCTCGCAAAGCGACGATGCGCACGACGCAGTCCCGGTCGAAGCCGAGGTGGTCGGCTTCTCCGAAGACCGCCTGTTCCTGATGCCCACCGGCGAAACGCTCGGCCTGTCGCCGGGCGCGCTCGTGACGCCGGTGGAGTCGCCGGTACGCGCCGCGCGATTGCACGCGCTCTCGCATCCGCGACGCCGCGCGATCGACCGGATGCGCCAGCTGCCGATCGGCGACGGCCTGCTCGGCCGCGTCGTCGACGCCGGCGGCGCTCCGCTCGACAAGCGCGGTTCGCTCGCCGATGTCGCGATGCGACCGGTTAACGCGCGTCCGATCAACGCGATGGAGCGCGAGCCGGTGCGTCAGCCGCTCGACACCGGCGTGCGCGCAATCAACGCGATGCTCACCGTCGGCCGCGGCCAGCGGCTCGGACTGTTCGCCGGAGCGGGCCTGGGCAAGAGCGTGCTGCTCGGCATGATGGCCCGCTACACGTCGGCCGACGTGATCGTCGTCGGGCTGATCGGCGAGCGCGGCCGCGAAGTGAAGGAATTCATCGACGACATCCTCGGCGCCGAGGGGCTGCGCCGCTCGGTCGTCGTCGCCGCCCCCGGTGATTCGCCGCCGCTGGCGCGCATGCAGGGAGCGGTCTACGCGACGGCGATCGCCGAGCATTTTCGCGACCGGGGACGACACGTGCTGCTGCTGATGGATTCGCTCACGCGCTACGCGATGGCCGCGCGCGAAGTGGCGCTGGCGATCGGCGAGCCGCCGGCCACCAAGGGCTATCCGCCGTCGGTGTTCGCGCGCATGCCGCTGCTGATCGAGCGTACCGGAAACGGCGTCAACGGCGTCGGCTCGATCACGGCCTTCTACACCGTGCTCGCCGAGGGCGACGATCCGCACGATCCGGTCGCCGATTCGGCGCGCTCGCACCTGGACGGACACTTCGTGCTCAGCCGCCTGCTCGCCGATGCGGGGCACTATCCGGCGATCGACATCGAACAGTCGATCTCGCGCGTGATGACGAGCGTGACGACGCCTGCCGCGCAGGCGAACGCGCGCCGCTTCAAGTCGCTGTGGTCGCAGTACCAGCGCAGCCGCGACCTGATCTCGGTCGGGGCGTACGTGCCCGGAACCGATGCCGAGACCGATCGCGCGATCGCA
>ERZ778017.584-NODE-584-length-47344-cov-778.331409_pt1 | contig 47344 bp, 43 predicted proteins | sample MGYA00375747_ERZ778017 | MGnify/ENA primary metagenome ERZ778017 (study PRJEB29350, sample SAMN05509838) | bioreactor metagenome | biome: bioreactor; material: wastewater | place: South Africa: University of Cape Town | collected 2014-03-17 ...
GGCTAAACAAAATTAAACAGGCACTTCGTGCTTTTTTTATTGCATAAAATAAACTACCGAACAAGTTCGGAATTATTGTTTGGGATTACCTCCGGTGATCCCGTTTGGGGGGAGGCTAAACAAAATTAAACAGGCACTTCGTGCTTTTTTTATTGCATAAAATAAACTCTCGAACGAGTTCGGAATTTATTTTATGCAATAAAAAGCCCCGCCGGGGCGGGGTATTTAATTTTGTTTGCGGAGAGGGAGGGATTCGAACCCTCGGTACAGGTTTAAGCCCGTACAACGGTTTAGCAAACCGGCCCTTTCGGCCACTCAGGCACCTCTCCTTTTAATCAAATTTAAGGGCTGCAAAAGTAACCATTGACCTTTAAATTGAAAAATTATTCCCATTTTCTTTTCGAAAGGTTTTATACATCTCAAAAATTCTATTGAGATTCAAAAGACATTTATTTGCGGATAAACTTATTTTCTGAATTTGACTTCATATCCTTACTTTTGCAACCCCTGATTTTCGGGGCGTAGCGTAGCCCGGTTATCGCGCCAGCTTTGGGAGCTGGAGGCCGCAAGTTCGAATCTTGCCGCCCCGACTTAAATAGGAATCAAAACCTATCAATCCTTGTAAATTTCATTCATTTTCAAGGATTTTTTTTTCCAAAAAGTCAAATAAAATCAAAATACATCAATATTTCAGTGAGCAAATGGTGAGAATTTAGGGCACAAACTTTGTACTCTCACTATTTGCTCGTAACAATTTGTAATACAGTCTATTGTATCATTTATTCTGATACATTTTGAGTGGATTCGAAAAGGATTCGAATGTTCGGACACTGATAAAACGGGGAGAAAGAAATCAAATCATTTCAAAACTTTTTAAAAAAATTTGTATGGAAAAAAACACATTTGCCTTTAGTCTCCTGATAAGAAAATGCAAAGGAGATAAAAGAAGAGCTGACATCTACGCCAGAATCACTGTCAATGGTGAACAGAAGGAATTTTCAGTGAAGGAACAGATCCCGGTTTCCTACTGGGACAGCAATAAAAACAGGGTAAGAGGCAATCTGATGGAAGCCCGGTCAATCAATGAACATCTTGATAATATAAGGTTTTCCATCAAAGACAAATACCGGAAGTTACTTGATGAAAACAAACTCGTCACTGCCGAAACCATAAGGGATGCGTATCTCGGAATTCAGACACAGTTGAAAGGCCACAAAATGGGAGAACTCCTGGATTACTATAAAAAGATCTGGGTATTTAAGTTGAAAGACGGCGGGTTTAAAAATTACAAAACCACAATAAAATATTTGCACCTGTTTCTTTCCCATAAATTTGAATCAGGTGATATTTTTTTATCACAGGTTGACGGCGAGTTTGCAACCGATTTTGAACATTTTATCCGGACACACCCGATCAAGGACCATGACCCATGTAAAGGCAACGGAGTCGGGAAACATATCCAGCGCTTTAAATGTATCTTAAATTGGGCTGCAAATGATCTCAAGTGGATCAGTGTAAATCAATGCAGCCACTATAAGTGTCCGATAAAAAAACCAAAGAGAAGAAAACTGGACATGTCAGATCTGATTAAACTCGAATCGAAAAATTTTATTGACCCAACTTTAAATTATGTAAAAGAATTGTTTTTAAACAGCTGCTACACCGGGCTTGCTTTTGCTGATGCGATGGCAATATCCGAACATGATTTTGAATGGAATTTAGATGGAGTAGTGTGGTGCAAAAGGTATCGCACAAAATCAGAGGAATTATGTGCGGTTCCCCTGCTTCCTTCTGCTGCCAACATCCTCAGAAAATATTGGAAGGATGCTGTAAATAAAGGCAGAACCACTATTTTTCCTTATATAACAAATCAACATGTAAATGAATGCCTGAAAATCATTCAACAGGTTTGTGAAATAAACACGTATCTGACATTCCACGTCGCACGCCACACTTTTGCCAAAACCATCGCTTTAAAAAAATGGCATTCCCCTGGAAACGATACAAATGATGCTGGGCCACAGTAAAATAACAACCACTCAAATTTATGCGGATGTAGATGAAGAAAAAATTATCAATGACATGGCCGGCCTTGAAGAAAAGCTAAACAAAAAAAGAAGTATGGTCGCGGTACAAATGAGCCAGGATTCAAGGTTCTGACTCCCTACCCTTTTAACTCTTAATATCCTTCATCAAGGAGGCGCCGTATATCACTTTTATTATAGTATAAGGTGCCTCCGATTTTCTTAGTTCTCAGATTACGGCTAACACGCAGGGATACCAGTTTGTTTACGGAACACCCAAGCATTTTTCTCACGTCCGAAGTTCTGAAGCCCTCAGGTTTTTCATTTTCATAAGAAATATACTTCTTAATCACCGATTCAAATCCAGATAATAAACGGGCTTCAAATACATGTAAATCTTCCGTTGTCAATACTTCGATAGCCATAGTTTCCGGTTTAAAATTGAAAAAATCAAATCCTTTCTATAAAGTGAATACGGCTTCCTCTTTTCCGGTTAAAGGAGGGTTCATATTTTATGTAGCCATATTCACTCAGATCTCTTACACATTTAAGATAGGTGATCGCCGATGATAATTTAGCAATCTCCATTATTTGGTAGCTAAACACCCGGATAGGATTATTAAAACCATTATCCACCCGATATTGAAGCAATGCAGCATAGATACCGATATGCGTAATGCTTATCCGGCCATCGTGCTTTATCGCCTGGAAAAAATCTGATAATGGTTTTAATTCATCCATAATTAAATAGAACCTTTTCTGTTTAAACAGCCTGAGCCTTTCTCCTCTTCTTTTTATTCACAGATTTCGGAATCTCGGGTCCATCCTCTTCCGCTGCTGATTGCTTTTCTTTTTTATCCTTTTTGACTGACTGAGCCTCACCCTCGGCTTTTCTTTCTGCTTTGGATTGGCGCTTGTCTATCCTCTGCATATTGTGATCATAAATGTTTATGGTTTTAAAATGCGGATTGGCTTCGATATAAAGTTTTTGCTCAACTCCTTTGTTCAGAAAGGTGACCGATTGAATGTTTCCTTTTTTGAGAGAATCCTTCAGATTGTTCTTGTATTCCTCGACTGAAAGTTCTTTAATCGGATGTTTTGATAACGCTGCTTCAAGGTCATAGCCATAATTTTGGTGATACTGTTTCAGTTTAAAATTTCCATTTTTATTGCTTTGTGTGAAATCCATCTGTATCCACGCGGTATATATTTTACCTTCCTTGGTGGTCAACTCTTTATTTACAGCCCTCCCCTCCATTAAATTAAAAGCTTCCTTAAGAGTAATGTTACTGCCTTTATTGATGTAAAAGGTTTGTTCCATAGAATCCGGACCGTTTTCTTTTTGCAATCTGAGTTTATAAGAGTTAAAAAAGTACATGTCGCTTTGTTTCGACCTGCTGAAATTCAAAGTTGCTTCCACACTTTGTTTGCCATACACGGTTTGGAATTGAATATTGAATTCCGGTCCGCCTTTCTCCAATTTTTGTTTAAGGCCAATTTCCAAACCCTCTCCAAATCCGGTGAACTTTACCTGATCACGCAGATATTCAAAGTTTTTCTGGTTCATGATTTTGTGTTTTAATTTGTTATAAATAATTGATACGTTTTCGTTGTTTATAAATTCCGTCTGGCACGGTGATTTTTTTCCTGGAAATAAATTCTATGAATTCTAAAGAGATTGTGCTTTAATAATTTTCTTATTCTTGATGCGCAGTTCCAAATTCCTGCCTCCATTCTTTTCCATGAGTTGTACGATGAAAACCTTTTTATCCGGGATGGTAAACTTTGACACAGCAAAAATGAACGTATGCTTTTGCTTTGCTTTTACTTTACCTGTCCTGTTATATATAAGCAAGGGTGATAACTCTATTTCCTGTGCGGCCTCCCTTTTTGCTTTTCTTGCATCGCGGATATAGCAGCGGAATTGATTAATATCGTAATTGATGTAAGTGTCGTTTTTAATATTGAAGCGCATGTACATTACATCGTCCTTTATAAACAGACCATCAAAGGAGAACTTTATTCCAAATTTTTTACTGGTACCAAATCGAAACTTTTCTGTTGATTGAATTGCTCTGCCAGCATACGATTCTATTTTGTTTTGGTTGAGACCTTGTGATAAAATAGTTGTCCCGTTTTTATCTTCTTCCTGGGTGAAAAAGATGTTTAGGACAGAAGGATTCTCTGAATAATCAATTAGAAAAGAATTTAACCTTCCGTCTGCTGTAATCACGCTCAAATTCGTTTGCACAAAATCTCTTTTGGCTGCTTTGATTTGTAAGACGTTTTCTGCCCCTGTAGCTTTCCGGGCCAGAACGTCCTGACTTCCCCGGTCAACGCTGACAATCGGATAAGGAAAAACAATGTTCGTTGTTTTTGAAAATGCAGCCTCTGCATGATACGGCTCAATTTCCGTTAACTTTAATAACGGGTTTGTCTGTGCGTAATTTCTATTCGTTGTAATGAGAAGGAAAATCCCAATTACCATTAACTCACTGATCTTTTTCATCTTTTGGAATTTTTGAATGATTGATTATTTTGTTCGATTCATTTGCGCTTACTTTCATCTTTTAAGAGAACCTGGTAGCCGGCTTTTACCGTTACTTTGACAAGCCTGATTTTTTTACTGAATAATGTCTTTGCTGCTTCCACACCGGCGGTAGTTGCCTGGGCCTGCCAGGACGGGTCAATGGAGGAAGCGCCTATATTCTGTACAGAACGGTCAGCGGATTGTTTGGCTACCTTCCGGGTAATCGCACCTGGAATGTAAATGCCTTCTAACCCATCCAAATCATACACGGTAAGTTCAACCGGAAATAAGGAATTTTGATAACGGATGCTATTAATTTTAATGTGTAATCTTTCTCCATTGAGAGACGCAATCCCAAATACAAAATTGTCCCTGGGGATTCGTGTGTTGTTCACCGTTATTTCATCAGACAACCGCAGTTTAATTGTTGAACCGGTTACAATCGTTTGCGTTTCATGAATGACCGCCGGAATTGAATTTTCATTTTTTGCTGCACCGGGGTTTTCTTCATCTGAATAAAAACCATTCATTAAATTATTCTCAACATTCCCGGTATCGATCAGGGATACAATATCCCCTGTTTCGTTGGATGTAACACGTAACGCTGGGTTTTTAGCTTCATCGGAAAATTGGTCTGATTTTTTCTTCAACCTTTCCGGATGCTGCACATCAAGTATCTTCTCCAGCATTCCATTTAACTGTTGAATTTCACTGTCTCCTTCATCTGTCTGATTCATTACCTGCATCATTTGTTCCAACCTGTTTATGTCTTCGGCACTGACACTTGCATTTCGGGTAAATTGATCTTCAGGCAATTCATCATTTTCGTTACCCGTTGTTGACAGCGGTTTATTTAATTCCTTATCCAATTCAGCCAGCTTCTGATAAATCTTTTTACTGTTTGCATCGGAATAATCTTCGGTGTCATAAAGCGAATGATTTAATCCGGTTTTGTTTGAGAAACCAGGTAAGCTTTGTGAATACTCAAAAGTCACATCACCTGTATCCGACGAATAATTACTTTTAAAATTAGGGTCATTTTTTATTAACTCAAGAAATTTTACTGAGTCTTTTCTTGCCTGGTCATAATAGCTCATCTTATCTCTTTGCATATCATTCTTTAATGTTGGATCAGGTAAGGAAAAATTAAACCCGGCGGCTTTTGCTGCCTGCGGTTTTTCTGTTTTACCGCCTCCCAATGCCCAAAACATCATTGTCATGAATGGCAATAACAAAAGCGGCAGTGCCAATAAAAATTTTCGTTGCCTTTTTTCCTTTAAACTCTTTACTCGCTTTTCCATCTCTTCTCATTTAATTGTTGAAAATAATTTTCGATAATTCTTAAACTGTCCATCAGGCCAGGATGAAGGATGATGATACTGTCATATACAATTCTTCCCGATTGACTCTTAATAAGGCTGTCCATATAATATCTGATCTCTATCACAGGATTGTACTCCTTAGCGGGCAGCCTCCTGGTTCCAATATTTGCTTCTCCGGTTTCTAAAATGTAACTGGGTTTTCTGATCGGTGCAATTACTATTAAGTTAGTTTCATGTTCACGAAAAGAATTTATCATGATGTAAATACTGATGCTGCCGGCAGAAGTAATGAACAGGAACAGTAAAATAATCCACGTTTGCCTTGTGAAACTTTTTGTATGGTCATTCATCCAGTTCGCCGAAAGGCGCTTTAATTGTTCAAATCGTTTCTTAGTTCTTTTCGTGAGCCGGTCACTTTGCGGAATCGATTCTCTTTTCCTTTTTAAAAACAATTGTTTCATGGTTTTCAATTTTTTTACCGCCGGTTTACTGTTTTAATGTCCCTGTTTTCAATTGTATTCCACCTCTCTATTAGAAAACCATGAGGATTGTTATCACTCCTGGAAACATTCCGCAATGCCCCTTCAGTGACGAGGCTGCGGGTTGTCATGCTCGTTGGCCGGATAATAATTTGGGTAGCATAGCAACGAAATCTATATGGGTATTGATTAACATCAATGGTTACACTATCAATAGTAATGGTCTGATTGATATTTCCGGATATAAGTCCTGCATAATATCCGTTTTCTTTCAGGTCATCATAAATTCTTTTGGCGCTGCCATCAGCGAAATACAGCGCTTTAGTAACACCGGCGTTTATAGATTTTTCATCCGGATCAAGGGTGAAAAATAATTGGTGAAAGGTTTTTACATGATCTCTTGCTTCAACAGGAACATTTTCTTTCCTTTCCGAGCTGAATGCTTCCAATGCTTTTCCATTTGCCAGAATGTATATCTTCCCCTGCATCTGCGAAACGAGGCTGAAGCTTTTGTACACTGCAAAGCAGCAAATAACAACACAACCGGCTATTATCAGCATGGTAAATCCACGAACATAACGGAAGGCACTGTCAATATTTTTCATCTTTCTGAACATAGTTTTTATTTTAAGTTTCTATGAATTACCTCTCAGCTTATCCTCATTATACCTGTTATTGTCATTCTTAAAATATGAATTTGATACACCATTATTAGCCATGCTTTGGGTAACACGGCTTGCCGAATTGCCCATTACATCTGCAGCCATACTAACACCAGAAGACGCCCTGTTTACTATCATTCTTGACGAATTGCTGAACAGGCTGGTGACTATATGGCCAAATGCACCGCCGCCACCGGCATGAACGATATAGTTGGCAACAGATGGAACCGTAAAATACCCGACAATACCAATGATCATGAATACGAGATAAGCCATGTCTGTTCTGCTGAAAAAGGTGTCGCCGGATTGTTGTATTTGGGACAGGTCAAGTGCGAGCATTTTTTCCTGGATCTTTCCAATAATGCTTCCGAAAATGTTTGCGACAGGAAGCCATAAAAAGACATTTATATACCGCGCGATCCATACAGTAAGGGTATGCTGGAATCCATCAAAAACCGAAAGACCGAATACAAGGGGGCCAAGGATGGCCAGTACAATCAATTGAAATGTACGCAAGGTATCAATGCACAACGCGGCAGCTTCAAACAAAACCCGTAGCACTTCACTCATCCATTCCTTTACAGAGTTTCTGAAATTGTATGATGCTTTTGACATTGCAAATTTGATATCGTTGCCAATGCCTTCAAAGATTCCCTCATTGGATGGATCTTCACCGGGATGTGTATATTTATACCACTTATCGCGGTCGCCACTTCCACTTTCCCCTACATACATTTGCCAAACATCAGTTTCCTTTATCGCTTCTTCTTTCTTTTGCAAAAGAAGCGCAATAGCTTTATCTGAACCTTCCACCATTGCGGATGTTGCAGTTACCGTAGGATTCATGACGCCGTTGATTATTGCCAGCACGGACGGAAAAATCAGTATGCAAAAACCAATGGCAAAGGGCCGGAAAAGAGGGTAGAAATCAATCGGCTCGGCATTGGAAAGATGACGCCATACTCTTGAAGCGATATACCACATGGCAGCAAAACCTGCGAGGCCCCGTCCAACACCAATAAGACGGCTGCATAATGGCATCATTTCGTTATAAAGCTGATCCAGAACACCATGCAGCCCATTCATCTCTCCGGTTGTCTGCGCATGCGTTATAAAAGGTATCGCCAAACTCCCTGCCACTAATAAAATCGTTTTTTCATACTTCCTCATGATCTTTTCTTTTAAGGGTTCAATCCGTAAATTTTCCGAATTGTCTCTGCATCATTTATTTCCTTTGCCCGCTGCAACGCAAGTATGGTTGTGTTATTATTAAAGTGCCTCAGGAATATCAGTCTATTCTGCATACCTCCATAAATTCTATCTATTGCCTGCAAACGTTCGTCATCACTCATTCTTGCTTTGCCTGCAGTGATAATGGTCAGCAATTCGTCAAGGCCAACCAGACTTTCTTTGAATAAATTATTGTAAACCTGCGCTATATAGTTTATCTCAACACTATTAAAATTATTGTCCCGTATAAACCGGTTGTATGCGTTACGATATTCTTTTACCAGCTTCACCTGGCAATTGATAATTTCCGCCACTCGCCTGTAATTGCGTACTGTCGGGCTTACCTCCATCAATCCATCCAGGAACGCTTTATGTAAATCAAAATTTCCTTCGGCGATATTCCTGACAGAATTATATCCCTTTACCAAAATCTGGTAACCTTTTTTCATATCGCTTAAAATTTGCCTGAACTGAGCAAGCTTTTCAACATTTAATAGCAGTTGCTGAATCTCATACGATTGACCGGACACCTTATAACTATTCAGGAATCCTGCAATCAAAAAAAATATCAGGATGATCTTTTTCATGGCAGAATGGTTTTGATACCGTGCATGACGCGGCTTGTTTCTGAATCTGCTATTTCTTTTGTTCTTGATGCTGCAAGTGATTTTGCATCAGCAGAAAAACTTCGGGAGAAGACCAACTTCTCCTGCATTTCTGAGTGCAACTCTTCAATTCTTGCCATACGTTCATCATCGGTCATTTTCAGTTTATCATCAGATATTACCGTAATCAGAACATCTGTTGTTTTATCAACATCGTTCAGTAAATTCCTGAACACATTTTGGAAGTAATCCATCTCATCCTTTGAAAAGACCATGCTATTGCTAAGTATCTGGTAAGTGCGGTTGCAGACGTTAGTAATCTCTGCCAGTAAATCAGCAAATACTTCGATTTCACTACTTTGCTTTATAACAGGGTTTACGGTCTTAAGTGAATTAAAATAATCTTCATGCAGATCAAACTCACCTTTTGTGAAATCACTCACGGAGTTTATTCCTTCTTTCACTATCTGATAGCCTTTTTCAGCAAACCCGATATATAACCGGAGCGCTGCGATCTGCTGAACCATGTATTTTCTTTGAGTCTTCTTTTGTTGAAACCATTCTGAAAATGTTTGGGCCTGAAGTTTGACTTGTACAGAAGTGGCCAGCAATAAAAACAAGATCATTTTTTTCATAACATTCATTTAAAGTCCATATAATTTTTTTACTTCTAAAACCTCTGCTTCGCTTTTTGCCCGCTGCAGGCTCAATAGCATATTCTGCTGGTTGAATTGAACCAGGTCGGAATAATTCATGTCAATCCGGTCTGCTGCATCGTTGATTAAGTCTATTCTTTTTGCATCGCTCATTGTTGTGGTAAAAGATTTTATAATGAGGCTGATCTGATCAATATTTTTAATGCTTTCATCGAGAATACCCGCATACACTTTTTCCATGTAGAAAATTTCTTCTGCAGAAAAATGGTTATCCTGCCGGATCAGTCGCCAAACCTGATTGTATTGCTCCAAAAGAAGCCGATGTTTTTTAATGACGTTGGCAATGCGTTGGTAATAAAATATAATTGCTTTGACCTGCTCCAGTTCTTCATAATATTTCCGGTATTGTTCCTTTTGCTTTTCTACCCAATCCGATATTTCATCGAGCTTCACCTTTGAGAGCACATTCTCTAAACTTTTTTGTGCGTTCTGCAACCAGATCGTTTTATTCTGCAACCGTTGAACTTTTAAATCGACTGCCCTGATGGCTCTTTTAACACCCGCTTTTATCACTTCTGCAATTTCAACCTGAGCGGTTGTATCCTTCGCCGATAAAATCGTTATTAAAATAAACAGTATTGTTATTTTTCTCGTCCACATTGTCTTCAATCTTTTGTCGTTTTATACCATTGGTTTCCATAATTAATTTTCACACGCTGCTTCTTATATCCGAAGCCATTTCTGATATAGCCCTCTCTAGGTTCCCATTAAATTTCGCAGCATGCTCCATCAGTTTTACTTTTTCAGTCTGCTCTGTTGTATAAGTCAGATATTCTTCGAGGCTTACTTCCGTTCGATAAACTTTGCTCAGCATTCCCCCAAGGCTGATAAAAACTTCTTTGTATTTTTTGGAAGGATCATTGGCCCTGTTGACGGAGAGTACCAATGCTTTTTCTTTTTCTGTAAGTCCAAGGAGTTCTTGTACCTGATCGAACTTATTTTGATACTTACTTTGGTCCAATAATATTTTGCAATCACTGTTATTGACGATGGCTTGTTTTACCACCGGTGAAGAAATGATGTCTTCCACTTCCTGCGTTACTACTACGGCTTCGCCAAAAAATTTTCTTACCGTTTTAAAAAGGTATTTGATGTATTCGGCAAAGCCTTCTTTCATCAATGCTTTCCATGCTTCTTCAATCAGAATCATCTTTCTTACTCCCTTCATCTTTCGCATCTTGTTAATAAAAACTTCCATGATAATGATGGTAACTACCGGAAATAAAATCGGATGATCTTTGATATTGTCCAGTTCGAAAACTATGAATCGCTCCTGTAATAAATCCAGGTTTTGCGTGGCATTCAACAGATAATCGAATTCTCCACCGAGAAAGTAAGGCCTGAGGACATAAAGGAAGTTGTCTATATCAAAGTCCTTTTCTTTAACCCGGTCACCTTTTAATACCCGGGTATATTCATCACGGAGAAAAATGTAAAAACTATTAAAACACGGGAAGCTGGTTTTATGCATTTTTAAATAATCGTAATATCCTCCTATGGCATTCGATAAGGCAACATATTCGCTGCGCCTGAATGCTTCATCATCTTTTTTCCAGAGCGCCAATAGTAAAGTTTTAATGCTTTCTTTTTTTTCGGTATCCAGGCTATCGCCTTCACCGATGTAAAAAGGATTAAAACGGATGGGATTATCTTCACTGTAGGTGAAGTAATAACCATTTACCAAATCACACAATCCTTTGTAACTATGACCCACATCCACTAATACGATATGCGTTCCCTGTTCATAATAACTGCGAACCATGTGATTGGTAAAAAAGCTTTTGCCGCTGCCGGAAGGACCGAGAATAAATTTATTCCTGTTGGTAATGAAACCTTTTTTCATGGGCTCATCACTGATGTCCACATGAACGGGTTTACCTGTGAGCCTGTCACTTAACCGGATACCCATTGGGCTTATTGAAGAACGGTAACCGGTTTCCAAATTGAGAAAGCAGGCGGCCTGCTCAATGAACGTGTCGAAAGTATCGTTGATGGGAAAATCGGCTGCATTTCCGGGAATACCAGCCCAAAATATTTGCGGCGCACCAATGGTTTCCAGCTTCGCAACGGCATCCATTTGTGCAAAAGCAGAAGATACCCTGTTCTTTAAATTCTTAATTGCTTCTTTATCATTAGTCCACAGGAGTAAATTAAAATGAGCTTTAACCGGAAGCCGTTGCTCTGAAACCGCTTCGTTTAAAAACTCATTGACAGCATCTCTTGCAATCATATTTTCACGGCTGTATGCTGAAAGTGATTGAAGCCGCAATCTTTTTGATTCCAGCTTTTGAATAGTTTTTTGCGGATCTCCTATAAATACATACTGGTTATAAATATGATTACAAGGCAAAAGTTGCCCAAGTGAGGAAGCAAAGCCCACACTGAATTTGCTCTTATCCGTACTGTACTTATCGTAATTGATGCGGCTTCCGCAAAGTGCAGGAAGATCATTTGCATCGCTTAAGGTATAAAGCTGACAATGCTTATCACCCACCCTGATTCCTTCGTCAAAATTCATGTCCGTCATTTGTGGAAAATCAGTACCTCCGGAAAGACAGAAATATTTTTCTATCAGTCCTGTTCTTTTCTTATCGCTAAGAATCTCACTTTTTGTTAACCTCGAAAGTTTGACAAAACCACTGTCTTCCATGATGCGTTTAAATTGGCCGGCACTATCCAGAAAATCATGAAGTACTTGTGGCTTTAAGGTCGCCTGAGGAACAATAGATCTGCGAAGCAAACTTGAAAACATAGAAGTAGCCGCTCTCCTGCCATCCGGCATTTTCGTAAGCATGATGTAACAACTGTGATCTAAAAATGGACACTCATTGAAAAATCGTTCGCTGGCACGACTAAGGTAGCTGGCGTCTGCCCTGGAAAAGTCCGGAAGATAATTGCTTTCCAAAAACCAATCCTGTTTATGAAACACACAAAACTTCGGCAACAGCCTTACTGCTTTAATCCATGCCTGGTGGAAGGCTTCATATTCCTGATCACTTAATGTAAATATTTCAGGAAGATCTGCTTTAAACGCAACCGTTATATCACCTTGTTTGCTCACGATGCAATCATGTTCCACATCCATAATGGGTAATATTTCATCCAACACTTTTTCCATCTCACATCATCCTTTTACTGTTTACCATTCACGATTCAGCCTTAATAAAAATTTTTCTGTTTTTTAATTTAACCACATTGGGAACCTGTTTTCTGGCGAGGATTTTCATTAACCCATGTTCTCCATATTTGTGGCTCATTTGATATATTTTCAATACCAGGAATACTCCGGTTCCGAGTACAACAGCCAGGCACAAAAAACCAGGTAGCCCCGCGATATACATGATTGCGAAAACAATCAGTAACGCAACCACCCCGCCTCCCAGATACCAGATATATTGCGCCTTTAAACCCTTGAATTCAATGCTCTGGTTAATTCCTTTATTGATTTGATACACACTGTTTGCCATAACACTTCTGATTTATCTTTTTTATTATTATTCTACAACCGGATTCTGCATCGTGAATGCTCCGGTACCTGATCAGAAATAAGCGCTGATTCTTTTCGAACCCCATGCCCATTAAAGGCTTGGGCCATTTTGATGACCGGCGCTTCCAAAGATTCTTCCTGTTCCCGCGGTTGTTGCTGCTTCAACTGATTTTCCTGTATTTTAATTGATATCTGTCTCTCCAGGTTGGCCAGTTCATTTTTCATTTGCTGTAATTCACTCTCCTTCGAAAAAGATTTTGTGGTAAGCTGTTCCAACCCAGATATGGCTGCATCCAGACTAGATAATGCTCGTTCATATTTTTCTCTCAGGCTTTCTACCCGGTCAATAGCATTGAGAAAATGCCTGGCAGCCAGTTTGGGATTGTCAAAATTTGGAACACCATTATTGTAAGTGTATTTAATTCCCTCCCTCCCTTTTTGCGCATAAAAACTATTGGAATAATGGTACTCAAAAAGCCCTTTTTCTTCATAGGCTTCCTGCTGTCTCCGGATATATAGATTGAATCCATAGAGTGTTCCGATTTGTTCCTTCCATTCTCCTTCTTCAGCCGGTTTCCACCCACGGTACATTTTAATAAAATATTTACCCATTGCTTCACTGTCCATTTCATCTACGCCATTCAAAATGACAGGATTGAATTTTGTTCCGGTTTTATCAAACTGTAAATTGACTTTGTATAGTTGTTCATCACTTCTAAGTTTGCCCAGTGTGATAACTGTACTCTGTTGTTCATTTTTCAAATTCTCTAACTGGGTTTTATTCCGTGACAGTTCCCTGAAGTGTGATACCTTCAAACTTTCCATTACTGCAATCTTCTTTTCAAGTCTCGATTTTTCCAACAGAGAGGTATCTCCGGAAAGTATGGCGATGTATTCTGAAAAATTCATTCCGCTCTTTTCGTCCATCGCTCCCTCGTCAATTGTCCGAACATTCAACTCACAATTTTTCATCTGAGAAATGAATGTTTGCTTATTTTTCAGCAAATTGAATTTGTAATTATCGAGCGATTGCTCTACGGCATAAACATAGTTCCGCACTTTGTTATCGTAGTGCTCTTTAGCGATAAGATTGCCTTGTCTTGCCCCACGACCATTACGCTGTTCCAATTCCGAAGGTTTCCAGGGGATATCCAAATGATGCATCGCCACCACCCGCTCCTGTACATTTAATCCGGTTCCTGCTTTCTCCGTGCTGCCTAACAAGATCCGGATTTCACCTTTATTCATCTTGTCAAACAGTTCCGGCTTTCTCCTGTCTGTCCAGTCATGAATAAAAGTGATCTCCTTTTCAGGAATATCAAAATCGCCGACTAGTTTTTCCTTCAGCGCATCATAAATATTAAACTCATCCTGCTTTGGTGTACCGATATCGCAAAAGACAATTTGCGTTCCTTTATTTGAAATGGTGTCTCTGAAGATTTCCGCAATCTTTCGGGCGCTCACATTTACTTTGTTTTCCGGATGATCACTATATTTTTCTGAATCAATCAGCCTCATGTCCGCCGCCATTTTTTTTGCATAGTTGGTGGCAATCAACATCCTTCCCTTATCTTCCTCCTTCGTTAATTTCCCCCTGCCAATCAACTCTCCATCTCCGGTCCTGGCAAACAGCATCAGGTTTTTAATAAATACGGATTGCTCCGGTGTCGGTTTAATGTTCACCAATGTTTCACTCAATTCAGGTTTATCCAACCGTATATGTTTGGCACTTTTATAATCAGTAATTTCATTATAGAATAAAGCGAGCTCCGGCACTTTGATAAAATGCCTGAAACGCTCTTTGGCAATGATTTCATTAGTTACTGAAAATTCAAAGTCGGTCGTCTTACGTGCGAATACCGCTGCCCACCCGTCAAAATTTTCAATGTGCTGCCGCTCCATTTCTTTTGGGCGCAGGTATTTGAACAACAAATACATTTCGGTAAGGCTGTTGGATATGGGTGTACCGGAAAGAAAGGTTACACACAAATCACTGTTAAACCGGTTCTGTAATTCACGAACAGCAAAGAGCATATTAAGCGCCTTTTGGCTGCCTTCCATATTGCCAAGTCCGGCAACCCTGTTATGACGGGTAGTAAAAGTGAGGTTCTTAAACTTATGGGATTCATCTACGAAAAGATGATCAATTCCCATATCTCTAAAGTTGATGCCCCTATCTTTCTTTTCTTCTATGTCTTTAAGAATTGTCTTTAGTTTTCCATCAAGATTATTTTTTCGGATCTCTAATCCTTTGAGCATTTTTTTGGAAATATCTCTGCCGAGATCTTTAATGGTTTCCAGATCGTGCTCAATATTCTCCAATTCTTTCCTGAATATCTCTTTTTGTATTTCAGGCGATTGGGGTATTTTACCAAACTGATCATGGGTAAGTATAATACAATCCCAATTGTTGTTTTTGATTTCATGGAATAACCTTAATCTCTGTGCGGGTGTAAAATCATTTTGGCCCGGAAAAAGTATCCGTGCCCCCGGATAGGCTTTTTTATAGGTTTCTGCTATCTGGTTGACATTGGCTTTTAATGCCACTATCATCGGTTTATGCAGAATGCCCAGTCTTTTCATTTCCTGCGCAGAAATAATCATGGTAAGTGTTTTACCCAAACCCACTTCGTGATCAATCAAAGCACCACGGTTCTGGATGATGCGCCATGCAGCATTCTTTTGAGAGCTATATAAATCTTCAATACCTAACCCCTTTCTATCCAAACCGGGAAAACTCAAATGATCACCATTATATTCCCGTAACACATAACAATTAAAAATATCGTTATACAGATTCTCTATATTCTTTTTTTCTATGTCGGGCAATTCTTTCAACCATTCTACAAAACCACCACGGATTTGTTCAATTTTCTGATGGGCCAACTGTATGGCTTCATTATCCGGTACACGAATCGTTGTACCATCTCCAACCGATACTTCATAAGTAAAGAACGGAGTCGTATTTTCCAGTGCATGCTCCAGCAGTGTGTAGCCGTAGGTTGTCCTGCCACTTTTTGGCGTCACTGCGTACTCCCTGGCTACCTTCATATTCATCGCCGTTTTCACTTTAAATGCATCCAGGGAAGGAAAATAATTGATCGTTGTTTCCTGCTCGAATAAATTGGAAGCAAACTGTTCGTAATAAGAAACAGGAATCCAGCGTTCTCCCAAATTAAAATCCAGCAGTTCAAACGGAATACGCTCTGGTTGCACCTTTGCAATTGCTTCAGTGCTTCGTTTGTATTGCAGGTTATCAGGATACTGATTGAAAAGTTGTTCTGCCTGCCGTAATTTTTCAACTACATTACCGCTTAAATATTTATCGCTTGTTTCCCATTCTTTATTGGCAGGATTCAGATAGATATAATTTCCAAGACGGGTAATCACTTCACCTTCACTCACCTCCATTGCAACACTGATAAATTTCAAATCAACTTTGCCGGTATCATTGAGACTGTGAGCCAGTGCTTCAACAGGATCATCGGTTACAAACCGCTCCTTTACCTGGTGAATGGAATGAGTAAGTATATCTGACCTTACAAAGCGTTCCCCATCGCGCCTTTCCAGGGATGATAGAATCGTGATCCCAAATGCATGGTCCTCCAAAATAAGTTTTCGGTTATCAGAACTATTCAGCAGGCCGAATTCTGAAACAAACTGTTCATACATTTCGTTGAGACTTGCCCTGTCATTTTCGCTGATCTTGTTTTCTGATACTTCACTCGTTGATAGTTCCAGGTACCTGTCACGTAATCCTATATATTTTTCATAAAAGTTTATTTTTCTTACATAGCCAAACGATTGGAAAACGGCCCGGTTATATTCAGGATCGAGGTTTCGAATTGTGCCCGTATCTCCCATGTGCATCACGAGAGTGCCTTCCTGGTAATAGGGCTTCAGCCCAGTAAAAGGAGCCTGCTCTCTTTGCTCAAAACGAAAATAATTTTTAAGTGTTTGATCACCTTCAAATTTAAAGCCATGGTCAAACTGTTTCAGGTAATTGGAAATACCTGTAAGCTCATGACTTAATAAGCGTGCATCCATCCAGTTGACCGGCAGATGTGTCACTTCTTTTAAATTAGAATAAATTTTGTACAAAAAGCGGTTGCTCTTTTGTTGTCTTGCAGTAAGCAATACTATACTCTCATGGCCCGGATTATCTGTTGTTCGTATCGTGCCTGTCATGCGTGCTGTTGCTTTTTGTATCACCGTTTCATCAATTGAATTGATATAAGCCAATGCACGATCAATTTGTGGTGCCGGATCGTCATCAAATAACCCCAATTGCACCGGTTGAATTTTCGCTTTATTTTCCGGCATTGGCAGGTAGGTTAGTTTTTCACTGCTGCTTTGTGATTGCAGGGGTTGAAGGAATGCCTGCCGGTAATGTTTACGGTTGAAATTTTTCTGAAACCCTTCAATGATTGTTTCATACAACTTGTCTGCAATTGCATTGATGTCACCATCCTGCCATACGGTTTCATGAGCTTGCCCGTACTGGTTTTTCCCGGCTTCCACTTTGTTCCCGATAATTATTTCCCGGTGATTATAGAGATACAGATTTTGAAAATAGCTTCCGAACTCATTTTTTAAACCTATCGTATCAAGCAGGAGTTTTTCACTTTCAGACAGTTGTTCTTTGTCATTGTGCTTTTGAATAATAAGCAGGTGACTCGGGGCTTCCGTATTGCCTGTATCCTTCATGAGGTTATCCGGCATTACGGCAACGCTTACAAAATCCGCTCTTTCAAAAATGTATTTCCTTGCCGCATAGTTGGATGGACTGTTCAAAAAAGCATCGGTTGTAATGAAAGCCATCAAGCCTCCTTCTGATAACTTGTCAAGGCCTTTGGCAAAAAAGTAGTTATGTATTCTGCCTGATAATTCCTTGTCGGGAAATGCTTCATCATACACTGAGAAATTTCCAAACGGAATATTACTGACTATCAGGTCATAGGTTCCGTTATCCTTTACCGGTGCTTCTTCAAAACCGGTGATATGGGTAGTCGTTTTAACCGAAAGTGAACTTTTCATAGCTGAAAGAACCAGCCCCGTAAGCCTTTCCTTTTCCACTGCCGTTATCTGTTCTATTTGGGGAAATGTTTTTACGGCTTCACTGATAAATACACCGGAACCGGCAGAGGGTTCGTACAATCTCTTTGGCTGAATCCCTTGTTGTGATAGCACTTTGTACAAGGTTTGCGGCACTATTTGGGGTGTATAAAAGGCGGTCAGTACACTATTTCGCAGGGAAGCGATGATCTCTTTATAATCTCTTTCAGAATAATATGATTTTAGTAAATCATGAAATTGAATGATAGCTGCATGAAGATTTAAGTCTCCCCTGGCAGCGCCATTTTCCTGCCACTCTTCAACAGGCCCGTAAGGATATAAAATCACTTTAATCCCCCCAAATCCGGAATACTTTTTCAGGTTCTCAAAATCTTCAGGAACCATTGGCCGGCCATTTTTCCACCGCAGGGCTGCATCCACCGCCAACCTATTGTCAGATAATTTCTTTGCCACGTTGTATCCCATAATCACACTTTTTCTCTCTTCACTTTTTAGCCCGTTTAAAGCAGGTAATCATGAACCCGCCCTATGATGGCATATCTCAAATACCTGTTTTCTTCATTTTCAACCTTGAAATCAAACTCATTAAAAATGTCTTTGCATTCCTCAACCATATTTATTATTTCATAGGTCAATGTTCCGTTCTCCTTCATCCGCCCGTATTCTTCAGAAAACTCTTCTTCAATCACTAAATGAATATACGTGTACCTGGAAGGCTTCATATCTGCAGTCATTTCATTCATACACCATTCTTCTATCTGATAGACTGGCCTGCCCTCCCCGGCCAGATGTTCTGCTGCTGGCATGACAGTATTTACCTTTTCTTCAAGGTATTCAGCAACTGAATTGTCTTCCTGAAAACGGATTACCAAGTCCGGATTGTTATTTACCAGGTAGGTCCATAATTTTTCTTTCAGCATTTCTTTCATGTCAATAATTTTAAACACCAAAGAATGATTGTATTACGGTTGCAACAACAACTAAAAAAATACAGCTTCCAAACCAGGCAGCGGCCACTTTGCCTGTATCCTGATCGCCTGCATTCCATTTCTGATAAACTTTCACCGCGCCTATGAGGCCAAGCAACGCACCCACAGCATACATAAGATTCGTACCTGCTGAAAAATAGCTGCGAACCTTGGTATTGGCTTCATTAATACCTTCAATTCCATCCTGGGCATGCGCAACAAGATTCAGGACAAGCAGCACTAAAGTCGCAGCGATATGAATCATTTGCCTTTTTATACTTCTTTTAAAATTCCATTTACATATTTTCATCGCACACTATTTTAAATCTTTAACCATTAATTTCTTTCATGCTTTCTCATTCCTTTCTGAAACAGATATAATTGGAAAGTAGCTGCTGCCATCTGATTTTATTATACATTCACAAGCAATCTGCACCGGGGCAGAAAAACTATATTTTTAAAAGACACTCATGCCGCCTTTCATTTGAACCTTCACAAACCTCTCCGCCTTACGGGACGGAGAGGATGGAAGGCCGCTCCATTATGCTACCTCACTCCACAACCCCACTAATTCTTCTTCACTAAACATAATAGAATCATATTTTGCACATTCGGAAATAATGAGTTCGTTTATTGCAGATTGGAATTGTGAGTTTTTTATTTCAGGATATTCCTCAAGTATAAGTTGTAAGTACAGAAAGAATTCCTGCTTTATAAATCTTTTCCCGGACAATTCGGCAATCGCATCTTTTAATCGGACAACCAATTCCCCCACTTTTGAAGAAGTGCCAACGGTTTTGCCCTTACTCAAAATTTTTGTTTCCGATGCACTCACTTTAAATTTCTTCTTATTGAATAAAAAGTTTCTGATTTCAGCCGGATAAAAACGCAATCCAATAATTATATAATAGATTATTAATAGAAAGATTATTACAAAAAAGTAGTTAGTCCAGGAGACGTTTGTAAACATAATTTTCATTTTTATTTCCTTCTATAGTTGACAAAAAGAAACATGATCTCTAATAATCACAATGCAAAAAAACACCGGCGGGCAAGCTTGTACAAGTCCAACTTTGTATTATTCGGATTTTGTACCCTTGTACCTTCTGGGCATCAGATAAAAAAACTTTTTTTGGGGGCTAACAAATTGGAGGAGTAAGTGGCACATCGATAAACTAAACCACCGTTACATATTCCTATTTCAACGAATAAAACATACAGCACCTGAAAGCCAATTTCCTGAGGAAATTTTATTTTATCATGGGCTGTTAATTTTCCCTGAAACAGGGATCACCGAAGAATTTGTAAAAACGCTTTAGGCCTGTCTTAATAAGTTACTGGAAAACTGTCTTGCAACAATTAATTTAAAATACTTCGAAAAAAAGAGAGCACAAATTTTTCAGGAATTGCAGATTACAGCCACTAATCTCTGGCAGATATTACACAGAGCCAAACTGCAGTTGGGAAAATGCCTGGGGATTCGCTGGTTTTAAAAAATAGGATATTAAAAAACCTTAGCCAACAACCAAAGGTTTAAGGTCTGTTTAATATTGGCAGCTATGACTTGACGACAACAATTTGTTGCAAAATTACATTTACCAATTAAGAGATTTTTCAGATGTTGTTTGAGGTTCGAAAATATCCTATAGTGAATTCTTAAACCGGTTTCAGCCATTAAAAAATGATAATAAAAAAGATTGCCCTTTTGAGACAACCTTTTCTTTTTGTGACTACTGGAGCGGTTCGCCTATGCCCGCATTTCTAAGGGCTTTCCCTGTAATCCCGTTACTTTGGCAGCAGGAAAAGAGTTTGCCATTCACTGCTACTGAAGGCAAAGCTTTAATGCCGTAAGCTTTCGTCAGATCAATACCAACTTTATTGTCAGATGATTGCTGCAGGTCATAGACTGTTACATCACAATCCGAACAAGTGAGCGATTTTACCATTTCAACCACAGGTTCACACACTGGACAACCTGCCGTAAATACTTCAATTTTTCTTTTGCTTTTCTTTTCCATGATTATAAATTTTTAATGAGACCCAAAGTTCAATCCCTGGAGGGGGTGTCTCCCAAAACTTTATTCAAAATATTTTTATTATGCTTTTGCAATCGATGGTCAATAGCATTAATTTCTTTGAGAATAGTAGTTAGCTGATCAAACTCAAGCGTTGGAAATTCCTTTTTCATATACTCTATTTTGTCAGCATCCTGGCAATCGCCAGGACAGGCATTCATCACCTGTACAAGTTTCAAAGCGAGGCTTTTCCTGAATACTTCATCTAATAATAAATAATGTGCTTTTTGCAATCCCTGGTCAGCAGCTTTGAATTGAATTAAAATCTTTTCCGGATCAGTTTCTTCATCCAACATTCTTACAATTGCTTCAATCTGGCCTCTGATAGTGGCAAGTCTTTTTTTTAAATCACCCGTTAATTCAGTTACTAGCATACATTCCGATTTATATTTCAGGTAAAAGTACCCCCCCTAGGGGTGTGCTTAACAAACTATCCTGCTTAATTCCATTCAAAGTTAAAATATTTATTTAAGCATTTGCTTAAATAATAACCTAATTATTAAATTTGCTAAAAATAAAACATAATGAGTACATGCATTCGTTTACACGCCGATCCGGTTCAAATAAAAACCTGCAAAGAAAAAGTAGAAAACACAGCTGAGGCGTTTTCCAAAATGGCCTCCGTCCTTTCTTTGGCAGGTAACGATGTTCGGCTTAAAATTTTGTACCTGCTGGAAGAAGAAAAAGAATTGTGCCCATGCGACCTTAGTGATATTCTCGGTATGAGTATTCCTGCTATCTCGCAGCACCTTCGCAAAATGAAAGACGGAGGCGTAATCCATAATCGGAAAGATGGTCAAACCATTTATTATTCACTGAAACAGGAACACTTAAAAATGCTCCGCTCCCTGTTTAAATATGTAAATGAATTGAACGCAAAAATGGAACTGGCATAAAACCGAAAACAAATGAACGATTACTTGCGGTTAAAAAGCATTATATAATAGTATTCAATAAAATTAAAAAATAAAAATGTACAACACCACTAAACCAACTTCAAAAAAAAGCCTTTACGCAGCCATTGCAGGAACCGTATTGGTTGCCATCTGTTGCGCTACACCTGTACTCGTAATTACCCTGGGAACCATTGGGTTAAGCGCATTTACGCCTTATCTGGATTATGTACTGATGCCTGAGCTGATTATATTAATCATTGTTGCGTTTGTCTCTTATGAACGTTACAAAAAGGCTTGCACTAATTGCGAAATAAAAAAGTAGATAAATTAATAATCGTTCATTAAAAGCGAATAGAATGGATAATAAAAATTATGCATCCAAAACAAAAAAACAGTCGAAAGGAATCATGGGAGCAGGATTGCTGACTGCCCTTGCAGCTTCACTTTGTTGCATTACTCCCGTGCTGGCTTTATTCATCGGCGCTGTTGGTATTGCTTCTACTTTTTCGTGGATGGAGCCCTACCGCCCTTATTTAATCGGAATTACAATTGCTATATTGGGTTTTGCATGGTATCAAAAACTAAAGCCTAAAAAGGCAGAAATAAATTGTGCCTGCCAGGAGGATAAACCTTCTTTCTGGCAAAGCAAAAGCTTTCTTGGCATCGCAACGGTACTGGCATTTTTGCTAATGTCTTTTCCATCCTATTCAAAAATATTTTTTCCTAAAACACCAGCGACACAGGTAATTGTGGTGGATAAAAGTAATATTCAACAAGTAAAGCTGAACATCAGTGGTATGGATTGCCAGGCCTGTTCTCAAACGATCAATCTTGCTCTTTCAAAAATACCGGGTGTTTTGGAATACAAAACGTCTTATGAGGATGCCAATAGTTTAGTAAAGTTTGATAAATCAAAGACGAGCAGTGAGACGATAGTAAATGCAGTTAACAAAACAGGATATAAAATCGGTAGTATAAGCTTAAGTAAATAATTAATAAAAAAATAAAAAAGTGAATATCAGCGAAAGAAAAGCTACACTAAGAAATCATTTTGACCTCATAATTATTGGCGGCGGTTCAGCAGCGTTTTCTGCAGCAATTAAAGCAGAAGAACTGGGATTATCAACACTAATGGTAAATGCCGGATTGCCCTTTGGCGGTACATGTGTGAATGTTGGATGTGTGCCTTCCAAAACGCTTATCCGTGCTGCTGAAACCGCTTATCATGCATCACATTCCAACTTCGCGGGTATAAAACCAAAAGGAGTTGATATTGACTTTGCACAGGTGATAAAAGATAAAAAACAATTGGTGAAAACCCTGCAGCAAAAAAAATATATGGATGTGGTGAGTGATTTTAAAAATTTGCAATTAGTGAAAGGATGGGCAGAATTTGTGGATGATAAAACAATTTTAGTAAATGGCAAGGATAGATACACCGCCATAAAATTTATTATTGCAACAGGGGCTACTACAAATGTGCCTGAAATTGAAGGCCTGAAAGAAATCGGCTATCTCACCAATGTGTCTTTGTTTGATTTGGAAGAACAGCCAGAGAGCATGACCATCATGGGCGCAGGATATATTGGGCTTGAAATTGCAATGGCTTACAACCGTCTCGGTGTAAGAGTGCGCATCATAGAATTTACCGACAGGGTACTTCGGAGCCAGACACCGGATATCAGTGAGGAATTAGAAAAAAATATGCGCAGGGAGGGCATTGAAATTTTACTCAACTTCCGTGCTGTAAAATTTGAAAAGCAGGATGGCAACACCATCATTCATTGCAAATGTCCTGATGGCACATTTACTAAACTAATTGAGCCGGGAAAAGTGGTGGTTGCTACCGGTATAAAACCCAACATACAAAAACTAAATTTACAAAATATCGGTTTACAACTTACCAAAAGCGGCCACATCCGTGTAAATGAAATGATGGGAACAAACGTCATGAACATTTATGCCGCAGGTGATGTTGCCAATACTCCCGCCTTCGTTTACACGGCCGCTTACGAAGGAAAGATTGCAGTGGAAAATGCTTTCACCGGATCAGAACTTAAAACCGATTACACATCTTTGCCCTGGGTGGTGTTTACAGACCCGCAGGTAGCGGGAGCCGGTCTGGATGAAGTGCAGGCCGCCGCACAGAATATTCCTTTCGGAGTTTCGAAATTGGAATTGAAGAATGTACCCCGTTCTATAGCAGCGAATGACACAAGAGGATTTATCAAACTAATTCGCAATTCTGAAACGGATAAATTAATTGGTGCGAGAGTTGTGGCAGGTGAAGGCGGCGAGCTGATTGAACAATTAAGCATGGCTATCAAATACGGAATAAAAATAAAAGACTTAGCTGAAAACTTTTATCCGTACTTAACCCTGGGTGAAGGAATAAAATTAGCCGCGATCACCTTTGGAAAAACCGTGGAGAAATTAAGTTGCTGCGCAAGTTAATGTCAACACAAATAAATTAAATTTCAATAAATGGAAAAATTTGATGTTATTGTAATTGGTACCGGATCGGGCAGTTCCGCAGCACAACGGTGCGCTGCAGCAGGTAAAAAAACAGCCATCATAGATTCACATCCTTATGGAGGTACCTGCGAATTAAGAGGCTGCGATCCTAAAAAAGTACTGGTAGGTATAGCCGATGTTTTATCCCTCAGTGCCAGGTTGCAGGGGAAAGGTATAGCCGGTTCTGCTGAGCCTTCCTGGAAAAATTTGATGCAGTTTAAGAGAAGTTTTACAGAGCCTGTCCCCTCTGCAACTGAAGTTGCATTGGAAAAAGCAGGTGTAACTACTTATCACGGAAGGGCAAAATTTATTGCCGAAAATACTCTTGAGTTAAATGGAAATAATTTATATGCCGAAAAGTTTGTGATTGCAAACGGAGCTAAACCGCGGAAACTTTCTATTCCCGGAGAGGATCTGCTGATCGATAGCACCGCGTTTTTAGAACTGGACGAATTACCTGAAGATATTTTGCTGGTAGGCGGCGGATATATTGCTTTTGAATTTGCCCATATCGTGGCTCGCTTTGGTGTTAAAGTTACCATCCTTCACCGGGGCCAGTGGCCTTTAGAAAATTTTGATAACGATCTCGTGAAGCTATTGATGAAAGCCACCAGGGACATGGGGGTTCAAATTGTATTAAATGCTGACGTAAAAAGTATCACTAAAAAAAATAACCAGTTTGTTGTGCATGCAATACAGGAAGGGAAAGATCTGGCTTTTCCTGCGTCCCTTGTTGTTCATGCTGCCGGCCGAACCGCAGACATAGAAGATTTAGGTTTGGAAAAGATTAATGTTGCTACCAATAAAAAAGGAGTAATCGTAAATGATTACATGCAAAGCGTATCTAACGGGTATGTATATTCGTGCGGAGATGCCTGTGACAAGGGTCTCCCCCTAACACCTGTTAGCGAAAAAGAAGCGATAATTCTGGCAAGTAATTTATTAAAAGGGAACCATCACCAAATTGATTATGGCTATATCCCATCCAATGTGTTTACCATTCCGGCACTCGCAATGGTTGGACTGACAGAAAAGGAAGCCAGGAAGAATAACATAGATTTCAGAGTACATTTTGAAGATACCACCGATTGGTATTCATCGAGGCGGTTGAATGAACCGGTTTCAGGCTTTAAGATTTTAATAGACAAAAAAACAGATCAGATTATCGGTGCGCATCTCTTAGGCCCGCATGCAGATGAGATCATCAATATTTTTGCACTCGCAATGAATACCGGATTAAAAGCGGGTGATTTGGAAAAAACAATTTTCTCCTATCCTACAAACGCTTCAGATATCGTTTATATGCTTTAATATCTAAAAAACGAATCCAAAATATTTATAACAATCTAAAGGTGTATTTTTATTAATTCTTCTTTAGCAGGAAAGTTACATTTCCATTTGCTCCTGATAAAACAACATGTATTTTCCATGTTCCTGCAACCCCCGGATTTGTAATAAAAGAACCATTTGTTTGGATATCATTTGAATAAACTTCAGCCCATTGGGCAGTATTCGTTTTCTATTTTACACTTCACAAGAAATGAGTTTAATGGGTGCTAATGCCTTTTACGGGTAACCGGTTAACGATTCACAACCCTAAAAGAAAACCTTAAGGCCTTTTGAAAAACCTTCAAAATGAACCAGCCGAAACTCAGGGCAAAAAAATAACTCTTATAAGAACACGCTCTGATTCGAGTTAATGTCAAAATTAATAATCTTTGATTTTATCTATCATCTGCCGCATCATTTGTATTACAACTTCCTTGTCGCGAACCTCTGCTGAATATGATTTGCTCCTCATGCTGTCAAAAGATATATTTTCCTTTTGAGGTGTTGACAAATGTGGCGCAATGTTTTTAAACACACTGCTTAAGGACCTGGCCATTATAACTCTCGTTTCATCTGCTGCTCTTAAAACCAGGGCCATTTGATCCACGGAAAGAGTGGATTGTAGTTTCTGCGGTATTATAGACTTCTGTTTGGGCAGGCAGGTATCTTTTCGTGATAAGGAAGGAATCATTTCCTTATCCAGGTAATATATCCTCTGCGAAAACCAGATATCCATTTGTGTTTTTAAATCTGCATCATTCGTCCTGAAAACGATTTCCTTACGCTGATAAAATTGTCTGAAATATCTTTTGTGAAACAACCATTCTTCTTTGTTTTCTTTCACTCCTTCACAGGGGATCAGTGCCCTTATCTTTTGCTGCAGATGCTCCAAATACAACGGGCAGTTGAAGTTCATGCGAATTAATAATTGATCGAGCTTTGTATAAACCTCTTCCTCTTTTGATAATTCCAGATTTTCTAACTCAGCCATCAATTCTTTAAAATAAAATATTGATCTTAATTTCAAGGGGCATTTTTTTTCAGAAAAATTGAAACAGGTTTTCAGATTGAGCTGAATGATATTAAAAACCGGTAAAAGTTTTATGTGCTGACGGAATTTCCGGGTCACTATATCCAATCTCAACCTTAACCGTTTCTGAATGATCTTTGCATAAGCAAGCGGAGCACGAACTTCCAGGCTCAGATAAATTATAAATCGTGATTTAATAAAATAAAGCAAGTCGTCAATGCCGGATATAACCCCATCCAAAATATCCAATAAAGTCGCGTCTTCAACCCTGGCCTGGTTTTTAAATGCCTGATCCAGCAATACCATTAGAACAGAATGATAGTTGTTGACAGCACAACTGATCTTTGTCTCATCGTTTAACCTGAAAACCTGTTGAGCAATTGCAGATTTGATTTTTATATTCTCTTCTTTCAGAAGATTGTAAAGCTCGTTCTTTCGATCCGCAATACCCCTGACATCTGAATTTTTTAATGGATTAAGCGTTGTATAAACCAGCGTTTCGAGTAAGTCCAATGGATAATTATTTTTCATAATCCAGTTCTTTAATTGCGCTATCGGGCCTGTCAGTTCAAACCCTCTTAAATACAATAAGAATTGGATTTTATTTGTTTTGTTTTCGTAAGGAGGATAAAATCATATTAAACTCCAAAATCCTGAAACGCAATATCCCTCTCGGTTTGATAAAACTCATAACCCAGGATTGAATTGATAATAATAGCATTTCGATGTGGCCCCATTCCAAGATCAGGTGCATTGAAACCATGTGTCAGAATTTCGGCATTTTGCACAAATATTTCTGAGCGGTTTTCATCAATGGAATAATTAAAAGCCACATCTAATTCACCATTGTTTTTCCAACAGATCCGCTCTTTGACAGTGGAAAAGAAATCGGGTGTAGTGCTTTGGTAGCCGGTGGCAAGAATTACAATATCAGCATATTGCTGGTAATATTTTCCCTGCTGCACATGGAAAAAATCCAGCAAATATTTTCCATTTTCCCCATTTAGATTTTTTAGTTCTACGTTGGTTAATAACCGCACAGGTATTTCTCCAAAGTCTTCTGCCAACTCATACATTTTATCATATATCCTGTCAATCAATGAAAAATTAATTCCTTTATAAAGCATACTTTGACTCTGGAGCACATCCCTTTTCCTATGTTCTGGTAAGTTATAAAAGTAGGAAATGTAATCAGGTGAGGTCATTTCCAATGCAATCTTGGAATAGTCCATAGGGAAAAATCCCCTGGAGCGTGTTATCCAAATCAATTCTTTATCCGAGTCGGGGGATATGTATTGTAAAAGATCAAAAAATATTTCAGCAGCGCTCTGCCCCGAACCAATAACTGCAACTGATTCTTGTTGTGCAATATTTTCTTTATGATGAAGATAGGATGATGAATGAAAAACGTTATTCCCTAAGAGCTCTGAACAGAACGAAGGAATGGAAGGTTCCGAGCCAATTCCACATACAATATGTTTCGCATAAAAGTCGGTGTGTTCATGCCCGTTAGTAACCTGCAATTTATAACACTTCTTCTCACAATCATATCTAACGAGTGAAACGGCAGAGTTAAATTGAAGATTGGTGAGTTGGGATGCAGCCCATTGGCAATATTCATTAAACAACTTTCTGGAAATAAAATGATGATCATAAATGCTAAATCGTATCAGCCTGTTCTTAAATTTCAAAAATGAGAAGAAAGAGAATTTGCTGCATGGATCTGCCAGCGTTACCAGATCGGCATAAAACGGAACCTGGAGTGTTGTCCCCCTGATCATCATTCCAGGATGCCAGTTAAATGTATCGTTCTTTTCAAAAAAGATTGTCCTTAATTCTTTAACCGGATGCAATAAAGCTGCAAGTCCAAGATTAAATGGGCCGATTCCTATTCCGGCAACATCGTAAATAATTGTGCTATTCATTGGTTGAGTTTTGTTTTTTGGTAATTGAACTGGCAATAAAAAGGCTCATTATGCTGGTGCTGATAATAAGTAAAACCGATTCCCGGATTCCGGAATTCTCATAACCGACCCAAAGCATTAGCCACATGATGATGCACCATTGAACCAAATAGATGGAAGTGATTTGTTTGCTACACCATTCAAAAAAATGAATCAGCCAATGATCCTGGACATGTTTTCTTATAACAAAAAACAGGCTTATCCATAATATAGTAACACCGTTATGAAACAGTGTTCCACCCCACCCTGTCCTGAAAAAGGTGACATTCCAAAACTCGGGTTCGTAACCGGAAATGAAATGACCTGCCATTGTCAGCAAAATCCCAACGGATAAGAATATTGAATGGCTGAAATTGTTTCTTTGTACTAACAATCCAAACACCATCCCTGAAAGGCAGTGATACAGCCAGGGAAATAACGGGAAATACGTTTTGGGTGGAAATCCTCCCAGTAAATCAACAAATACATTGGAAAAAAAACTTCCTGTTGATCCTTTATCCCACACCAAAGGTGAAAATATCAGTGTCGCTAATCCAGCAGCGGATGCTATTAAAAGGGGTGATGATGATCTCCTGATTAAAGCACAAATGAGATAAGCGAATGCTGCAAATTGAAGAATGTCATTTATAAACAATAAACGCAGGGCGATATACTTGTCCTGCACAAACTGGTTTCCGGTATAAAAATTTGCAGGTAACAATTTAAACAAATGAGGAATTACAAACTTGAAAATGTTTAAAATCCAACCCGCAAATAGTAAAATAATAAACCTCTTTGCTATGAATCTGTAGCATTTCTTTTTTGATAAAACAACGAATGCTCCCATCAGAAACATAAATAAATGTGCACCCGGATATTCGGCAAAAAATGCCATGAGTTTTCCGAGCAACCCATGTTTAACTTCAGGAGTACTATAAACCATAACGCCATGAATCGGCGCAATAAGAAAGACAATAACTCCCCTCGCAAGGGCGATCCCCCTGCTTTCAGCAAGTGTCAGCATAAAAAGGTTTTTTAACTTTTCTCCGGATGATGCTTACATGGAACCACCATACCGGTTAACAAAATCCGTTTTATTGTAGCAATAAAGATTGGCTGTTTTGTAAGACATCTGAATGGTTTTAATAAAACGGAAACCAACATCCATCACCAGCTTATTTGCTTTTGCATTTAATGCATCCGGTTCGCCAATTATCCGGTCAATATCAAGTGTAAACAGGAATGCGAGTCCTGTAATCATTACCTCTCTCGTCAGATGTGAAACAGGTTCATCATAATTTCCCATTAGAAGATGAATCCCAAAGTCGGATTCACGGTAATCGAAATGTTCTTTTACTTCATCCGTTGCAACTTTATAAAAATCTATTTGTGCAACGGGCTTATCAAGTAAAAAACATATCAGCGAATATCCCTTTCCCGAGTTCAAAAAATCTTCATAATACCTGTATAGTTTTTCAACTGGCCCCTCCATTTGCCAGAACTTCCTGGCCCGTGTTGAATTTGCCCATTGATGAATAATATCAATATCCCCTGGCAGGTGGAGAGGTTTAATTACAAGGTCGTTTCCGGTTCCCGGCATTTTTCGTTTATACAAAATGATGTCCTTCATCAGCTCTGAAAAATGTAAAAAAGTCTTTTTTCTCATAAAGAATATGATTTAGTCTTGTTGTTTTGCATCTATCGCGCTTATTTTTTAACTTAGTTGCAAGCTATATCGGGAATACGCGCTGCTTAATGTCCAAAAAGTTGGTTTCCCTGTCCAAAAAGTAGTTTTTCTAACAGCTTGAGTAATGAGTTTACCATAATATCTTCAGTCAATGAAGAAATAAGGCCTTTATAGAGTTTAAGAAGGGGTGAGAATATTCCTGTATTTAAATTTGCCGAGTCTTACAGCGCTTCCGGAGATTATGGTTTTATGCATTTCCAGAAGTTGGATTTGCAGAACCTTACTATCTGGTTCAGCCACTATCAAATGGAGCGTGCATCCATTATTCGTTCCAGGATTGAACAGCCGATACTTGAAGGTCACATCACTTTAAAAAACCGAATGGCTCAAACACTGGGAAAATCTTCCAATGTAATTCTGGATAAAGGGGAATTTAATGTCACCTACACGCCCTTCACAGAAAACAAAGCCTACTTTCATGATAATGGCGAATACATCACTTTTGATATTCATCCCAGGCTTACTTTTCTCGAAAAAATCTCTGTGGATTTTCCGGAGCTGACAGCCTTTCTTGAAAAAGTATATCAGGGTTCAGAACATGCCTTCAGCCTTTTGAAATACCGGAGCTTCATCGGTGCAGACATGGAAATGCTGGTGAAAAAAATTATTGACCACCAAACAAGCCCGGATGCTACACGATCTTATACAGAAGTGCTTGCCATGGAATTATTACTCCTTTTTCTTCTCCGATCCAAAAATCCCATAAAGAGGGAACTTAAAGTATATAACCGGTATTTGGAGGAGGTACTTCACGTAAGGGATATTTTAAAAAGCCAGGCTGAATCATACGATTTTGAGGACCTGTATGACACGGAAGTTCAACTTGCAGATAAGGCCGGTCTCAGCATCTATCAATTCAAAACCGCTTTTAAGCTTGCCTTTGGTATGGGGCCATATCAGATGCTGAAGGATTTCCGTTTCCAAAAAGCCCATAAATTATTAACTGATACAAGCCTCTCGATATTTGACATCGCCTTAAAAACCGGCTATCAATCCAGTGAAAGCTTTACCAAAGCCTTTGAAAAAAAATTCGGTATTCCCCCATCAAAATACCGCCGCAGCAACTAATCGCATTTTAACAGATGCACCCAAATGGACAGTTTTTTCAGCTTGTTTGGATTGCATCTTTGTGTTGGAATAGCATTCAAATATCCAGAAATAAATCAAAGAACTGTTAATAGTCCCAGACAAAAAGTTTTACACGGTCTTAAAATTCTCAGGACAGGATTTAGTTGATCATCTCACCTTTTTAAAAATGAATCATGGAAAACAGGTCAACAATCAGTACACCTCCAGGAAATAATTTAAAAATTTCTAAGACCACTTTAATAGCTGATATTATTAGCGGTATTTTGTCGCTTCTTCTTCTATATACCGCCTTGAGTAAACTAACCGGCTATCAGGTATTCAGAAATGTGCTCATTTCTTCCCCACTTTTAGAACCGTTTGCTTCTACAATTGCATTTTTGTTACCTGCTACTGAAATCGCAATTGTTGTCTTGCTTTTTATTCCCAAGTTTAGAATAAAAGGATTAATGGCTTCCATCATCCTAATTACTTTATTTACCATTTACCTGCTATACATGATTGCCTTTACTCCTCATCTGCCTTGCAATTGTGGTGGGGTTATAAAATTGCTTAGCTGGCCGCAACACATTGTCTTTAATTTATTTTTTATTTTCTTATCGGTTGCAGGGATTAGATTATATCGCAGAGCAAAAAGTGTTGAAAGCAATTCCCCACCATAAGTTCCTCCGGGAACAAATCAATTAAAGGATCATGATCATTCTTAACTGTGTTAAGGAGACAGCCGGATGAAAGAACCGCAGAAATTTCTCAGTTAATAAAATTAAATCTACCAATATGATAAGATATATAACAAGCATTTTAGCTGTAATAATTGCAGCAGGTGCTGTTGCATTCACAAATGCTCCAAATTCTCAAAATCAATTTACTAGTGTGAGGTTTCAATTTAATAATTCCCTGGGAGGAGAAACACAGCCTTCAAACTGGACTTATGCTCCTTCTGCATCATGCAGCAGCGTAGATCATGAGGCTTGTGTAATTGAAGTGCCTGATGCTGTAGTAACCCAAGCAGGCTCTACATTTGTAATTGATCCTAATAAGTTGAATGCCAACTACGGTTTTACAACATTGCCCATGGTATCAGACGCAAATGGCACTCGCCCTGATCCTTCAGAAAGCGTTTATCTCAGTATTGAAAACAAAAATTGATAAGGATAAAGGGGGGTAAAAAACACCCCCTTTTTTACTAACCATACAACACTAAAAAGGATTTTGTGGCATTCCTGAAACGTTTATAACATCCGATGGTAAAGGCAAAGCATAACGATTATCGTTGGGAGGCAAAGAAAACAATTCTCCATTAATTATTCTTACCGGCGCAATTTGCCTATTTTCTTTGTTTAATCTTTTAATATCGATCCACCGGAGCGCACGCATTACTAACTCTTTTCGTCTTTCAATAAGGATAGTGTCTAAAGCAGCAGTAGAATCGGTAATTAACATTGGTACATAGCTTCCTGTTTTGAATCTGTTTTCCAATAGCAGATTCAAATCTTTCATTCCTTCATCAATTTTCCCCATTCTTACTGCACATTCAGCCTTAGTAAGATACATTTCATCAGTAGCTATCCCGGTAAATGGTGAATTAGCATTATTACTGTACATGCCCTTAAATTGAAACCCATCTCTGACACTACGGAAAAAAGCGGTTTTTCTTAAATCGCTTTCTGCATACTGTTTGTAAAGAGTAGTATCAATTCTACCAAATTTCGGATGTGAGCCAGCTACTTCATGTACACCAATAGCTGTAAAAAAAATGACTTCTTTATTAAACCTTGTAAAAGGCAGAGGTGAGGAAGTACTTATGGTGTTGTAATCCAGCAACTGTGACTGAAGCTGTAAAGCAGAGTCGGCATACCTGTAAGCACTATCATAAATTCTCATAGACAGATACGTTCTCGACAAAGCGCCATAGGCTGCTGCTTTGGAAGGCCGCAGGGGAACTTCAGACAAGGAAGGAAGGTAATTCAGAGCCTCTTTCAAATCCTGGATAATTTGCCGATAAGATTCTTCTACTGTTGATCTACTTGAAGGAATATTGAAATCGGAATTATTTCTTAAAACTATTCCCAAATCCTGGCCCGCAGAATTTTTGTCATAGACCTTTGAAAATGTCCAACTCAGCGTGATATAAGAATAAGCTCTAAAAAATAATGCAGAGCCCTTTACATTATCCCATTCATTGCTGTTCATTGAAGAACGCTGTATTTTCTCAAGGTTTTCCAAACAAAGATTTGCATTATAAACAGGAATGTAAAGATTTGCCCAATCGTTTGGAAATGTATAATTCTGTAAGGTCCATGAATATAATTTTTGAGTAGTAACATCAGCTGCCTGATAAGTGGAAGCAGGTAAAAAGTAATCATCTGCTGCATCTTCAGGCATTTCAGCTGCCCTGTAATTCATATATTGTGCATCATCCATCATTGCCTGCAAATCCGATAGTGAAGATGCAGAAGATTGAGAATAATTTTGCTTTGCATCAAGATATTTCTTACACGAAATGAAGCAAGACAGTAAGAGAAGAAACCCTATGCCCGGAAAAAATTTGAAGTTTTTGTTTTCGATATTCATAAAATAAATTTTACAGAAAATAAATATTAGAAATTACCACGTAGTCCGATCGTAAAGGACTTTGGCGGTTTCAGAGAAGCAGGATAATCGGGATCAATATTACCTTTATAAGCTTTCCAGATGATTCCCAGATTAGCCGCATTCAGATAGAGTTGAATTTTTTGGAAAAACCTTTCTTCAGATCTTGCTCTCCCCACTGAATAGCTTAGGTTTATAAACTGAATTCTTATATTATCAGCCCTGCTGACTGTAGCCGTCGAGTAGCCATAAAAATAATCACGGCGAGAATTATTGGGATAGACCATTGAAGGAACAGTTGTTGTTTTTTCATCTCCCGGCTTCTGCCATCTTTTTGAAAAATCTCCATTTCCAATTCCCTGATTAAACAATGCATCATAATTAATCGTTGCCCTGCGGAAATAATAATGAAGCTTATAAGCGACATTTACTGTTAACGACAAATTTTTATAGATAAATTCATTTCCTAAAAATCCAAAAAACTGCGGGGATGCAGGTCCTGAATATACGAGGCTGTTCGGAGTAACAGGAGCGGTATTGATGATCTTATTATAATCAATACTTTTTTTGCCATCAAGGTATCCCTGGGGATTACCTGCATCATCAAGTCCGGCAAACGGATAACTTAAAATAGAAAAAACTGGATTTCCAATTACCGGGGTAATCGTTACGCCACTGGTAGGTGCATTATTAATAATTCCTTTAGGAAAATAATATTTTGTAACCTTATCTGTGTAATAATTAAAGATAAAATTAGAAGTCCAGTTTACTTTTCCCCTTACATTCCTAGTTGATAAATTTAATTCAAGGCCATGCCCAATCATATTTGCAACATTTTTATTGAGTGTTGCAGAAAGGCCCCAGGCAGTGTAATCATAATCAGATAAACCGTATAAATCGGTACCCCTCTTTACATAGTATTCAATGCTACCTGAAAGCAGGTTATCTTTTGTGGAAAAATCAAAACCCGTATTAAAGGTTCCAACCTGCTCCCATCTCAGATCGGGATTATTTAAAGATAATATCCTTCCTGCATTGTAATAGTTGTATGATGGTTTCGGATCATAATAATTCAAAACCGGTAAAGCGGAATTGAACTGGTTTATGTTTCCACTATGCCCGTAAGTAATCCTGAATTTCAAGGCTGGTAACCATTTTGGTTTGTAGAAATTTTCTTTTGCTATATCCCATGCAAATCCGCCGGACCATAATGGCTTCCATTTTTCGTTTATTGCCAAACCAAAAATATTGGCGGCATCTCTTCTCCCGCTCAATGAAAAGATGTATCGCTGCTTCAAAGTATAAGAAACGTTGCCAAATGCAGAGACAAAACGATTCAAAGTATGTGACATTCCTGAACTGGCTGGTATGTATCCAGTTCCTCCAAAATAAAGTGGATAGCTGTTCTGATAATCCAGTGTAGTGGATGATAAAGGATCTTCATTGTACCCATATAATGTGCTTCCCACACTCTTGTTTTCGCTCTGCTGTAATTCCCAACCTGCAATGCCATATAGGGAATGCTCTTTCCATTGATGGCTAAAGTTTACTGAGCCTCGGAAGTTGTAAGAATTGGTAGTAAATGTGGAGCTGTTCAATATGCCACCCTTAGGAACATTGTATGTAACCACTCCATTATTCACCCCACTAAATATATTAATGAGATTCCTGGCCGCGAAACTCTGTACATCCTGCAATTGATCTGTAACAGATTGTTGTTTCTGGTTTTGATACTGAACATTTAACTGAAAACTTTTTGACAGTTTGTATTGCAAACCCACATTCGCGATCAGTTCATTTAGATTGGTGGTTGCACTATTGTGCTTCCAATCTTCCATGGGATAATATTTCCAATCCAGCAATTTTCCTGCTCCGGCACTATCTACATACCCGGCTCTGTATGATGTACTGACAGGCATTGCATTCCCATTTTCATCTGCTAATTGCAAATAGGGAACATATTTCGATCCTACTTTAAGAGAATTATAAGAAGGCATTCCGGATAAAAACTGGCTTTGGGTAAAATATGCACCGATATTAACCTGTAAGTTTTCCACTGGCCTAAACGTATTTTCCAGATGCAGATTCAGCTTCCTGCCTCTGTCGTGTATCTCGTCAACATTCTGATCATATGCTGCTCCAAACAGATAAGCAATATTTTCACTTCCACCCTTTATATTAACAGAATACTGTTGAGTAATTGCATTCTTATAAACATATTTATCGAATTGGCTTCTTGTATCTATAGTCTTTAAATAGTTTATGCGGGCAGCGGAGTCAGAAGCGGAAATAGTCCCTTCCGCTTTACTCAAAAAAATGTCCAATGCCGGTGAAAATGCAGTATGGGTGTAAGGATTTAAAAAAATATCAAAATCATAAAATCCCTTTTGATACAGCATTTGTTCCACATCTATATAATCTGAAGATGAAATTTGGGGGAGATAAAATAAATCCGGTTTTTGAGTAATGATCAAATCGGTATTCATTTCAACTCTCAGTGGATTATTAAATTTTCCCTTTTTGCTGACAAGTACAATAACCCCATTACCGGCACGGGCACCCCAAATCGAAGCTGCCGATGCGTCTTTAAGAATAGTGACACTTTCAATATCAGCAGGATTAATATTTTTTATATCTCCCTGATAGGGAAAATTATCCAAAATGATCAATGCATCCTGGGGACCATTAATAGTGCTATTGCCCCTTATCTTGATATTATTAGTGGTGCCTCCTTTATTGGTTTCAAAAAGAACACCTGTGCTCGTTCCATCAATTCTCTGTAAGATATTCGTTCCGGTTTGTTTGTTTAAGGTATTGTTGTCAATAAATGAATAGGATCCTGCCAGCCTTTCCTTCGGTATTTTCTGAAAACCCGTATTTATGACCACTTCATCTAATTTTGTTTGAACAGGTTGGAGGACAATGGTGGCATCATTATTGGAAACAAAACTAACGGGAACCATTTTCAGTTGATATCCTACATGTGTTATTATGAGAGTATCATCAGGTACTGATAAAACAGTTGTAAATTCTCCTGATGAATTGCTCATAACAACCTTTTTAGAGTGTAACAATGCAATTGAAACGCCTTCCAAAGGCGATTGATGCGTATCGGTTACTATGCCCGATATTTTTTTAGTTATTTTTTGCTGTGCCATTGCGGGAATAGCTGCCAGACACAGAATAAAAAAAATATAATTACTTAGTCTCATTTTGGATTGTATTAGGTGAAAATTTTTGATTGGTTATTACGGTTACTTCCATCTCTTTTTCGGAAGTGGTAAGCTTAAAACCAACCTTTTTAAGCGCCTGTATAATTGCCTTCTGATTTGTAAGATCATCGGGTAGTTCAATATCCACCGCCTTTTTTATTCGTGTCTCATCGATGATTGGGCAGTCAAGTAAATTATTAAGAACACTAACAAGAAAGGATACAGGTACATCTCTCATAAATTTCTTCTCGTACTTGTTAGTGTAATTTGCGAGAGGAAATGAATAGCGTGTATATTGTACTATATCGGGATTTGGCGCATGCAGTTCATAGCATTTAATTTTTCTTGTTTCTATATGGGCTACAATACCAAAAAAGCGGATCATGTCTTCGCGGATGTAATGAAGCAGCTCCGCATGTGTTACAGCAGGAGCGATAATTTCATAACAATAAAGATTGTCCAGATTATCGCTTTTAATTTTAGCCTTGAAGCTTTCAGCACTATCACCTGAATAATACCTTCTATTGGAAGGCAACGCCATTTCCTTTGGAAATGCCACCGCAAGCAATGCTGCGAGGGGCTGATTAAGAGCAACAAATCTTAATTCATTTTTTTTATATTGGGAATGGCTAACTGTAAAACCAAGCCCCTCCCTGTAATGAGTAATAACCGACCGGTATAAAAAATCATCGCCGTTGCCTCCATTATCTTTTACAAACAATGGCTTGCTATAATCAAAGGCAAGGTTGTCCTTTTTCGTATGAAAACCAACGTTTTTACCATCAATAACTTCCCGGATATTATTTTCTGTTATTTCGGATGCGGAAGTAATTGCTTCTACTTTTCCTTCTTTATTAACCCAAACATAATGCGGTACAAATTTGTAAGGAAAATAACGAAGCAGGGATGATTGCAATAAACTATAAGGAAGGCCTACACTTTCGCCGGTATGAATTTTTCTTCTGTCAAACAATGATTTTACCCTTTGAATTGAATCGCCTTTATATGTATTTACCAGGATGATTTGAAGGTTTTCTCCAAATTGTTTTTGCAATCGTTCCATCTTTGGGAAAGATTGTAAACAGGAACCACACCATGTGCTCCAGAAATCAAGGATAACCAGTTTGCCTTTCTGATCAGATAATCTTATTGTAGAAGAGGGATAATTATAAACGTTAGTCAAGGTAATATCCGGCACCGTATCTCCTATAGTCAGCGGCTTTATGTCCGGAGGCTGCTGCGCATTCATCAGCAGGCATAGCATTACCAGCACGCTCATAAGCGTTATTTTTTTCATTATGAAGTATTAAAAATTTGAATAAATTTTTATCACGGCTGACCGGGCCGGGCAGGCCGCAACACATGAGAAAACAAACGGCCTGCTGCCCGGCCGGGGTTTATTCAGGATTGCGGGGATGGCTGGAATACCATCTATTATATTTAGCACAGCAATCACCTTTTATCGGACAACTCTCAAAATCTATAAAACAATTATTAATTGGTATCACAAATGCAAATTGTAGAGATTTATCTGTTCTCAAAAGAAAATTGCTTCATTAGAAAGAAGTTTTGCTTCATATATCGGAAGTTTTAGTATGTTTGGTAAAATTATAAACTATGAAAATTGAAGAAAACTTAAAATCAATTAGAGAAGTTCAAGGGAAAAGTCACAAGTTTGTTGCTGATGCATTGGGTATCTCTGAAAGTGACTATAAATTATATGAGATTGACGCTGAAAAACTAACTGTGGCACAACTTAAGACTATAAGCAGCGCTTTATCATGTTCTATGACGGACTTGGTTGAAGAAGGAAACGCAATTGGACAAATCAAAAATTACTTCTATAACCATGCAGATAACAAAGGCACGAATATTAAGATTCAGGGGATCGATCAGGAGGAGATTCGGAAAAGCTATAAGGAATTATATCAGGAAGAATTAAATCGAATTCCAAAACTGGAAAAATTATTAAGAGATAACAATATTGTATTTAACTATTAATCGGAAAAATGAGGGTGGGCGATAACATCAGGGAAATCCGGGAGGCGGAAAAAAATCTAAAGCGTGAGTATATAGCAAAGAGATTGAATATTTCCACAAGGGCTTACGCTAACATTGAGAACAATACTTCAGATATAACCATTAACAGGTTAGAAGAAATTGCAAATATTCTTGATTGCAGCCCTCATTACATATTAAGTTACAAACAGGCTAAGAGTGAGTTTAAAAATTTCTTTCAAAATAATTACGGTAATAGGGGTACCAATATCATGTATCAGGGCGGTAATGTTCGAAGTGAGAATCAAATTTTGAGATTAAAGGATGAGTTATTGGAAAGCGAAAGAAAACGTATAGCTTTACTTGAGGCACTATTAATAAAACACAATATTCATTTTTAAAAAATTTAATAATGAAAATCGGAGACAACATCAGAGAAATCCGCGAAAAAGAAAAAAAACTTAAACAGGAAGATGTGGCAAAATCTTTGGGTATTACTACAAAAGCTTATAGTAATATTGAAAACAATGTATCGGATATTACATTGACGAGGTTATATGAATTGGCTGATATTTTTGGTGTTGCTCCGGAATATATTCTTAATTACCGGGAGAAATCAACATTTACAAATCACTTCATTAATTATGATGGAAATAATGGTGTGAACATTATGTATCAGGGATGTTCTGAAACGAAGAATATAGAAGAAGAGTTGAAGGAGAGTAAACAAAAATTGGAGATGTTGAAAGCGAATGTGAGGGCGAAGAGGAATTAGGGGAAGGGGGGAACAAAATATTCCAAAAAAGGGTGAGTCAAAATAGTTCGGATGTTGGCATAAACAAAATAAAAGGGTGTTCAAACAAATGTTATTCGGCTCCATGCACCGAATTATCTCCGAATTAGCAACGAATAATGTAAGGTTTATAGTTGGAGACAATAAACCACAAGTTATCCCTTACCAACCACCTACGCAATACCAGTTCCTGGACGAGAAAAGAAAATTAGGAATGGTAAAGAGAATCAGAAAACAAATGGATAAATTTGAACTCACTAATGTCGATTTGGGTTTTGCAACAACGTGATTTACAATACCGGAATTTGACGTTAGTCAGAGCCCTAAAGAGACAGACTGTACAAAATATGCATCAGCACGATTTAAACAGAGTTGAATTTTACTCAAAGGAAGATATGGCAGGACCACATCACCTGTCAAAAGGAGAACATATCTTAAGAAATGAGAAGAAATCCACGTATAAAGACATTAATGATGTTTTAGAACTTTACAACCTAAAAAAATACTTTGACAACGAATTGTATTTGAAAAGTTGGACGCAAGATGATATTGACAATTTCAAACAAAAAGCAAAAGAATACGGAAAAATAGTTGGACAGTTTTTTTCAATCTTAACCGATGTCAATGTAGTTGCACTATATGAACAATTACTACACGGCTATATTCATTCATTTTGGGAAATAGTAAACAATCAAAATGTATTTAAGCGAATATCAAAGCCGACCTTTAGTAAAATACTTGAAAGCAAACCTCATTCGATTCACGAAATTTTAAGCCATAAAGGAGTAGTTGAATACTATCATATTGAAATAAAGATTTTCTTATTAACCTATTCTCAATCTGCTGAAATTTTACTCAACTTTTATGAGACGGAGAATGAACCTCACAGAAGCCCAAAGTTTATTCCTAAAAGTTTGACAATCGCTGACAAAGAAAATATCATCTCAAATTATTTGGAATCAACCGACATAAATTTGAATTATATCGGCCTAATTGAAAATGTGAGAAACAGAAACGACTTCAAAATTTCTGACAAAACAAGACTAAAAGCAAAACGACTTCACAAAAGCGAAATGGAAAAGTTTTTTGCTGATAAAGGTGGGATGACCTATGGTGTATCAATCAGTTTTCCAGAGAATGCAGAGAAAATAAAAGAAGGTCATATTGATGATAAACTTGTAGCACACTATAGTTACAGCTTAGACTTTATTAAAGAGAACAATAAACCATATTTACTATTTCAAAATTTTAAATACTTATTTGAGTTTATTGACAATCAAAACAGAATAAATCTTGTAAGCAAGAAAAGCCAATTGGGTTTATTTGAAAGAATTATGGGAGTTCATTCTCAAAATGAGTATAGAATTGGTACAGGTTTTTCCTTGTCCGAAATGACATCCCAGGGTCAGATTTATGGTTACAATATAATTCTTACCGAATTAAATACGTCAATAGAGAACATTTTACACTTTGCTTTTACAACTGCTTTTCAAGTAAAATATGGTTTTGCAGATAATGCTCGTTTTTCAATTCCATCAGCAATAAATTCATACTTTGAAAAAGTAAGGTTACTCGCCCCCGAATTTGAATCAATCTTAAAACAATTCAAGCTTTTTGTTGAAGATGGGAATATAGATTTTGAACTTTTGCAAATATCTTCATCACCAAGTTCAATCAAAGACATCCCAAGTCTGAATCCAGACAAATACATCTACTTCAATACCGACAACAAAGAAATGGTTGGTTGCTCAAATCTATTTTTTTCTGATCAAACGCTGCTTGCATATGTTGACCCATTCAAAGAAGAGAAATATCATACATTTTTTGACTTAGTTGTAAACGAACAAATTTCTTTCAATAATTACGAAGAGCATCAAAAGCCACAATTAAATCACTTAATTCATAAGGGTTTTATAAGCGTAGACGATAAAGGTTTTATTCAGATAACAAATACAGAAAGACTATTCGTATTTAAAGATTTATACGACAATGAATTTGCTTCGTTCTATCGTTATCCGATAGAATTTCAAAAAGAGGTTTTGCAAATGGCAAACGAGAACATTGTATTATTTGAGAGTTCGTTGTTTTCAAAAACAGAACAATCTTATTTCAACTATTTCTTAAACAAAAGTGAGTTTACAAATGGAATAGACTTAAGAAATAGCTACTTACATGGGACGCAGGCAAACCCTGACCAGATTCAAAAACACGAGTATGCTTATTTCATGTATTTGAAGCTGCTTATTTTGACAATGTTAAAAATAGATGATGATTTACAAATTTCAAAAGCGATAAAAGATGGGACAGAAAGGGCGAACGGCTAACATTGTATTACAATATGGCTGGGCGATGAATATATTCTCAACTTTTTGTTCGTTGCTCAGCTTCTGCTTCGGCATCCGAATAACGCCGGGCAGCAGAATAAACAATGGGCTTTTGTATCTTTAATCAGCAGCAGCACCAGGCAGCCGGAACATAGAATACCGCCACATCGCCAATACTTAACCGTTATGTGTAACTCTACATTTTCCCAGAACGAAAATAATTTCTCGTGATAACGGTTATAGCGCCTCAAAAACCAAAAAGAGCTGTTTCTTTCCTACGCTCTATAAAAATATATATCGTTTTCCAATACAAAAACATATTATCTAATCATAATTAAATGTATCTTTGTGCTGTTGTATCAAACTAAAAGAACTTTGAGTTAATGAACCGAATAAAAGAAGTTTTAAAAGAACAAGGTAGAACCCAGACTTGGCTTGCCGAAAAAATTGGAAAGAGTTATGTTGTGGTTACGAATTATTGTAATAACAACACACAGCCAAGTATTCAAGTTTTAACAGAGATTTCTCAAGTTTTAGACGTTGATGTACGAGAATTATTGGTTCCCACTAAAAACGATTTGCAAAATGGATAAAATTGACATATTTGAAAATGGAGCAATTTGGCTTCGAGCTGATTTTCATTTGCACACCAAAGCAGACAAAGAATTTGCATATACGGAGAACGAAAATGAATTTTGCCGTTTGTATGTTGAGCAACTAAAATCGCAAAACATCAATATTGGTGTAATTACCAATCACAATAAATTTGACAAAAACGAATTTGTTGCATTAAGAAAAAAAGCACTCAAAGAAGGAATTGGTTTGTTTGCAGGTGTTGAGTTCTCTTTGAAAGAAGGTATTCATATTCTTATTGCATTTGACGGTAAATGGTATCAAGGCGAAACTGATAACATCAGCAAATTTTTAGAAAACGCTTTTTATGGCATACAAAATTACGATAAGCCAAATTACCCAAACTCAAACTTCAATCTGAAAGAAACCGTTGAGGCATTGGATAAAATTGGATACGATTATTTTATTGTATTGGCTCATATTGATGACACTAACGGTTTGTTTACAGAATTAAGAGGAAGAACACAGGAAGATTTTGTAAAACAAGAAGCGTTTGACAGAGTTTTAGCTGTTCAAAAAAGTGCCATTCTTGAAAATTATAATAAACTATGTCAATGGTTAAACAGAAAAAGTAAAATTGCTTGTGTTGAGGGTTCAGACAATGCTCACGGTGGTATTGATGCAATCGGTAAAGGAAAAGTAACTTATCTCAAAATTGGCGACTTCAATTTTGAAGCATTGACTTATGCGTTGTCTGATAGCGAATACAGAGTTTCGCCAAAAGAGAAACCCGAAATAAAAAATTCCTACATCAAATCCATCGCTTTTGAGGGTGGTTTATTGGACGAAACAAAAATTGATTTTTCGCCCGAACTCAATACACTCATAGGAATTAGAGGTAGCGGAAAATCATCTGTTTTAGAAATTTTGCGTTACACATTGGGCATTCCTTTGTCGCCTATTGCCGTTGACCCAAGATACAAAGACGGTTTGATTGAAAACGTTTTGAGAAGTGGCGGAAAGTCAATCGTAACTATTGTAAACAAGCAAAAAGAAGAATACCGTATTGAGAAAATTTACGGACAGAAAGAAGATATTTACAAAGAAAACATCTTGCAACCAAGCATTTCAGTAAGTGCTGTGTTTGACTATCCTGTTTATTTTGGGCAAAAAGATTTATCAAACAAAGATGCAGATTTTGAAGCCGATTTAATTCAACGCTTGGTTGGAACTCGTTTAAAAGATATTCAATCAAAGATTGAACATAAGAAAAGAGAAGTTGAAAACATTGTTGCGGAGATAAAAAAACTTCGCAACTTAAACGATTTAAAAAAGGAAACGGAAACGGTCATAAAAAACGCAGAACATCAACTTAAATTCTTTAAAGAAAAAGGTGTAGAAGATAAATTAAAGCAACAAACGCTTTTTGATTCTGATGTTTCAAAATTGTCGCAATCGGAAAGTTCTGTACGAAGTTATTTGAATGAATTACAATCGTTAATTTCTAATCACGATTATTTTTTTCAGCAAGAAATTTCAGGTTCAGAAGTAAACCAAGAGTTTTTTGACGAAGCAAAAAATTTATTGAAAGAATTAAAATCAGAATTTGAAAAGTTAAAATCTATTCAAAAAAACTCTGTCCAACTTCAAGAAAAATACAAAGAACTCATTGCAAAAATCAATGTAAAAAAGGACGGACTAAAAGAGGAGTTTGCCAAAATCAAACGAGAAATAGGAACAGATACTATTAACCCCGATAATTTCCTTACGCTGAACAGACAAATAGACACTTCAAGGTTAAAATTGTTGGAAATAGACAAATCCGAAAAGAAGAGAAAAGAATGGCAAGATGAATTATTGAAAAAGTTGACAGACCTTGACAATCTTTGGTTAGATGAATATCAACTCTTGAAAAAAGAAGTGGACAGAATAAATGAAGCCGAAAGCAAACTTTCTATTGCTGTTGAATTTAAAGGCAGACGAGACAAGTTTACCGATAAGATGAAACAAATTTTTAGAGGTTCGGGTATTCGTGAAACGGCATATCAAGTAATTGAAGAAACCTACAAAGATTTTATTCAGATATACAAAGACAGTAGCAAACTCAACACTATCTTGAACGAAAATCAGGTTGTGGATTTCAAAAGAAGATTTACCGAAAATTTAGAGGATTTACTGACCTTTAAAGTAGATAATAAAATTGTAATTCAATACAACGGAAAATCATTAGACAAACATTCTTTGGGACAAAGGGCTTCGGCATTGATATTGTTTTTGTTGGCTCAAAAAGAAAACGATGTCTTAATAATTGACCAACCCGAAGATGATTTGGATAATCAAACTATCTATGATGAAGTCATCAAAGAATTGAAAAAAATAAAAGGCAATATGCAGTTTATTTTTGCAACACATAACGCAAATATTCCTGTACTTGGCGACAGCGAAAAAGTGGTGGCTTGCAGTTATGACGAAAAGAAAATAACGGTTCATTCAGGCTCAATCGACAATCATCAAACGCAACGATTTATCGTTGATATTATGGAGGGTGGCGATGAAGCATTTAGCCGTAGAAAAAACATTTACAGTATTTGGAACATTGAAAAACTGAAAACAAAATGAATGCAATAGAACTTTTGGACATCATAAACACAGGAGAAACAAGCAAAGTTCAATTTAAGAAAGAAATTGACAATGACGATTCGATTGCGGCTGAGTTGATTGCCTTTTCCAACTCAAAAGGTGGAATGATTTTGTTTGGAATTGAGGATAAAAAAGGAACGGTATTAGGTTTGGATTATCAGCAGTTGCAATCCTACAACAATAGAATTGCAACAATAGCCAACGATAAGGTAAAACCTCAAATTTTTCTTTATTCGGAAGTCGTGCCTATACCTTCTGAAACTGACGAAAAGAAAATTTTGGTTGTAGAAATTTCTGAGGGAATCGCAAAACCATACAAGGATAAAAATGGTGCAATTTGGATAAAACAAGGTTCTGATAAAAGACGGTTGACCGATAACCATGAACAAATAAGACTATTTCAACAGAGCGGAATTTTGTACTTAGATGAAATGATTATTCCGCAAACTTCTATTGGCGACATCAACTTTTCAAAAGTAGAAGAATACCTTAAGGTAATTCAGAAAAGAGAAACAGATGGAAAAATCGAAATTTCAGAAACCCTATTAACGAACCTGAATATCTTAAAAGACGGTCGCCTTACATTAGGCGGACTGTTATTTTTTGCAAATAATCCGCAAAAATACAGACCTGTATTTTGCGTAAAAGCAATATCGTTTTTTGGGAATAGCATAGGTGGAACAGACTATCGCAGTAATAAGGAAATTGTCGGTACTATTCCTGAGATGTTTGAAGAAACAATGGATTTCTTCAATGCTAATTTACAATATATACAAGACGGTCAAAATTTCAACAAAACAGGTAAACTGGAAGTTTCGCAAACCGCATTAGAAGAATTACTTCAAAATGCTTTAGTACACAGAGATTATTCAAAAAATTCGCCTGTACGTGTGATGATTTTTGACAATCGAATTGAAATTGTAAGCCCTGGGGCGTTGCCAAACAGTCTTACAATAGAGAATGTGAAAATGGGAAATGCTGTTGTAAGAAATAACCTTTTAGTTTCATATTGCTCAAAATTGATGAATTATCGTGGCTTTGGTTCGGGAATTACACGTGCATTAGAAGCACAGCCTAATGTAGAACTGATTAACGATTCAGAAGGCGAACAATTTCGTGTTATCATTCCAAGACCCGCGAAGAATTGAAAAATAGATCAATCTATCATCAGTATAGAATCAGAGAGAACAACACTTGCCACAGGTCAGCAGCAAAGTGAGGTCTTTCTCCCAGTGAACAAATAAACCACGGTTGGTTTGCACAATACTCTGGTATTTCAGCAATACTTCTCTCTTGCTTCTTATCCTATATTTAACGGCTACCATTTCCTCAACATATCATTCAAATACAGGAATACATTTGCTGCCTCTTTCTTTCCGAATCTACTGTAATAATTCAGCCAACCCCTTAATTTTGGATTTAGCTTTGAGGGCTACCTTGGTGTAAATTCCGGCCATGTTGACCCACCATTCCGGGATGTTGACCCACCCTAT
>ERZ778017.586-NODE-586-length-47205-cov-5.219830_pt1 | contig 47205 bp, 32 predicted proteins | sample MGYA00375747_ERZ778017 | MGnify/ENA primary metagenome ERZ778017 (study PRJEB29350, sample SAMN05509838) | bioreactor metagenome | biome: bioreactor; material: wastewater | place: South Africa: University of Cape Town | collected 2014-03-17 ...
TGTGTTGCCAAACTTGCTGTCTGGTGCTCGTCTCTAACGTCACCTTGTAGTACCACAGACGATGTTCCATGTGTTTCCCGTGCTACCATGTGCGGTGCAAGCAGCATGATGCAACGAAGAGATATGAAACGACAAGAAAAGCGTGGGCCGATACGACGGGCAGGGGACAAGAGCGATACGGGCAACTGCGAGACGTCCGAAAGCGCATCGGTCGCCAAACCAGCTCTAGAGCCCACAAGTCCAAGAAATAGCTCCCGAGCGAGGCAATAGTAAGCCTCATTTCATGTAGACCAGCCGTGGGCTGCAGCAGATGCACACGGCAGAATTGTTGAGGTCAAGCACAACCCACGGTGTCGCATTATCAATGCTCGTGCTACCAAAACCAGCACGGCACTGGACCATTGGTGTGACATGGCCAAGCTGGAGTTGTTCCACGCGATACACCCATGCCACAATACGATTCTCTCACATTGCACCATTGCTGGAGAAACGGCACGGCAAGTCACGGAGAAGCAAGGAACAAACCATCCCTCGCTGTCACTGAAACATGTAGGTGTCCAATGGACAGTGATGGCGTGTGGAACAACCGTAACTGGGTTGGCCAGGCAATTCACCCCACCGCCTGGAGCGCAGTAGTATTTCTGCACCATTGCAGAAATTTTATCGTGCGTGAAATTCACTACATAAACTTTTCGCCTAGTAATTCTTATTGGTGTACTACATCTACTCATTGAACCTCACTACAGTTTTTGTGGACATCCGGATTAATTCTCGTGTGAAGAATCCTGTGAGTATCGTAATTTTATTCTTTTTTGTTTCTTCATCGTCTTCAACCTTATATTGGTTAGTTTGATTGTTGTTCGTGCTTCTGTCAATTATTTTTCGCCAATACCCGTGTATTCCTGGCATCTGATACTGAAACACTAATTCGTGGCTGATACATCACTGGTAATTTGCTGGTGGTTATACTACACTTTTATTTACACGTTGACAACTGGTTTTTTCACTTGTTGTGATTGGTTCTCACTTGCCTAGTTGACACTCGATTGTTTACTCCTTATTTTGCCTGTATCTGCGGTACGTCTTTGTTTGTTTGTTACATCCATTTCGTCAATCGTTGAACCATTGTGCTACCAGGTCATCTTTTATTTGTACGTTATTGCTTAATAGTCCTATTTACTCATCATGTTGCAAGAATATAAACTTGTTGTTGTCGGTGGTGGTGGTGTCGGTAAATCGGCCCTTACCATCCAGTTGATCCAATCCCATTTCGTCGACGAGTACGACCCTACCATCGAAGACTCTTATAGAAAACAATGCACCATCGACGGTGAGCAGACATTGTTGGACGTGTTGGACACCGCCGGTCAAGAAGAATATTCCGCCATGAGGGAACAGTACATGAGAACAGGAGAAGGGTTCTTGTTGGTCTACTCCATCAATTCGAGAAATTCGTTAGAAGAATTGTCGAGCTTCTACGAGCAAATCTTGCGTGTGAAGGACTCTGAAAACGTCCCGGTGTTGATTGTTGGTAACAAGTGTGATTTGGAGATCGAAAGACAAGTCAGCTACGACGAAGGAAAAGCGCTTGCCAATCGGTTCGGGTGTAAATTCATCGAGACTTCGGCCAAACAAAGAATCAATGTCGAAGAAGCGTTCTACGATTTGGTGAGAACAATCAAAGCACAACAAATCGAAAAAGACTCTCAGGCAGCTCAAGAGGCCGATGCTACTGCTGCACTGGCCAAAAACCAAAACAATGCCGAATCGTCGTCCCAATCCCAGCCTGGGGCCACGTCTACCTCCCAACAACCAAATTCCCTGGCCATTAATAAAAATGAAGCTGGTGCAGAAAATACAACCCAGCAACGAAGACAACAATCTTCTGCTGCTCCCGAAGCCAAAAGCAAGTCTGGGTGTTGTACCATTGTTTAAGACAAATCCATGTCAGACACTATGACATTTGTTTTATGAAAATTTAATGACTGAAAGAAGAGTCCGCATTTGATGATTTGAATCACCGCCAGAGTCTGACTGTACCGGGCTATAAACTCTAATTTTCCACTGTTCTATACTCACAATTTCTCAATGGTTCACGATCATCAACTGTCGGGGTAAATCACCAATCAATGGAGCCGAGAATTTCGTGGGTAACAGCGATTTCTGGGTATAGTGGTTGGAAATTTACTGATTCCGTAGAGATGTATCGTTTATCGTCAAATTTGACATTACAATAAAACAAATAGATATTTATATATTCTTTATTTTATACTTGAAAATTCTGCGATTTCTGTACCAGTTGGGTCGGGCAACACTCTGGCTGGCCGGCTTCGTTTCCGTAATGCCACTGGTAACGGGCTGTTGACACAGTAGTCTGCTGGAATGTGTCTACGGTGCACGTTTGGTCTCGAGATGGTTGTATTAGGAGCAGTTGGGTATTTAAACTAATTGATAAAGTGGAAAATCACGAAATGCAAAATCAAACTAGCGAAAATGTAGTCTCTGAAGCTTATTTCTGGGGAGAACGACAATGCATGGGCATCAGTATCGGCAGAAGTGGTGTCGGATGTGTCTTTTTCCGACAGTATCTTTGCGCTAGCCAGGTTTATTTGCAATCTCAAACTGACAGTCAAGACGAATTGGCCGACACAGCTGATGAACCCACCCAAAAACGCATTGAAGGGAAAGTTTCCCACGAGCAAAGCATAAACAAACTGCAAAACTCACAACAACACTAAGAAAACTAGAAAGATGTCTATCAATTTCAATCTGGGAGTCAACGAATTCAAATAGTGGTGGTACGTCGTCAACACCGCCGATTGCAAGTCAGAAATCGACTGGGACACGGAAACGGACTTTTCCTTCTTCAATTCCTTCTTTATTTCCTTTTTCACGTCTCGTTTGACAGCGGGCATGGTGGTGTAATTTGGTACGGAATCTGTGGGTGAGAAAAATTGTAGTAATCAACGTGTTTTTTACTGTGCGAGCGAAATCTGCCCTGGCGAAAATTACTGAATAAATCAGGGAAAATTGGTCTTGAACAAAAAACCCAGTTTTTGTGAGCAACGTTGGCGTTTTCCTGGTCAGTATCGTAGTAGCACGCAAATGGAAGCCACCGGGAACGGTTCTGTGAGGAAAGTGGTGAGTCCACCCACGGTTCGGATAGTTCCTCCGTTGAACTTCTGTCCTGTCGAGGCCAACTTGTACCGAAGTGGGCAGCCGAGTGTGATAAACCAGTCGTTTTTGAACCAATTGAACCTTAAGACGATTTTGTGGCTAGCCAGCGAGGAGCCCACCGACGAGTTTTTGGAGTATTGCAATTCCAACGGCATCAACATTGAGTTTGTGGGAATCAATAACGACAATGACCACGACCATATCTCGTCGTTGAACCCGTGGGATGCGTTGGACGAGCCAACGATCAAACGGGCTTTGGAATTGATTGTCGACATCAACAACTATCCGTTGTTGGTGTGTTGTGGTATGGGACGACACAGAACAGGGACGGTAATTGGGTGTTTGAGACGGCTACAAGGATGGAACCTCGCTAGTGTTTCCGAGGAGTACCGAAGATTTACGGGGGCACGAGGTGGAAGGATCCAGGTGGAGTTATTGATGGAGAATTTCGATATCAACTCGGTGCAGATTTCTAAAAACAAGGTTCCGAAATGGCTTCTTCCCCGGGTTCAGGATGCGTCGTCGTAGAGAATTGCAATTTGATAGAGCCATGTAAGTGTGCTTTTGGACGGTGTTGTGGAACAGGCTACGATGGACGATCTGAGGTTGACGAGTGAAAAGTTGAAGAAGCATTGTTTTACTACATTAAACGTCAGGTATGAGTTCAAGCACAGGCTGACTGAGTCTGGTGTTTATAAAACATGTTGCTTCGTTCATTTATGGCCAGTGAAACAATAGTAGAAATAGTGGTGGCCAAGCAGAATTGTACGAAATCAACATATCAGTGCGCTGAAAAGAAAAGTCAACAACATATCGGTGCCCTGAAAAGAATTGTAGGAAAGTCAACAACATATCAAATGAGAATGTACAGAGTCTCAAGAGATGAAAGCTGTGCAGAATCGTTTATTGAACCCAAGTGTTTATTTAATGCCAGCATTCGAAATGAACGGTCGGTGGCATAATAAGTTCTGACTGTGCACAGGTGTTTCCACAACAGTAGAGTCAGAAGACATCATTCCAGTGGGACAGTGTATACCTGGCTGCTAGCGAGTCAACAAAAGTGACTATGAGTTTACAGCTTACGAGAGACTCAGGTACACTAGCGAGATTTTCAATAGGCAGAGGTGTATTTTGCAGTAGAAGAATCTTATATAGAGCGTAAACAGGGCCCACTAAAAAGTGTACAGAATTACCTATCAATCGACGTTTCGAGTCCTACCAAAGGAAAACATCCTCGAAGCCAGTATTTTTGTAGCACGTGACACTAATTACGACGTTCGTTTAATCCAACAGTAATCGCGAAACAGAAAATCATGGGTGGTAGCGCGGGGTGTTTCAACCCAGTATTTGCCAATGGGCTGTTCTAGGGGGTGGCATGGTAGAGGACAGGCGGTTTGTGGGCGTGAACTGTTTGGGGAAAAGAGAAACACTGGGGTTCTTGTGAATTAAATCAAAAAACAGAACTTGTAGAAAACTTGCGAAATCACAAAATTTCCAAAAAATTGCAAAAATAGAAAATGTTTTGCATGAACGTGCAGCCATGAGAAATACGTGTTAAGAATAGCAACTAGTCGTTTACCGAGTGCTGGGAAACTGTTTAGTGAGCACAAGTTCAGTCTCTGGAGCCTGGCAATGCCAACAACAGCTATAGCGCATAGGAGTCTGTAGCAAGATGACTCCACAAGACAACAGTCGCATGCAGGGCTTTGCCCAGATAGGACCTGTTAAACACGGTGTGACGTAACCACAGCATCAGAGCACAACAAACCCCAATGCGACAGGGGAAAACCATAACACCGGTGGCGATCTCATCGCCAACGGTGCGACCGCAGGGACGGCGGCGTAGGACCGCTGGCGGAGTCCGGCGCAACCCCCAGTGCCAGTGACACCACGGTACCACGTCATCCGTAACCGCGCACCGCGACGTGGCTAAATTAAGTAACACCACAATATTGACGCAAATCGCCAATAATATAAACAAACACGTCCACCGGCAGCAGATAGATGTACAATCACGGAAAGTCGATTGTTCGTGTAATGCAATCACCCAAGCGACAGACGAAAATGGCAGCGATGTTATTGTTATGGCGCGGCGCAATGTTTATAAAATTGATTAATCGATGTAATTATTTTTCGTTTTTGTCATCATCGTATACTTTTGGACCCGTCTGGTGTATTATTTGTTTGGGACGTACTCGTCTGTTTTGGTGACTTTATTATTGTGGTGTATTTGTGTAGTGCGTTGATTTGGCTGGTACGCGATAGATTATAAAGATTCGTCGGTGTGCTTTACTTTGTTTGTGTACACTTTGTTAGAGCAGTTTTTTCTCTGTACTATTAATTGTTTGGTGCTGTTGGTAACGCTCGTTGTATAGTTCGTTCCTGAGGTCCTGTTGTCACTCCCATTTCTTGCTGGTTCCATTGGCAAAGTTACTTTCCAGTACCGTTTTCTTCGTGTTAGATCCGCTGTTTTTGTTCGTTTATTACTGATACAATCCTATTCCTGTTAGTTTGTCGCGTTCCCGTTTGTTCCCATGTCACTTGTCAATCGCATTGCTCTTGCTCCCATAAAAGACTCGCATTTCAACGCCAATTCACAGCCAAATACCCCGTTGAAAAAGAGAAAGTCGCCGGCGGTGTTGTCGGGGTCATCGACCCCTTACGCCCACACAAAGTTCCACATCCACAAAAAGTCCCCCAAAAAGTCCTTGTCGTTCTCCGACGTCAAACCCAACTCCTTGAAATCACACCATAACGAAACCGCCGGTTTGGCCGCAACCAAGTTGAAATTGAAGCTCCAGTTGGCGATCTACAAGTTGCAACAGAAAAAGTCGTCTCCGTCGTCCCACAACCCATTCGACAAAATCAATATTCACTACTCCTCCACCTACTTGACTCCTCCGTCCACCACCGCCGACTGCCAAGGGTTTACTCTGCCCAGAGACGAGATCATCAACTCGATTTGCCAGTTGCCGTCGCCCCCCCAAAAGACCGACTCTACCAAGTCGTACTCTGCCTCGGCCAATATCAATTTGAAGACCAAATCGCACCTGAAACCCACGTTGGAAAGCATCGTGAAAAATAACAACCAGCAAACGTGCTTGAAATTGTTCCAAATCAAACCGAACTCATCATTTTACCACCCAAGCTGCAAAAAGTTACCGTTAGTCGAGAAACCACCAAAACCTCTCCATGTTGACAACCTCCAACTCAAGCAAAACTCCGACTCAACATACGCCCCACCCAACCCGTTCATATTGCCCATTGCTGCCCAGGCAGCCACCGACCCAAACCCGTCGATTTACCTCAACCCGTTGTACAATAATAAGTCATTTGAAGCCCCACCAGCCGGAAACTTACCATCGATAAATATCATCTTGAAAACACCAATTAAACACGCAAACTCTACCCGGAACTTGATCCCAGGAAATGCTGTCAGGGAAAAGTCATTGTCGCTGTGCCACATGGCACCATCGACCCACGATGACACCACCATCGACGAAGATAACGACAACACCATCGCCAACACCACCGGGAACCAAGACGTACTTGGGTCGTTACCGGAGGAACCATCGCGGAGAAAATCGTTGATAACGTCGTCTCCGTTGCAGAACACGTTTGGTACCCCCAACAGTTTCAGCGTGGCGAAATCGTTGTTGCAGCTCGGGGGCTACTACCGATAAATACGGTTGTCGCATGGTGAATCACACTAATATCGATAGATCATGATACACTTTTCGCCCATGAAACCCAAAGTAAAACTACCATTGCATTTGCTATGAGTTATGATACATTAATTTCTTAATTGCATTATATAAGTAATATTGAATCCATATAATTCTATAAAGGTTAGCAGTTAATGGGTGTAGGAAGTATAATGGCAGTAGAAAGCATAATGGCAGTAGAATGGCTCTAGTACGACGACACCACGACCGCGAAAAGCCCTAGAACTTCCCCTTGGCCAAGTTGGCAATCATGTGTCTGGCCGTGAGCGACGCCGTTCTACCAAAAGAGGTAAAGTCCAATGTAGAAAAGATCGTTTCCAAGAAACCAAACGGCAACATGGCAGGAATCCACCCTTGTGCCAATTCCAAGGCAAAGGCCCCGCTTGGCATGGCGTATTGTTTGACTTCACCCTTTCTCAAATGGTGCACTTGGCCAGGCTTGTAGACTTCTGGGGTTCTGGCGCCGGGAGCAGCGGCAGTTTGCTCCCCAGCCAAGATGGTGAAGTAGTCGTCAGCAAAGTGGACCCCGGTGTGGCCCTCAGTACCAATGGCAGTGCCAAAGAAGATCAAGTACTCGGTGATGGACGCGTGCAAGATGAACATGGTGCCCATGGCGTTACCAGCGTTGTTGAATACCCAGTCGTCGAAGTTCAAGTCGGTGATGAGATCAGGGTAGCGTTCCTTGAGTTTTGGTGCCAATTCCACCATGATGGCAGTAGCATTTCCGTCTGGGTGGTTTGCGATAACCTCGTTGGCCAACGACGCCAAAACGTCCTTGTCAAAACGGTATTGCGTTGGCAACCAAGTGTAGAACAACTTGTTGGCGGTGTTGTACAACACCAATGGAATTAAAACAAAATACGCTAACAACATTGCAGGATGAAAATTCTTGTCAACAAAAGTTTGGCCAGTGGTGATGGTTTTATATTGTGTACGCTATACGGCGGTATACGACAAATTGTTGCGACGGTGCGATGTTGCTCGTACAACAAACGAAAGAGGTCGTTTGAGTGGCTAACGGCAGTGAGACAGTGAGAGAAGCGCACGACGGGAGGCCAGAGGAATCCAGAGACGGCACCACGGGCGCCAGTTCTACGAGTAAGGATGCACAGAGACGTAAAGACTAGGACAGGCAGAGGATAACGCACTGTTCTTGTACGAACCACCGCGTTCATGTAGAAACTGACGAGCAATTGTTGCAAAGGTGATCAGAAGGGACGGCGTATTGTACATTGTTAGACTTGCTGAATTAGGACTGCGAATTAACCGAGACAAGAGTACTAGCAATTACCACCAACCACCACCGTGCCATGTCTGTCGAGGAGGTATTGAACAGCAGCTCGCGGGACGAACAAAAGATAGCTCAATTGCGACGGCTAGTCGAGCCTGACCATGACTACAACGTGTCTGGTTGTTACCAGGGAATAGTACAGTTGATCCAGATTGAAAGGCTTTTGTGCGGTGAAGCTGGAGACGGTGGCATAGACAAGTTGTTCAAGTCTGTCCAGCACGAGGTATCAAATAAGCCCGACTACTTAGCGAGGTACGTTCGACTGTGGTACCACGACTTGTTGTCGGATTACCAGTACTTGGTCCAGGAGGAAGGAAAGCATGTAATCGAGTTGATCAACAAAAAGATATTGATCCACAAGGCATGTTCAGTCGACGAGTTGTCTGCGTCCATCAATCAGAAAATCGTATACCTTCTAGTGATTTCCCCCTACGACTTCAGGAAACTCCCTGTGATGAACTACATAACCAACGCAAACATGTCGTTGAGTCCTGCTGTGGAGACGGCATTTCGACTAGTAAAGGACAATCGGTTGGTGCCGGTTGAAGCGTTCAACCAGTTTCTCGCCCTGGTGGACGGGTTGTACAAGCTGTTGTTTCGCAAGCTAGACCTGGCCCAGCTTTTGGCCAATTTACTAGAGAACAACATCGTCACGTTGACGAAATACTACACCTCGATCCAAATCAACCAAATCTACGCCATGTTTGGTTTGGATCCGGCCACAATCGACGTGGAGCTGATTATTGCCAGCATGATCATCAAGAATAAGTTCCAGTCGCCTTGCAAGATTGACCAGATCAATAATATTGTAATCTTTGATGACGGGCCAGTAGCCAACCCATTGTTGAAAGACCACATTCTACAGGTGGGGACGCTCGCAACCAACCTTGCAAACCAAATAGAGTAGTGCTTCAGGCAATTGCCGAGCCAATGTTTCTTTCAGAGGTGGGCAAACAGAACCAAAGGATGTCTCTGGTTGATATCGTGAATGTATTATGTTTGAATTCAGGTAGCACACTAAATAGTACTTGTTATTGTTTAACTTGTTCATATATTCTCGTATACACATTTAACTTGTAATCAATCTTAACGCTTCAGGTGGTCTTTGGCTTGTAATCTTCCAACTCGGTAAAGAATTGTCTGAAGTGCTTCTGTTGTCCGACTTTTGTGATTTCTTCGACATCAGAATCCTCCAATTTGAAGTTGTAAACGTCGAGAATTTCCGTCAATCTCTTTTCGTTGGAACTGGTCGTGATTGGTAAAACCCCTTTTTGAATAACCCATCTCAACAAGATTTGAGTATCGGATCTGCTGTACTTTTTAGTCAATTTCTCCAACAAGCTGTCCAATGGACCAGGTTTTGCCTTTGTGAGAGGTGCCAATGGTCCGTAGGCCTCAACAAGAATTCCGTGCTTTTGAGAAAACTCCACAATTCCAGGGGTTTGGTTTTGCAAGTATGGAGAGAACTCAATTTGGTTCACCAGAGGCAAGTACTTTGGTTTCGAGTCAAGAATTTGCTGGATGTGCTCAACAGCAAAGTTTGAAACCCCAATGTTCTTTGCCAATCCTTCTTCGTGCAACTTTTCAACATACTTCCATGCTTCAATAAGTGTAAAGCCGTGGGTATCCTTAGTGATAAATGGCGTATGAATCAAATACAAGTCCACATAGTCCAATTTAAACCGTGCTAGGTCAGCCTTCAATGCCTCATATGGATTTGGTTGAGGAGACCTGTTTGAATAGGTGCCATCTCCGGAAAAGTACTTGTCCGTAATCCAAAGTGATTTTCTGTCGACACCTGATCTGATGATCGCCTGGCCGATTTCGTTATCGGTGTTGTAAATTTCCGCACCGTCTATATGATTGAATCCTAATTTGATTGCGTTTGCGACGGTGGTGATTAATTTTTCATCAATTTCGTCTCTCCCTAATTTGAACCATTTGGTACCAGTACCGAAACCAATGGCGGGAATTAAAGATCCTGAAGCTAATTTGAACGTAGACATTGCAATTGTATTTAGAAGACAATAGATTGAGTAATTGACTTATTGGGCAATTGGGCTATTGAGCAATTGATACTTTGTGGGAAGAGGAAATCTTCACTATTTATATTACTAATGCTATGGCTCCAATGCTCCACGCACAATATAATAATTGTGGAGTTACTTTGTGGCTAAAATAACGAAACGTCAACAAATCACTACAGCCGTAAGACAATGACCATGTCTTCCGCCGCAATTACAACGGTTCAGCACTCCGTAGATTAGATTGTTAAAATTGCCAGTCACAAAAATTAGCGTTTCTAAAATGTAAATTAAACGATGATGAAAACAGTAAATTTGTGGCACAGATTACATATTAGGGGCCCCAAATGAAACCAATTGATTCTTTTGAGGCAAATAGGGAGATTCATTCTCTGATTACTGAACTAAGAAGCAGGTTTCCTGTTGTCGGTAGAGGAGTTTATAAGACGGAAAATAGACCGGTAGAAGAACGAAACGTAGACGGGTAGAAGAACGGAAAGTAGACGGAAAGATAAACCGCCCCTGACGAGTCTCAATGACCCAATTTCAACGTTCCATTTAATTTATACGAGCTAGTTGAGTTGAATGTCTGTCTGAAATCAATGGCTGAACGAGCAATTTCTACTGATGAAATCTAACCTACTTAGGTGCTGCTTTAACAATCGATAGAATCAATGTGCACATCGCTTGTCCGAATTCAACTACAAAACTACGCCAGTTTTTGGATTTCTTCCTCTGCCATTTAATCTTGCCTCCTCAAGAAAGGAAGGTTTTGCTCAGAACTTTTCACCACAAAACCAATACGCAGTTATACTAGGGCAATGTAGATACAGAACCAGAGCAGCCACGTCTTGGTGTGGCCGTTGACCCCTGCTGTTGCTGACAATTGTCCTGGTTTTGCTACGTTCTTACTCAAAACACCTGTTAGTTGTACGAGTGCTGGCTGTATCTTGAGGTGAATCCTACCAGTTCTCCTCAAGATACACCACCTACATTGCTGTAGCAGTTCACTTGTCTGCTGCAAAATCCACAACTTTACAGTTGGTAGCTCTGGGCCTCGTGGGCAATTTGGGGGTAATTGGTGGTGTTTGTTTACCTTTTGGGGGTTGTACTGAATCTCAAGAATCAATGATTAAACTTTAGTGACGCTCATCAAAACGTGACGGTTGGTGGTTCAATGTCAGAGACGTCGCTGTTGCTTCATGCGTCTGAGCAAGATCTCATTGATGTAATTGAGCATCGAAGATCATCCATTGCTTCAACTCCCCAGAAAATCAGCAATTTCACTTTCAACAATAACCAACTCCATCGTAGATTATCAATAGACCGTTGTGACGTATCGTCAATTCTTTCTAGCCATACATTTGTGAACCTTGTTGAGACGACCACAGCCCACGAATTACATCTATTGGTTAAATACTCCATTCCGTTGATTATTGCTTTTCTTCTCCAGTACTCATTAACCGTGGCCCTGGTATTTTCAGTGGGAAGGTTGGGCTCATCGCAGTTAGCAGCTATTAGTTTAAGTACTATGACAGCAAATGTCTCAGGATACGCAATAATTCAGGGGGTATCCACATGCCTAGACACATTATGTGCTCAGGCTTACGGTAGAAGAAACTATAACCTCGTTGGTGTTCATTTTTGGCAATGTAACTACTTATTGTTGTTGATCTATGTACCTATTGGTGTGTTATGGACATGTTCGATCCAATATATCTTAACAGCACTCATCCCTAATGAGCCAGAATTGGTCCATTATGCCCTGTTGTACTTGAAAGTCATTGCAATTGGTCTTCCTGGTTTTATACTTTTTGAAAATGCAAAGCATTTCTTGCAAGCACAGGGAATTTTCCATGCGGCCACCTACGTGTTGTTTGTTTGTGCACCGGTAAATGCATTGTTGAACTACTTTCTTGTTTGGGACAAAACTATAGGAATGGGGTTTGTTGGGGCTCCTATCTCCGTAGCCATCACCAACTGGATGATGTGTTTTATGATATACAGCTACATTTTCTTCGTTGACGGTTATCAATGCTGGCCACTGAAGCTGTTGTTCCATGTTTCATTTTTTAGGAACTGGAGTAAAATGATCGACTTGTCGATTCCTGGAGTGTTGATGGTAGAAGCTGAATGGCTAGCATTTGAAATCATCACTTTCACAGCATCAAAGTTTGGAACAGAAGTTTTGGCAGCTCAATCAATAATTAATACAACCTGTACTCTACTCTACCAAATTCCGTTTGCAATTTCCATTGCTGCTTCGACCAGAGTCGCTTGGTATATTGGTGCAGCAGCAAAAAGAGCAGCAAAGATAGCAAGTTTTGCAGCAGTAGTCTTGTCTTTGACTATTGGTATTTTCAATGCTGCAATTGTGCTCACATTTAGACGTTGGTTTGCTTCATTGTTTACTTCAGATGCATCAATTATAGAATTGGCTGCAAAAGTTCTAATCATTGTAGCATTTTATCAAATTAATGACTTCCTCTCTTGTTCTACAGCAGGGATATTGAGAGGACAAGGGCGTCAGAAGATAGGTGGGTATCTCAGTTTGATCAGTTATTATTGTATTGCCATTCCATTAGCTGGAATTCTTGCATTCTATTTTCAATTAAAGTTGGTGGGTTTATGGTTAGGTATGATATTTGCTTTGTTCTTTGTTTCTGTTCTGCAATACTACTTTGTGGCTACAAGTGACTGGGATTGGATCATCAATGAATGTTTGAATGACGGATTTGACGATCCTGTTGATGCTGTGCCTGTTGTTCCAACCATGAGCTCAGCATTGGTTTGAATGGATTCAAAACAATGGGTCAAAGGTTCACATGATAGATATTTAGCTACGTTGTCCAATGATCAAATTATTTAGGATTTTATTGTAGTTACAGATTATTGTTCTTCAGTTCCAACTGTTTGATTCTTTCGTTAGCTTGTTGCAATTGTTCTTTGTAAGACTGTATGACTTCGTCTTTATCGTTTAGTGAATCACACTCGTTCAATAAGTTTTCGCAAATAGATTTGACACTGCTATCACTAGACATGTGTTTTATTCTGTTGATGTTTTCTTTAAAATTGACCAGGGTCTTAGAGGCCATCCTGGCTCTCAATTCTCGATACTTTCTATCAAGTTCTATATAATTTTCCGTGAAAGCTTCCCAGCTCTTAGCATCATTTATATATGTCTGTTTCAAGTTTTCAAATTTTTCAGCTAGTGCTTTATCTGTTTCATTGTAATCCTGATTGGAGTCAATCAACTGATCAACTGTTTTCAAGAATCGGTTGTTGGTATCGACCTGATCAATTAATAGATCGAATTGAAGTTGTCGCGGTTTTGTAGAATTATACGTGGAGGGCTGTTTCAAGTTGTTTATTTTGGTAGTCAATTCGTGATCTGAAACAATTGTAGAATCAGGTAAAGGAAACCTGCTATTATTTGTCATTGTATCGTAAGTATTAGAGCGATTACCAGAAGCACCTGACCCATACTGGTAATAGCTGTTGTGTCTGTAGTCTTTGAAGGTGTATTTGTTTAAATCGTCGCCGGCAATAGTATTCAGTTGATGAGTATTTCGAGTATACGCGGAAGAAAAAGGAGGTGTAAACGACGATTTGTTGGTTCCATTGGAATCAATTGGCCTAGAATCAACAGGAGATTTGGTGAACTTCCCTGGGTAGTCATTAGGGAGAGATTTGACGGAGGTTGTAGTAAAATCCTGTTGCGATGAGTAGGTGCCAGAATAGGTATTTGTAGAAGTAGACTTAAAATGATTCTCGGGTGTATTGTAGTCGATGGTCGGTTCATTGACTAGTTTGGTGGTGCCATCGCCAATGCCGAAGAGATAGCCCAACATCGCCAGACAACGTTGCAACACAAATGCTCTAAAAGAATAGTAAACATGAGCGCGCCAAAGAGGAAAAGAGGTAGAAGTGAAATGAAAATATCAGATACAAAAAGGCAAAGACGAAAGTCAAAGTTACAAGATTGACTCTGGCGGCTGATACCTAGCTAAGAAGATAAGATTGCTGGTTCGAATTCTAAAGTGCTTAACCGAGACGTCTAGTGCTTGTTGAATACGAGTTCCATGCATGCCGATTTGATACAGACAAACGCAAGGAATGAGGAGGGCAGGGATGGCGAGCGCAGGGATGATGAGCGTAAGGGGTGCTAATGGCAACATTTACTGACCAAGAAAAGCAGTTCACATTTGACAGGTGGAAGAATATTCTACAACTTTATAGATGGTAACCGTTAATGTAACGTCACTAAAGTTTGTACGCGTCGGACTCTTGTGGTGATGCAAATTGAGCACATGATCAACAAGTTGTAATCATGATGTACGAATTGCTTGATGAGGAATGTCCTGGTGTGGTTAAAGAGGCTCTCTGACAGTGGTAGGACAACTCCGATAGTGAAATACGAACTAAACAATGGACTTGGCATTTCGTTGATTTTGGCCTAGATGTCTAGCAGAATCCATGTGAATTGCTCATTGCCATACGTACATAGCGCTGTAAGAGTATTTTCTTTATCAACATCTAGACCGGTAATGGTGTGCGTGAAGGAAAAAGCACAGCAAAACGGTGGCATGATCGTTTCACGGTTCATCTTTGCACGGATCTGCAAATGGTTTTCACCATTTGAGTAAGCACATTGTTAGCATAGGACACTGACATATTAAGAAAGCTGGTATCAAAAGAGCAAATGGAAACCGTGGGGCTTCGTAAACCTTTGCAAGTGGAGTCGTCTGTAAGGAACCTGCCACGATGAAGGAGGTGCAGAGGAGATGCTGCATTTCAAATGGTGGTGATCATATACGTAAAGGCGGAGGAGGAATGTAGCAATAGAGTAATTTCAGTATTGAAGTTCAGGAGACTACACAGATAGACATCTTCATCACAGTTGAACCTGTCTCTTGGATACTCCGTTGACAGACACATACGAACTCATACCGCATTGTTAAAGGACATGCTGTATAACAGTACGAGGTTGAAAGGAATTTTTTATGCCATACTGGAACATTATTTTTTGCCCAAAGATGTAGGATTTACCAGTTGAAGGCCATTTGCCCTTTGAGGGAAATTGGTAAAAATATTAATTTGAATTGTTCAACACGATCTGTATAGGACAATGTACTGTGGCATTGGAGCTTGACTAAAATTGCTCATGTGGTTGATGATGGTGTTCTTAAAAATGATTTTAAACATGACGGGGAGTGTTTTTTCTTGATGAGTTCGGTTAATAATATTTTCAAATTTAAGGTTTGTCACATTTGTAGTTTAGTTTCCAGAGCAAACCTCCTATAGACCAACCAAATATTTGTACTATCGCATCTGTAGGCACACTTGGCTAGGTAATGTCGAAAATCTGAATAATTTCTGCTGGCACTGGGAATTTTTTCGGGGCTTTTTTTCCCTGTGACAAAATCGGTATTCAGATTAAGGATTGTATGCTCAGCTGTCCTTAGAAACACACCAGCCATAAACTTCGGAATCAGAATATTGGTTCCTCATGTAGAATCACATACCGACCAACACAATGTAAATATTCATCAGCATTTACAGGACCGGTCTAGAAAATGGATGTAGATTGACGCCAGTTGCTCCTATTGCAATATGCCAAAACCTGCCCAATTTTTTTTTCAAGATGATATCCTCATTATTTGTAAGAATGGCACGTTATGTGCCATTGTTATTTGGGGTTTTTAGTAAATACGTATTTCTTGTCCAATAGATGTAAACTCCGGCAAAGTGGAAAATCGTTTTTCATGTATTTATATTCTTGTATCTTTAGGGTATTGTTTGTGTTTGCGTTAAAAATAATCTTTAATAACACAATAGTATTTTTTATATAGGTGTCGTACAACGACTTTATGATAAATCGGAAAATTTTTTGACGACCGGTTTGTCATCATTGACACCTGCTCACCATTATGAATGGTACTATCCGATGGAACTCAGTAGTACGTAACAAACGTAATCTTGGTGCCAATATCAATCATCATTCGACTCCGAATATAAACCGAGGATAAGCTTGATCAAGCCGTTCGTTCAGGTGAGGCACTACTTGTTACTGATATAGGAAGACAAATTACATGTACGACGGATGAGAATCATTGTCCCGAAAATCTCCAATTACCTTGCTATGGTTATTGAAGTATTTTGTCCCGATAAAACGGTTTCGACCGGGTATATTGCAATATTACAAATTCCTTGCATAGCATACATGTAAGACCGGTGAATAATATTATCAGGTACAAATAATATCAACTCAGTGATATTTATTGTGTGAATTTCCTTTTGAATTGTACAACCTCAGGTCAATTTGCGCGTTGTTATATTCTCATTCATTTCTTCTATAACTACATTTTTTTTCACGTTTTGATTTAATTTTCAGTTCTTCTCGTCATAATGGAATTGGGAATTCCTGGCGCAAAACTTTTGTCCGAGTATCCAGTTCAGTTGTACCAATCTGAGCTTCTATGTCATGATTACTCGTTAGGAGAGTATAATGAAGAGATTATTCAGCATACAATAGCTAGTATGTCCCGTTGTAAACTGGATATCAACTTGTATAAGCAACAACCGTATTTGAATCTGGAAATCCGGAGCAAGTTGGTGGACTTTGTGTTGAAGATGTCAACTAGATTGAAATTGATTCCATTTATTTCCTTTAAGGCAATCAAGTTATTTGATCGTTACTGCTGCAAAAGAATTGTGCTTTTAGACCAATGTCAGTTAATTATAACCACATGTTTGTGGATCACTGCTAAAACCGAGGGTGGAAATAACCACTTCATTCACTTGACCAATAATAGTTATAGAACAATTAACGAATTAGGTTACGGTACCGGAGGTAGATTTCATGGTCCCACACAACGATACAGACCACCCAAGTTGAATGAGTTGGTCAAATTGTGTGGGACCAAATGCAACTATACACCTAATATGTTTAAACAAATGGAACTACACATATTGACAACATTAGACTGGCAAGTCAACTCACCATCGATTGACGATATCATTCTTAGTGAGACAGATTACAGTACCATTCCTAGCATGAACCAGCCTGCTGAGTATGAGTTATCGCGCGGTGATGTGTTTCAAGTAAAACAATATTTGTCTCATTTATCGTTGTACTCGCCTGAGTTGGTAAATGTCAGTTTATTTCATCTAGGAAAGATTATCTTACATCTAATTAATGATGTGTTCAATTTCAACCCATTTAGCTCAAATTACCAAACTGCCAACTACGATTTTGAATTCGTTGATTCGAATCACAGAAAGTTCATAGAGACTCAATTGATCATGGCCATATTAAATTCTAGCGATCTGGCATTATCACAATTTAATTCCAAAGGCCCTCGGTTACTTTACCACAGAGTATATCACCTATCAGTCACTTCCTTCCCAAAATCCCCCAAATCAAAAGCTGTTGCTAACCCACCATCCCCTTCATCTACATTCTGTATAACCAAGTCCAAATCCACTAAACCCAACGATCGCTTGAGAAAGTTAGACCCGTTGAAACTTCCTAGTTTTTCCCTCTACAATGTCTCTAGAGGCTCTCCCATGCATACAACCGCCCGAAACTGTCTGAACGGTTCTTTGAGCAGCACTTCTTACGACGAATGTGACTTATTTGATCGCACTACAACCAGCAGCTCAACTCCATCCAGTCAGACCGTCACACCAGACATGAAGAACATCTTGCCGTAGCACCACCCCACTCCGGATTGGCTGCAAATTTTTTACATGCACTGCAACAATCGGCGGTAGGAAGTCCTGCCGCTGGTTTCACGAGTAACGACTATCTTAAACATATGACGTAAACCACAGACAATAGAAACGCAGCATTGTACCACATAGCACATAGTATAGAAATAAAAGTATCATAAAAGAGATTTCTACGTTGTACACCACCTACAATGGTCCCACGTCTACAGATTTACACAACAAAGCATCTCCGTGGCAAAACCAACGGGCATAGTCTACATGGGCGGAGGTGCACAAGCAGTGCTCCACCCCAACCTTGAACTCCCCACCACAGACACTCAAAACAGACATTCAAGCAGACACTGACACCGTCGCCAAAAAAAACTCCGCCACTTGCACCAAAAACACCCGGCGCTACCACTACAAACTCAAGAAATTTTTCTTTTCCTCCTTTGAAACCACGCGCTTTTCGACACGTGATGCACATTTGCATTATTTGGTTCTTTTTATAGTGTAAATTGAAATTCTAAATAGATTTTGCTACAAACCAGCTCGATACTCTACAGGGAAAATTGGGTGCGATAGGGAACCTGATCGCGGTTTAGAGAGTATTTTAGTTGAATTACAATGTTTGTTCAAGGAATCCGAGTGTTTTTTGTGCTACTTGCCATTTTGCACCATGGGTTTTGTGATCCCAATATGAACGAGTTGGAAGGGACATGGTCTTCCAAGTCCAATACCGTGTTTACGGGTCCAGGGTTCTATGACCCAGTGGACGAGTTGTTGATTGAGCCTGATTTGCCCGGGATTTCCTACTCGTTCACGGCAGATGGTCACTACGAAGAGGCCATGTACAGGGTTGTTTCCAACCCAAGGAACCACAAGTGTCCCGTAGCATCGGTGACATACCAGCACGGGAAATATGAGCTTTTGGCTAACGGGTCGTTAGTGCTCACGCCGATTGCGGTGGACGGAAGACAACTTTTGTCTGACCCATGTGGTTCTGTTGGACCTGGCAAGTCGCAGTATACAAGGTATGTTCAGCCTACGTGGTTCAAGACTTACCAGGTATATGTAGATCCCTACCACGGGAGATGGACGTTGCAAATCTACCAATTTGATGGATCTAAAATGCAACCATTGTACTTGGCATACAAACCACCATTGATGTTGCCAACTACTGCCTTGAACCCAACTGACAAGGCCTCGGAAACAGCAGCCTCATTGCCCAACAAGGTCAGAAGATCGTTAGAAAACCAATACAGAACCACTGCTAAGAGACAAGTGTTCAGTGAGTCGTTTGACAAGTACTGGTGGGTTGCTGTAGCCACGTTGGGAGTTTCTAGTTTTGTTATATTTATGAAATAGTCACCTTCGTGACTATTGCTACATTCTGCGTTGCCAGAATCATAAGGATTTGGTCTGTACAATTTGCATTGGTGTTTCGTGGGCTGTAACGAGATGGAAAGCACTACACATGTTCTGATAGTTATAGTTAAGTTTTTAGTTGGAAAGGATACAAATTTCAAAGTGAGCTGTAGATAGTGTATAAACAGAGGGTTCATGGAGTGGTTAGAGAATCAATCGAATGATGATATGAGTTGGCCACGGCAACGGTGGTACTGGACACCGTGCTGCAGGCGGTGCGAGTCTACATATGTGCCTTGCAGCGGCGTATTGTCTGTCTGTCGGGCAGTAGGGCTGTGTTGTGTCTGCCTTCTTGGCCCAATAGTGTCACGGTAGCACCACATTGGTCGTGGTTATATACGTCCTGGAGCCAACCGGTACGCTGTGCACTAAATCATATCAGTGCTTGTACAGAGCCGGTACCGATCGCTTTTAGTCATCTGCCAGATGTGCCATGTTGGCCACACTTACAACAGAGACAACAGCACTAGCTCCCAAACCACTTGTTGCTAACTTCCACTAAACGGACACATCTGTCTGTCTGCTTAAGACCCACGCCCTGTAAAAATGTCGTGGGAGCAGCACTAAACCGATTACACATGGTAGCACCCGTACCAGCCCCGTACAGTACCGAACTATTCTCATATGGCCGTGACCCTTGCCACACACTTTACCTTTAGCCATTACTCTTTTACTCAACTGGCGACGTTTATCGATCCACAGCAAGCATGGCCTGGTTCAGCTCGTCCACAACATCCACTGTGGAGTTAGACAACAAAATCTCCGAGGCCACCTCGGAATCAATCCCTAATGGTGAAGTTGAGTTATCAGTAGCCCTAGAGATCACGGACTTGATAAGGTCCAAGAAAGTGCCTGCGCAACAATGTATGCGTTCCTTGAAGAAAAGATTGACGTTAGTTTATGCCAATCCGAATGTTTTGACGTCGACTTTGAAATTGATCGACCTTTGTGTCAAGAATAGTGGGTACCATTTTTTGGTAGAGATTTCGTCCAGAGAGTTCATTGATTATGTGATTGACTTCGTTTTCAAGGTTCATTACAATACACAAGATCCAGAAGTCCAGAATAACCCGGCAAAGATGAATGTGGGGAGCTTTATTTTGCAGCTTCTTCAATCATGGAAAATAGCGTTTGAAAACCAGCTACAATTGGGATACGTAGAGACAGTTTACAACCAATTGGTGAGCCAGAAGTACGAGTTTCCATCGTCACATGACAGTTTCAAGGTCAATTCCAAGTTTGTTGACTCCCAAGTGGCTCCAGATTGGATTGATAATGACTCGTGTATGATTTGTTACAACGCATTTTCCATGATAAACCGGAAACACCATTGTAGATCGTGCGGCGGAGTGTTTTGCAACGACCATTCGCTCAGCAGAATCCCTCTAGTTGCACTTGGAATCATGGATCCAGTGCGGGTCTGTGACAATTGCTTTGCAAAACATACCAAGGCAAATGTCAAATCGGGTACGTTGCCAAAAGTATCGAAGACACGGTCTATGCCAGTGGAGGATGACGAAGACGAGGAGTTGAAAAGAGCTATAGAGTTGAGTTTACAGGAATCACAAGGTTTTGCAGTCTCAGCCCCGGCACCACAACCACAACCACAGCAACCAGCACCTTCTACAGACGAAAACGAGGAAGAAGACGAGGATATGAAAGCTGCAATTGCAGCAAGCTTGAGAGAATATGAACAACAGGAAAGTATCAAGCAACAATTCAACCAGCAAGAACAACAAAGTGTACCTCAATTCAACCAGCCTTCAGAACCTGAATCGGACTTTTACAATATATCGATACCGCAGTATCAATCTTACCAACCTAACCAATTTAATCAACAACAAATGCAGCCGGTTCAGCAATATCAACAGTATAACCAAACTGGACCAGACCCACAATATCCACCACAACATGCACCGCAACAACCACCAAAAGTAGAGGATTTATCACAGCAGGAAGAAGAGAATATCAACTTGTTTATTACATTGATGAACTCTATTAAGAATGATACGAAGAAAAAAGCAAACATATTGTATGATTCAAATTTGAATGAATTACATGCGAAGGTTATTACCTTGAAGCCAAAAGTCAACAAATCATTGAGAGTTGCGATTGAAAAGTATGAAGCATTTTTGGAATTGAACAATAAAATTTCCACCGTCAGTAAATTGTACGACGAATTTTTAGAATCCAAGTTGAGCATGGCCTATAAGAACCAAAATTTGAATTCAGCGCAACCTACCGGAGGACCAAACTACTTTCAATCTGAAGCTAATCAATACAGCAATTTTGCTGAGGGTCAAAATACTGGTGTGAGTCAAGCGTACCCAAACCCACAGTATCCAAATGAACAAGTTGTTGGCCAACAGAATAGTGGTTACCAACAACGGTATGATTATCAATCAAACGTAAACCCCCAAAATTTGAATCCGCAACATACAAATCCATCTGTTGTAAATGCACAGCACACAAACCCAAGTTCTATGAATCCACAGTATACGGCATCTTCTACGACTGAAAGGCGGCGTTCGCAGTATGGCACGGAGCCCTCGATGGAACCACCAACGACCACGTTTAATGACCAGAGTGAACCACAGTACACCCACAACAATGAACCAAGAAACTATTCATACAATTCTCAATCCGGATATGAGGAAGTACAGGAGCTGACACCAGAGGATAGTGATAGAGAATACTTGAGTAAAATACCTGTCAGCTACAGCAACGAAGTCGATGACCAGGCAATTCCGTATCCTCCAGCATCACCACCACTAAACAACCCAGAAAACACAGATTTGCATGCAAGTTTACCTGCAAACACGAATGCCGTAAGAAGACAATCGTCCACATTACCACCTCATGCACTTGAAGAAGCAAATGCGAAATACCCTGCGCTCGAAAATGATGAGCAATATACAAGCGAACCTGTAGAAAGTACCTTTTCCAATATGAGCAAGTTCCCTCAAGTTCCTACCACAATCGACGCAGAATCAATATCGTCATCGAAATCGAAGTTTATTCCTGAACCGGAACCGTTGATAGAGCTATAATCTATATGCTATAAATACATTCCATCCAGTCCGATGCAACTATTCCGCCCGTAAGAGCACCAAAATAACGCAATATTCTGTTTCATTGTATCGATATCACGTAGGAGTTATATTTTAGTACCACGGTGTCGTGGTGAATCAAATGGGTTCTTGACCTAAAAGGTGAAAGCAAACGTGATGCTCGCATCGGCCGGCGTCTGAATTTGGATGCAAAATGGTTGCAAAAAATGTCTGCAGGATTTGACACTTTAGTGTCTGCAGGATACTTTTTCAAATAAAGCAAAAATTTTCAAAATGGCAATTAAGTTGATTTCCCATACGATACTTCAATTAGTAAGATAGTGAATAGAATCTGGACACAGGTTTTATTATAATAACTGAATTCCAATTGAACCGTTGACTTAGTGAGTACGAGAGCTGCCGCTTGAAGTTCATTAATTGTTTGTACTCGCCCCTTCCGTGAGTACTAGAAAAATCATCCATCCCTCTTGTCTGCTTTATTTGGCCCCCCAGATTTCGAGTGGATAAGTATCGTTGATATTATTGCATAGGTTATCTTGTACTGTTTACCCCTGAGTGCTTTCCAAGTTATGCCCCCATCCATTGATATTGTTCAACATGAATCTCAATTTGATCTAAATGAACAAACATCTCAACAGGAAATTAATCACGTTGTCAAGTCATTGACTCGGACCCACTCAATTAACCATGCCAGTACTGCTTTGATTGGCAAAGCCATGACCAGCCACATTGCTCACATCAACCATGACGACTGTGATGCTGGTGACGAGGACTCCTTCTTTGTCTGCGATTTAGGTGAAGTTATCAACAGCTACAACTTGTGGAAAGAATTGTTACCGCAAATCACTCCTCACTACGCTGTGAAATGTAACACCAACGTTGAAGTCATCAGGTTGTTGGCCAAGTTAGGAACCGGATTTGACTGTGCTTCTAAGAGCGAAATTGACACCATCTTAGGCTTAGGCATTTCTCCATCGAGAATTATTTATGCCAATCCATGTAAGACAAATTCGTTTATCAGACACGCCAACGAAAAACATGTCAATTTCACCACGGTTGACAATTGTCAGGAATTGTACAAGATTCAAAAGCACCACGAAAAGTGTGGTATTCTTATTAGAATTGCTACTGACGATGAGGATGCTCAGTGCAGATTGTCCACTAAATTTGGATGTACTGTTTCTGAAGCCGTCAACTCGTTGTTGCCTTTAGCCAAAGAATTAGGGTTGAGAGTGAAGGGAGTTGCGTTCCACGTGGGATCTGGAGCCAAAGACTTTACCTCCATCTTCAAAGCTGTTAGAGACTCTAGAGTCATTTTCGATAAAGGTATCGAATTAGGTTTTGAAATGGATTTATTAGATATTGGTGGAGGATTCGAAAGGGAAACCTTTAGAGAATCTTCCAAAGTAGTGAATGAATCATTACGCCAATTTTTCCCGGCAGAGTTCCAATCGACTCATAATCTCAGAATAATTGCTGAGCCGGGGAGATTTATGGTATCCAATGCGTTTACGTTGGGATGCCACATCATTGCCAGACGTGACGTCAAGCAAGACGGCATCGAGGCCATGATTTACATCAACGACGGAGTGTACGGTAACATGAACTGTATTTTATTTGATCACCAGCATCCAAAAGCTTACGTTTTGAGCCATGCAAACAAGTTTTATTATCACGAAGAAATTGAGAATGAAACTGTCGAGGGTAAACATCAATTCTCAATTTGGGGACCAACTTGTGATGGATTAGATTGTGTGTCGAATAGTACCGAGTTGTCGAAAAATGTGCAAGTCGGCGACTGGTTGTTCTTCCCAAACTTGGGAGCGTACACCTCCGCTGCGTCTACTGGGTTTAACGGCCTTGGAAGTAGCGCAAAGACTATTTACGTTAACTCAGCGCAGTAGAGTTATTAGTTATTAATACGATAGATTTCAGAAAGAGTTGCAAAATGTAGATCGATTGTAGCAAGTCAAAATGGGCATTGTCTATCAGAGTTATTTGTGCAAGGTTTACTAATCTCATGAGCCAGACAGACATATATCCAGACAATCGCACATCTAGACAGCTGTATATCCAGACAAGTGCACATCTAGACAAGTGCATATTCTGAGTGCTAATTTTAGCACGACTAGTCGAGACCCGTTAAGTCCATAGAGGTATTTGACAGATTCCAGGAGAACATGTTACTAAAATTAAACTCGGCTGAATTATAAGCTAACGCATCCGTTCGTACTTGTTATCAGAACCAATGGCTGCAAGCTAATGTAGAAAAGTCAGGCTACTCACACAGACGACATCTTTTGGGGCTGTAACCGCATCTGCGACAATTTTGCACCTCCCTACATAATCGCCTCGCAAGCCGAACCGAGTACAGCACCACCACCAGTTGTTACGCTCGTGCGACCGTTGACAACAATGTAAATGGACCCCACTTGAGCAGTCCAGAGCTCAGGTGTCGCCGTGTCATTATATTGCCCTGTCATACTTTGTACCCACCATGTATGTTGCTGTTTGCACCAGCTGCGGCCGTTACGTCCCCAAATGCACTGACCCATGCAGACACCACCTGTCACCTTCAACGGCCAACCACATCTTCGCACCGCGACGACAGACATTTTACCGTGACTTCCCGCGGTGATAGATGGCAAGGCTTACGCAGTGTCGTGCCACAACTACCACGATTTGTTTTGCTTCGACCACCAGTGGCTCAGGACGTCACACAACCGTGACAAAAAGTTTTGGCTCCCATGAGATCTAATTATAAACCACTTCATCTTGATGAGATTTTTTTAGTCTCACTCATTTGTTTTTCGTTGCTAGCACAGTATTATTGTCGGGTTTTCTGTTGTCTGTCGTGACTGATCTTGTCTGGAGTGAAATTTGACGATTTGCGATACTTGACACCATGCAAAAAACTGCTTCCCAGAATACAGAGCAAATCAATAATGCCTTGAAGGCATTGAAGCACAAACGTGATGCCTCCAACGACCTTTCCGTGTACATCAACGAAGATGGCGAGAAGATGTCCACTGTCGATAGAGCAATTCCTACCGTGCCCGCGCCTACGGTTCAAATCCCTACCGACGATGAGTTATTTATCAACGGATTACCGAACCATGCCTTGTTGAAAACACACTTTTTCAACGAAGGAAAGCTCCAACCGCACCAGGTCATCCGAATCTTGCAAATGGCAACCGAGGTGTTTCTGAAGGAACCGACACTTTTGGAGGTGCCGGCACCCGTCACCATTTGTGGTGATGTCCACGGCCAATACTACGACTTAATGAAGTTATTTGAGGTGGGTGGTGATCCTAAAACGACTAAATACTTGTTCCTTGGAGACTACGTCGACAGGGGATCATTTTCCATCGAATGCTTGTTGTATCTTTACTCCCTTAAGTTGAACTTTCCCGACACTTTTTGGATGTTGAGAGGTAACCACGAATGCAGACACCTTACTGAATATTTCACCTTCAAATCAGAGTGCTTGCACAAGTATTCTTCCGATGTCTATGAAGCATGCGTAACATCGTTCAACTCGCTACCATTGGCAGCAATCATGAACAAACAGTTTTTCTGTGTTCATGGGGGATTGTCACCAGATTTGAAGAGTCTAGACGACTTGAATACCTTGGATCGGTTCAGAGAACCTCCTACCCGGGGTTTGATGTGCGATCTTTTGTGGGCAGATCCAGTAGAAGACTACGACGACGACAATATGTCCCAGAATTTCATCAGAAATACTGTCAGAGGGTGCTCGTATGCTTTCACGTATAGGGCATCGTGCCAGTTCTTGGAGAGAACGGGTCTTTTATCGATCATAAGAGCACACGAGGCCCAAGATGCCGGGTACAGAATGTACAAACGAACCAAAACCGTGGGATTTCCGTCATTATTGACGATGTTTTCTGCACCAAACTACTTGGATACCTACAATAATAAGGCAGCGGTGTTGAAATACGAAAATAATGTCATGAATATCAGACAGTTCAACGCATCACCACACCCATACTGGTTGCCGCATTTTATGGACGTATTTACGTGGTCGTTACCGTTTGTGGGGGAAAAGATTACTGACATGTTGGTGTCGATTTTGAATATCTGTACCGAGGAAGAATTGGGGGAAGAAACTCCGTTGGACGACGAAAAGATTACAAGCGCATCGCCAGTTGTGGAGCAACTGCCGATGTCGTTATCAGACACCCCTTCAAACGAAGCTGTAAGCTTGGAGGAAAAGAGAATTGCATTGAGAAACAAGGTTATTGCTATCGGAAGAGTTTCACGAATGTACCAATTGTTGCGTGAAGAATCGGAAACGGTTGCCGAATTGAAACAGTTGAATTACGGTCAATTGCCCAAGGGCACGTTACTTGACGGCCGTGCTGGGTTGAAGAACAGTATTTCCTCCTTCAGTGAGGCAAGAAATGCCGACTTGTGCAACGAGAAGTTGCCTCCTAGCAAGGATGAGCTTGCCAAGATGGAGCACGAGAAGTCGGAACGAATAAAACGTGAAATCGAAAACGAGGACCACGGCAGTCCCGTTTATCAGCAATTGATCCGGAGATTGTCACAAGGAGGAAAATCGCAACAGGGTGGTGCAAACCTGCAATCACCAGCAAGAAAAGCAGCTGGCCCACCACGCCATATCGCCCATCCACGCCAAACTCGCTAGTCTAAACTGCACAGCAAAGCGGAACACTGTACCGACTACGAAAACACAACACATGAAGGCTTCAGTAAACTCTCACTAGTGCGCCGTCAACGCGAGTTTCATACTCACCACCTTCTTCTCTTCCACTCTGAATGTCCACTTACTAATGTATAGACAATAATTTGACGTTTTCACGTGATCCGTCACGTTCACAAAATACGACAATTTACAGCCGCACTGACGATGACTAAAAATCAAGACAGACAGACAGACAGGCAAGACAATCAAAAATCCACCGACATCACTGTAGTGACGTTCGACAGACATCAGTGATTCAATGGGTGTAGAAGCAAAGCTCATACTGGAGCCACCCAACAGCGAGAATACTATTCATGTGGACTTGTACCGGGCGTCGTCTCCAGAGAAGTTTTCGTTGGAAGATGACGACAAGTTTGTGCTACATGGAGGAGGAAACAACTATAGCATCAGATTCTTGGACACCCCGGGCCAGGATTTGCACCTCGATAACGCATTAGCCAATGCCGACTGTAGACATGTGTCTGTGTATGCGTTGAACACGTCGTTAATATTATGGTTCAACAACAATACATTTGGAGTAGAAATACCGTATCAGCTTATATCGTTACATGCGATCAAACCCAGCACGGAGGCAGAGCCGTTTTGCAAATTGTATCTACAGGTGCTACCGAACGAATTGATTCGAAGCGTGCCACGGACGCCATCGGAGTTCACTGCGACTACCGAAGTCGAGGTGGTGGTAAACGGAGACGGAAGCGCAATGCCGTTGGTGCGACAGTCTTCGTCGATTGAGCAATTATACCAAGCATTGTGCACATGTTCTGCACTTCATTACGACACGGACAATTCCGACGACGGGGACGGGTTATTTGCTAGTGGGACAACAGAAGAGCCGGCACCAGCGCTTCAGATCCCCAGCGACTGGGTAGCCTCCGATGGCGACGAATTTGTGTTGGCCAACACCGGGCACGCTGACGACTTGGAGTTTGATGGTGACAACGAGGAAAACGACAATTACCACGCGGCCATGCCAGTGGACGTGGGCTACGCGTCGATCGCGGGCAGTATACGGAAGAGGGAGTCAGAAACAAACATCGCCGCTAAGAACCGGCGTATTGTGTAGTTTTATAGACAAGATACAGATTTGAAGAGACAATCTAGTGTAGTGTGGCATTGAGTGGTATATTGGTCTGTTGGACTCTGTGTATATTGAACTGGCTACTTATGACCGTTGATCTGAACGCTCGCCTGGCCACTTGTCTTCGCGACTAACTGACTGACTGTCAGGCCCTAAACTCACTACGGAGCAATTTCGCGGGGCAAATTTGCACCCACCATCGCACCACCAACCCCCCAACAGACCACCAGTTTACAGTTTGGCCACGCGGGGACGTAGGAAAACAGAAACCCTTACCTCACGCCATCGCACTATGCCCCTCCGGTGTGGGGAGCGTTCCACACATATTAGGTTAGCGCTGGCGACAGCCGTGCTGTAGCCGAAATTCTCTCGCTTCCAACTGTAGCCTCCAATGTGCCTAGTAGAAAAAAGATTTCTGATTCTGATTTCTAGATTTCGCTTTGCAACCAGTAACTGCCTTGGGACAAACACGGGGCCAAATGAAGTCTACGGACGACAGATTCGCATACCGGTCCCATTTCTTGACGTTGGCCCAGGGCCGTATCATTCCCATCCTGCAAACATCGTTCTGGTGCAAATTCTGGGAACCGGTAGAAAGTGCCAATGAAGTATTTGAAGTGTTGACTGCTGCGGACATCAAGTCGGTCACCGACCATAACCAGTTCAACTTTGTCATCTTAGTCCGGGTGTTATGTTTGAAGGTGATTTCCTTGACCGATTCCGATACCAAGCTCTCTCATGAAGATACATGCATTTTGCTAAACTGTGTCCGGTTGTTAACAAGGCTATTGCCGTTTGTATATGAGCTAGCAGATTACAAAACCAGTATCGAGGACGACTTGTTCTGGAACCATTCGTTTGATTTGAAACTTGGCAACTTTATTGTCAATTCTGAGGTGTTGGACGAAAAAAACTATTTGGGGCTTCATCTAATAACCTCGTTGGTGCAGAGTCTCTTTCGTTGTGGATTCACCGTAGATTCCAATCCGACTAACCCCAATGATGTCAGATGTATGCAAATCTGGGAACCTGGCCTTGGCCGTGGGGGCAAGTTCAAAGCACCAAACTTGGTACACGAATCAAACCGTTCGGAGATATTAAGACTTATCATTGTATTGTGCTCGTCTTCATTTTATCATCCTACAGCTGATTTGGTGAATTGCGGTTCCAAGTTTTTGACTGTGTTAGTCACTTCCGTTCCCAAAGTGGAAATTATGTGCTTGACATATTCGTTGATAAACATCCTTTGTAGGTCAGCAAGGCCACCTAGCGAGAACGCACTAGCATATACCAACTCGCAGGTGCTAGAAATGAGATACTTGTACATAACAAACTCGGTGCATTTGTTGACCGCAATGGTGACTTACCCTCTTCCCTCAGAAGACCTGTTGAAATTCTTGGAATCTCTACCGATAGAAGCGAAATCATACAACTTTCCACGAAAGTATTTGGGAAAACTACTGAAGTCAGACGAATTGCTATTTATTGGTGCTTCCATACTAAAAATCTTGAAACAGGCCATTGTAAACTCAAAGCAGGCGGAAGAGTACAGGTTCTCACTATCGCGAGTGGGACAGCCGTCATTATGGGCACCAACAGCAACAATTCTTCTTTGGGAATTGATGCAATGCAACAAAAACTTCAGCACCATCGTTGGCCTGAAGTATTTGTGTGAATTGATGGTAGCCTTACTCTTTTCAATCAATACATACCACACTAACCCTCAGCATAAAAACTTGGTACGAGTATCGATGTACTTGTTACTTTACATTTCGTCAAACGATTCGCTCCTAGATGAACTATTCGACCCCATCAATACTGGCCTCTATGACAGTCTTCCTATAAATTTCAAAATCAGCCCCAGTCCCGTAACAACTCGAGATTTTATGGTGGTTCAAGTATGTAGATTGTTGCTTAATAGCATTAACAATCTTTCTGAGCTGATGTTAACAACTCTCGTGGAAATTCTATACAATATGATTGTTATATCGTCCAAAGAACCAAGAGAATATCAAGATGATCCAAGAAGAAAATTGCATAATCGAAATCCAAATGGTGGTCTTTCATACGGGGCATGTTCAGCAATAACCCAGCTTGTTGAAAGGATGTCGACTAAACGATTTTTGATGGAGAAGCCATACTACGCAAACTCGTTAGCTCTTGTTCTAAGGGCTATTGTAACTGCATCTATCAAGCATCAACGTTCGTCGAGAATGTTGCTCTTTTCTGTGCTTAAAAATGAAAAAGTGTACAATCAGATCTGGAACAATATCTATAGCTTTCTGTCAGAATTCTTCAATGGATACACTTTGATGAATCGAACTAGCGAAGGGAATCACGATGATAATGAGAGTATTGTGGATCCAATACAACCTGCGGATACACTTTGGCAAATAAATTCCAATGAATCAGATGAATCCGCATTCTCATCTTCAGAAACTGAATCAACAACTAATCGATCATTGGCAAACTTATCTATATCAGATCCTGAACAAAAGATTGAAACCATTATAGAGGAAATTGAGTTAGTGATGCGACCGGAACCGTTAACAGGAATGTCAGGTCGAGCTAAAGAGAAAATGCCAGCAGAAAGTCCGTTGCGAAGAACCTGGGGAGGAAACGATTCACTTCGAATAATTTTGACTGTTCTAATTCCAAACCTAAAGATTGTATTGGAAGATATTTGGAATAAAGACGAACCATCTGTTGATAGTTATCAATTGGTTCAGAAAATTGGCAATACAGACTTCTCTAGCATGATAGATGAAAGTAGACGGCAAATTAATTACGACTTTCTTCCTGATACTCCGTTGGCATTATTGAAATTCTCATGGACACATTTATCACTAGGATGGTACATTTCCATACTTTATAACGAAGTTTATCATGCGATCGATAGTTGCAACTTCTTCACAGGAAATAATAATAAAATCATGAAAAACATTAACGACTCCGTGGCTACAGTTTCCAAGTTTACAAGTACTTGGAAAAACTTTTTACAGTCATCAAATGATAACGATACTCCTATGGAAATTCCAACTGAAGTACTCAAATGGGTAGGCAAATCTCTTTTATCGCATAATATTTGGGCAGATACCACTATTTCACTATTCAAGATAGAGTTCGTTTATAATGACGGATTCTTCAATTTCAGCAAAAAAGCACAGGCTGTACCCACAACACCAGTAATGCACAGCGAAAGATCTCCATCACTTAGTCGAAGGGTAAGCGATATTCGATCAAACAATGTCAGTAGAGGGAGCCATGTATCCCTTAATTCTGGCCTTGTTTTTGGTGAAGAAAGAGACGGTATTCAAAGACGACCCACAGGCTCGGTGACTAGTTTGCACTCGTTGAACACGCTCAATCGAACTCGAAGCAATACTCCTAGAAACTCCATAAGTACATAGCACGAATATTGTAGTAATATTCTATTAATTTATACAAGCTTATATCCTAATGCTCAACGTCTACCTCTTCTACCTTTACTTTGGACCAACTCAAATCCATCCTCATCAACTATTGGCTCTTGTGGATGGTCAACATCCATGGAATCGTCGTTGTGAACATGTTCTTCTTCGTCATCATCACTTTCACTATCTGACACATCAGGGTTATTAGGATCAGCAGCAACTTCAACTTTAGCAGACGGGTTAGTAGATCCTTGTTTTGCCTGCCATTTGGCGTAGAATTCGTCTATTTGCTGGTATAGTTTGTTTCCAACATCCTTGTAAAATTTCATCACTAAAGCAGCGATTTCCAATGCCGAATCATTATCAACTTCAGTATCAAATTCATCCACCATCGCATAAAGTAAAGTTTCTTCAATCAACTGGATATCCACAATCTTCTCGTTGAACAACTCAATGACAATCGCAGACATCCAGTCTCTCTTGTCAGCGGAATTAGGACCACCCCATTGATTCTCCACTGCAGTATTCAACTCTTCCCATTTATAAATTGCCATACAAACCCCCAACTCAAACTTGGCCTGTTGCTTTTCGTCACCATATCTTAAGGAGTTAACACCTTCTGGTGCTTCAACATAATCTGTCGGATCGATAACTGTAGACATGTTGGCTTGATAGTAATTGCCTATTACAATTGTAAATTGATAAATTTCAATCTATCTCATCGCGTACCTGCATAATCTTCAAATTATTTAAACTCTTTGCAATTATCAAAAAGATATCTCCGCATGAGTTGAGCATAGTTGAGATGAGCATGCGATTGACCAAAGCTGGGTTCTAACGCATCCATGGCGTTATGCTTATCTGTCCAATCGTGGGCCCACATAAAAACTTGCAACTACTTTCCCCTTTTCAGCAAATCGCGGCGCAAATTTTTCAAAATAATCGACGTACGATTGTTCTCCTCTAGAAAATCCATTAGTCCGTTTCAATGAGGAATTTGAATTTCTTGTTCTGGGTATAGTTGGTAAGCAGAAGAGACGTTGGAGCCATTTGTTGTCGGTCTTGCTTTATTTGTACAATTGCATAAACGAGACGTGCAAGTGCGTCGATATCTGTACAATGTGCATATCCATTTTTAACGGGTGTCGTATTGTTGTAAAACATTGGAATGAGTATGATCAGCAACTCCGGAAGTCGATAAAAAAAATATCGTCGGTCATAATCAGCCAAGTAAAAGATCTGCCATGTTTTTACGAAATATCTGCAATAATATGGTCATAAATGGGGTAAAAACTTACATTTTAGGATAATTGCATTTGACAACCGGTTTTATTTGTTAATATTTCGAAGCAAGTCTCCAACATCATTGTCTCGTGCAAGTGCGGTATTTACCTCCTCTGCAGACACGTTAAGTTGAATAAGCTTGTACCTCTCTCCTGGGACGTTTTGCTGTACCAAAACGCCAAATTCTGTCAATTCATTTAAAATCTGCTTGAATTTACTTAGTCTAATAGATATTCCTTCATCAGACTTATGAAGGAATTGATTAGAATAAAACATTTGCATAATATTGGAAGTGGAATCAATTTCTGCAAAAACAGTATTACTCTCTTTGGAAGTAAGCATTTGGAGAGAATTTTTCATTTCATCAATAATATCGCCGAGTGGGTTTTCCGCCAAACCGGACCGCTTATTACGTAGTAGAGTTGCCGCAAGAACCAATTTGGACGCAAACGGTAATGACTTGAGAAACTGTTGTAATGGAGAATTAATGGTCTCGCTTATAGCCTGTGAAATGTGGTTAATTTGAACGTGAAATGTTTCATCTTCTGTCTCGTTAGATTCGTCCCTACTACTCAAAAAATCTCTTTCCGCTATTTCAACTGCTCGTCTACAAATTGTCAAAGCTCTTCTTGCATCCCCACTAACACTAGCAACTTTTCTTGAGGCAAACCCAATTGCATCTTCATTAATCACCACTTTTCTTTGATTTTCCCTGGTAAGCATATCCAATCTATGTCGTATGATGGTTCCCAACTGATCGAATCCATATCCAATGAACTGAATTCTATTCAACCCCAATCTAGACGATATTTTGTTTGTTAATACTCTTTCGGGTAAGTCCATTGTATTGGCAACAGCAATAACTATGAACTTGGACTGTTCATATGTTGGCCAATTGAAGAAGTTGTACATCACGTTTTGTTTTTTGGTAACAATTTGATCCAATTCGTCCACCAAAACAACCAATGGCTTTTTGACTTGTTTGGGATCTTTGAAGTAGTTTTCAAGCAATATTGCGGCATTTGATGCACTGACTTTGAATCCACTAATCTTCTCCCATAGCTTTTCGTAGGCCACGTTTGGTGACAACAACTTCAATCCATTGATTTCTAGATACTCAAATTCTCGTATCTGGTTATCCCTAACTGACTCTTGCAATTGTGCTATCACTTCTCTGATTGTGGCCGTTTTTCCCACTCCAGGTGTACCACTTACATACAAACAAGTTCCAATCTCATCCTGAATTGTTTGCTCAAGAGCAGCATATATCGTTAGAAATTCATCTTCTCTTCCAGGCATCGATGATATTCTAGCAGAAGTATGTAATTTAGCTTTGATTTCTGTAAAAGCTTGTGAAGTTATGTCTATTCTCAGTTTACTCTTGATAGGTTTGGATGGAGAAAGTAATGCCAACTTAGGCTTGCTATCATTTTTGATCTTAAAACCCTTCTTCATTGGTGAAAGAACCGATGTCATATACTGTAACGACATTTTATCACCATTCTTGTCAGTACTCTTTGTTGGTGATCCACTTTGCGATTGAGGAGTGGAAGATTTCGCTTTACGAGGTGACTTTCTAGGAGACTTTGTCACCTGTTTCTTTCTTCTTTTGTTCGATAAAACTCTATCAGTCTCGTCTTCAACTTCATCTTCCATAATGTCATCAGAATCATCATTTTCCGGCTCGCTAATTTCATCAATCACCTCCTCGTCATCATCTTCGTCATCATCTACTTCTGCATCCAGATCTGATATTTTCACCTGGTCATCAGACTCTTCTTCTACATCTTCTTCTTCTGTGAAAACTAATTTTCTCTTTGTAGACGATTTTCTTGGTGATTGTAACCGTTGTTTCACACTGTCTCGTTTCTTCGTAGGAGAAGAAGAAACCTTATAAGCAGTTGGAACCGTCTGCTGTCGTATCCAATCAAGAAACTCATTAGAGTCACGATTGTATAGAGTCAATACTTCCTGCCAATCAAAAGGTTCACTGAAATTTTCACCCGTGGAATCAGTCCCTCGTCTTGTCATAAAAGTAGACATGACATTAGAGTCGTCAATAACGATTTGTAAAAAGTCCTTAAACGAAAGCACCTGGACTTTATTAACAATTTCCGATAGCTTAATCTCCTCGAGATATGACGTAATGAATATTTCATTGGTAATGATGTTCTCTTTTCTATAATCATCACATTTAGGTAGATCATTGGCATCAATATCACCAACTTTGATAAACCACATCACTATCACATCCAAAAAGTTGTCGTTTCCAAATCTAATCTCTTTGATTAACGCAATCTCGGTACTTCCACCTTGCTGTACTAAAACTGTGTCCCCATTCTTGATCTGGATATTATCATGCTCTCGTTCTAGGAGAATTGATTCATTCCTAGGTGCAGATCTACGGCTCCTTCTACTGGGAGTTTGAGGATCTTTGTTCGGTTGTGTCTCTTCCAAGACATATTTCCACCCGTTAAGGTCTCTTTGACTTTTCGCCATCTACAATTGGCTCTAGTAGAAGATGAATAAAGGTTTGATCTTCAGATCAAAATCGCACTATAAATACGGTGCTACCACTCGGCCAAAATAGCCAGTTTACAATATGAAGAATTGAATGTCATTAATTGTCTATACACGAGTGGTACTATGTAGGGATGTTGGTGTGAACTTGGGCTTCAAAATAGACTATTTGAGATCTCAAATTTTACCAAAAATGTGTCTGGAAGGTTGCACTGAGAACTAGGTTCAAACACTCTAAACTGCATCACCAAATGGTATACGGTAGTCGTAAATTATGCATGTTTCTGTAGGTCAAATATGTGTACTAATTTGGCCCATTTTCGTACTTTTTATTAAATTTTTCAGTAGGTTTTCAGACTCTTAAACTATGATCTTTCACCACCTAATACCAAAAGCGTGAAATTTGCACAATTCAAACGTTGAATGGTCCCTAGTGGTAATTGGCCGAATCCTCTCTTAGTCCTGTTTCTATAGCTGTTTCCGAAACGTATTAATTTAAATAATTGTTGTTTGAGATTTGTTTCATCCAAATGCAGACGTTATTTGTAAATTAAAAGTGGCTCACCAATGTTTACTATTTCGTCGATGTTTAACCGCAAATCAAACGCTTTGGATAAGACAATTTTGAATATCTTTTGTACATTGATCGAGTGTGACGTTGAGCAGAAGATAATGGGAGCTTTCATGGCCGTTCCGAACTTTTTGGCTTGCTGAGTGATTTCTAGCTGATCTTGATAGGGAAGGTCTATAAACTGGTCGTACTTTGTGCCCACCAAAAATGGAATAGCTGTCTTGTTAAATCCTCGTACTTGACGATACCACTCTTTTATTGAATTTAGCGTAGATTTTCTCGTGAGATCAAACATAAATAAAATGGCGACGGCATCATTGGATACTAGAGGTAACATATTGATGAACTCTTTCTGGCCACCTAAGTCCCAGATCGAGAATGTAATGATTGTGTTTCGGATTTGTATCTTTTTGTCCATAAAATTGACTCCAAGTGTCTGAATGTAGTCCTCGTCAAAACTTCCATCTACGTATTTCACCATAAGCGACGTCTTACCTATCTGGGAATCCCCAATTAATCCAATCTTCAATGCTACTCTACACTTGTTAGTACTGCGTTGACAAATTGGGTATATGGCAGTATTTAACCTGGGAAAAAAACCCGGAAAACTTGCTGTATTGTTGTTTCTTGTCGTTTACATACTGATTGCTTTGATTATCACTATCCTCCATCGTCCAATGCCCTATTAATTGTGTGCTGTGATCTATAAAGTTGTGGAACCAAAATCGTATATGTAAACATAATACCTGTAGGTAGAGCTGGTTATCTGCAGATTCTACCTATATTCAGGTATATTCTAGCCAGTACTAGCATCGTGGTACCCTACCGCGACAGTAGTACCACACCACCACGACAACCTGAGGTCGCAACGATGTTGAACTTTTTACCACGGAACTTGGGGTTCCAATTAACAGAACTTGTGTTCGTATACATTTATATATATTTCACTTTCGTTTCATTGAACCTTACTGTAAATCGATGCAACTACTTACTGAGTTGGTGGGACAAGTTGGAAGTCTAGGGTTGTTGCCCTAATAGTGAAAATTCACGTGAAATGAGTTATTATGTGCACAACACTTCCCATTCTGCTCTCGATTCCCTGCAGTACCAAACCACCTGCTGTGATTGTGGGTGAGGAAAATTTTCAGTTAACAAATGTAGAATTTGAAAAAAAGTTTAGTGAGATTTTTGTTATAGTAATAATCTGCAAACATGGCTGTTGGTAAGAATAAGAGATTATCCAAGGGTAAGAAAGGATTGAAAAAGAAGGTTGTTGACCCATTCACCAGAAAAGATTGGTTTGACATTAAAGCCCCATCAACTTTCGAAAACAGAGCTGTTGGTAAGACTTTAATTAATAGATCCACTGGTTTAAAGAACGCTGCTGATGGATTAAAAGGTAGAGTTTTCGAAGTGTGCTTAGCCGACTTACAAGGTACTGAAGACCACTCTTTCAGAAAAGTCAAATTGAGAGTTGACGAAGTTCAAGGTAAAAACTTATTGACCAACTTCCACGGTTTAGACTTTACTTCTGACAAATTAAGATCTTTAGTTAGAAAATGGCAATCTTTGGTTGAAGCTAACGTTACTGTTAAAACCGCTGATGACTACGTTTTAAGAGTTTTCGCCATTGCTTTCACCAAGAGACAAGCTAACCAAATCAAAAAGACTACTTACGCTCAATCTTCTAAATTGAGAGAAGTCAGAAAGAAGATGATTGAAATCATGCAAAGAGAAGTTTCCAACGTTACTTTAGCTCAATTAACCTCTAAATTAATCCCAGAAGTTATTGGTAGAGAAATTGAAAAATCCACTCAAACCATCTTCCCATTACAAAACGTTCACATTAGAAAAGTTAAATTATTAAAACAACCAAAATTCGATTTAGGTTCTTTATTAGCTTTACACGGTGAAGGTTCTACCGAAGAAAAAGGTAAAAAAGTTTCTGCTGGTTTCAAAGATGTTGTCTTAGAATCTGTTTAAATTCCCAAGTTATATAAATAGGTTAAAATAGCAGCATTAAATTAATAAACGATAAATACTATAAGACTCAGCATTGTAACTACATTGATTTGGTAGATATTGTGTAATTCGAACCATGAGAATGAACGAAAGTGCAAAAGCTTATGAAAAAGCGAAAATACAAGTGGATACACGAAGTGACAAAAATTCCCCGAAGTTGAGACCCATATGCTTTGCTTGTCGTGGTAGATTTATCTAGTTTTCCGAAATTTGTGAAAATTGTGAAAAATTCTGTATTAGTCGCAATATGGTTAATTAGAGTAGTACAAGTAAGACATTAAAAAAGCTACTATGTACTTGTATATATTCATAAAATGAATTAAATTTACATCGTGGAGCTGTCTACTTGTATAACTCCAAGCTACAAGCAGGTCCAAGCTTGATTAGATTGAACCGTTGTTTAGCCAGGGCCCATACATTGATTATCCTGTACAATATGTAGGTGAAATTTGAAATTTCAGTATGAAATACACCACGACGTCATACCTCACTACCACCAAGTTTGGGGTTCGGGACTTTCTCAAACAACTGCCACGCTATACAGCAGTGCCAACGTCCACTTTTCTGTTTTCCTTTGGTGGTGGCTGATTGCTGTTGAAGTTGCACTATAGTGTTTAAGTTGCACTTTTGGTTTGCACTTTGACCGTTCGTTACCTGTACAATACCAGGGGTGGATCCTTTGCATGTTAAGGTATGACACGAAAATCGCGAGTTGCATCCCAATGAGGAAGGCACGTTACAGGTTAACTTGAGAAATTTCAAACGTCATCATCTACGGGTTTAGAAATATTTACATGTTGTCTCTTCTTAACCTGTAAATTCCCGTGAAGTGCCAATTTCACTTGAGAATTACTGGCAGTACATTTCAGGGTTGAACAAATATCAATCAAATTTGCACCAATTGCTAGTTAATCGATAGTTTTCCCGAGGATTTCCCTACAGAAACCGTCAGGCACTGTAATTGAGGTAGTTAGTTGCAAAAAATGGCCAAAGTATGTAGTTTTACCTGCGATATTCCCCATTGTTTTTATACTAACAAGCGTTTAGGAAAGAGATACTCCGTTGGAGGACGTAGGCCCCAATTCCAAACAGGCCAACATTGCCGAAGTTAAGGAACAAAATGCAAAAATCAACGCCAATGTAGATTCGAAACCACCTCCAGTTAGCAAATCTACCAAAGACGCTAAACTGGACAGTTCAAAACCTAAAGAAGAATTCCAACATCCACGAGTAAAGCCTCATTTGAGAGAAAATGCCACCTTCGACTGGAAATCGGTTGGATTTTGGGGATCTGATCCTTCCACCGACAAAAAGAGAGAATTGCAGATTCTGAGACAGATAGAAAATTACGTTCATGATCATTTTATTGGGGATTGGTACTGGAACTGTTCGTTAGTTATTGGAACATGTTTCTTCTCTTGGTTTATTGCCAGATTAGGATTTGGGATTTTTTCCCTTGTAATTGTGTTATTGTTCACCAATTCCGTGTACCGTATGGAATACAGACGTTTCAACAGAGACATTAGAGACGACATGAGAAGAGCAGTAGCAAACAATCGTATTGACAACGAAAAGGAAACCATGGAATGGCTTAACTCGTTTTTGGATAAGTTCTGGGTGATTTACATGCCAGCATTTTCGGAAATGGTGTTGTTCCAGGCCAACGAAATCATGAAGGACCAAGCTCCAGGGTTTGGTATTGAGGCGATCTCGTTGGACGAGTTCACTTTGGGTTCAAAAGCACCAAGAATTGACTCTGTCAAGTCTTATCCATCCAAAGGTGCTGATCACATTGAAATGGACTGGGCTTTTTCGTTCTCTCCAAACGATACTGATGATATGACCAAGAACCAAATCAGCAAAATGATCAGACCAAAAGTTGCCTTGGGTGTTACCATTGGTAAGGCTTTCATTTCGAAGTCTTTACCAATTTTGGTTGAAGATATGTCCATGACTGGGAGAATGAATATCAAGTTGAAATTGACCCAGAACTTTCCTCACGTCAAATTGGTTTCAGTACAATTCTTAGAGGCTCCAACAATTGATTATGCTTTGAAACCAGTAGGAGGAGATGCTCTTGGGATTGATGTCATGTCATTTATTCCTGGGTTATCTTCATTTGTTAATGGGATTATTCACTCTAACTTGAGACCAATGTTGTATGCTCCAAATTCTCTTGATATTGATGTTGAAGAAATCATGGCAAACCAAAGTAACGATTCGATCGGATGTATTGCTGTCACCGTCAAAAGATGCACCAAATTGAAAACTGGTCCTACCACCAAACCTAATAGTATCAATCCATATGTTCAATTAAAGATTTCCAACAATGGTGACATTGACGAAAAGACTAAAGCTAAAAAGGAAATCAACGATCCTGTTTTCCTTGAAAGTAAGTACATCTTGATCAATCAATTACAAGGTAATCATCTTAATTTCAATGTCTTTGACTTGATCAAAGATAAGGCTGATGATAAATTGATTGGTACTACCAGTTTCCCATTGGACGAGCTCTTGCAAGAAAAACACCATCGTGGTTTGGTTAAAAACTTGACTGAAAGTGGTAAAGTTGTAGGAAAGATCGAATTCGACGTCAACTACTATCCAACATTACCACCAATTGTCCACGAAGATGGAACTAAAGAAGCAGTTACTGACTCCGAAGTTGGTATTTTGAAAATCACTTTACATGAAGCTAAGGATTTGGACATTTCTCAATCGGTTACCGGTATGTTGAGCCCTTATGCTGAAGTTTATGTTAATGGAGACTTGGCTAGAGCATGTCGTCAATTGCGTCGGACCAATGAACCTTCTTGGGATGAATCGTTCGAATCATTGATCACCAACCAATCTGAGACTACCGTTCAAGTCTTAGTTAAAGATGCTGTTGATGATAAGATTGTTGCTCAATTTGATAGTAATATTGAAGATATCATCTTCGAAACCTCAAGAGGACAACAATGGTTACAAGCTTCCCCAGTCAAAGGTTTTGAAGATATTCCTAAGATTAGAATCAGTGCTACCTGGAAGGCTTTAGTTTTCGATGAAGAAGTGGCCAAGATTAGTTGCAGCCCACCAATTGGATCAATCAAGATCCACTTGCACTCAGCCAAAGGACTCAAGAACTTGGAATCTGTTGGTAAAATTGATCCATATGTTAAAGTCTCGCTCAATGGTAAGTTGAGAGGTAAAACTCACACTATTGCTGATAGTGTAGATCCATATTTCAACTCGGTATTTTTATTGCCAGTTGGAAATGAACATCAACACTTTTTATTGGAATTCATGGATGAAGAAGCTGAAGGTAAGGATAGACCATTGGGTACTGCTGCTGTAAATGTATTTGAATTCATCAAGAAAGATAAAAAGGGTAACATTTTACCATATGATGGATCCAATGAAGTCCTTGAACAACTGGTTTTATTAAACGGTATTGAAGAGGGTAAATTGTCTTATTCTGTCTCGTTTGTTCCTAATGTTCACGCATTATCGATTTCACAAAAGAAGAACATGCAAGTCTACTTGGAAGAAGTTCAAGAAAAGAAACAGAAAGAATTGGCCCAACAGGCAGAAAACGAAAGATTGTTCAAAGAAAACCCAGATCAATACGAATGGGTCGAAGTTGAAGACAATTCTTTGGTTACACCTGACAGAGTGGACATTCCTCTTGAACAAGCCATTCAACACCGTGCTGGTACCGTCACTGTCCACATCAAACGGGGACAATTCAAACAGCCTGATTTGTACTTACAAACGTTATTTGACGAACATAACGAGCCTTCTGGTGTTGCTCCTAGAGCTGAAGGTAGATCATTGAAGACTGTTTCTCTTGCAGAGACTGTTATTCGTGATTTGCCAAACTCAAATATCATTTTCAGATTAGCAAAGAGACCAGAGGTTTCTAGTGAAAAACAAGTGGTTTCAGAATACTCGTTCAAGACTCTTGATATGTTGAAGAAATCTAATGCTAAGCCTTACCTTTTGAGACTCTCGCCAGGAAATGAAATTGAAATTCAAATGGAGTTTGTTCCATCAACATGCCCATGGCGTCCTTTGGACACTGTCTTGGATGTTGGAAAAATGAGATTAGACATTGTCAAGGCTCTGAACTTGAAATCGGTTGATTCAAATGGTAAATCCGATCCACTTTGTGTGATCAAAGTGGATGGTATTGAAGTTTACAAGACCGATAAAAAACGGAAGAATTTGAACCCAGAATGGAATGAATCTTGCGAGTTATCATTATTGTCACGTTCCCGTCAAGTCGTTTTAGTGGAAGTCTATGATTGGGATTTCACTCACAATGATGAATTATTAGGTAGAGCACAACTTGACTTTTCCAAGATGGAAGTGTTACAAGATACTCCATTCACTGCTCAATTAGATATTCAAGGTACGGTATCTTTTGTTTGTAACTTCAAACCAGAGTATATTAGACCTAAACTTATAGGTAAGGGCCGGTTCGGTGACATTGGTGAGTTGAATGATATTGCTGATGTGGGAGCAGGAGTAATTAGTGGAATTTCTGTTGGCGGAGCTAATGCAGTTGGAGCAGCTGGTTCATTGGTTGGATCAGCTGGAGGGAAGGCTGCTGATAAGCTCCATAAAGGTGGCTCTTTCTTCAAGAAAATGACCCACAGGTCGAGAAAGAAGAACAACAACGATACTGACACTGACAATGAAACTGAACACGAAAAAGTCGGTAACAAAGATATCAGTAAAGGTGGTGATTACAACAATACTCCTAAGCAGGAAATTGGAATGACTAAGGAAGAAAAGGAGTTGGCTGAAGAACAAAATGACTTCAATGACCAAACCTTCAATTCTGAACTTAGCGATGCCGTTCCTAACCTTGATCCAGATATGTTACCACCACCACAATTCCCTGGCTCGCCTACTAGTGCGAGAAGTTCCAGAAGTGGAAGACCTAACGGAAGCAGCAGCACTGGAACCATCATGTCAGGACCAAGAAACCACCAAAGAACCACAAGTGAAGCCACAGATATGTCGAGTTTTGTCAACTCGATCCATGGAACCGATGCCGTTCCTGGAAGAATCTCGATTGTCCACGCATCAGGATTCAACCAGGGCCTGTTGGACGTCAAGGTGTCGTTACAAACCTCTACAAAAACCAAGGAATTGTACAAAACCAGACCATGTAAACCAGAACAAGGTCTCTACAAGATCAACGAGTCTGTTGCATTTAGAAGCAACACCGAGGGTGTATTACACTTTGTTGTTCGTGAACACCACACGTTCGGTAAGCTGAACGAAGTGGGCCGTGGAGAAGTACAGTTGTCGTCTGTGCTCAACCAGACCGAGAACGTCACCGTCGATTGCGGTGCTGGTCAATTACTTGTTGGATTCAAGTATCACGCCTCTGTCTAGATACTACGTATTGTATATTTAATTAAACATTGTTATGGTAATGGCTGTATACGTAGACTACACATCTGGTAAACGAAGAGTAAACGAAGAGAAAAACCAAAATACACAATACCAATCCTTGCAACCAGAAACAATCATTCAGGTCACCACGAGTCGCACCGCTCCACGGTGCTCCCCCACTGGCACATCCCCAGACCAAACACTGCTAAACCGATCTGGGGAACCAGGTGCGTCTCCTCCTGCAGCCACTGCAGGAGGGCTTCAACCCTCCCCAAAACGTGACAAACACCTTCCTCGCCGCCAAAGATTTTCGCACGACATATAAGCTCCTGCCACGTGACCAACAATTTCTGTTTCCACTAAATTTTTCACGAAAATTCAGTATGCCTGGCTGGTGTACAGTAGGAGAAAACTTGTATAACAAAATTTTCAACTTTTGTTAAGATTGTTATTTTGATAAATCACCAATATAGAATAATGAGTCAAATTGTATGTACCAACAGGGTAGCAGACAACGGTAGAGTTGTGGGAAATGGCACGGTGCCAACCATAGGGTTTATAGTGGAAGAATTTCCCCGTCATAATCGTTGGCAGTAATTAACTAATCAACACCATACTAACAGTTTAGGCTCCAAAGTGGTACAACTCTGAAGACGCTAAAGTCGCCAAGAAGACTAGAAAGACTTCTAGACCTCAAAAATTAAGATCCAGCTTAGTACCAGGTACCGTTTTAATCTTATTAGCTGGTAGATTCAGAGGTAAGAGAGTCGTTTACTTGAAGAACTTAGAAGACAACACCTTATTAGTTTCTGGTCCATTCAAAGTCAACGGTGTCCCATTAAGAAGAGTCAACGCCAGATACGTTATTGCCACCTCCACCAAAGTTGACGTTTCCGGTGTCGATGTTGCCAAATTCAACGTTGAATACTTCTCCAGAGAAAAAGTACCAAGATCCGCCAAGAAGTCTGCTGCTGACTTATTAAACGAACAACCAGCTAAGAAAGAAATCAAATCTGAAAGAATCCAAGACCAAAAATCTGTCGATGCTGCTTTATTATCTGAAATCAAAAAGACTCCTTTATTAAAACAATACTTATCTTCTTCTTTCTCTTTAAAGAACGGTGATAAACCTCATTTATTGAAATTTTAAGCTATTAAATAGTAATTGTGGTCCATCCCACATCTGTTGTTTATTCTAATAGTTTAATTTTATTCTTTGTATATTTAATACATAAAACGATTACACGGTGTACACGGGCACATGCCACCATGCGAAAAGTCTTAGTAGTAAGTCCGTATCTCGCTAGTTGTGAAGCGGACCAGAACTTGAGGAAGACGGACGAAACCTGAGAGAAACGTTGTCTTCGCCTAAACCTTGTGGCGAAAGAGCGATATATTTACTTATTCTTTCGCACTGCGAAAGAAAAATGTTCTCGCTCTCACTAACCCACCGCCAGGCTCGACCTACAACCCCAAACTCTAATTCCTACTGACAAGCATCGCTTCAAATTCAAAAATACCTCAGAACATGCCCACGCTGAACACATCTGTCTTGATCTCACATCCATTCAATCATTCCTTCAAAAGTTTCGGCTCAATCTGCTTTCGGCACACGTGACCAATTTTTTTCCATAAATTTAAAATTTACCTCATCTCATCGCCCTGCTCCAGTAATCATTATTCATTCCAACATGGCTAGCTTAGTTCCCATTTCTACCTACAATTTGGCAGTTGCTCCATTCTCTCCAGTTCCAGCAATTGAAGATGAGTACCCTGTTACTATCAGAATCACCTTAGCTGCTTTGGACCCTGAAGCTGCTGATGACAAGGAAGAGCCATCTACCTTGAGATTATTGAAGAGAACCAACCCATTTATTGACGATGACGAGTCGGACGACGACGAAGATGAAGAAGACGAAGACGAAGAAGATGAATTAGACGAAGAAGAGGAAGAAAAACCAAAGAAATCCAAAAAGTCTAAAAAGGCCCAAGAAGAAGAAGATGAAGAAGAAGAAGAAGACGAAAGCAGTGAAGATGATGACGACGAAGACGACGATGTTTCCGAGTTCGTCATCTGTACCTTATCTCCAAAAACCCAATACCAACAACCTATTGATATCACCATTTCTCCTGATGAAGAAGTGTACTTTGTTGTTACTGGTTCTTACCCAATCCACTTAAGTGGTAACTACGTCGAGCACCCAGGTGACGAAGACAGTGAAGATGACGAAGACGACTACATCTACGGAGACGAAGATGACTACAACTTGACTCCAGATGAAGATGAGTTGATTGACTTGGAAGACTTGGAAGATGAAGAAGATGTTGAAGCCAAGATCCAGGAATTAGTTGATGAAGACAACGAGAAAAAGAGATCTGCCGATGTTGAAGAAGAACAACCAAAGAAGAAATCCAAGAAGGAAGAAAAGAAGTCTGTTCAATTCACCAAAGAGTTGGAACAAGGTCCAACTGGGTCTACTTTAGTTGCTGACAAGAAGAAGGACAAGAAGGAAAAAGCTAAGGCTAAAAAGGAAGAAGCCAAGGCCAAAAAAGAGCAAGCTGAAACTGCTAAAGAAGAAGCCAAAAACGAAGCCAAAGCTGAAAAGAAATACCCAACCAAGACCTTGTTAGGTGGTGTTATCACTGAAGACAGAAAAACCGGTAAAGGTCAAACCGCCAAAACTGGTAACAAGGTTGGGATCAGATACATTGGTAAGTTGAAGAACGGTAAGGTTTTCGACAAGAACACTTCGGGTAAGCCATTTGTCTTCAACTTGGGTAAAGGTGAATGTATCAAAGGGTTTGATTTAGGTGTTACTGGTATGGCTGTTGGTGGTGAAAGAAGAGTTGTTATTCCACCAAAGATGGGTTACGGGTCTCAAGCATTACCAGGAATTCCTGCCAACTCTGAATTGACTTTCGACATCAAGTTAGTTTCGTTGAAATAGACAATCTGTTTAAAAGCATTAATCAAAACGGGCATTTTGAGTAAAGAGGCTCCAATAAATACAATAATTAATAGTGAAAACGTAATTGTAGGACATCGTGAATGCAGAAGTAGCTCAAGTGTTAGATGGTCAAAAGCAGTCAGAAATGGCATTTTTAAAATTGTACCGTCAGAGTATTTGATTACTGTTTAGAAAAATTACCAAAAACTAGAAAAAGTAGAAAAACAGAGTAACGTTAGTGTTGAGATGAAACAAGCAAACATTCCAGGTCTGGGTCCAGAAATACTCCAAATCGCCCAAACCAAGTTCTGGTACGTTTTGATGAGCTAGGCTGGTTTCTCTGTGATTACTCTATTGCCATTTTTAGGACGTACTTTATGTCCTCGTAGTAACCTAGTAAACTAATGGCCAGGTACGGCGGCCGTTTCCGCGGTACCATATGGCCCCCCACAGCGTAGTAGACACAGTCGCACAGAATACACCTAGCGAGACTCCGCCATGTCCTCAGCATCTCCACGGAAACCACTATTGTAAAATCGCCTTTTCGTCAACCCCAGCCGAGATGAGATGAGATGCGATGAGATGAGCCAGAAATCACAGGCACAACAGAACGTGTCAGCGAGCCAAAAAACCGCTACAGCCCACCAGGGCTGCAAGTGACACGTAACCACGGCCGATTTGTAGTGAAATCGTAACAATTAGCGGTAGTTTACTACGAATACATTACTTCAGTTCTGACAGGCCATTCAGCCAGTAAAACAGACGATAAACGTAAATCTAGTGCGGCCAAATAAACCAAGAG
>ERZ778017.587-NODE-587-length-47016-cov-9.639041_pt1 | contig 47016 bp, 45 predicted proteins | sample MGYA00375747_ERZ778017 | MGnify/ENA primary metagenome ERZ778017 (study PRJEB29350, sample SAMN05509838) | bioreactor metagenome | biome: bioreactor; material: wastewater | place: South Africa: University of Cape Town | collected 2014-03-17 ...
GTTGTTGTCGGCGTGCGCGCCGCCGTTGATGATGTTCATCATCGGCACCGGCAGCACCGGCGCGGCGCCGGTCAGGCTGGCGAGGTACTGCCACAGCGCTTGCTTGCGCGACGCCGCCACCGCGTGCGCGGCCGCCATCGACACGCCCAGCAGCGCGTTCGCGCCCAGCCGGCCCTTGTTCTCGGTGCCGTCGAGGTCGATCAGGCGCTTGTCCAGTCCGGCCTGGTCGGCGGCATCGAAGTCCTGCAGCGCGTCGGCGATCACGCCGTTGACGTTGCCCACGGCCCTCGACACGCCCTTGCCCAGGTAGCGGGTCTTGTCGCCATCGCGCAGCTCCACCGCTTCCTTGGTGCCGGTCGATGCGCCCGAGGGCACGGCGGCGCGACCAAACGAGCCGTCGGCCAGGGTGACTTCGGCTTCCAGCGTGGGGTTGCCACGGCTGTCGAGGATTTCACGGGCGTGGATCTTTGCGATGTTGGTCATGGTTGATTGGGGTCGGGATGGGTAAGTGAGGATTCCACGGCGGCCAGCTGGGCGGCGGCGCTGGGGGTCTTGTCCAGGCGAAAGGTACCATTCATCGGCACGATCCGGTCGCCCCGCGCCTGTGGTTTCATCGCAAACAAAACATAGTCCCCACCTTGCTGCAGCGCGACCTCGCAGCTGGTGGGGCCGTTGCGGATCAGCGCATCGACCGGAACCTCTCCCTTCAGCAGGCGGTTCACGGTGAAGCGCACGGAAGGCGCGGGCGGCACGAAGAACCCGCCATCGGCCGTGGTAAACATGCGATCCGTCTCAGCCCGTTCCCTGGCGGTCAGGCGCGCGACATGATCCACGTGGATGACGGCGACGATGTCTGCGGCGCGCGCGGCGTCGGCAGGCGCGGGCGTGGTCATCGGCGGGTCGGTGGCACATGCGCCGGCATTGCCCGCCATCGCCACAAGCACGCCGGCAACGGCAAGAGCGGCCCGTTTCACGCGGGTCGCTCCTGCGCGGACTCGCCGCTATCGGCCATCAGAGCGCGCTCTCCAGGAACCCGTTCTTCTTGGTGATCGAATCCAGCGCCAGCAGCGTTTCCAGCAGCGCTTCCATCTTGTCCAGCGGCCACGCATTGGGGCCGTCGGACAGCGCCTTGGACGGATCGGGATGGGTCTCGGCGAACAGGCCGGCCACGCCGACCGCCACCGCCGCGCGCGCCAGCACCGGCACGAACTCGCGCTGGCCGCCGGAACTGCTGCCCTGCCCGCCCGGCAACTGCACCGAATGGGTGGCATCGAACACCACCGGGCAGCCGGTGTCGCGCATCACGCTCAACGAGCGCATGTCGCTGACCAGGTTGTTGTAGCCGAAGCTGGCGCCGCGCTCGCAGACCATGATCTGCTGGTTGCCGGTGGACTTGGCTTTCTCCACCACCGGCTTCATGTCCCACGGCGACAGGAACTGGCCCTTCTTGATGTTGACCGGCTTGCCGGTGGCGCAGACCCTGGTGATGAAGTCGGTCTGGCGCACCAGGAAGGCCGGCGTCTGCAGCACGTCCACCACCGCGGCCACTTCGTCCATGGGCGTGTATTCGTGCACGTCGGTCAGCACCGGCACGCCGAGCTGGCGCTTCACTTCCGCCAACACGCGCAGGCCCTCTTCCATGCCGGGGCCGCGGAAGCTGTTGATCGAGGTGCGGTTGGCCTTGTCGAAGCTGGACTTGAAGATGAAGTTGATCCCCAGCTTGCCGGTGATCTCCTTCAACTGCCCCGCCACGTCGATCTGCAGCTGCTCGCTTTCGACCACGCAGGGGCCGGCAATCAAGAACAGCGGTTGGTCGAGGCCGACCTTGAAGCCGCAAAGATCCATGGGTGTACTCACTTCTGCTGGGCCGCGCGGCGTTCGCGGGCGGCGCGGATGAAACCGATGAACAGCGGATGCCCGCTGCGCGGCGTGGACAGGAACTCGGGATGCGCCTGGCAGGCCAGGAACCACGGATGCACGGCCTGCGGCAGTTCCACCATCTCCACCAGCAGGTCGTCCATCGACTTGGCGGAAATCACCAGCCCGGCATCCTCCAGCTGGGTGCGGTAGCGGTTGTTGAATTCGTAGCGATGGCGGTGGCGCTCGCCGACCACGTCCTTGCCGTACAGCGCGTGCGCCAGCGTGCCCGGCTTGATGCGCTGCTCCTGCAGGCCCAGGCGCATGGTGCCGCCCAGGTCGGAGCCCTCGCTGCGGCGCTCCACCTCGCCGCTCTGGGTGCGCCATTCAGTGATCAGCCCGATCACCGGATGCGCGGCGTTGCGGTCGTTCTCGGTGCTGTTGGCGCCGGCCAGGCCGGCTTCGTGGCGGGCCATGTCGACAACCGCCGCCTGCATGCCGTAGCAGATGCCGAAATACGGCAGCCCGGTGGCGCGGGCGTACTGCGAGGTCAGCACCTTGCCCTCGAAGCCGCGGTCGCCGAACCCGCCCGGCACCAGGACGCCGTCGACGTCGGCCAGCAGCGCGGCAGCGCCCTCGCGCTCGATGTCGCCGGCCTCCAGCCACTTCAGGTTCACGCGGGTGCGCTGGCGGATGCCGCCGTGCTTGAGCGCCTCGCCCACCGACTTGTAGGCGTCCTTGTGGTCGATGTACTTGCCGACCACCGCGATCGTCACCTCGCCGTCCGGATGCTCGGCGGCATCGACCACCGCGTCCCATTCCGACAGGTCCGCCGCGCGGGCCTTGCCGTCCAGGCGCAGCTGCTCCACCACCAGCTGGTCCAGGCCCTGCGCGTGCAGCCAGCGCGGGATCTTGTGGATGTTGTCCAGGTCGATGGCGGACACCACCGCCTTTTCCGGTACGTTGGTGAACAGCGCGATCTTGCGGCGCTCGCCGTCCGGCAGCGGCTTCTCGCTGCGGCACATCAGCACGTCGGGCTGGATGCCGATGCCGCGCAGCTCCTTCACCGAATGCTGGGTGGGCTTGGTCTTCAGCTCGCCGGCGGCGGCGATGTACGGCACCAGGGTGAGGTGCATGAACATCGCCTTGTCGGCGCCGCGCTCGATCCGCAGCTGGCGGATCGCCTCGAGGAACGGCAGCGACTCGATGTCGCCGACGGTGCCGCCGATCTCGACGATACCGACGTCGAAACCCGCGGTGGCGGCGTCGATGCAGTGCTTGATCTGGTCGGTGACGTGCGGGATCACCTGCACGGTGCCGCCGAGGTAGTCGCCGCGGCGCTCCTTGCGGATCACGGCGTCGTAGATCTTGCCGGTGGTGATCGAATTCAGGCCGGACAGGCGGGTGTTGACGAAGCGTTCGTAGTGGCCGAGGTCGAGGTCGGTCTCGGCGCCGTCGTCGGTGACGTAGACCTCGCCGTGCTGGAACGGGCTCATCGTGCCCGGGTCGACGTTGAGGTACGGATCCAGCTTCATCATCGTGACCTTCAGGCCACGGGCTTCGAGGATCGCTGCAAGCGAGGCGGCGGAAATGCCTTTGCCGAGCGAGGACACCACGCCCCCGGTCACGAAGAGGAGGGGCGTATGGGTAGCAGGGGAAGTCATGGCGGCAGCGCGGCGCTGGAAACCCGCATTCTAGCGGCTAGACGCGCCGGCGTACATGGCCGCCGCCCCGCACCCCGGACATAAACCATTGATCCTGATACGGAAAGCCGCTTTCCGGGAAATCCGGCAATGGGGCCACCACCGCGACCGGTGCCGCCACCGAGTGGCGACTGCGGCCGCCGCTCAGTCGCGCGGCTGTGCCGCGTGCCAGGCCGCAGCGCCGATCAGGCCCAGGTCACCGTGCTCCAGCGCGTGCACCGGCAGCTGGCGCAGGCTGTCGGACAGCACGCCCTTGTCGACGAAACGCCGCATGAAGTCACCCTGACCCAGGTGCCGCTGTAGATGCCCGGTCAGGCCCCCGGCCAGGCAGACCGAACCGGCCCGGAAGGCCAGCGCCAGGTCGCCGGCGAAGCTGCCCAGCCATCCGCAGAAGAGCGTGATGCACTCGACCGCCAGCGGGTCATCCCCGTGGTCCGCCGCCGCCACCAGTTCCGCGGGCGCATTCCAGCGCGGCGGCACCCCGCGCAGCGCGCACAGCGACTGGTACAGGTTCACCAGCCCGGGGCCGGAGAACACCCGCTCGTTGGCCACATGACCAAAACGCGCCTGCAGCATCCGCACCACATCCAGCTCCAGCGGCGTGCCGGCGGCAAGCGCGGCCTGTCCCGCTTCGCTGGGCTGGACGGCGAGCCGGCCGTTCTGGTCGACTAGCAGCGCGGCGCCAAGCCCGGTCCCCGGACCCAGCAACAGCACCGGCAGCGGCAGCCCACCTGCCGCGCCGAGTGGCTGGAACTGCGCAAGCGGAATCCGCGGCAGCGCCCAGGCCAGCGCCTCGAAATCATTGATCAGGTGCAGGTGGCCGATGCCGGCGTCGCCACGTGTCGCAGACAGCGACACCGGCCACGCCAGGTTGCCGTTGAGCAGGTGATCGCCCTGCAGCACGCCGGCAATCGCCACGACGCAGGCGTCCGGGAACGCGGCTTCGCCGGCCTCGACGGCCTCGTCGTGGAAATGGCGCAAGACCGCGGCCAGGCTGGGGAAGGCCGCGCATTCGTAGCGGCGGTGGAAACCAACGGTGAAACCGCTGCCGTCCGGATCAACCAGACCCACCCGTGCATAGGTGCCGCCCACGTCGGCGGCAAGCAGCCGCGTCGTCGCTGCCGGTGCGGTTGCGCCCGCCTCATCCACCGCCCTGTTGCCCATGCACCTGTCGCCGTCGCCTGCCTTCGGGAAGGATCGACCCGTCCGGCGACCCCGCGGCGATTGTAGGCGATGGCGCCGCGCCGGCGGATGGCCGGCGCGGCAAGGCTCACGCAGCCGGATAGCGGCGGGTGAAGGTGTCGCAGACCACGCCCATCGCGGTGTGCCAGCGCGCCATCAGCGCCGGCGTGGCCTCCTCGTCGGTTTCGCCGATCACCTGCAGCAGGCTGTCGATCCAGTACGGATACAGCACCGGATCGACCGGGGCGCGCCCCTGGCAGGCGTGCACGTCGGCCATCTGCTCGGTGGTCCGCCGCGACAGCCCGCTGCCGGCGGCATGCAGGATCGCCACGCTGATTCCGCGCCGCAGCGCCATCCGCTGCTTGCTGAAGTCGGTGTCGGCGAACATCGGTGCGATGGCCGGATGGCTGGCCATGAACACCTCATAGAAGCGTTGGATGAAGCGCTTGTCACGCAGGCAGCGGCCGTAGCTCTGCTGCAGGTCTTCGTACTGGTCGGACATCGCCGGCCGCTCTCCATGGGGGTTGCACGGCATGATCGGCCCGGCACGCACGGCCGGTGTTGATCTGGCGCAAAGCCGCACACGGCGTGGCACGGTTCGTGACGGCGTTCAACCTTGACCGCGGCAGGCGGGGCGACCATCCTGCGCCGTCCCCCCGCAGTACGCCCGCATGAACACCCGCTACAACGCCGCCGACATCGAAGTCCTCTCCGGCCTGGACCCGGTCAAGCGCCGGCCCGGCATGTACACCGACACCAGCCGCCCGAACCACCTGGCGCAGGAAGTCATCGACAACGCGGTGGACGAGGCACTGGCCGGGCACGCGCGCGGCATCGAGGTGACCCTGCATGCCGACGGCAGCTGCGAAGTGGCCGACGATGGCCGCGGCATGCCGGTGGACATCCATCCGGAGGAGAAGATCCCCGGCGTCGAGCTGATCCTCACCCGCCTGCACGCGGGCGGCAAATTCAGCAACAAGAACTACACCTTCAGCGGCGGCCTGCACGGCGTGGGCGTGAGCGTGGTCAACGCGCTCTCGACCAAGGTCGACGTGTTCATCAAGCGCGACGGCAGCGAGTACCACATGGCCTTCGCCGACGGCGATCGCATCTCGGCGCTGTCGGTGGTCGGCAGCGTGGGCAGGAAGAACACCGGCACCCGCGTTCGCTTTTGGCCGGACCCTAAATACTTCGACACGCCGAAGTTCAACCTGCGCGCGCTCAAGCACCTGCTGCGCGCCAAGGCCGTGCTGTGCCCGGGCCTGACCGTCTCGCTGTTCGACGAGGCCAGTGGCGAGCGCGTGCAGTGGTATTTCGAGGACGGCCTGCGCGACTACCTGAAGGGCGAACTGGACGGCCGGGAACTGCTGCCGCCGGAGCTGTTCGTGGGCAGCCTGAAGAAGGACACCGAGGTGGTGGACTGGGCGGTGGCCTGGCTGCCGGAAGGCGACCTGGTGCAGGAAAGCTACGTCAACCTGATTCCCACCGCCCAGCACGGCACCCACGTCAACGGCCTGCGCAGCGGCTTCACCGATGCGCTGCGCGAGTTCTGCGACTTCCGCAACCTGCTGCCGCGCGGCGTCAAGCTGGCGCCGGAAGACGTATGGGACCGGGTCGCCTTCGTGCTGTCGCTGAAGATGACCGACCCGCAGTTTTCCGGCCAGACCAAGGAGCGGTTGTCATCGCGCCAGGCCGCGGGTTTCGTCGAGGGCGCCGCGCACGACGCCTTCAGCCTGTGGCTCAACGCCCACACCGAGTTCGGCGAGAAGATCGCGCAGCTGGCCATCGAACGCGCCTCGGCGCGACTGAAGACCGAAAAGCAGATCGTCCGCAAGAAGGTCACCCAGGGCCCGGCCCTGCCCGGCAAGCTTGCCGACTGCATTTCGCAGGACCTGTCGCGCACCGAGCTGTTCCTGGTCGAGGGCGACTCCGCCGGCGGCAGCGCCAAGCAGGCGCGCGACAAGGATTTCCAGGCCATCCTGCCGCTGCGCGGCAAGATCCTGAACACCTGGGAAGTCGCCTCCGGGCAGGTGCTGGGTTCGCAGGAAGTGCATGACCTGGCGGTCGCCATCGGTTGCGATCCCGGCAAGGACGAGATCGACGGACTGCGCTACGGCAAGATCGTGATCCTGGCCGACGCCGACAGCGACGGCCTGCACATCGCCACCCTGCTCACCGCGCTGTTCCTCCGGCATTTCCCCGCGCTGGTCGCCGCCGGCCACGTGTTCGTGGCGATGCCGCCGCTGTTCCGCGTGGACGTGGGCAAGCAGGTGTTCTACGCGCTGGACGAGGAAGAGAAGCGCTCGCTGCTGGAAAAGGTCGAGCGCGAGAAGATCCGCGGCCAGGTCAGCGTCACCCGCTTCAAGGGCCTGGGCGAGATGAACCCGCAGCAGCTGCGCGAATCCACCATGCACGTGGACACCCGCCGGCTGGTGCAGCTCACCGTCGACGACGACACCGCCACCCGCTCGCTGATGGACATGCTGTTGGCGAAGAAGCGCGCCTCCGACCGGAAGGCATGGCTGGAGCAGAAGGGCGACCTGGCCACGCTGGAAGTCTGAGCCGACGACCCGCGGCCACCGGCCGTGGCGCCGGCTGCACCATGATGCCCATGGCAGCCGCCGGCGCGCCGGTCTAGGCGAACCAGTCGGAAACCCAGCGCACCACGCCGTGGAAGCGCGCGGCCAGCCAGTCGGCGCTGGCCTGCAACTCGGACGGGAACAGCCTGCCCAGCAGCCAGTAGACCAGCCAGGCCGCGGCGGCGAGGATCGCCAGTCCCAGCAGCTGCATGCGGAAGTCAGCGCGGGCCTTGCTCGTGGTCATCTCATCCGTCTCCTGCGCCGATCCCCGGCCGGCGCATCGATAGTGCACCGGCCGCGGCCGACAGGCTACCGGCGCCCCGGGCGGGCGCGAGCGCCGTACTCAGGCGAACCGCGCCGGATCGAACGGCGCCGGGTTCACGCAGGGCGTGCGGCCGGCGATCATGTCGGCCAGCAGCTGGCCGGTGCTGGCACTCATGCTCACCCCCATCATGCCGTGGCCGACAGCCATCCACAGGTGCGGATGGCCGGGCGCCCGCCCGATCAGCGGGATGTCATCGCGGCTCATCGGCCGCCATCCACACCACTTCTCGCGCACTTCCGGGCCGACCGGATGGTGCAGGAACTGCGCCGCGCCACGCTCCAGCGCACCCAGGCGCTTCTCGTTGAGGCTGTCATCGAAGCCGGTGAATTCCATCGTGCTGCCCAGCCGGTAGCCGCTGCCCCAGGCGGTCACGCAGACCGACGGCTCGTAGAGGATGACCGGACGCTTCGGCGCCAGCGGCGGCGAGCTGTAGGTGATCGAATAGCCCTTGCCCGGCTGGATGGTCTTGCGCAGCCAAGGCAGGCCGACCTCCGAGGCGATCTGCGGCGACCATGCACCAGTCGCCAGGATCACGTCGCGCGCGCGCAACTGGCCCTGCGCGGTGGTGGCCAGCACGCCCTGCGCGCCGGACGCCAGCGACTGCAATGCGCAATGCTCGATGATCCGCCCGCCGCGCGCGCGCACGACGCGGGCCAGCTCGGCCACGTAGCGGTCCGGGCGCAGCGCGGCATCGCCGCGGAAGCACATGGCGCCGGCCAGGCCGGGCTTGAAGGCGGGATCGCGCGCTTCGTAGTCGCTGCCCTCGACGACTTCCACATCCACGCCCAGCTCGTTCAGCAGCGGCACGTCGCCCAGTTCGCGGTCCAGGTCGCGGCGGGTCTTGAACACGTAGTCCTCGCCGGTTTCGGCGAACTCGCAGTCCAGCGCGTAGCGTTCCACCCACTGCTGGATGCGCTGGCGCGAATCCGACAGCAGGGTGTACTTGGCGCGGGCGCTGGCCACGTAGTCGCGGTGGTTGCAGCGCTGCATGAAACCCAGCATCCAGCGCAGGGTGTCGGGATTCAGGGTGGGCTTGATGTACAGCGGCGCGTCGGGGGTGAACATCCAGCGCGCGGCACGCAGCAGCGTGCTTGGGCCCGCCAGCGGCGGCGCGTGGCTGGGGGTGAGCGTGCCGCAGTTGCCGTGCGACGCGCCGGCGCCGACCTTGCCGGCATCGATCACCGTCACCTCGCGCCCATCGTCGAGCAGCGCCAACGCGCTGGCGAGCCCGGACACGCCGGCTCCGACCACGAGGCAATCGATGGATTCTTCGGCGATGGCTGCGCTCACGATGTCCGGCGTCCGCTGGGAAAGAACGCCCATTATCAGGGCGTGGGCGCCGCCGGGACAGCCCGTCGCCGCCCGCCAGCAACGGAGTGACGGCATGCCGGCCCCGGGAACGCGAACGGCCCGCGAGGGCGGGCCGTTGCGATGCAGCTGTTACCCAGCCCCCTGAGTCAGGGGGCGATTCGTGCCGCAGGCACGAATGGGGGTCTGGCAGCGAACAGCGGGGCCCAAGGTTTGCGTAGCAAATCTTGGGATTGATTCATGCGCAGCATGGATCAATGCGCGTGGCCGCCCTCGCCGTGCACGTGGCCGTGGGCGATCTCTTCCTCGCTGGCCTCGCGCACTTCGACGATCTCGATGTCGAATTCCAGGTCCTTGCCCGCCATCGGGTGGTTCAGGTCCACGTCGACCACGCTCATGCCCACCTTCTCGATGGTCACCGCGCGCGGGCCGAAGTTGGTGTTCAAGACCACCTGCATGCCCGGGGCGAGCTTCTGGTCGCCGAAATGCTTCTTGGGAATGCGCTGGGTCAGCCCGTCGCGGCGCTCGCCATAGGCCTCGCTGGCGGTGACCGCGGCCTTGAAGCTGTCGCCGGCTTCATGGCCGTCCATCGCCTTTTCCAGGCCGGGGATGATCTGCCCGCGGCCGAACAGGATGGCCAGCGGCTCGCCCACGGCCTTGGAGCTCTCCAGCTGCTCCTTGCCGGCCTCGGCCACGGCGTAGTGGAAACGGACAACGCGGTCTTTTTCGATCTTCATGATGTGCCTGCCAATCGGTTGGGCGCTTGCCGCCGCATGCGGTCGCGGCAACACTGCGCGGGATGGAACCAGCCGACTGCATCCAGCGACCGGGCGCGCATTATCGACGCTGCGCCGCGCTTGCGCCATTGCCGGGCCTGCTGCTGGCCGCCGCGCTGGCCGGCTGCGGCGGCGGCAAAGCCACCCGCGACCCGCCGCCACGCCCGGTCGCCCGCGACTGGCCGATCGTGGCGCCGGCCGACCCGGCCAAGGCCAACGCGGTGCTGATGCGCGCCATCAGCCTGGTCGGCACGCCCTATCGCTACGGCGGCAACACCCCCGAAGGGGGCTTCGACTGCAGCGGCCTGGTCGGCTACGTATTCCGCGACATGCTGGACCTGCGCCTGCCGCGCACCACCCGCGAACTGGCGGCCCTGCAGGGCCCACGCATCCGGCCGGAGCGGCTGGCAGGCGGCGACCTGGTGTTCTTCGGCAGCGCCGGCCAGGTCAGCCACGTCGGCATCTACGTGGGCCAAGGCCGCTTCGTCCATGCGCCCAGCAGCGGCGGTACGGTCCGGCTTGATTCCCTCGACGGACACTGGTGGATCGACCATTACTCCGGGGCGAGACGGCTGCTGAAGTGAAACGTGAAGCCCGTCACGAAAACTCGCATCCCGATGATGGATATGTGAATTCCTGCCTATTCATCTTGCTCCAGCTAACAGTTTCTGAACTTCCCGACCCGTCTTCGCAGGCATAGTCGCCCCTGTTTTTGCTTCGTGATGACCGCGTGAAGACAGCGAACCTGCCCCACGGCCATTCCGCACCGCGTTTCCGTCGCGTGCTCCGACTGGCCCTCGCCCTCGCCCTCGCGGCGGGCAGCCTGCCGGCACTGGCGATGAATCCCGCGATTTCCAAGGCTGACCCCGTGTCGCAGACCGCGCCATCGGCGGCGGCCACCGTGCCGGCCCTGCCCGCCCCGGCGGCCATCGCCACCCCCGATACCGCGCCGCTGGCCGCACAGCTCGCCATCCTGCAGAAGGCCAAGGACGCGCCTACCAGCCCGTCGCTGGTCAAGACCGTGCTGCAGCGCGCTATCTCCCTGCTCGGTACGCCCTATCGCTGGGGCGGCAGCTCGCCGGAAAGCGGATTCGACTGCAGCGGCCTGGTCGGCTACGTGTTCCGCACCATCGGCATCGACCTGCCGCGCGTGTCGCGCGCGATGGCCGACGAAGGCACCAAGGTGGCAAGCCGCGACGCGCTGGCCGAGGGCGACCTGGTGTTCTTTGGCAAGCGCGGCCACATCGACCACGTCGGCATCTATGTCGGCGAAGGCAAGTTCGTGCACGCACCGCGCACCGGCCGCGACGTCACCGTCTCCAGCCTGACCAGCGGCTATTGGGCGCAGAAGTATCTCGAGGCGCGGCGCCTGGCCACCGGCAGCTGAGCCGGCAGGCCCTGGGCCACACCGATGACGCCGCCTGCGGGCGGCGTCACTGTTTGCGGGTGTCGGCGGCCGCCTGCCGGTAGCGCGACACCGCCTGCTCCACGTCGCGACCCAGCGCCATCACCTGTTGCGCGTACTCGGCCAGCTTGCGGTCCTCCTCGCTGCGCGGCTGCCACGCCGGCACCGGCACCGGCGCGCCTTCCGGGGCATCCAGCGCCACGAACACGATCACGCAGTGGGTGCACAGGCGCGCGTCGGCCTCGTCGGCGCGCGGATCGCGCGCACGCACGTCCACCGCGAAGTGCATGGAAGTGGTCCCGGTATGGATCAGCGTGGCCTGCACCGCGACCAGATCGCCGATCCGGATCGGTGCCACGAAGCGGATCCCGCCCACCGCCGCGGTGACGCTGTAGTGCCCGCTCCAGCCGACCGCCGCGGCATAGCCGGCCTGGTCGATCCAGCGCATCACCTGCCCGCCGTGCACCTTGCCGCCGAAATTGACGTCCGATGGCTCGGCAAGGAACCCCATGTTCAACTGGCGCTGGCGTCCGCTCATGCGTGGCTCCTGGCTGCGCCGGGTGGCGTCGGTCGCCAGCCTAGCGGAACCGCCGCGGTCGTGTCAGCCGCCCGCAGCGCGCCCAGACGCCCTGCGAACACGGGATCCAGCGCGGCCTCAACCCCAGAGCGCAGGTGCCGGCAGCGACATGCGCCCCTGGCGGTAGACGATCCCGCCCGGCCAGTCTTCCGCCTGCAGCCATGGTCCGTCCAGATCGCAGACCTCGCACTGCTGCGCCAGGACCATGCCCGGCGCGACCGAAATCGAGCCGCCCAGCATGCAGCCCACCATCAGGCGGAACCCGGAGGCGCGCGCCGCCGATGCCAGCTGCAGCGCCGCGGTCAGGCCGCCCACCTTGTCCAGCTTGATATTGACGAACTGGTAGCGCCCCACCAGCCGCGGCAGGTCGTCCGCGGTGGAAAGCGACTCGTCGGCGCACAGCGGGATCGGGCAGGTGTAGTCGCACAGGCCCGCGTCGGAGCCGGCGACCAGCGGCTGTTCCAGCAGATCCACCGCGAAGGGCCGCAGCTGCAGGGCGTAGTCGCGCAGCTCGTCCAGCGTCCACGACTGGTTGGCATCGACGATCAGGTGCGCATCCGGCGCGCCGCGCCGCACCGCAGCCACGGCTTCGCGCGGAGATCCAGGCCCGACCTTCACCTTGATCCAGGAGAAGCCCGCGCGTTCGCGCGCCGCCGCCTCGTAGTCGGCGATGCCGCGGATGCCGATGGTCACTGCGCTGTCGACCGGCTGCCAGCCGGGCGCACCCGCGCGCTGCCAGACAGGCACGCCGGTGCGCTTGGCTTCCAGATCCCACAACGCCGCATCCACGGCGTGCCTCGCACCGCCCGCGGGCAACAGGTGCAGCAGCTGCTGGCGGTCGCAGTCGGCTTCGATGGCCGCGCGCACCTGCTCGATCTGCGCCGCCATCGTCTCCGGGGTTTCGCCGTGGTAGGGCACGCCACAGGCCTCGCCGCGGCCGACACTGCCAGCCTGCTGCAACTCGACCATGATCACCCTCGCCTCGCTGCGCACGCCGCGGGCGATGGCAAAGGGTTCCTTCAGTTTCCAGGCGTGCGGCCTGATCTGCAGCTTGCGCGTCATGGGCTCTTCCTTTCGCGGCGCATCAATCCAGCAGCGCCGCCACCGCACGCTCCAACGGCGTGCGCATCGGGTCGAACGCCGGCACGCCAAGCGCCCGTTCGGCCTGCACCAGCGCTTCCTGCGCCGCCGCATCGTCCAGGGCGGAGGTGTTCAGGCTGACCCCGGCGAGGCGGGCGCCGGGATTGGTCATCCGCGCCATGCGCAGGTACAGATCGCGGGCCTCCTCCAGGCCCGGCAGCGGATAATCCGGCCAGCTGACGATGTGCGTGCGCGACGGATCGTGGCAGAGGATCAGCGCATCCGGCTGCGAGCCATGCAGCAGGCCCAGGGTGACCCCGGCATAGGCGGGATGGAACAGCGAGCCCTGGCCTTCGATCAGGTCCCAATGGTCGGGCGCGGCCGCGGGCGAGATGCACTCGGCCGCACCGGCGATGAAGTCGGCGATGACCGCGTCGACCGCGATGCCGGCGCCCGCGATCATGATCCCGGTCTGCCCGGTGGCGCGGAAATCGGCGTCGATCCCCTCCCCGCGCATCGCCCTGGCCAGCGCCAGTGCGGTGTATTTCTTGCCCAGCGCGCAGTCGGTGCCGACCATCGCCGCGCGCTTGCCGCTGCGGCGCTTGCCGGTGGCGCGCGGCAGGTTGTCGGGCGGGCGGCGCACGTCCACCAGCCTGACGCCCGCCGAGGCGGCGGCCTGCGCTAGGCCCGGCACTGATTCCAGCGGCGTGTGGAGCCCGCTGACGATGTCCAGGCCCGCCTCCGCCGCGGCGACCAGCACCGGCGCCCAGTGCGCGGGGATGCGCCCGCCCACGGGGGTGACGCCGATCAGCAGCGAGCGGGCGCCAGCCGCAGCGGCCGCGACCGGCGCCAGTTCGGGCAGGCCCAGGTCCACGCTGCCTCCGGGCATGCGCGTCTGGCCCAGGCAATGGGCCGGCGCCCAGTCGCGCAGACCCAGCGCGGTTTTGGCCTTCAGCGGATTGGTTTCCTCGCCGAGGAACAGCAGATAGGGCGTGCGCAGGGTCAGCGTGTGCAACTGGTCCACGAATGCGTTCTCCGTCATCTGGTGCGCGGATCCCGGCCCGGCCATCCACGGCACCATTCGATCACACCTACGCGCCGACGCAATCGGAGAAAACCCGCATGTTCCCGCCAGCCGCCTTGCCGCCCCCTTGGGCCGATGCTACAAGTTCGCGCGCACGACGCCATGCGCCCCCGGCAGACATGCCGCGGGCCTTCCGCCAAGGGACGACATGCTGATACCCGATGCCTGCAATGCCCTCGCCCATGCGGACACGCTGGCGGTGGCGCGTGCCAACCTGGTGAAGGCCGCCGACCTGGACGCGCTTTGGGCTTCCTGCGCCGCGTTCATCACCAGCTCCCTGCCCTGCCACTCCTGCAGCCTGCTCTTCGATATCCGGGGATTCCATCCTCTGCAGGGCAGGCACCACCTGCCGGAAAGCGGCGGCATTGCCGCGCGGCTGGCCACCAGCCTGGATGTCGCCGCCCCCTACCTGACCGCGAACCCGCGGGTGCGCTGGTACACCTTTTCGCAGATCGCTTCGCAGGATGCCGCTGCGCGCGCGCGCCTGGAAGCACAGGACCAGACGCCAGGCTGGAACGAATTCATCCACCTTGCGTTCTGGGACGCCACCCGGCTGGAAGCGGTGCTGAGCATCCGCATCCGCGCCGGCCATACGACGCTGTCGGACGGCGAAGCGGCCTTCCTGATGGACCTGTACCCCTTACTGGACGCCAGCCTGCAGCGCATCCGCGCGCTGGAGCGCGAACGCGCGCGCAGCCACGCATTCGAAACCCTGCTGCACGAATTCCCGCTGCCGGCGGTGCTGGTGGACGGCGACCTGGTGCCGGGCTGGATGTCGCTGGAAGCCAGCCGCCTGTGCCGTCGCTGGAGCGGGGATGCCGAAGCGGACGGACGGCTCCCGCGCGCGATTGAAACGCCTTTGCGCCAGTGGCTGGAAAGCGGCGCCGTGCTGCCTCAGGCGCCGGGCAACAGGACGACGCTGACACTGCAGCATCCACAGCGCCCGGACCTGCGCCTGCGGCTGGAAATCAGCTCGGCGCCGGGCCATTCCGCCCGTTCCGCCCAGCACCTGCTGATCCTGGCCGCCGACGGCCCCGCGATGGCGGCGGTCGACACCACCTCGCCGCGGGTCCTGCCGCTGCTCAAATCGCTGTCGCCGAGTGAACGCAAGGTGGCGGCGCTGGTCGCCGCCGGGCTCCGCAACGGGGACATCGCGCAGCAGCTGTGCCGCTCGCGCAAGACCATCGAAAGCCAGGTCAGCTCGATTTTCCGCAAGCTCGATGTCGCCAACCGCACCCAGTTGGCGCGGCTGCTCGGCTGAACCGCCTCAGCGCGCGGGCGCCTGCGCCGCCTGCAGCGCCCCGGCCCGGCGCAACGCCTGCAGCACCGGCGCCAGCGGCAGCGCGGCGGCGTTGCCGCGGTGCCCGCGCACGCTGGTGGCACGGAACAGCGAGTTCACGATCGCTTCCTCGGTCGCTTCGGCTGTTGCATGGAACAGCGGCGTGATCGCTTCGCCGGCAACGCTGCGCGCCGGCTGCACGGCGGCCTCCGGATCGCGCCGGTTTTCCTTCGCGGTGGAAAAGGAGATGACGTAGTCGCCGGACCCGTTCGACATCACCGAGCCGGTGCGGGCCAGGCCCACCAGCGCACGCCGGGCCAGCCGCTGCAGGCCGGCGGCGTCCAGCGGCGCATCGGTGGCCACCACGATCATGATGCTGCCATCGCCGGTGCTCGGCGGCGGCGCCTTGAGGCTTTGCGCCTGCGCTGCCGGATCCGGCAGCTGCTTCCATACCGGTACGCCGGCAATGGTGAGGTCGCCACCGAAATTGCTCTGCACCAGCACCCCGACCGTGTAGCCGCCGTCCGCCTGTGCAAGCCTGCGCGAACTGGTGCCGATGCCGCCCTTCCAGCCGAACGCCACCGTGCCGGCACCGGCCCCGATGCTTCCTTCGGCGACCGCGCCGTGCGACAGCGAGGTCAGCGCCTGCTCGACCAGCGCGGGTGTCAACGGCCGCGCGCGGATGTCGCTGAGGTAACCATCGTTGGTTTCGCCGACCACCGGGTTGATCGAGCGCACGTTTTCCATCCCGGGCCGGCGCAGCAGCCAGTCCGCCGCGGCGTCGGCGACCTTCCACGTGCCCAGGGTGCCGGTCAGCAGGATCGGCGTTTCCAGCTCGCCGAGTTCCTGGACCTGGGTGATTCCGACCAGCTTGCCGAAGCCGTTGCCGACCACGATCGCCGCCGGTACCCGCTGGCGGAACAGGTTGCCGGTGTGCGGCACGATCGCGGTGACGCCCGTGTGCAGGCGCGTGCCCTCGGCCAGCGTGGCATGGCCAACGCCAACGCCGTCCACGTCGGTGATCGCGTTATGCGGGCCCGGCGCCATGCTGCCGATGACCACGCCGGCGGCACGCGCGCGGGGGCGCTGCTCGCCGGCAGCGACAGGCTGCATGGCGGCAGCCAGCGACAGCAACAGCAGGACAGGGAGTCCGGGTTTCATCGATGCATCGCCTCCAGTCGGAACAACGCGGAACCGCCGGGCGGGTCGCCGCGCAGGACGGGCGGCACCATGGACACGCCGTCCCCGGATGCTGCCCGCTGCGCCGCGACGGCGCATCGGGGGAAACCCTGCATTCCTCCGGTCGGTGCCGTCTCGGCGCGCGCTCTGCGCGGCCGGGCACCGGTCTGGTGGATCAGAACGGGATATCGTCGTCGAACGGCACGTCATCGAAGGCCGGCTTGGAAGGCGCCTGCGCGGGCTCGCGGCGCTGGGCCGGCGCGCTGCGCTGCGGGCGATCACCGCCGTAGCCACCACCACTGCCACCGCCACGCTGGTAACCGCCGCCTTCGCCGCCGCCACGCGGCTGGTAACCACCGCCACCCTCGCCGCCACCGCGCTGGCCTTCGCCGCCGCCGATCATCTGCATCTCGTCGGCGACGATGTCGGTGGTGTAGTGCTTGACCCCGTCCTTTTCGTAGGAGCCGTATTCGAGGCGACCTTCGATGTAGACCTGGCGACCCTTCTTCAGGTACTCACCGGCAATCTCGCCGAGCTTGCCGAACAGCTTGACGCGGTGCCATTCGGTCTTTTCCTGCTGGTTGCCGTCGCGGTCCTTGCGCACGCTGGTGGTCGCCACGGACAGCGTGGTGATCGCCATCCCGCCCTGCGTGTACTTCACGTCGGGGTCGTTGCCCAGGTTGCCGACCAGGATCACTTTATTCACGCCGCGCGCCATGTGCTGCCTCACTCTGGATTTCGCTCGTCCGGGACTGGACGATGGCATCGGAGTATAGCCGGCGCCAGCCGGCCGACGCCGCGCCGCGGGGTCGGGAAACCACCCTACCGCTTATACTTCGGCATTCCCCGCCGATGCCGCCCATGACCGCTCCCGACCTCGCGCATGCCGCGCCCGACCTCAAGGCGATCCAGGCCCTGGCCGCGCCCGACATGACCGCGATGGACGCGCTGATCCGCCACCGGCTGGCCTCGGACGTGGTGCTGGTCAACCAGATCGCCGAGTACATCGTCGGCGCCGGCGGCAAGCGGCTGCGACCGATGCTGCTTTTGCTGGCGGCGGGCGCGCTGGGCCACCGCGGCCCCGATGCGCACCAGCTGGCGGCGGTGGTGGAGTTCATCCACACCTCCACCCTGCTGCACGACGACGTGGTCGATGAATCCGACCTGCGCCGCGGCCGCAAGACCGCGAACGCGGTCTGGGGCAACGCGGCCAGCGTGCTCGTCGGCGACTTCCTGTATTCGCGCAGCTTCCAGCTGATGGTGGAACTGGAGCGGATGGACGTGCAGAAGATCCTTGCCGACACCACGAACATGATCGCCGAGGGCGAGGTGCTGCAATTGCTGCACGTGCGCAACCCGGACACCGACGAAGCCGCCTACCTGCGGGTGATCGAGCGCAAGACCGCGATCCTTTTCGCCGCCGCCACCCGTCTGGGCGCGCTGCTGGCCGGCGCCGACGCCGCCACCCAGCAGGCCCTGCACGACTACGGCCTGCGCCTGGGCTACGCCTTCCAGATCGCCGACGACGTGCTGGACTACGCCTCCGACGCCGCCACCCTGGGCAAGAACCTCGGCGACGACCTGGCCGAAGGCAAGATGACCCTGCCGCTGATCCACGCGATGGGGCACAGCGACGACGGCGTGCGCGCCGAGCTGCGGCGGATCGTGGAAGAAGGCGATCTGGACGGACTGGCCACGGTGCAGGCGGCGATCGCCCGCTGCGGCAGCCTTGACTACAGCCGCGCGCGGGCCATGGCTTACGCCGAAGCGGCTGATGCCGCGCTGGCGGCGCTGCACGGCAATACCTATCTGGATGCGCTGCGCGGACTGGCCCGCTATTCGGTCAGCCGCGACCACTGAGCCGGCCGCGGCGCCGGGCGCGCAGAAGCGACGCGCTACTGCGAAAACCGCTCGCGGAAGAAGTCCGCCATCATCCTGTAGGCGCGCTTCGCCGCGCGCTCGTCGTAGCGACAGTTGCTGGCGGGATCGCTGCCGGCCGAAGGCTCGGCGAAGCAGTGCACAGCGCCGCTGAAGTCGACGAACTGCCAGTCCGCGCCGGCGCCGTCCATCTCCTGCTCGAAGGCGACGATGTCGCTGTCGGGAACCGCCTTGTCGTCTGCGCCATTGAGCACCAGCACCGGCGTCTTCACCACCGCGGCGGTGGCCGACTTCGCACCTGGCGCCAGCCCGCCGTGCAGGCTGACCACGCCGGCGAGATCCGCGCCGTTGCGCGCCAGCTCCAGCACGGTTGAACCGCCGAAGCAGAAGCCGAACGCGCCGATCCTCGCCGCATCCAGCGGCGTGCTGCCGGCCTGGCCCTTCAGCGTGGCCACCGCGGCGTCGATGCGCGCGCGAAGCGCGGCCCGATCATCTCCGCGCAGGCCGCCGGCCAGCTTGCCTGCCTCGCCCGCGTTGGCAGGCTGGCGGCCTTTGCCATACACATCCGCCACCAGCACCACGTAATCGGCCCCAGCCACCGCCTTGGCACGCGTCACCGCGTCGTCGGTGACGCCCATCCAGTTCGGCACCATCACCAATCCCGGCCGCTTCGCCGCCGAGGCATCGTCGTAGACCACGTAGCCGCTGAAGCGGTCCTTGCCGACCATCCATTCCACCGGCTTGGCCTGCATGGCCGCGAACGCGGGCAAGGCGGCAAACGAAAGCGCGAGGGCAAGCAGCGAACGACGCATGGCGAGGCTCCGGAGGGATGACTGGCTTACGCTACCCGAATCCGGTTCAACCACCGTGAATTTTTTTGCCTGGCCCGTCGGGGCTGGATCTGCGAGGCACACGCCGACCAACCGCCTTAGCGGGCACGCCCGTAAAGGCTCAGGCGATCCCCATGCCCTGGATGCCGGAAATCGCGTCCGGATCGAAGCCGGCCAGCCGCGCGAAGTGGCGACCGCGTTCGACGTAATTGCGGTACGGCCCGAAGCTCGGCGCACCGGGCGAGAGCAGCACCACGCCGCCGTCGGGCAGGGCCGAGCGCGCCTTGTCCATCGCATCGGCCAGATCGCCCGCGGCCTCCAGCACGAAACCGGCCTGCGCCGCCACCGGCATCAGCAGCGCGTGGATGCGCGGCCCGTTCTGGCCCATGGTGATGACCGCACGCGGCGCGTGTTCACGCATGGCATCGGCAAATTCGTCCCACGGCAGGCCGCGATCGTGGCCACCGACCAGCACCGCGACGTCGCGGCCGGCATACAGGTCGAGCGCCGCCTGGGTGGCCATCGGCGTGGTGCTGATGGAATCGTTGACGTAGAGGACGCCGTCTCTTTCGCCCAGCGGCTGCAGGCGGTTGGGCAGTGGCTGGAAGCTGGCGGCGCGCGCAGCCAGTGCCGCCGCGTCGAGTCCGAACGCTTCCAGCGCGGTCAGCACCGCGCACAGATTGCTGCGGTTGTGCCGACCGGGCAGCGGCAGCGCGGCGGTGTCCATTGTGAACGCGTCGCCGCGATACAGCGCGTCCTCGCGCAGATGCCAGCCTCGTCCATCGCCGTACCAGTGTATGTCGCTGTCAGGCAGCTGCAACTTCGCCAGCAGCGGGTCGGCGGCGTTGAGCACGGCGATGCGCGGCTTTGCCTGCGTCACCAGCGCCAGCTTGTCGGCGATGTAGCGCGCCTCGCTGCCGTGCCAGTCCAGGTGCTCCGGGTGCAGGTTGGTGACGATGGCGATGCGCGGGCGTGCGCCGGAAGCGGCAACATCGTCGGTCTGGTAGCTGGACAGCTCGATGGCCCAGGCATCGGCATGGCCGTCCAGCAATTCCAGCAGCGGCACGCCGATGTTGCCGCACAGGGCGGTGCGCAGCCCCGCTGCACGCAGCAGGTGCGCCAGCAGCGAGGACGTGGTGCTCTTGCCCTTGGTGCCGGTCACGCAGATGGCATTGGCCACCTCGCCCGCTGCATCGGCGCGCTCGGCGAACCACAGCGCGGTGCCGCCGATGAAGCGGGTGCCCTGCTGCGCAGCATACGCGGCTTCGGGCTTGTACGGGCTGATGCCGGGGGACTTCACCACCACGTCGAACGTGGCCAGGCGCTCGCCGGTGGCGGCGTGTTCGATGGACAGCAGCGGATCGCCCAGCGCCGCCACTTCCGCTGCCTCGGCCTCGCTGCAGAACAGCGTCATGGCCTGCTGCGGCAGGCGCGCGCGCAACGCCGCACGGGCAGCGCGGCCTTCATGGCCCCAGCCCCACAGCGCCACGCGGCGGCCGGACAGGTCGGCGATGCGCAGCCGCTCAGGCAGCGAAGCGGGCACGCAGGCGCTCCCACAGCGCGGCGGGGATGCGGTGTTCATCGTCCAATGCAAGCAACGGCTCAAGGGCCAGCGCCTCGGCATCCAGCTGCGGCAGGATCTGCTTGGCGAAGCGCGCCACCACCGCGTCCTCGCGCCAGTCCGGCCGCTGCGCCAGCAGCGCCATCGCCGCGCGCGACTCGCGGCCTTCGCCCACGCATTCGAACGGCTTGTGGTCGCCGTATTCCAGCAGTGCGTCGAAGCCGGGGACCTGCGCCGGATCGTCCAGCAGGTTGCGACCGACGATGCCCACCAGGCGCAGCTTCGGCACGAACGGCGCCAGCGCCAGGAACACGAAATGGCACTTCGGGCAGACCCCGCACCAGCGGCTGGTGGGGCGCTCGCCGAGGATGTGGAAGTTGCGGTTGCAGCTGGAGAAATGCGCGTCGTAGCGGTCGGTCCTGGCGAACTGCCGCGCGACCGCCAGCTCGCTCAGCGGGCGCAGCAGGGAGTAGTAGTGCAGGTCGGCGGCCACGTGCGCCTGCAGGTAGTCGCCGAACGCCGACTCGAACGCCCAGCCCTTCGACCACTGGTGGTTGACCTCGCCGGTGCCCGGGATCTGCGAGCCGTAGCTGGCCGAGCGCTCGTTGGAGAACACCACCTGGTCCACGCCCAGCAGCACCGCGGCGAAGGCCATGATCGCCGAGTTCACCGCGGTCACCGGGATGTGGCCGTTCCACGCGCCCTGGCGGTTGAACTCGAACAGCTGCGGCGCCAGCTGGCGGCCGATGTTGAGCGTGGGCAGGCCGGTGTGCGCGGCGCAGGCGGCGATCAGCTGTGAACCGCCGATCCAGGTCACCGTCTGGGCGACGCCCTCGGCGCGCAGCGCCTCGATGCTGACCAGCGAATCCTTGCCGCCGCCAATGGCGACCAGCGCGTGCTCGCGCAGGCCGAGCCCGGGTGCGGGCAACGAGGGCGCGGCGTCGGCCGGAAAGCGGATCCTGCCGCGCAGGTCCAGCCCGTTGCGGTAGGCGAATTCGCCCAGCCCGTTGCGGTAGACAGTCTCCAGCAACGCGGCGGTGTCGGCGTCGATGGCGTAATCGTCGAGGCGGATCTCGCCCGGCACCGCCGCCTTGTAGTAGCTCACGCCGGCGATCAGGTGCAGCAGGCGCAGCGCGCGCAGCGCAGCGGCGGCACGCGCTTCGTCCAGTGCGAACGGCGCGCCCGGCACGGTGACCGTCTCGGTCAGTTCCGGGCCGTCGTCGAAGGCATACGCCAATTGCGCCACGCCGGTCTGCGCGTCGAAGGCGCAGCGGACGAAGCGGAACGTGCGGATGGTGTCGCGGTTGAAAATCCAGTCGGTCATGGTTGCTCGATAGCTTTGCTGCGCGGTTCAACCCGCGTCCGGAAGGACGGCCTCCGCCGGCAGCGTGCGCAGATTGTAGGCGCTGGCCATGCTGAAGCCGTAGGCGCCGGCGTCGGCGATCAGCAGCACGTCGTCCGGCGCGGTGGCGGCGGGCAGCTTGACCCGGTGGCCGAACACGTCGCTGGACTCGCAGATCGGCCCGACCACGTCGAAATCGCGCAGCGCGCCATCGTCCAGCCGCGACAGGTTGTGGATGTCGTGCCAGGCGTCGTACAACGCCGGGCGGATCAGCGCGTTCATGCCGGCGTCCAGCCCGACCCGCAGCACCCCGTCCTTCTCCACCACCTGCGTCGCGCGCGCCAGCAGCACGCCGGCCTCGGCCACCAGGAAGCGGCCGGGCTCGATCGCCAGCTGGAAGGCCGGATGCACCGCCTTGATCGCGGCCAGTCCCGCCGCCCAGGTGTCGAGGTCGAAGGGCTCGTCGTCGTCGGTGTAGGGAATCGGCAGGCCGCCGCCGATGTCCAGCACTTCCACGCTGCCGATGCGGCGGGCGAAGCCGGCCAGCTCGTCCACCACTTCCTGCCAGTGGCCGATGGTTTCGATGCCGCTGCCCAGGTGCGCGTGCAGGCCGGTGATGCGCACGTCCAGCGCGCGCGCCAGATCCACGAATTCGTCCACCCGCTGCGCCGACAGCCCGAACTTGGCCTCCTTGCCGCCGGTGTTGACCTTCTCGTGGTGGCCATCGCCATGGCCAAGGTCGATCCGCAGCCACAGCGCGCGGCCGCGGAACACCTCCGGCCAGCGCTGCAGCAGCTCGACGTTGTCCACCGTCACCGTGACGCCGCGCGCCAGCGCCGCCTGGTATTCGGCGATGGGCGCGAAGCTGGGCGTGAACAGCACGCGCTGCGGGTCGAAATCGGGCAGCGCTTCGAACACGCGCTCGATCTCGCCCAGCGACACGCATTCCAGCCCGAAGCCCTCGTCCGCCAGCGTGCGCAGGATGGCCGGGTGCGGGTTGGCCTTGATCGCGTAGTAGCGCCGGTCCACCGCCGCGATCGCCTTCAGCTGGGCGGCGCGGGCGCGCACCATCGGCAGGTGGTAGGCGTAGCGCGGCGTACCGGCCTGCGCCAGACGCAGCAGGGCTTCGCGCTCGGCCGGGGCCTGCCACCACGGCGCCGGGCGCGGGCGGAACGTGCCTTCGATCTCGCGCCAGCGCGGGCCGAACACGGCCTCCTCGTGCACCGGCATCGCGCCGGAGTCGATCAGCGCGGCGTGCAGCTTGGGCAGCATGCCGTCGGCGGCGGCCTCGTCGACCACGAAGGTCAGGTTGAGGTCATTCGAGGACTGCGAGATCAGGTGCACGTTCTCGCGCCCGAACATCGCCCACACGTCCTGCAACTTGTGCAGCAGCGAACGCATGCCGCGCCCAACCAGGGTGATGGCCGCGCAGGGCGCGATCACCTTGACCCGGCAGACCTGCGCCAGGTCCGCCGACAGCCGCGCCAGCACGTCGGTGGAGATCAGGTTCTCCGACGGGTCCAGCGATACCGTGACGTTGGTTTCGGCCGAACCGATCAGGTCCACCGACAAGCCATGCTGCTTGAACAGCGCGAACACGTCGGCAAGGAAGCCGACCTGCTGCCACATGCCGATACCTTCCATCGACACCAGCACGATGCCGTTGCGGCGGCTGATCGCCTTCACCCCCGGCACCGGCGCGGCGGCGTCATCGATGCTGGTGCCGGGCAGGTGCGGGCGCTCGGTGTCGAGGATGGCCATCGGCACGCCGGCGTTGCGGCAGGGCCGCAGCGAGCGCGGGTGCAGCACCTTGGCGCCGGTGGTGGCGATCTCCTGCGCTTCGTAATAGTCCAGCCGGGTCAGCAGGCGCGCGTCCGGCACCTCGCGCGGATTGGCGCTGAACATGCCGGGCACGTCGGTCCAGATCTCCACCCGGCGGGCGCCGAGCAGCGCGCCGAAATAGGCGGCCGAGGTATCCGAACCGCCGCGCCCGAGGATCGCGGTGCCGCCGTCGTGGTGGCGGGAGATGAAGCCCTGGGTGATCAGCAGCCGCGTGGGCTGCGAGGCGAAGTGCACGCGCCAGTCTTCGCTGCCCTGCCAGCGGCAGTTCACCGACAGCCGCTGCGACCATGCGCTCTGGTTGGGCTGCGGCGGCAGCGCATCGAGCCAGTCGCGCGCATCCATCCAGCCGATGTCCAGCCCTTTCGAACGCAGGTAGGCCGCGCCGATGGTGGACGATAGCAACTCGCCCTGCCCCAGCACTTCGGCCTGCCAGTCCAGCGTGCGCGCGGGCGCGCGCGGATCGGCCAGCAGGGCGTGCAGCGCGGCCAGCCGTTCGCCCAGCACCGCGCCTGCATCGAGGTCCAGACCGGCGACGAACTCGCGGTGGCGCGCGTCGAGTTTGGCGATGCGTTCCGCGCTGTCCGCGGCGCCATCGGCAATCGCGGTCAGTTCGTTGGTGACGCCGGACAGCGCCGACACCACCACCAGCACCCGCGCGTCGAAGTCGCGCGCGCGCGCCGCCGCCAGCTTCCCGATATTGTCCCAGCGCGTGCGTTTCGAGACCGAGGTGCCCCCGAACTTGAGGACAAGCCAGCGATCGTCGGACGCGGGGAAGGAAGGAGACATGGGTCCTGGGTCGAAATGAGGGAAAGATGCCGCCCACGGCGGGCCTCCGGCATTCTAGCGGCCTCTTCCGCCACCTTGACGCATCGCAACATGGCACCTCGTTATATGCAGCTGGACGTTTTCGCCGCCCGTCCCGGCCTGGGCAACCCGCTGGGCGTGGTGCTGGACGCGGCGGATCTCGACGGCGCTTCGATGCAGGCGCTGGCCGCCTGGCTCAACCTGTCGGAAACCGTGTTCTTCCTGCCCCCCGAGGCCGGCGCCGACTACCGCATCCGCATCTTCACCCCCGGTAGCGAACTGCCGTTCGCCGGCCACCCCAGCGTGGGCGCGGCGTGGGCGGCGGCGCAGCTGGGCTTGGCGCAGCCACGCGCGGGCGCATTGGTGCAGCAGTGCGGCGCCGGGCTGCTGCCGGTGCGGATCGAAGCGGAAGCCGGACGCCTGCTGCCGTTCGTGCGCAGTCCGCGTGCGCGCGAGCTGGCGCGTCACGAAGGACCACTGCCGGCCGGGCTGGAGGCGCTGGCCGCTCCGGGCATCGCCGCCGCGCTGTGGGACAACGGCCCGCGCTGGTGGCTGGTGGAGGCCGCATCGGCCGCCCGGTTGCGCAGCCTGCGCCCGGACTTCGCCGGGATCGCCGCATGGAGCAACGCCACCGCGTCCACTGGCGTGGCGGTGTTTGCCTTCGAGGACGGCGCCGACCACCAGCTGGCGGTGCGCGCGTTCTGCCCCGGCGATGCCGTGAACGTGCCGGAAGATCCGGTCACCGGCAGCGCCAATGCCGCGATCGCCGCCTGCCTGCACCGGCAGGGCCGGTTGCCGGGCGATGGCCACAGCTACGTCGCCAGCCAGGGCCGCGAACTCGGCCGCGATGGCCGGGTGGCGGTGCGCGTGGACGCCGAGGGCGACGTCTGGATCGGCGGCCAGGTGCAGCAGGTGATCGCCGGCACGCTGGACTGGTAACCTGCGCGGCCCCTCCGACGGCCTTCCCCCATGCCGCGCCGCTACGTGCAACTCGATGTGTTCGCCTCCCGTCCTGGCGACGGCAATCCGCTGGCCGTGGTGCTGGAGGCGCAGGGACTGGACGACGCCACCATGCAGGCGATCGCGCGCTGGACGCGACTGCCGGAAACCACCTTCGTGTTCCCGCCCACCACGCCGGAAGCGACCCACGCCATCCGCATCTTCAGCCCGCGCCGCGAGGTGCCATTCGCCGGCCATCCCAGCGTCGGTACCGCGTATGCGCTGCTGGATGCGGGACTGGTGACGCCACGTGACGGACTGCTGGTGCAACAGGGCATCGCCGGCAACCTGCCGCTGCGGGTGCATGGCGAGGGCGCCGCACGCACGGTGGCGGTGCGCACGCCGCGCGCCCGCGTGCAGGAAATCGCCGCGGCCGACGACACCCGCCTGGCCGCCGCACTTGCCGGCCTGCAGCTGGGCGCGCTGCCGCCGGTGCAGATGGACGGCGGTCGCCGCTGGTGGCTGGTGGAACTGGCCAGCGAAGCGCACCTGCGCAGCGCCGAACCCGACTGGGACGCCATCGCCGCGCTGGCCGAGGCCAGCGACAGCATGGGCCTGTTCGTCTATGCACGCAGCACGGATCCGGTCTACTACTACGCCGTGCGCGCCTTCGTCGGCGCACCGGCGCGCTTCGAGGACGCCGCATCCGGCGCCGCCAACGCCACCCTTGCGGCATGGTTGGCCGAACGCGATGCCCTGCCCTCCAGCGGCGGCTTCTACCGCGTCAGCCAAGGCCGCGAAGTGGGCCATGACGCCATCATCGAACTCACCGTCGATGCCGACGGCGAAGTCTGGTCCGGTGGCCGCGCGGCGACGGTGGTGACGGGCGTGCTGGAGTGGCCGGAGGCCTGACCTTCCGGCGGGTGGGCGGTGCGGGGCGGCCGTCGTCCTGCGGGGGCGTGTGAGATTTTCCGCGCTGGCACGAATCATGGAATCGAGAGGCGCGAAGGCCGCGCCGGGGTTTCCATGACTACACTCACCTCCATTGCCGCCATGAACACGCCCGACGCCCGAGCCGCCTTCGGCACGCTGTTGCAGCAACACGCCGGGATCGTGTTCAAGATCGCCCGCAGCTATGCGCGCGGCGCCGAGGACCGCGCCGACCTTGCGCAGGAAATCGCCGCCCAGCTCTGGCACGCCTGGCCGAAGTACGACCCGGCGCGCAGCTTCAGCACCTGGATGTACCGGATCGCGCTGAACGTGGCGATCGGCCATCTGCGCCAGCAGGAGCTGCGGCGCCGGCACGACGCCGTGCCGCTGGACGACGCCCTGCACGACGTGGCGGATGCGAATGCCCCAGACCCGGAACAGGCACAGCACCTGCGCCTGCTGCAGGGTTTCATCGCCCGCCAGCCGCCGCTGGACCGCGCCCTGCTGCTGCTCTACCTCGACGATCGCCCGCAGCGCGAGATCGCGGAGATCCTCGGGATCAGCGAAAGCAATGTCTCCACCAAGATCGGGCGGCTGAAACAGCGCATCCGCGACGCTTTCTGAGCAACGACCATGCACACGACGATGGACACCGCCATGGAACTCGACGACTTCAAATCCGCCTGGCAGGCGCTGGACGCACGACTGACCCGCCAGGACCGCCTGCAGCTGGAACTGCTGCGCGAACACCGGCTGCACCAGGCCCGCCGCAATCTGCGCCCTCTGCATATCGGCCTGTTGTTCCAGGCGCTGCTCGGCATCGGGCTGGTGGTGCTGGGCGTGGCCTGCTGGAAGCGCAACCTCGATATCCCCGGCCTGCTGGCGGCGGGCATCGCCCTGCACGCCTTCGGCGTCCTCAACATCGCCTTTGCCGGCATCCTCACCGGGTTGGCCGCGGGCATTGACCTGGCCGCGCCGGTGCTGGCCATCCAGAAGCGCCTGCGCCTGCTGCTGCGGCTGCAGACGCTGAACTCGAACCTGTGCGGCGCGCCGTGGTGGATCCTGTGGGTGGTGGTGGTGATCGGCTTCACCGGTTTGGCGCCGACACCGCCCGCCACGACCACCCCGGCCTGGATCTGGATCAGCCTGGCCCTGGGCGTGGTCGGCACGCTGGTGACCTGGGCGTGGGCGGCACGCGCCGCGGGCAGGCCCGACAGCCTGCATGCACGCATCGACGACGGCACCGGTGGCATCCGCCGCACCCTGCACCTGCTCGACGACCTCGAGCGCTTCGAGCGCGACTGAGTTTCGGACGGACGCAACATCGCCCGCAAACGAAACCGGCCGCAATCGCGGCCGGTTTCATGCGTGGTACCGCTCCCGGCTTACTGCGCCTTGACCGGCGCCAGCCGCAGGTCCTGGAAGTCGAAGCTGAAGTCGGTCAGCGGCGACACCGGCTCCATCCGCAGCTCGCGGATGTTGCCGTCCGGATCCAACGAGAAGTTGACGAAGGCGTCGGCGTTCAGGCTGCGGTCGCGCCAGCGCACGATGAAGCTGTCGTGCTGCCAGTGCTCGATGTCGCCCAGCAGCTCGGCGGTCTTGCTGAACTGCATCTCCAGCCCGTTCTTGCCCTGCCGGATGACGACATCGCCGTACCACGGATCACGGTAGGTACCGGCGTATTTCGCCAGCGGCAGCGAGGGCTTGCTGGCGGCGTCGCGCGCGGCGACGTGCTTCTGCCAGTCCTCGTCGGCATTGCCCTGCGCCCTGGCGAACGCGGCGGCATAACCCTTGAGCCAGTCGTTGCCGCTCTTGCCCAGCATCATGTCCATCGCTTCGTAGGTGATCGCGTTGAAGGCCACGCCCGCCTCCGCACTGGTCAGTACCACCACGCCGATCTTCTCGTTCGGCAGCAGGGTCAGGCGCGATACCTGGCCCGGCCAGCCGCCGGTGTGCCAGACCAGTTTGTGGCCGGCGTAGTCGGATACCTGCCAGCCCTGCGCATAGCCCATCGCGTTGGGGGTGGCCGCGGCCAGCTCGGGGATGGACGGCTTGCCGACCGGGATCGGCGTCAGCACCGTCCACATCTCGCGCTGGCGCTGCTCCGCGAACAGGCGCTTGGCCTTTTCGCCCTCACCCGAAATCACGCCGCCGGCAAGCTGGACGTTCATCCACTTGGCGATGTCATGCACGCTGGAATAGATGCCACCGGCACCGGAGACGTTGCGCCAGCTGGTCACGCCGACCGGCCGCAGGTCCTTGAAGTCGAACTTGGCGTGGCCGGTGGCGACGTTGTCGCCGGGCTTGAGCCCATCGCTGTTGTAGCGCGTCTCCTTCATGCCCAGCGGTTCGAAGATGCGGGTTTCCAGGAACTTCTGGAACGACATGCCGGATGCGGCTTCCACCACCAACCCGGCGACGCCGAACAGGATGTTGTCGTAGGCGTACTGCTCGCGGAAGCCGCCGGTCAGCGGCACGTCCTTCAGCCGTTCCGCCACCTCGCGCGTGGTGTAGGTGGTGGTCGGCCAGTACAGCAGGTCGCCCGCGCCCAGACTGAGGCCGCTGCGGTGCGCCAGCAGGTCGCGGATGCGCATTTCACGTGTCACGTAGGCATCGCTCATGCGGAACCACGGCAGGTGGTCGATGACCCGGTCGGTGGTCTTCAGCTTGCCCTCGTCCTGCAACATGTTCAGCGCCGCGGCGGTAAACGCCTTGGTGTTGGACGCGATGGCGAACATGGTGTGTTCGTCCACCTTCGCCGGCTTGCCCAGCTCGCGCACGCCATAGCCGCGCGCCATCACCACCTCCCCGTCCTTGACGATGGCCACTGCCACGCCGGGCACATCGAACTGCTTCTGCACCGCTTCGACGTAGGCATCGAAGCGGGCCAGCCGCGCCGCATCCGGCAGCGGCGCAGCCAGCGGCGCGCGGGTGTCGTCGATCAGGAACGGCCGCGATACGGTCCGCTCGGCCTGCTGCGCCGACACCGGCGCGGCGGTGGCAAGGGTCAGGGCCAGGGCGACGGCCAGCGGGGCGATGCGCATGACGGGGCTTCCTCGGGGATCGAAAGCACCGAGTATGCCGGCGCCGTTGCCCCGGCGCGATCCGCCATCGGTCATGCGCGCTATGCTGCGGCGATGGACATGTTCGATGACGGCGTCGCCGCGATCGACGGCATCCGGGTCGGCATCGGCGGCTGGACCTTCGCGCCGTGGCGGGCCAATTTCTACCCGCAGGGCCTGGTGCAGCGGCGCGAGCTGGAGTACGCCAGCCGCCAGCTCAGCTGCATCGAGATCAACGGCACCTACTACGGCACGCAGAAGCCGGCGACCTATGCGAAATGGCGCGATGAAACGCCGCCCGGCTTCATGTTCTCCGCCAAGGCGCCGAAGCGGATCATGCAGGCGCGCGCGCTGGAGAAGACCGGACCGCAGATCGAAGACTTCGTCGGCGGCATCGCCGAGCTCGGCGACAGGCTGGGTCCGCTGGTCTGGCAGTTCGATGCCGGCACCCGGCTGGAGGCCGGGGCGTTCGAAGCGTTCTGCGCGCTGTTGCCGAACAGCGTCGGCAACCGTCGCCTGCGGCACGTGCTGGACGTGCGCGATCCGGGCTTCGTCGATGCCGGACTGGTGGCGCTGGCGCGCAGGCACGGCTTTGCCACCGTGTTCACCGATTCGCCCGAACATCCCTCGTTCGCGGACCTGTCCGCCGACTTCGTCTACGCCCGCCTGATGCGCTCGCAAAGCGCCATCGCCAGCGGCTACAGCCCGCAGGCGCTGGCGCAATGGGCGCAGCGCGCGCGCCTGTGGGCGGCAGGTGGCGAGCCCGCGGACCTGCCGCGGCTATCGGCCGACCCGCCGCCGCCCGCGAGCGCGCGCGACGTCTTCATCCTGTTCATCAGCGCCGCCAAGGAGCGCAACCCGGCGGCCGCGATGGCCATGATCGGGCTGCTGGGCGGCCGGCGCGGGTAAGCGCAAGCGGGTCGTTGCCCGCGATAATGCGCGGATGCGAAATCCCGACACCACCCGCGCGCTCTGGCAGATCCACTTCTGCGTGCTGCTGTGGGGCTTCACCGCCATCCTCGGAAAACTCATTTCGCTGCCGGCGCTGCCGCTGGTGTGGTGGCGGATGCTGATCGTGGTGGCGGCACTGGCGCTGCTGCCCAAGGTCTGGCGCGGACTGCGCGCGATGCCGGCGCGCACGCGCCTGGCCTATGCCGGCATCGGCGCGCTGGTGGCGCTGCACTGGCTGACCTTCTACGGCGCGATCAAGCTGGCCAACGCCTCGGTGGCCGCCACCTGTATCGCGTTCGCCACCCCGATGACCGCGCTGATCGAGCCGTTGCTCACCCGGCAGAAGTTCCAGCCGCGCGACCTGCTGCTGGGGTTGGCCTCGCTGCCGGGCATCTGGCTGGTGGTGGGCGGCGTGCCCGCCGGCATGCATGCCGGGATCGTGGCCGGCGTGGCCTCTGCCGCACTGGTGGCGCTGTTCGGCACCCTCAACAAGCGCATGGTCGACGGCGGCGATCCGCTCACCGTCACCGCGCTGGAACTGGGCGCCGGCACCCTGATGCTGACCATGCTGGCACCGTTGATGCCATTGCTGGTGCCCGCCTTCGCCGGCCCGCTGCTGGTGCTGCCCTCCACCACCGACACGCTGTGGCTGGTGCTGCTGGCGCTGGCCTGCACGCTGCTGCCGTTCGCGCTGTGCCTGGTGGCGCTGCGCCACCTGTCCGCCTTCACCGCGCAGCTGTCGGTGAACCTGGAGCCGGTCTATGCCATCGTGCTGGCCGCGATCCTGTTCAACGAACAGCAGGAACTGTCGCCGCGCTTCTACCTCGGCGTCGCCATCATCCTCGGCGTGGTGTTCGCGCAGGGCCTGCTGGCCGGCCGTCGCCAGCCGGCGCATGTCGAACAGGTCGGCGTGAGCGAATCCCACCATCTCGCCGACTGACACCACATCCCAACGCATCGCCACGGAGCTCCACCCATGCAGGCAACCCAGGCCATCGATTTCGAACTGGACCGCGACTACATCGAGCTGAACCAGCTGCTGAAGCTCGCCGGCCTGTGCGATTCCGGCGGCGCCGGCAAGCAGCTGGTGGCCAGCGGCGCGGTGCGGGTCGATGGGCTGCCGGAACAACGCAAGACCGCCAAGATCCGCGCCGGCCAGACCGTGCAGCTGGGCGACGTTCTGATCCACCTGCGCGACGTCAGCTGACACCGCAAACACGAACACACCGGGCACGGCCGCCTCGTTTACCCTTGCCACTGGCAATCGCGGACGACTGGCTATGACCCTGTTGGCACTGGTGATCCTCGCGGCGCTCGCGGTCTGGGCGATGCTGGCCTACAACCGGCTGGTGCGGCTGCGCAACCAGCACCGCACCGCCTGGGCCGACATCGATGTGCAGCTGCAGCGCCGGCACGACCTTGTGCCACAGCTGGTGACCGTGGCGCAGGCCTATGCCGCACACGAGCGCGCCACGCTGGAGGCGGTCACCGAGCTTCGCGCGCAGGCGCAGGCAGCGCACGGCGCGGCCCGGCAAGGCCAGGCCGAAGCGGCGCTGGAGCAGGCGCTGGGCCGGCTGATCGCGCTGCGCGAGGCCTATCCCGATCTCAAGGCGAACCAGAACTTCGCCCAGCTCTCGTCCGCGCTGGTGGAGGTCGAGGAACACCTGCAGTACGCGCGCCGCTTCTACAACGGCGCGGTGCGCGACTACAACGACGCCACCCAGCGATTCCCCGCGCTGCTGGTGGCGCGCAGCTTCGGTTTCGCCGCGGCGGAATTCTTCCAGGCGGAAGGCGACAGCCGCGCCGCGCCGAAGCTGGAGCTGGCATCGTGATCCGCGCGCTGCTGGTGGCCACGTTCGCCCTGCTGACGGCGCTGCCGCTGCAGGCGCGAGCACAGGAACGCATCCTGTCGTACGACAGCACGGTGACGGTGAACGCCGACGGCAGCATGGACGTGGAGGAGCGCATCCGCGTGCGCGCCGAGGGCGAGGCGATCCGCCGAGGCATCTACCGCGACTTCCCCACCCGCTATCGCGACCGCCACGGTAATCGCGTGGTCGTCGACTTCACGGTGAAGGCCGTGCTGCGCGACGGCCGGCCGGAACCGTGGTTCACCGAAAGACAATCCAACGGCGTGCGCCTGAATACCGGCAACGACGACTTCCTGCCGGTGCCGGCGGAATACACCTACACCCTGCGCTACCGGACCAGCCGCCAGCTGGGCTTCTTCGCCGACCACGACGAGCTGTACTGGAACGCGATCGGCACCGGCTGGGCCTTCCCCATCGAGAGCGGCAGCGTGGACGTGCGCCTGCCGCGTACCGTCACCACCAGCGAACTGCGCGCCGAGGGCTATACGGGTGCGCAGGGCGTGCAGGGCCAGGATTTCGTCACTTCGCTGCCTGCACCAGGGCTGGCGCACTGGCAGCTGACCCGCCCGCTGGCACCGCAGGAAGGGCTGACCATCGTGCTGTCCTTTCCCAAGGGCGTGGTCGTGGAGCCCACCACCGCACAGCGCGCATGGTGGCTTCTGCGCGACAACCGCGGCGTGCTGGTGGCGCTGGCCGCGCTGCTGGCCATGCTGGCCTACATGCTGCGCCGCTGGCGGCGGGTCGGCCGCGACCCCGCGCCCGGCATCATCATCGCGCGCTACCAGCCACCAGGCGGCTATTCACCGGCGGCGCTGCGCTTCATCCGCCGGATGGCCAGCGACACCCGCTGCATCACCGCCGACCTGCTGGCGCTGGCGGTGGCCGGCCACCTGCGCATCGAGCGCGAGAAGGGGCTGCTGAAGGACGACTGGACCCTGCATCACCTGCCGGGTGGTGAGGTCGCAGCGCTGGCTGACTCGCCGCGGGCGCTGCTGGCCGGGCTGTTCCGCGAAGGCGACACGCTGGAACTCAAGAACAGCAACCATGCGCTGCTGCAGGCGGCCATCGCGGCGCAGACCAAGGTCATGGAAAAGTCCTACGCCGGGCGCATGTTCCAGCGCAACTACGGCAGCATGGGGGTCGCCTTCGCGATTGGCGCGGTTGGACTGGCGATGGCGGCGGCGGTATCCGGCGGCGGCGGCCTCCTGCTGATCGCGATCATCGGCGCACTGATGCTGGCGGCAGTGATCGCCTTCGCTTTCCTGGTGCCGGCACCGACCGCGGAAGGCCGCAAGCTGCTGGATGAAATCGAAGGATTGAAGCTGTATCTCGGCGTGGCCGAACGCGACGAACTGGCGCGCATGCCGGGGCCGGACGCACCGCCACCGCTGGACGCGCAGCGCTACCAGTTCCTGCTGCCGTACGCACTGGCGCTGGACGTGGAAGCAGCGTGGACGGAGAAGTTCACCGCCGCGGTCGGCGCCGCGGCAGCGGAAGCGGCAACCGCCAACATCGGCTGGTACCGGGGCGGCAACCTCACCAGTCTGAACCAGCTCACCAGCAGCCTTGGCAGCAGCCTCGGCTCGCAGATCGCATCGGCGTCCTCACCACCGGGCAGTTCCTCCGGCGGCGGCGGCGGCGGCTTCTCCGGCGGCGGCGGCGGCGGCGGGGGGGGCGGCGGTCGCTGAGGTTGGAGCCGTCAATCCCGACCTTCAGCTCGCACGCCGACGCCGATCAGGGGTGGGCCACCACCGTGGCGTCCTCGCCGGCGGCGTGCTCGGCGGCGCCTGGCGCAGCGGTACCGGAATCGCCCCCCGCCGCCACGTCCGCCGGCGCCGGCTCCGCAGGCATCGCCAGCACCGCGCCGTCCAGTTCCGCCATCGGACTTTCGATCGGGCAATGCGGGTCGGGGAAGCCGTAGCGCGTCCGCAGCGCCAGACCGCAGGCGTTGATGTCGGCCACGTCCTGATGGGCCGCGTCGGCCGGCTGCACGCACTGCGCCTCGTAGGCCCGACGGAAGCTGTCGCGGCGGCGCAGGAACTCGGTGCCGCAGCGGCGCGCCAGGCGGATGCGGTCGAGGTCGTCCTCCACCGCGTTGGAGCCGGCCAGGCCGAAATCCTCCAGTTCCTGATCGGTGAGGATGCGCAGGGTGCGGTTGGGCACCGTTGTCATCAGGTCGTAGACCTCGATCGAAGCCCCGTTGCGCTCCAGGTAGTTGCGCAGGTCGTCGCTGATCCTGCGAAGCTCCTCGCCCAGCTCCTTGCGCGAGGTGGCGGTGGAACGCAGCCGGATCATCCGGTGGATGCCCACCGGACCGACGATCACGCGCATGTCGCCCGCCGCCAGCAACAGGACGCAGGCGCTGTGGCAGACCGAATCGGCGCGCACCCAGATGGTCCAGTCGTTCTCGCCGATGGCGTCGCCGGCACGCATGGCTGACTCCACGCTGCCACCGCCGGAATCGATGTCGAGGATGCGCTTGCCGATGCCCAGGTCGCCCGCCACCTTGCCCGCGCGCTCGGCCAGCGCAGCGAAGCTGGCGGTCATCCGGCCCTTGTAGCGCAGTCGCAGCAGGCCGGTGGACCGGCAGTCCTGCATGGCGCCGCGCAGGTCGATGTAGGCAAGCGACAGCACTGGCCGGCCGTCGCCCTGACGGTAGTCGGCGCCGCAGTCCACCCAGGCATCGCCTGCCTCCAGCCGTACCGGCGACCAGTCGATCTCCGCCTGCGGCTTGCGTTGCACGGCCGGCGCCGGCGCCTCCATCGCCTCGGTGCTGGCGCTGGTCTCGACGTCGGGAGCGCGGCTGCAGGCAGTGGCCAGCAGCAGGAAAACCAAGATCAGGGTCCGGTAGAACGGCATCGGCACGGTCAGGCGGGGGATGGCCCCAGTCTAGTGCGGGGCCTGTGGAAAGCGTGCAACCGCGCATGAACCGGCGGGCCTGCCGCGTGGTGCTCAGCGCGCCATGCACGCCTGCCAGCGCCGCTCCACCCGTTCCGCGAACCAGGCGGTGGTCAGGCGCCGGCTGATCTTGGGGCTGCGCAGCTCGATCTGGGGCAGCCCGGCACGCGGCACCGGCCTGCCGGCGCCCTTGCCATCGGCAATCGCCATCACCCGGCGGTACAGCTCGGTGTGGATGAAACCCTGGTCGCGTTCGCGGCCCAGGTCGCGGCGGATCGCCGCGGCATCCATCCCCAGTGCCGGGGCGATGCGGCGCAGGGCGGCTTCGGTGGCGCCCGGGCGTTCCATCGGCGCCCCCGGCACAAGCAGGTCGCCATCGCGCGCCAGCCTGACCCCGCTGGCGATTGCAGCCGCCTGCTGGAAGGCTGCATTGCGACTGGCGTACCAGCCGGCGTTGAAATCGGCGAAGCGGTAAAGCGGCCGCTCGTAGTCGGCCGGATAGCCCAGCAGATGCTTGATGCCGAAGTACAGCCCGCCGCGGCGGTCGAATACCTCGCGCCGGATGGAACCCGCCGACGTGTAGGGATAGCCGCGCGCATGCCGTTCGGCAAAGTCCACCCGCACCTGCATCGGGCCGCCGGTGCGCACAGGGTTCAATCCGGCCAGCAGGCGACCGCTGCCCAGCGGCAGGCGCGCGATCATCGCTTCGTACATCTCGCTCAGTTCGCGCTCGCTGCGCAGCGCCTGCAGTTGCTGCGCGTAACTGCGGCCGTCCGGACCGCGCAGTGCCAGCGCGGCATCGACCATGAAGCCCGGCACGTGCTTCTCGGCGGCCCGCCGGCGGATCTCGGCTATCGCGATGCCACCCAGCCCCGGCACCGGCGGATCGGCGCGATAGCCGGACTCCTGCTCCACCACCGCCAGCACCGCGCAGAGATTGGAGGAGGTCGGCTCGATCTTCTGGGTGGCGAACGCGGTCTGGATATCACGCGCCCAGCCTTCGCGGTCATGCAGGGTGGCAGGCAGCTTGCGCAGCAGTTCGGCATGCACCTGCTCCGGCGAGCGCTGCGTTCTGCAAGCGGAAAGGCAGGCCAACGTCAGGCACAGGGCCGTCAGGGTGAACCAGCCAGGCGGTCGGGAAATCGGCGTCATGCGGCGCAGTCATTGGAGTCCGGTGAAGGCTAGCAAAGCGGGCCAAGCGATAGCCGCGCCCTCAATCGGCGTCCGCACCGCCATCCCGGTGCGCCGGCATGCGGCTCATCAGCTTGGGAACTGCCGCCACCACCAGCCAGGCCAGCAGGGTGGTCAGCAGCGCCAGCATTTCCTGGCCCATGCCCACCGCCATGCCGATGGCCGCCGTCATCCAGATCCCGGCCGCGGTGGTCAGGCCCTCCACGCGCATGCCGTCACGCAGGATCGCGCCCGCGCCGAGGAAACCGATGCCGGAGACAATGCCCTGCATCACGCGGGTGTTGTCGCCGCCGGAAATCCCGGCCACTTCCGGCGCCAGCACGAACAGGGCCGAGCCCACCGACACCAGGATATGCGTCTTCAGCCCGGCGGCGCGGCCTTTCCGTTCACGCTCCCAGCCGATGATGCCGCCCAGCATGGCGGCGGCCAGCACCCGCACCAGGATCACCGTCATCGTGGCAATGTCCGGCAATGCCAGTTCCGACGCCAGCGTGCGCGCGACTTCGTCCATCTTCCGCCTCCGTCTGTGGCACCTGCAGGGTCGCATCCGCGGCGTCATGCCGGCGTCACCACACCCACGGCCTACGGCGAGCGGCAGCACCGGCGATAATGGGCAATGACCACGCCCGCTACCTTCGCCGACCTCGCCCTTGCGCCCTCCCTGCGCGCCGGCCTCGACGCACTCGACTACACCGCTCTCACGCCCATCCAGGCGCAGGCGTTGCCCGCCATGCTCGAAGGCCGCGATCTGGTCGCGCAGGCGCCCACCGGCAGCGGCAAGACCGCCGCGTTCGGACTGGGCCTCCTGCAACGGATCGACCCCGCGGCCGGCGGCACGCAGGCGCTGGTGCTCTGCCCCACCCGCGAGCTGGCCGACCAGGTGGGCAAGCAACTGCGCAAACTGGCCACCGGCATCGCCAACCTCAAGCTGTCGGTGCTGTGCGGCGGCATCCCGCTTGCGCCGCAGCTGGCGTCGCTGGCGCATGCCCCGCAGGTGGTGGTGGGCACGCCCGGACGGGTGCTGGAACTGGTGCAGAAGGACGCGCTGGACCTGCGCGGAGTGCGCGTGCTGGTGCTGGACGAGGCCGACCGCATGCTGGACATGGGATTCGACGAACCGATCCGCGCGCTGGTCAAGCGCACCCCGAAAACGCGGCAAAGCCTGCTGTTCTCAGCCACCTACCCCGACGCCATCCGCACGCTGGCCACCGCGATGCTGCGCGAGCCGCTGGAAGTCAGCGTCGACGGCGGCGCCCAGCCAGCCACCATCGAAACGCATTTCTTCGAGGCCGAACCCGCCCGCCGCGCGCCGCAGCTGGCCGCGCTGCTGCTGCAGTTCAACCCGGAATCCACCGTGGTGTTCTGCAATATGCGCAAGGACACCGAGGAAGTGGTGGGCTCGCTGGCGCACTACGGCTTCACCGCGCTGGCGCTGCACGGCGACATGGAGCAGCGCGACCGCGAGGAGGTGCTGGTGCGCTTTTCCAACCGCAGCTGCAACGTGCTGGTGGCCAGCGACGTGGCCGCGCGCGGGCTGGACATCGACGACATCGGCGCGGTGGTGAACTTCGAACTGCCCACCGACGCCGACACCTACCTGCACCGCATCGGCCGCACCGGCCGCGCCGGCCGCGATGGGCTGGCACTGAGCCTGGTTGCGCCGGGCGAGCGCAACCGCGTCGCGCTGATCGAGGAACGCCAGGGAAACCCGATCCGCTTCGAACGCATCGTCGCGCTGGAAGGCAAGCCGCGCGGCGTGCCGCAGGCGGCGATGGCGACGCTGCGCATCGACGCCGGCCGCACCGACAAGCTGCGCCCCGGCGACATCGTCGGCGCGCTCACCGGCGAAGCCGGGCTGGCCAAGGAGGCCATCGGCAAGATCGACGTCTATCCCACCCGCAGCTACGTGGCGATCGCCCGCGGCCAGGCCGACCGCGCGCTGGAGCGCCTGCGCGCCGGCAAGATCAAGGGCCGGCGCTTCCGCATCCACCGGCTGTAGGCGAAGAGAGCGGCGGCCCTTCGGTCTATGCCGGACTTGGCGCCGGCGGGGCATGCCGCGGCAGCGCCAGCGAAATGGCTGCCGCCAGCGCGACGAACAGCGTCGATATCGCCAGGCATGCGCCCAGTCCCGCCAGCTGGAACACCCAGCCGGACAGCACCGTGCCCAGCAGGCGGCCCAGCGCGTTTGCCATGTAGTAGAAGCCCACGTCCAGCGACACGCCGTCCTCGCTGGCGTAGCTGACGATCAGGTAGCTGTGCAGCGATGAATTGATCGCGAAGAGCACCCCGAACACCATCAGCCCGACGACCAGGATGGGCTCGGCCGGATAGTCGCGCGCCAGCAGCACCGCCATTGCCGCCGGAACGATCGCCAGCGGCGTCGCCCAGCCGAATGCCGTCCGGCCGTCGGGGACTTCCCCGCCACGCCGGGTGGTGACGTATGGCGCCAGCGACTGCACCAGCCCGTAACCGATCACCCACGCGGCCAGGAACCCGCCCACCTGCCAGAAATCCCAACCCAGCGACTGCGCTAGGAACACCGGCAGGGCGACCACGAACCACACGTCGCGTGCGCCGAACAGGAACAGCCGCGCCGCCGACAGCAGGTTGATCGCGCGGCTCTTGGACAGCAGGTCGCGGAACCTCGGTTTGTGCTTCGCCTTGCCCATGTCGCGCTTGAGCAGGGCCAGGCTCGACACCCACACCAGCGCAAGCGCGATGGCCATGGCGGCAACCGAGGCCTTGAACCCGACCACGCTCAAGAGCGCGCCACCGAGGAAGAACCCGATCCCCTTCAGCGCATTCTTGGAGCCGGTGAGCGCGGCCACCCAGCGGTACAGCGTGCCCTGCCGCTCGCCCGGCACCAGCAGCTTGATGCTGCCCTTGGCGCTCATCTTGTTGAGGTCCTTGGCGATGCCCGACAGCGCCTGCGCCGCCATCACCCACGGCACCGTCAGCAGCGCCGATGGCACTAGCAACATCGACAGGGCCGCCACCTGCATCGCCAGCCCGAGGTTCATCGTGCGGTTGAGGCCCAGGCGCGCGCCCAGCCAGCCGCCGACGAGGTTGGTGATGACGCCGAAGATCTCGTAGAACAGGAACAACATCGCCACCTGCAGCGGCGAATAGCCCAACTGGTGGAAGTGCAGCACCACCAGCATGCGCAGCGCACCGTCGGTCAGGGTGAACGCCCAGTAATTGCCGGTGACCAGCAGGTACTGGCGAACGTCCGGCGACAGGCGCGAAAGCATCGGCTCAGCCCGCCTTGCCGACCAGCCGCACCAGCTCGGCGGTGCGGTTCACGTAGCCCCATTCGTTGTCGTACCAGGCGTAGAGCTTCACCTGGGTGCCGTTGATGACCATCGTGGACAACGCATCGATGATGCTGGAGCGCGGATCGGTCTGGAAATCGATCGACACCAGCGGACGGGTTTCATAGCCCAGCACGCCCTTGAGTTCGCCTTCGGCCGCCGACTGCAACAACTGGTTGACCTCCCCTACCGTGGTCGCACGCTCCACCTCGAACACGCAGTCGGTCAGCGAGGCATTGGTCAGGGGCACGCGCACCGCGTGGCCGTTCAAGCGCCCCTTGAGTCCGGGAAAAATCTCGGCGATGGCGGTGGCCGAACCGGTCGAGGTCGGGATCAGGCTGCTGCCACATGCGCGCGCGCGGCGCAGGTCCTTGTGCGGCGCATCGACGATAACCTGCGTGTTGGTCAGGCTGTGGATGGTGGTCAGGCTGCCGTGGCGGATTCCCAGGCCTTCGTGGATCACCTTGACCACCGGCGCCAGGCAGTTGGTCGTGCACGAGGCCGCGGACACGATGCGATGCTGCGCCGGATCGAAGCGTTGGTGGTTCACGCCCATGACCACGTCCAGCGCACCGGGCGACTTGACCGGCGCGGTCACCACCACGCGCTTCACGCCCTGATCCAGGTACGGCTGCAGCACGTCTGGCTTGCGGAACCTGCCGGACGCCTCGATCACCACGTCGCAGCCGGACCAGTCGGTGGCGGCCAACTCCTTGTTGCGACTGACCGGGATGCGCACGCCATCGACAAGCAACGCATCGCCATCGGCGATCGCCTCGCGCGTCCAACGCCCGTGCACCGAATCGAAATCCAGCAGGTGCGCAAGCGTTGCCGCATCGCCGGCCGGGTCGTTGATGTGGACGAATTGCAGGTCGGGATTGCCCCAGGCCGCACGCAGGGTGAGGCGCCCCATGCGGCCGAAGCCGTTGATGCCAACGCGAATCGCCATGTCCTTGCCCTCATCCATTGCCATGCAACCCGGCGTCATGGGCCAGGATCAGGTCTTCGATCGACTTCGGCGCCAGCACCCGCCCGGTGGAGACGACGACATCATCGATTGCGAGCGCGGGGGTGGACATCACCCCGAGCATCGCGATCTCTGTGAGGTCGGTGACTTTCACGATCTCGGCATCGCGGCCCATGTTGTCGAGGGCACGCCGCGTGTTGTCCGCCAGCATGATGCACTTGGAGCAGCCGGATCCCAGAATCTTGATGCGCATGGCGCCGTCCTCGGTCAGGTGAAAAAGGATGCGGTGGCGTTGAACAGCAGGCCGATCACGACGATGCCGGCAACGACGATGAACAAGAACGTTGCCAGCAGGCGGGCCTTGACCACCCGTTTGAGCATGATCAGCGAGGGCAGCGACAGCGCGGCGACCGCCATCATGAAAGCAAGCACGGTGCCCAGGCCGACGCCCTTTCCGACCAGCGCCTCGGCGATAGGGAGCGTGCCGAAGATGTCCGCGTACACGGGGACGCCCACCAGCACCGCCACCGGCACCGCCCACCACTTGTCCTGTCCCAGCAGCGTGGTGATCACATCCTGCGGGATCCAGTTGTGGATTGCAGCGCCGATGCCTACGCCGATCAGCACGTACAGCCATACCCGGCGCACGATCTCGATGACCTGGTCCCGCGCATAGGCTGCACGCTCACGCCAGCTCATTGCCTGCGGCGCCACGTCCACCGCCGGTGCGCGGGTAACGAACGCCTCAATCTCCCCATCCATCCGCAACGCACCGATCAGGGTGCCTCCCGCCACCGCCAGGACAATGCCAACGGCGACATAGGCGATCGCCACCGTCCAGTTGAAGATGCTGGCCAGCAGGATCATCGAAGCCAGATCCACGAGCGGCGAGGAGATCAAAAACGAGAACGTGACCCCCAACGGCAAGCCCGCGCTGGTGAAGCCGATGAACAGCGGGATCGACGAGCAGGAACAAAACGGCGTCACCGTACCCAGCAGGGCGCCCACCGTATTCGCCTTGACCCCGCGCATGCCCCCCAGGATCCGGCGCGTGCGTTCCGGCGGGAAGTGGCTCTGGATCCATGACACCGCGAAGATCAGGACCGCCAGCAGCAGGAAGATCTTGATCGTGTCGTAAATGAAGAAGTGCACCGATCCACCGAGCCGGCTGGAAGGATCCATCCCCGCCCTCCCCAACAGCCATGCCACGAGGTCGGACAGCCATTGCATCCGCAGCAGTTGTTCATTGAGCCAGCGCAGGATTTCCATCAGCGGATGCTCCGGGCTCTTGCAGACGGCGCTGTTGCCTCTGCTTTCCTGCTCGCAACCGGTGCGCACTGCGCACTGTCACCGCCACAGCAGTTGCGGGTGAGGAAAGCGATGAGCTCGGCCATCCGCCGGAAGTCGGCGCTGTAGCGGATGCACCGGCCCAACTGCTCGCCGCGGATCAACCCGGCGGCGCTCAGCTCCTTCAGGTGGAACGACAGGGTGGCCCCGGGCAACGACAGCGCCTCGGCGATATCGCCCGCCATGCGGCCCTCCGGGCCCGCCTCGACCAGCAGACGGAATACCGAAAGGCGGGTGGCCTGCCCCAGCGCCGACAAGGCGAGGGTTGCATCTTTTATTTCCATGTTTCTAGAATATTGGAATTACCGAATCGTAGCAACCCGCCATGACAGAAATGCGACTGTCCGATGTTGCACCGCCAGCCATGGCCGCGCCGGCTCCGGGCGGACGCCGGGCGTGCGCCGCAGCGTCGCCTTCTGCAGCCAGCGAGCGCCTGAACGCGGAGTGCTTTTGCGTGGGCCTGGACGACGACGCCCTGCGCGCTGCGATCGAAGCGGCCAGCCCGCAGCCCGGATTCCTGGCGCTGCTGCAGGAGCGCTGTCCGTACGCGTTTGCCGCGCATCCGGTGTTCGTTTCGGCGCGTCAAAGCGCAAGGATGACGGCGCTGGTCGGCGCGATCGAATCGGTGGTGGCGCTGCCTGCCTATCAGGATGAAGTCCTGAAGCGCGCGCCTGCCATCGCGCGCTACCAGCCGGGCGCAAGCGGCGTGTTCTTCGGTTACGACTTCCATGTGAGCAACACCGGCCTGGGCCTTATCGAAATCAACACCAACGCCGGCGGTGCGATGCTCAACGCCCTGCTTGCCCGCGCGCAGCGGGCCTGCTGCGCCGCGGTGCAGGACCTGCTGCCGGCCGCCGCCACGGTGGAGGCATTCGAGTCGGGCATCGTGGCGATGTTCCGCAACGAATGGTCGCTGAGCGGGAAAACCCGCCCGCTGCGCAGCATCGCCATCGTGGACGAGAACCCCGAGGCGCAATACCTGTATCCGGAATTCCTGCTGTTCCAGCAGCTGTTCGAAGCCCACGGCCTGCGCGCGATCATCGCCGCGCCCGAGGCGCTGCAACTGCGCGACGGCGTGCTGTATTGCGGCGCCGAGGCGATCGACCTGGTTTACAACCGCCTCACCGATTTCTACTTCGAAACCGAAGCCAGCGCCGTCCTGCGCGAGGCTTACCTTTCCGACGCCGCGGTGGTGACGCCACATCCGCGCGCGCATGCGCTGCATGCGGACAAGCGCAACCTCGTCCTGCTCTCCGATCCCGGCCATCTGCGCCGGCTGGGCGTGCCCGAATCCACCCAGGCGGTGCTGCTGGAACACATCCCGCGCACCGAGATCGTGACCGCCGCGAACGCCGACCACCTGTGGGGCGAGCGCAAGCGGCTCTTCTTCAAGCCGTTCGCGGGATTCGGGAGCCGCGCCGCGTACCGCGGCGACAAGCTCACCCGGCGCGTATGGCAGCAGATCGCCACCGGGGGCTACATCGCACAAGTGCTGGTCGCGCCCGGCGAGCGCATGCTGTCGGAACACGATGCCGCGCCCGCGCTCAAATTCGACCTGCGCGAATATGTCTACCAAGGGCAAGTGCAGTGGACAGCGGCCAGGTTGTACCAGGGACAGACCACCAACTTCCGCACCCCCGGCGGCGGGTTCGCCCCGGTCTACGAAACGCCAGACGCCAGTCTGGATACGCAGGGAACCGCGATGCCGGTTGACTGCGGCGGCGTGGGCTGCACGACCCCGGAAGCACACTGAAGCGAACCAAGATCGTCAGCGCCGTCCGGATCGACGCCTCAGGCTGCCCCGGCGGCGAGCTCGCGCAGCGCGCGCTCGAATACCTCCGGCGGCTGTCCGCCGGAAATCAGGTGCTTCCGCTCAACGATCACCGCCGGCACGCTGCTGATGCCCAGGCCCTGGAAGAATTTCTCCGCATCGCGCACGGCATCGGCGAACTCGCCACCCGCCAGCACTGCGCTCGCACGCTGCGCATCGAGGCCGGCCCCGGCGGCCACCTCGGCAAGCACAGCGTGGTCACTGATGTCGCGGCCTTCGCTGAAGTTGGCCACCAGCAGCGCGCGCTTCAGCGGCAGCTGGCGCTCCGGCGCTTCCGCAGCCGCCCAGTGCAGCAGGCGATGTGCATCGAAGGTATTCCAGGTGCGGCTACGGGCATTGAAATCGAAGCTGAAACCCAGCTCCGCGCCGCGATCGCGGATGCGCGCCTGGTTCTCGGCCAGCTGCGCGTCGCTCATGCCGTACTTGCGCTTCAGGTTCCCGGCCACGTCCATGCCGCCGGCGGGCATGTTCGGGTCCAGCTCGAATGGCTGGAAATGGATCTCCGCCTCCACCTCGCCCTGCAGCTGGCGCAACGCCTGCTCCAGCGAGGCCAGGCCCACCGCGCACCACGGGCAGACCACGTCGGACACGAAATCTATGCGCAGCTTGGTCATGCCGGAATTCCTCGATGAAAGACGCGCAGAGTGCCACGCCGTCACCATCGCTTCATCTCCTACGCTGCAACGCACTGGCGCGCCTCAATTGCCGGGACTCACCCAGCGCTGCAGCGCCTGCGCAAAACCCGCGCCCTGCGCAGGATCCACGCCGAGGTAGAAATCCGGCTCGATCAACTCGGCCTCCATCAGCAGCCAGCGGCCGTCGGCGTCCGGCAGCGTGTCGATGCGTGCGTACAGCAGCGGTTCGTCAACCACCCGCAGCACCTGTTCCGCCAGCGCCAACGCCTCGGCAGGCGGCGCCGGCACCAGTGCGTACTGCCCGCCGAACTCTTCCTGGATGCGGAACTCGCCGACCACCGGCCGCTTGTTCACCACGTGGCTGAGATGGCCACCGAAGTACAGCAGCGAGGTCTCTCCCTGCGTTTCGATGGTCGACAGGTAAGGCTGCAGGAGCATCGGCATGGGTTCCGCCGCGTCGATGACATCGCCGCGCCGCAACCGGCGCGTCTTCCACGCGCCGCCAGAGACCGCCGGCTTGGCGATCAATTCGTCCGCGCCGGGGTCGGCGAACGCCTGCTCGACCGCCGCCTGCGTCAGCGCGTCCACGAACGCGGTGGGTGGGATCGCCACGCCCAGCTCCGCCAGCTCACACAGATAGCGCTTGTCGGTATTCCACGCCAGCACCTTTGCCGGATTCGCCAGCGGCAGGCCTTCACGCTGCCAGATCGCGCAAGCGCGCTGCCAGCGCGCGGCGTCGTGGTGGTAGCCCCAGGCCAGCAGCGGCAGTACGCAGGCGTAGCCGCGCAGTGCGGAAGCGTCGTCCACATGCGCCGTCCACGGCGTCGGTACGGCGTCGATGCCGGCGCCCTCCAGCGCGCGCTGCAGGCGCGCCAGCACCTTCGGCCACAGATCGGGATAGGCGACTTCCGCGGGGTCGGGAGTGAGGATGGCGACGCGGATCATGCCCGCAGGCCAGTCAGCACTTCCGAAACGTTCAGGCCGAGCTCGAGCTGCAGGCGCACGTACTCGCGCTCCTTGCGCGACAGCGTGCGCCCCATCTCCAGGCGCACTTCCTCCGCCTGCAGGATGCGCATGATGCGCGGCAGGGCCGAACCGATGGCATCGGGGCCGTAGCCGGCTTCGCGCAGGGCGGCCTTGATCAGGGTTTCAGCGTCCATGGGCATCCAGTTCGATCAGTGGGCTGCGGCGAGCGTAGGCCGAAGGGCGGTTCGCTTACAGCATCGGCAGTTTAAGCCCCTGCTCCCTCGCGCACTGCTGTGCGATTTCATAGCCCGCATCCGCATGCCGCATAACGCCGGTGCCGGGGTCGTTCCACAGCACGCGGGCGATCCGCTTGTCGGCGGCTTCGCTGCCGTCGCAAACGATGACCACGCCCGAGTGCTGCGAATAGCCCATGCCGACGCCGCCGCCGTGATGCAGGCTCACCCAGGTCGCGCCGCCGGCGACGTTGAGCATGGCGTTGAGCAGCGGCCAGTCGGAGACGGCATCGCTGCCGTCGCGCATCGATTCGGTTTCGCGGTTGGGCGAGGCCACGCTGCCGGAATCGAGGTGGTCGCGGCCAATGACGACAGGCGCCTTCAGTTCGCCATTGCGCACCATCTCGTTGAACGCAAGGCCCAGCTTGTGGCGCAGGCCCAGGCCCACCCAGCAGATCCGCGCCGGCAGGCCCTGGAAACTGATGCGCTCGCGCGCCATGTCCAGCCAGTTGTGCAAGTGGGCATCGTCCGGGATCAGTTCCTTGACCTTGGCGTCGGTCTTGTAGATGTCTTCCGGATCGCCCGAGAGCGCCACCCAGCGGAACGGGCCGATGCCGCGGCAGAACAGCGGGCGTACGTAGGCGGGCACGAAGCCGGGGAAGGCGAAGGCGTTCTCGCAGCCGACGTCGAACGCCATCTGGCGGATGTTGTTGCCGTAGTCCACGGTCGGGATGCCCTGCGCATGGAAGGCCACCATCGCCTCCACGTGCACGCGCATCGACTGCTTGGCTGCGTCGCGCACCTGCTCCGGGTTCGCCTTCTGTCCGGTCAGCCACTGTTCCACCGTCCAGCCGATCGGCAGGTAGCCGTGCACCGGGTCGTGCGCGCTGGTCTGGTCGGTCACGCAATCCGGCTTGACGCCGCGCCTCACCAGTTCCGGCAGGATCTCCGCGGCATTGCCCAGCAGCGCGATGGATTTGGCTTCGCCCGATGCGGTGTATTTCGCGATGCGCGCCAGCGCGTCATCGAGGTCGGTGGCCTGCTCATCGACGTAGCGGGTCTTCAGACGGAAGTCGATGCTGGTCTGGCGACACTCGATGTTGAGGCTGCTCATGCCGGCCAGCGACGCGGCCAGCGGCTGCGCACCGCCCATGCCGCCCAGGCCGGCGGTCAACAGCCATTTGCCCTTGAGGCTGCCGCCATAGTGCTGGCGGCCCATCTCCACGAAGGTTTCGTAGGTGCCCTGCACGATGCCCTGGCTGCCGATGTAGATCCAGCTGCCGGCGGTCATCT
>ERZ778017.593-NODE-593-length-46733-cov-6.111551_pt1 | contig 46733 bp, 27 predicted proteins | sample MGYA00375747_ERZ778017 | MGnify/ENA primary metagenome ERZ778017 (study PRJEB29350, sample SAMN05509838) | bioreactor metagenome | biome: bioreactor; material: wastewater | place: South Africa: University of Cape Town | collected 2014-03-17 ...
GGAACTGATTCAACTGTGTTTCGATAATTGACGAAAACAAGTCTCTACATTTTACTGCCAATTGCAAATTGGTATCGAAATCACTACTGGGGTTGTCCTGTTCAGATTCCAAAACTTCAATGTAGACCATCGCGGTGTTATAGAGTAGATCTAGCGGAGGAGTTGTGTTGTTACGCAACACAACATCAAGTGCTTGCTCGTGGCACTGGACGATGAACTGAAGTGGCTGAAGAACAGAATTGGTCGACCCCACCACCTCGTCGACGTTGTCCAAACGCCCGACGTCAACACCGTCAGTACGAGAGTACTGCGAGTAAACGTGAAACAACAACCGGGATGAGTTATAGTAGGGATCAATTGCATTAGGGTCTTGCGCAATAGCGGCCAAGTAATGGGTATAAGCTTTCTGGTAGAATCTAAGCGACTTGGCCAAGTCCGATCCTAGCCAACGGTCACCGGATTCTTCTTCAATCGAGCCCTGTTCAAGAGGGTCGTCATCACTGACTGCGGCGTCATTATTGGAACGTCTTCCTAGCTTGGGCAATTTGATCTCTATCGTTAGTACAGAGCCGTGAATTCATGTAAACGAGTATACATACTATACATAGCTAAAGTAACACACGAAACAAGAAGCAGGTAAGAAGAAAGAGAAAATAGATTTAGACGACAAACAAGCAGGAACGGCGGAGTATACAAATATTGCGAGTACAAATAGAAAACAACGAGAAAATACTTGAGGAAAGAAGAAACCAAACTGCGACTGTGAGGCTCAGAGACAATTACGATACCACAAAGACAAAATCAGGAATCGCGAAGATCCTATGATAAGAAACTGACATGATTTCCATGAAAGAGTACAATGGAAGGTTGGTGAAACATATCCAACGATGTTGTCTTGGAGAAACTCCAAACGATAATCGGTTTTGCTACGTGAACGAAGTACCAGTGTATGTTTTGTACCAGAGTGAAGATGGCAAAGATGTAATTGTTACTGACTTCAGTGAGATTGATAATTCTGTCCTTGATGGAAACAGCATCAAGGCCAATTCGTTGCCACGAAACTTTGATCTCAAGGGAGCCAAACAGTTGACCAAATCTAAGCTATTTTATGTTGTTCTGAACAAGTGTCAGGGCAGGCTCTCGAGGCGAAATTGTTCACCTGGTGCCAAAACATCGATGAATCCAGCATTAAATGGAACCCCAAACCATTTGTCTGATATTCCAGACATACAATTATCACATCAGGGAATATTGATTATGGCGAAATTGTATATTAACATAGCACTAGATGGGGTTTATGGCGAACTAATTTCCTGGAAGCCATTGACCTTGACACATTTACAATCGAAACAGAGCACAGACTTCATAGAACGATACTACAACCATGCTGACAGTCAGATCTTCACATTATCGAAATCTTATCACGGCATTGAAGAACCCAACACTTCTTCTAGAGAAGATCCTATAACCCCACGCATCAAACAAGAGCCAGCACTAGTGGGTGCCCAGTTATTGTTCCAAAAGGTTGACGAAGAAGACTCGCAGGCACCACTATTTCCTCCAACACAAGCTTCTGATGAAGAATTACCTACTCAGCACCATAGAGATCTATGTGACATTCGGGAAGAGCCAGCTGATAATGATGGAACAATTACATCTAATCACACTCCACCACAATCACCTGGCCATTTACAACTAATAGAAACGATCACCATTCAACGACTACTCCAATTGTCAATTCCTCACGAACTTGAGAAGGGCCAAATATATCAAATATCTGCTAAAATCAAAGGCTACGTCCCTTACCACCCATTCATAATAAAACCATACAAGCGAACTGTCAAGTTGGCCAATTTTAAAATTGTGATACAACAAGATAACCACCACGAAACCCAGCACCATATGTTTATTGAGTTTCATCTGGAGTCCCAAATCTGCCACTTCTTGAACTTGCATGAACCAGAAGAAGTGTTTGACAATTTCGACACAATCAATACCAAAATCAATCAACTACTTGATAACGACAATGTTGTGGACATCAAAGTTAAACTACATTCAAAGCATATCAACAAAAGAGTGTATCCGTATTGGGGATGCATAAGCACCATAGACGAATTGATAAATCAATAATTAGAGCATGTTAACACCTTAATTTCATCAATATACATCACGATTTGCATCCAATTCATTGCCTTTACCTACAAACAATAGTGTTACTAATGAAATAATTTTTATTAAAAGATAATATTAAACAATATGATATACAAGGCTAAATAGATTAGATGTAACCAATTTTGTTAGCAATATCTAAAGCATCGTGGTCAGCAGTTAATCTGATGTAAGCTTTCTTGGTACCGTTTGGTCTGATTAAAGTGTTAACGTATTCAACATCGACTTCGTATAATTCTTTGACGGCTTGTTTGATTTGGTTTTTGTTGGCTTTCATGTCAACTTGGAACACTAAGATGTTACCATCTTCGACTTTCTTCATAGCAGTTTCAGAAGCAATTGGAGAAACAATGATTTTGTAAGCATCTAATCTATTATAGTGAGGAACGGATTTTCTGGCGTATTTTGGTGCTCTAGATAATTTTAAGGTCTTTGGTAATCTGAAAGTGGTAGAGGTTCTGACTTTTAAAGCCTTCTTACCGTTAGTACCTTTTAAAGCAGCCTTCTTAGCAGCAGTAGCTTTAGTATCTAAAATTGTTAGTACATGAATTCATAGTCTAGGTGAAAAATACAGCCGACCTTGGACTCACATCGAGGTTTTGATTCGTCTACGGTAATCTCTTAAGCTTGGGAGATAAGTACTTTGCAGTGAAAGCATTTGGTACTTCAATCAGAGATTATTTCTGCCTAATTCAATCTCATCGGGGTATCGAATATCATAATGAAAATTTTATCGGAAAACACAACAGGTCATCGCTGTCGATGTAAGGTGAAAAGACGTGGTTTCCGCTGGTCGGTTGTATGTAATATATCACATTGTCTCACTGGTACATACTTGGAGCCATTATTAACGTGTTGCTTAGTAAATATCAAATTCTAAATTGCAACTTTTTAAAATTCTTCCTTAGTGAAAATTACCTCTACCACAACGATGAAAAAATTGATTATTCGGCATATAGGCAAAACTGCGCTTCACGTGATATAAAGGGTACAAGCCCTAAATGCTCGACACCAATCGATTATGTAATAGAGATTTTTGATTATGTAACTTTGTTTGGTTGTATTACATAATCAGATGTCCCATAAACCCAAATGAAAATTATGGGAAACGTAGTCCACTACAAACAGACTGGGAAGAAAGTCGCTTGTCCCCAACGGTGGTCACGATGTTATCCTGATTCATTACTCTATATACAAATGGACAATATATGCAAAAATGGGTCCGCCTACAATCTCTTCAACTTCTTTGATCTCACACCACCAAACTTCAATGTAGTATTATCGTAGATTCTGACAATGTTGTTTTTGATGTTGGCACCTTCTTTACCTTGCAATGCCGATAAAAATGCTTCTCTGCCTTTCCCGAAGTCTTTTAAGACAAGTTCGATTTTGTCATTAGGACCAATTAAGTTCTTTTCGTCGATGGTACGGAACATTTTAGCAGCCACCTGGAAACCGGCTTCGTATTCTTGTCTCTGGGCCTTTCTAAACCCCAACTGACCTGCGGTGATGTGTAATTTAGGATGATGGGGCAATTGCATATAGTACAACACCTTTTCGTTGTATGAGAGATGGGCGTTTTTCTTCATAAAATCTGGGTCTTCCACAACAGCAACCAACGTAGATAACGTGTTGTGTTTGTGGAAAGTACCATACAACTTCCACAAGACGATTTTCTCCGAGCTTTTTCTATTGGATAATGGTGTGGATTTGAAGTTTGGCAACGATGGGGAGCTGGATGCAACTTCGCTGAAATTTGCAGCAGAGCCTGCTCTTGCAGTGGCAGACGACACCAACGTCCGTACAGAGTTCAACCTAAACATGTTCTGACAAAGTGCCCGGTCTGGTTACTGGTGTGGGTTACGATGGTTGAATATTTCATAGTGGAAAATTTGTGGTGTCGTGTGCCGGTGAAAACTTGCCAGAATTTGCAACCAAATCGAATCAACGAAACCACGGAGTTTGCGCCAGCAACGGCGGCAGTAGGGCACTTCTGGGTCATATGGGCAGTTTTATCTTGATGTGAGTTTGGATGTGGTGAAAGTTTGGTGGATTAGGAAGAAAATTGGCCAATTGGTCGTACTGGCTCACTCCACGTAGACACAAAGTGACGTACGTAGACACAAAGTGACGTATTTCTGGTGCAATCGTCACAATCGAAGTTTCAGGCACTCTGTGTGATTACGCGTCCAGAGCTGGCTTCAGGTAGTAAATCACCGTGCCATTCTTGCCATTGTTACCACCACTATAATGTTGCACCCTGCACCGTGGCGGTGTCAGGCTGCAACGGTACAGAAAGCAACAGACGCTACAGATACGACCCAGCCGGCCGGCACAGCAACCCATCCAGCACCACAAACCACTACCAAACAACACCAGCGTCCACCCCACACATGGTGACACACAGCCGGACCGTCTAGTGGTAAGTAGCCCTCCGTGGTAGCACCGACACCGGGTTTTCCACGGTAATTGGAAACCTCAGATTTTGGCGTGTAGCAACGCAAAATGGGACGACAACAGCATTATTGGCGACATTGGCGAAAATGCATGTGTTTTGTTTTCATCCTCTTGTGATGTTGCCTGATAAAATTGTCATTGCTCATCCCTCGCAACCCTAGTGCCCCAAGTGGCACCAGCGCCGGCGGCGGACAGAACAATGTCCGCCGGCACTACCGCCCCATCACCGCCACCCTGGCACAAACTTCCCCATCGGCACAGCGAAAAATCGACGCAAGATATGATTCACATACGCGTTACGCACAGGCACAAATTATTCTGATCAGAAAAAACTACCCTGTTTTAAACGGTTACGCAACACCTTTATTTTCCTCCGCAAAAACCTTCAACTGCAAAGCATTTGCTCGAGCATTTGGCGGTATAATTGCGTGTACGATTTTCATCGATTGATTTGACCTTTTGTGTGATTTTGACGAGGCAGTTTTTGTGTTCCCAGTTTGTTATTTTTAGCTTCGTGGTATTATAGCGTGGTTTTTGGTGGTAGCAAAATTTATCCTTCGACACCACAAATCGCCGATTTCCGTATTCATTCATCCTCCCGTATTGCCATTGTGTTAGCCGCATAGTTCCTTTGGTGCCGTCATGCTGCAATTGTCCACTGTTAATGAGTTCACATTAGATGATGTGATAGACAACCGGACGTCGACCCTGTCAAGAATGACAATTAAGGAGTACAAGAAGATCGGGGAAGGGGCGTTTGGTACCGTGGTTGAGGCCAAGTTGCGGTACGAGCCATCCAATCCGGCAGAACCCCCTTCCGAATGGTTGGGTCCGTTCGCAATAAAACGGGTACCGGCGCAGACGGAGTACAAATCAAGAGAGTTGGATATCTTGCGGGTGGTCAACCATCCAAACATCGTGAGTTTGCGGTTTTTTTTCGACAAAGCAAGCACAAACCCCCAAGATAGAGTTATTTATCAAAACTTGGTAATGGAGTGTTTACCATCAAATCTCCAAACCGAGATCAAATACTACCGTCAGTCCAAATATACCATTCCGTACCCCCACATGAAAGCGTACACTTTTCAATTAACTCGAGCAATGCTCTATTTGCACGGATTTGGCATCAGTCATAGAGATATCAAGCCGTCAAATATCTTGGTGGATCCGTCACAAGTGTCGTTGAAAATTTGTGATTTTGGCTCGGCAAAGAAATTGGAACCAAACCAACCATCTGTTTCCTACATTTGTTCGCGATATTACCGGGCCCCAGAATTGATTGTAGGCTGTTCAGTATATACCACGAAAATTGACATATGGGGTTTAGGATGTGTCATCGCAGAGATGTTCTTGGGTAAGCCTATTTTCCAAGGAATGTCGCCCACGCTTCAGTTGAAGGAAATATCGAAATTATTGGGGCCTCCCCCAAATACGTTTTTCTTCAAGTCGAACCCCCAGTACCGTGGTAACATGTACACCACAAAACTCTTCAGCTGTACCGTCGAGGAAAGATTCAAGCAAATATTCTCCAACTCTCCACCAGATGCCATTGACCTATTGTTGAAGATCTTGGTGTACGACCCCGAGGTCAGAGCCTCCCCCAGAAGAGTGTTAGTCCATCCATTTTTCGACGAATTGAAGAAGAAGGACTTCCAGGTATATCCTCGAGGATCTCAGGAGCCCATTCGTTTGAATTTGTTTGACTTTAGTAAACTAGAATTGGACTTGTTGGGCCCACTAAAGGATCAATTGGTTGTGACATGAGACCCAATTAGATCTCCAAGTACAATTTCCACCCACTATACCCAGTATCTATTGGTAACCAAATTTGCATATTGAGGACGGGTTCCCCGACAGTTCAATTTTGTAGTTTTTTCGTTTTTCCAACGGAACAGCAAATGATTCATGGTGATTCATTTATCAAATTTACAGAATCGAAGGAATTATTGCGTCACCACGAGTGATGTTTTCATAGAACCTGTTCCTTCATTGCCTAGCAGCAAAGTTATATTTATTTCTACACCTTTGTTAATATATAGTTCAACTTGCAAACTTAAATAGTATATGAATTTATGATAGATGGTACCATGTGGATGGCATGAAGTACATCTGATAATGTTTGTGTATAGTGGTGGTGGTAAAGCAGGTGCTGGATAACAGGTGGATAGTCTGGAATTATACCTGGAATTATACCTGGAATCATAGCTGAAACAAGTAGCTGGAAATAAATAGATCACTGGTGTAAACTATAAACGAGATACATTAAATAGATAGTATTTTAAGCATGGTTATAAGCATGATTATAAGTAGATAGTAATTATATCATGATGACAATTGGAAAGCTTTTGGTATAGTTTAGATAGTGCTACAAACTGGCTGTTTTGGCAATATTGTTCTTCTGAGCCTTCTGTGATCCTCCTGGAACTTCGTCCTCCTGGAACTTCGCCCAATCCTGTTCCCTCGCTCTTTTTTCCTCTCTTCCATTCCTTCCTTCTTAACTCCCTTCCGTTATTCTACATTATTCCATTTCCATATACGGCCCCGGCCCATTCATTCGATCATTACAAAGCTAAACTATAGCTATACTCGTCCTCAATATTCTGCGAAATCCACAACACAATACAACTCAACATCACACACCCATTACAGATGATGTTAGCTACTCCCATTCCCAACGTAGGGAAGGTATAATGCTTGACTAAAAACTTCAAAATGAACACCATAAAAGATCCCGCCAATCCTCCGGCAAGCAATGAAAACCCAAAGAACAAAATCACCCGGGCAGCCCACGCATGAGTGTTACCTCCGCCCAAAAACGAGTTTGAGTTTTCCTGGAACAAATTGGATTTTTCAATTGAATTGACAATCAACATCCCCAACGTGGAAAAGATAAATGGAATCCAGTCGACAAACGTCACATGGACGACCGAAGCATTCACCGTCTTTGAGTACAACGCAGCATCAATAATTGACCAGAATCCAATGGCGTATAAGGCCCCCAGTAAGTACACTCCGAAAGTCCGCAATTTGGCGGATTTTGGAAGTTTGAATGAACTGAACCTAAACAAATGCTGTTGTTGTTCCATTGTGTGTTTTTGTTGTGATTTTCTACGGTTTCGTGGTGGTTTTATTTGGGGGTTTACGGTTCTTGAATTCGTAGATTAAGATTTACACAATAAATGCGGAAATTGACGTCACGTGCAAATGGATTAGAAATGAAACATTAGGAACGTTGGTAAGGGGGTTATTTGTTAGAGAACATGGGTCGTTTATGGAGTTAGAATGTTCTCCATGTGGTCTTTGATGTGCTGGCTAAGTTTGGTGAAATTCGGGCCTGGTTTCGTTGATTTAGGACGCATTTTCCTTTTCGTGTACAGCAAATGGGACCCAAACAAGCAATATTCGTAGGCCGCCAGTCGGTTTTGTGAGCTCTAGATGTTGCTACACCTGTTTGTGTTCTTTCTGGTGGTTTCAATGGGTGAAATCAGATCCTTTTCTCCTCTTGCTCGAGACTTTACTCTTGACCCGAACTTGGCACCGCAATTGACCACTTCAATACGTAATTAAATCGGCTCTTTGTAGTGGAGAAGTAATATCTTTCGGTAGTCTTTGGTCCCCGTCTCGTCTTTTCTCCATTTAATTGAATCTTGGTAGAAATATGTTCCTCGCAAAAACGAATTGAACCGAAACAGCATCATTAAAACCGTCCTCGATGTTCCCAAAATACCATACTTGATGCTGGCGCTCTGCTTGAGTTTCTGGTGACAAACTGGATATTTTCGTCCCACCGTCTCCATTTTCTCACGCACTTTTACTACATTACTCCGAAATCGGCGTGGTTTCCACAGTCATTGGTTCAGGTTTGGGCGTTGGCGTTTCATGGTACACCCTTCCATTTGACTCCAAAACATTGCCATTAGCTTCGGGTTGTTTCATATACTTCTCGTTGAGTTGTAGCACCGTTATTGTTCCATCCAGGCTACAACATATAACTTGGTTCCCACCATCAACCACGTCGACCAGGAATACTGGTCCCTCTCCCGGCTTGTACTGGAAATCGATCGACTTACTCTGCACATCCCAGATCAAGAGGCCATGCTTTTCGCTCCCAGAAACGATTTTGGGGGTATCTGTAGTTATAATGAACTTAGTACCACAAGAAAACGTCTCACAAATCGGCTCGGACGCAATCCCATTGTAAGTCTTGATGATCCTATTATTCATATAGTCCCACAATCGTATCACCCCGTCCAAACTGGAGCTAAGAATGTACTTCCCATTTGGGCTGATCTCCACATTAGAAATAGGAAAGTTGAGAGTATCATTGATCGATGCCGTGGCCGTACCATGGCTGGTACTGTTGTAGGTGAGTGTTTTGAGGCATTGACCGGTTTCCAAGTCAAAAAGTCTCATTAGGCCATCGTAGGAAGCACTGACAATTATGGTGTTGTCTGGTGTTAAACATATCGACAGGACTGGGTCAGCATGGGCAGCCAACGTCTTCAATATCTTGCCTGAAGACAAATCCCAGATGGTGATGGTTTCATCAGCAGATCCGCTGATTAAAATGTTACCCTTGGAGGTGAATTTTATCGTGGTAACGTGGTACGTATGTTTCTTTAGTATCTTGATACACTTTTTGGCTTCAATAGACCATAACCGGATGGTCAAGTCGTCTGAGCACGAGGCGAGAACATCGGGGTTAATTGGCGAGAATGCAATGTCGGAAACTCCCATCGTATGGCCGCTGAGTTCCGTAATAAATTCGCCAGTCTCGAAGTTGAATACTCTTATCGTGGAGTCCGATGAGCTCGTAGCGAAACATCGGCCGTTCGGTGACACTTTGACCGAGGTGGTCGGCAATTTGTGGCCGCTGTTGATAGCATATTTGACGGTGTATAGATCCTCGACCATGGCCTTACCAGTTTCTTGACTGTTCATGCCAGGAGCTGTCATGGTTGTGGTGGTTTAGTTGTATTTACTATCTGGAAATTTCAACCGCGTAAGGCTACCACGGTCCTGCACTGCACTTTACTGGTACCTTCGACCTGGAGTTGGGGCGATGGTCGTGGTGGGAAAAACAGTGGTTCCCCACAAAACTACTGTGGTTCTACTGATGTTTGGGCTACGGTTCCTTATCGTTTGTTGTCTATCATGCTATTAAGTCATTAGGTGCGTTTCTCGGTCATTCGATCCATCCAGGACTCAAATAAACTGTGTTCGATCTCGTCAAATTCGTTACCCTCTGCTCTCTGGGAGAAAAGTGGTGTGTTCGCAAGCAGAGGCTTCAGCTGGACGTTGAATGTGGACGGTAGAACCAATCTCTGTAGCTGTGTTTTGGCGTCCAGCTGATCGCTGGCTTGTTTTGTGAGCTCCTTCAAGAAATACTTCAAGTATTGGCATGCTAAGATCTTCTGACTATACTGATTATTGACATCGTGGGACTGGGCAGAGGTAAACAACCTCAATAATGCTTCGTTCAACAGAACAAGCTGGTCGTACTGGTCAGTCGTCAAGTTGTTTTTCGACTCCAATTTATGGAACACTTTGTTCAAGATGCGATGAAACTCTGGCCGCAACTCTGAAGTTAAACGACCCGGTCTCGACTTATTCTTGACACTATCTACGTCAATCGATGTGTCTCTGTCCTTCGAGGTCGGCGTGCCGATGGTACAGGGAGAAGACTCTCTGGTAGTGGACTTCTTAGACGAATGCGGCAGTGGCAGGTCAGTTTTCGGGGACGGGCTGTATTGGATCGAGCTTAAATCAAAGTTGATCGTCTTGTGGGTGTCTCCGTCTTTCTCCAGAGCCCATTTTTTCTGGTTGCGGGCGATTTCTGTAGGAACATAGTAGTTTTGCGTTCTGTGAACATGGTTTTCCTGGTCCCACAACTGCTTGTTGGTAATAAGCTTCTTTAGCAGTTTGATTTTCTCTGGGGTTTTCGACACATTCTTCAAAAACCCGTGGTTCAATAGCTTTGTTGCCGAGTACCGTTGTTTTGGGTCCACGATAAAGCAGTTGGTCAAGAAGTCCTTGAACACCAGAGAAATCGGCACCGTGTCCAATTGGATCAACTCGATAAAATCTCGATTTCGACTACACCGGCTTATTTGCCTCAATGCCTTCATTGGTGGGTACTGTTTCTGTAGCGGGGGCTTGCCCGTAATCATCTCGTAAGCACAACACCCCAAGCTCCAAATATCGGCCTTGTAGCTGTGCCCACCGTTATTGTTCATGATGACCTCGGGCGCCATCCAGTACGGCGTGCCCACCGTGGTATTTCTTCTACTGAAATTGCTCGAGAGCTGGGTCGAAACCCCAAAGTCCGTCAACTTGACATCCCCGCGCTTGTTAAAGAGGATATTTTGCGACTTCAAGTCGCGGTGGATTTTTCCCTGGTTGTGCAAATACTCAAGTGCTATTAATATTTCCTTTAAAATCACCGCGAGCACCGATTCGTCACTAATTGGTCCTGGCTTCAACAAATCAAATAATGACCCCCCATCAACAAATTCCATGATAATCCATAATTTATAATTTTTCACAAAACACCCGAGATACTTGGTGATTTGGTGCAACCTGCACCCGCTGATAATCTGGATCTCTTTGTTGATTTCCAAAAGGTCGGTTTCATCGTTTTCGAGGTCGATTTGCTTGATGGCGACCTCGTCGTTTGTTGCCTTAACAACCCCTCTGTACACCACCCCGAACCCACCTCGGCCCACCTCCTCGCACACCTCGAGCTCCTCGGCAGAGTACACTCTTTCCATACCCGTGCAGTGGTGAGTTGAAGGAAGTGTTGTAAAGATGAACGTTGAAGTATAATAACCGCGTTTCAGCCGTGCTGGTGGAAACGGTGAGGAGGCCGGTGTCTAGGTCCACGGCTGAACTGGAACTGGTCTGTGCCGACCTAGCGCGCACGGAGATGGTGGAAAATGAAAAAAACTAGGTCGGGACGGCACAAAACTGGCCCGATAACGCACTTTTAAATTGATGAGTTCAATCATCTTGATCATTTACCACACCATGCTAGACCTACTTCTACGAAGTCCCAGCGTGCTACCACGAGCAGTGCCCAGGATATTTGCCCCCAGCTTCTCTACAAGCTCGACACGACGCATACGGGGGTACTCCGAGACATTCATTTCCAAGGGCCTCAGTCACAAATTAAACGAACAAGACTTCATAAGAAGCACGATCTTCAACGAGTCAGGCGAAATTATCGTGCACGGAAAGGACATTCGACGGACACAGTTCATGAAGACACATAATTTGGTGTCACGAGATTTCCGTAAACTAAACCGTCACCAGCACAGTGTTGGCAATTTGAAGCCTGATATAGTTCCGTCAATAGTCACCAGAAGTGATTGCATTCTATTAAATTTTCTCAATATTAGAGCTTTGATCAAACACGATAAAGTCGTGCTATTTGACAGTTCGTCCAGCGTGCCGGGAGGTGCAAGATTGAACGAATCACACTCCCATGCCATCTTCGTCAAAGAGCTCTCAAAACGGTTGAGACTGACGGGGACCGATGATGAACCGTACGAGTTCCGGGCACTCGAGTCGATATTGGTCTACGTAATGTCCAACTTGACAACGGAAATGAATGTTCACAAAACTGTTCTTCGAAACGTTCTCTATGGTTTAGACGAATCTATAGATCGAGTCAAGTTGAGGTACTTGTTGATCCAATCTAAAAAGATCAGCCAGTTCCACCAGAAAGCAGCATTAATTAGGGACTTATTGGACGGGCTATTGGAGCAAGACGATGTGTTGAACTCGTTGTATTTGACAGATAAGAACAATGGTATTCTTCACCATGGATCTGACCATGCTGAGATCGAAATGTTGCTCGAATCGTACTACAAAACCAGTGATGAGATTGTTCAAACAGTGGAAAACTTGAAGTCTCAAATCAAAACGACAGAGGAAATCATCAACGTCGTTTTGGATTCCAATAGAAACGAATTGATGCTTTTAAGTTTGAAGTTCTCCACGGGATTATTATCGATGGGTATCGCGATGTACGTTGCGGCATTGTATGGTATGAATTTAGAGAACTTTATCGAGGAGTTGGACTACGGTTTTGAGAGTATTATCCTCGTTGGATCAATCCTAATGTTCGTATTGCTTGGATTCAGTATGAACAGATTAAAGAAGGTTGGTAAGATGACAATGACAGGAGCGTATAGAGAGGGAAGCTTAGGCAGAAAAAGATTCCACTAATGGTTCACGGTCGTCTATTCTTGTATATATGTTAATGACTAATGACAATCTACTTTTCGAACTCGACTTCAATTGCTGGAGTCAAGCTATTGGAGTTGGATCTTCGTTTCGTAGGCGTAGAAGACTTTCTCGAAGGAATGTCACCTCCAAACATGTCTAATGAGTTGCTTGGTGTGTGGTGGGGTGTATTGTTGGGCGAAGCAACCGGCGACGGTGCTGGTGATACTTTCGTTCTGAACGGACGTAACGTAAAGTTCCCTCCTGAAACAGGACGAGGGCTCTTCAAAATCTCCTCTTGGTTAGGTTCATTGTTTGTAGTAAGATTATCATTTTCATTGCTTTCTACTTTGTTGAGTGGTTTCCCAATTGGTGGTGTTGAATTCTTCTTGATCTTAATCCCAGCCATTTCCTTTTCCTTCTTGGCCCTGTAAAGGTTTTCATGAGTCAAAAGTGATGTCAAAAGCTTATGCCTTGTTTCAATTGTCAATAAATCCGATACTATGAGCTTATATTCTTCTATTGGTGGTTTGAACCCAGAAGAACTCTTTGCTGGTACTGGTCGTAAGATCAAGTGCAAAAACGGTACTGATCCAATACACTCCATAGAATTTAAAGATGCAACACTGCTTGATAGTTTCTCGGGATCCGTTGATGACTCAAGCTCGGGTATATCATCGGTTGTTTGGTATCCTTCAATTGGTGTTAATTCAAACACATTTGCCAAGTTTTCAAGGACATAAACAAGCGAACTGAGATTACTACGCGAAATAGTATTCAATTGCTTCAAAAGTTCGTTTTGTCGCAAAACCTCATCCAATGATGAATTGTCTTTCTCAAGATATTTCAGGTAGATTTTGAGAATTGGATCGTATACCATACAGGGAATTAGTGAGTCGGTGGTTTGCAAAAGCCAATTTTTCAAAAAGTTTATCAATTTCTCTTCAGAAACATCGTTTATGACCGTGAGAACCTTTTCCATTATTTGTTTGTGAATTGTAATTTCCTGGGAAATCTCTATGTGGTCCAGTAATTCAAATGAGCTGATCGCTTTGATGACCATTTCTTTTACTTCCCAGTATGATTGAAAGTTTATTGGTGATGACCAATAGTCCTTAGTTTCTGTGGACTGTTTTTCGTTAATCAAACTGAAGAGTTCGTGAAGAAAGAATGGAAGAGACGATATACTTAGCAAGCATTCTCCAGCGTGACACATCATTAACTGAAGTGGAATGTCTTTAAACAAGTCAAATTGGCTCTTGATGTTCTGAAATACGTTACTAGTCTGGGCTGAATTTGGATTTTTTTTCGTCACATTCTTTGGTATTATGTTAGTTGGGAAGTAGATACCAGTACTAAAGTTCTGCAATAACCGGTCAAAATCGCGTTTATAATTTTCAGGTTTGTTTATCTTTTCAATGAATTCAGATGCTAAAACGTGTAAACTGTTTGTTGAATTCAAAGACGACTGATATAATATTTGCAGAAGTTTGGTCAAACTTTGGTAGATGATTTCAATTTTGATGGTCTCAAACTTTTCTAAATACTGCGACTTGTTCAATATTTCCATGTCTAGTTGGTGTTTTGTTTCCTGTAGATGCAAGTACTCTTCGTTGTATTGCTCTTCAATTTCAGGTAGCATTTCTGGAGAGTACTTTTTCAAGGAAGATCTTACGTTTTGGAACATGGTATTTATTCTTTTCGATGTGGAGATCGCCATTTCGTTAACCAACTTGGACGTTTCGTCGATATCTGATGTGTTCAGCTCGTCATTATCTACCTGTTCTGAATCTTCGGAGTACTCACTAACGTAAACCGCAAGATCTGACCAATGAAACCACATATCTTCGCTTTTAAACTTCTTTGACCAAAACCCTGTACCAATTATCAACCTCAAATCTACCAAAGTTTGCCCAAACTTCTCAAGGTTGACAATACTGGGATTGATCCCATATGGTCTGTATTTGATAAGGTACCTGCAAAGGTCGCTACTGACAAAAATATCGTTGGAGTACCCAGGAATAGGTATTTTCCGCTTTGAGGTTGGAGTGTTTCGCATTAATTGTGATATGAGATCAGACAATTCATGGATGTTGGCGATTTTCACGGTACCTATAATCAAAGGAAAATTGAATTCAGACTCAACCAGCGGCTTTGTCACTGGAGAAGGTTCAACTGGTTGTCTTTCTTTTTCAATCGGTACCTCCGGTTTCTTTGCAGCAAACTCTTTAAGTCGGAAACACTCGTTATAGTCCACAATCAACTTTTGAAGATGCTCATAAGAAGAGTCATAGTCTGACAAAAGGTCAGCAAACAACGTATTCATGGCATTAATTTGTGGCTCATTCGCTTTGATAAACGATGTTATTTGCAGCAAGATCTCCGAATCGATTTGGCTAGATAATTTCACCAAATTATTGGATTCCTGGTTCATGTATTGAATATAGTACTGGAAAGCAGAGCTGGAAGTAACTTCCTGGGAAAGGTCTTTTTCCAGGAGAGTTTCCACCAGAGCTTGTGAAATTTGTCTCGAAGAGCTGAACGACAAGCTCTTTGAAGGACTCTTGACGTACGGCCTGAATTGTGACGACAAGTTGTAGTTATCAATTGCCAATTTGTTCAAGTGTTGGCTATTTGAATGGAAATAGTTGATGAAATGGTACACCAATTGCCTCAATTCATGGAGCTGGCGCAACGATCGTGATGATTGAAGGCTCAAGCTGTCGATACCAGACTTGTAGTCTGGTGACCAGTACGAGTTGGCAAAGGACATGGCACCAGCAAGTAATTGCACAAATAGCGAAAAATGAATACTTCAGACTTTGCAAGATATCAAAATGTCGTCAACTACACGATGATTCGAGAAAATTCACCGAAACTCCGTCAGATCACAAACTTTTGTTTAGCTCAACGGCGATGTAAAATGTCAACCTACGATAAACACCGAAATACCTCGAAAACCACCAGAAAAAACCCAGTATCCTAATTTCCTGCTTGTAATTGACGTAAACAGCACTTTCTATAGTAAATATGCCAGCACAATCACCAAATTCGCCCCGGTTTGCGAAATCAACTTTAAATAACTTTCTATTTTCTATTTGTATATAACAAAATAAATATATACAGCACAACGGCGATACGATTTGAATTATCACGTAATTCCATTGCGAAACTTTGGTATTGCGAAGTGCGAGCGTAACAAGTTGAAGTCGCAGAGTCCACTGGTTTTTTCGCGAGGTTTCTAAGTTAATTGGTCGTTCAGGTATGAATCTTGACAGTCTACAAGTCGAGGTAGACGACATCAAACAAGACATTGTTGCGTTGGAAACAGAGGTCAATGATCTAAATTCACATCATTCCGAGCTACTTGAACAGTTGAATCTGCTCGAAGCTGATTTTCCCGGTCCAGATCGTCCTGACGACGGAGATAATCGAGATATCGACGTTGAAATTGATACTGAAGATGCTGGAGCCCAAGAAACACAGTTAGATCGCCATTTTGATCCTTCTATAGCGAAGTATTTCTCATCTGATGCTAAAAGGGCCCCGATAACCCCACCGGAACCGGCCTCTTTTCACACTGTTTCTCATCTTACAAACCAAAACATTCTCTACGAAAACATATTTCGATTTGGCGGTGCCACAGCGTTCCCGATAAACAACCACTCACCAGATGAATTGTTTGGATTGAGATTTGATATCTATTCGTGGACTTCGTCGACGTTTGTGACTCCACATTACGTGATTTTGAAGAAAATCTCTGTCTCTAATAAACAGCACCAAACGCGGGACCAATGGACAGTTTTCAAACACACGTTACCATCGTATGTTCCTTACGTGGACGACGAAAAACTCCTACACTCGTCGGGGGATGTTGACCAATTTGCTACCAGCATAAGAAACTTCCTTTGTTGTGTTCAATACAAACATGATAAACTACAACAACTACAAACTGTGGATTGGTCATCTCTTGTGCCCATTAAATACAAGATTATCTCGAACATAGATAAGGACCTTGCTTGTAGCAGGGTGGTAATCCATTTGAAACGGTTTCAGATCGAGATGATTTGTTCTCAGTCGTCTATTGAAATTGCAAATTTTAGCATCTTCAACGCGACGGTGGATACTTGCAAATCCATACTCACAGATAGCACATTCACCGATTTAAAGAAGAACTTTAGGAGGATAATTTCGCTTCTATACGAAAAAGATCTATTGTAAAGCAGAAGCGAACAAAGGGTCAAAACATTATCGTTAGCATCAAACGTCTCCAAAGAATGGTCTATTTCTTACACTGAATCCATTCAAATTCACATTGGATCTTAACTACACATTCCATACAATTTCAATTCTCTAATGTATTTCTAACATAAAACATTTTTAAAAATCAAACTATGAAATAAAAACTGTGTATAATCACAATGTAAGCAACCGTAAAAGACGCACAACTCGATTAGCTCAATTATCAATCAACCGGGCAAACTAATCGTTTATAAGTCTTTCAATTTTACTTACTGTGTTTTTAAAAGGCATTTCCAAATCCGGTACCGGTGGCTTGGTATCCAATTCCACCCATAGAGCCATTGGTAATCATTAATGGTTGGTTTATTGGTTGTTCTTCGGCATCAGTTTCGGCCTTTTGTCTCTTCAATAAATCAGCATGAACTTCGTCAAGTTTCTTTTGGTTCTCCCTAATGATGGAAACTTGGTATGGTTTGACAAAGTTGGCCAAGTTGTGTAACCAGGACAATTCTTCAACGTAATCGTAATCAATCAAGTCATATGCAACATATAATAATGCAACGAAACATTCGTGATTACCAGTCTCCACAAAGTAATCTAAAGTTTCATGGGCAATCTTTTTAGATTTTGAAATTCCCACAGTCTTGATCAATTCAGACCATAACTTATCGTTCTTCAAAATAGCAATGGCCTTGCTGTATTTCTTTTCCTTAGTATACAAAGTAGCAGAAATTCTTCTGAAAAAGATAAGTTCGTGGTTTTCTAATCTTTCAGCCAAATCTAACTTGTTGAATCTGTTGTTAGATTCGTTCTCAATAGAAGATTGCAAAGATTTGTGATCCTCTTCTTCAATCAATAAATCGTGATAAGCTGAGTTGACAACAGAGTTGTTCTTGTCCAAGACAGAAATCAAGAAGGTTTTGATTAATGGCAAGTTGTCAGATTTAACAAACATTCTTACGACTCTTGGCAAGTCCAATTTAGGTGCCAAAGCTGCCAATAAATCATTTAATAATGATGGGTTTTCGTTCAAGTAGAAATTGATCGCCTTGTAGTAAAGTTCCAAATTGGAAGCTTTGACAATAATTTCCTTGAAAGAGGTATGGTCAAATGCAACTTCAGATTTGTTCATCATGGTTAATGCTGCATTGTCCCATTCTTCGTAATGGCAGTACAAGAAGATCAATTCTGGGTACAAATGAGCTTGCTCGCACGCAGTGATCACTTTAGGAATGTTGATTCTTGACCAGAACAATTTCAAGTGTTCCATGACCTTTTCGGGGCTGTATTTGGTGTACAAGATTGATAACTCAGTAAACATACCCATGTGTGCTCTTTCCAAACTCAAACCATTTTCGAAAAGGGCAATCAACTCGGTAAAGTAACCATTGTGTTCATAAGTTTCAACCAATTCTGGCAATTCTTCTGCATCAATAATCAAGTTCAAACCACAAATTTGTGCCAATCTAAACTCTTTATTTTCAATACAAGCTTCGTGAACTTGTTTCCAAACACGAGTGTTAGATGCTTTTCTAGCACAATCAACAGCGCCTTGGTAATCTTGCAAGTAGACCAAAGTTGTGGCTAACTTAGAGTACTTAGAAACATTGGAATACAAAATTTTGGCACCTTTATAGTTCTTGGCTTCAAATAATTTGTCACCAATAGTTTCCAAGTCTGCAACATTTGGACCAGCAACAAATTTTTCAATTTCATTCAACTTGTCCAAGTGTGCATAAGCATTGATCAAAGCACCATCAATCTTAGGTTCTCTCAATGATTCTCTGGCCATATCTAAGAATTTAATCAACTCTTCTTCCTTACCACCATGTTCAGCAATTTCAATAACTTGTTCATAGTTGGATGGGTTCTTGGATTTGACAAAAGAGTCAATAGCTTCAGGAATACGCAAACCGTTCAATTGGGCATTACCTAATTGGAACCATAATTCTGGAGTGTCGTGTTTCTCAGCATATTGTTCACCTCTGTCCAAAGACATGATATCATCAACTAAGACTTGCATAGCTTGAGATCTTAATTCGTTTCTGTCGTAAACTTCAAAAGCTTCTTCATATAATTGGTTCTCAACACACAATGGTGCAATTTCTTCTGGATCGTATTTGTCTAATTTTTCAATATAGTTCATGATTCTAGAAGGATCCGCCTTGATGGCAGTCAAGATCAACAAACCTTGTAAAGAAGTGTTATCATTGAATGGAGATGGTTCCAAAATAATCTTTTCTAACAATTCGATCAAATCTTGTGGCAAGTCGTTTTCCATGAAAGCTTTCACAGTTACAGAAATTGGTTCTGGGTCACTTAACTCGGGGATACCTGTAGAGATGACTTGATCAATTAATTGTTTTCTGTGAATGTTGTCACCAGATAACACTTTGTTCCACAAATCGAAATCTGACTTAGCAAGCAAATATCTGGCTTGATATTTGTACATCTTGTTTTCATTAGTGATGTGAATCAATTCGTCGTCATTGCCACCTTTAGAGTAGGCGATGTAAGCCAAGTATGGATCTCTCTTTTCACAGTATTTACCAACAACCAAAGTGTCATAAATGTCATTTTCTTGCAAGAATTTCTCTGGTGAGTTGTTAGAATCGATGTAGATCTTAGCTGAAGCGTTGTACACTTCTTGATCGTTAGAACCACCTTCTAAAGTCTTTTCTAAGAATGGCAATAACACTTTCAATCTATTTCTCTTTTCAACTTCTTCGACTAATTCTTTAATTGGAACACGTCCTAAGACTGATGCCAATAAACTCTTGATGATACTTTCATCACAGTCAACGTCTAACAAACCAGCAATAACTTGTGGCGTGTTTGCTGGGTTAACGGATTGGACATAAACTTCAATAAACTTGAAGTATTGATTCTTGTACAAGTATAAGATCAAATCATGAACAAAGTTGAAACGGTCACAAACAATAATCAAAGGTAATTGGTCGTCCAATTTGAATTCTTTAAGGAAGTTCTTAACCTTTTCACCATTGTAAACATTGTTGTCTCTTACCACACGTTCGATTTCCTTTGTTTGGTTCATTTTAGCAGCAGTTTGAATGTATTTGAAAACCACATCTGGATCTTGTGTCAAGTTGACAATAGAGGACAAATAGTAGTATTCACCTTCAGTACATTTGTATTCTTCGAAAATTTGGATCAAAGTCAATGGACCAATCAAATCAGAATATCTAGTAGCAACCTGAATGACAACTTGCAAGTTTTGTTGCATGTTGTTGCTCAATAACTCTTTCAAACAAGCAACAGATTGTTGAACATTCAATTGGCCAAAGTATCCAACTAACCAGTCATTTGGTAAGACATTAGTGTGAACAATAACTCTCTTGATATCTTTCAAGTCGTCGTAGTGTTCCAAAGCTCTTTGGAATAAACCTGACTTTTCACACAATTTACCAATAGATGGCTTGTCGTAATGACTGAACATTTGGTTACCTAAAATAGCATCTGCAACTTGTGGTGCGTGTAAAAGATTGATTTCCAAAACTTTGGTTTGTAAGTGGCCCTCTGATGGAGAGTCATTCTTCAATGCATCCAAAAGGAATGCGGTACCTTGTTGAATGAAGTTTTGAGAGAAGAACAAATCGGCAATTTTTTCAGTGTCTAACTTAGCAGTTTCACTAGCCAAGAGGGAAACAGCAAATTCACTGGCCTTATCAGGGCTTACTCTGATCAAGTTTTGAATCAAGTTGGTGTAATCTGGATTATAGCCAACCTTTTCACAGTATGGCAAGATCTTATCGAATTGACCAAGTTCAGCGAGACACCCAACAACTTTGATATGAATTTGTGCTCTAATATAAACAGCAAGAGCTAATGCTGGGTCGTTGTACGATTTAACGATATCACCTAATTCTTCTGAAGAAGTCAATTTGTCTTCCTTCAACCATTTTTCAAAAAGTGGTTTACGGTCTTGTTGCAAGACTGGTTTGGCTAATTCGATGGATTCGTATTTGTTCAAAGTTCCTCTATCTAACAATGTGGAGAAGTATTGTAAAATAGGAGAAATTTGGCCCGGTTGTGGAGTAATGTTTTTCAATTTATTGATAGTGTCTTGAGTTCTCAACTGTTCAGAAGAAGCGGCAACTTTTGCGGCATTAGTGTAGTCACCTTGGTTCAAGAAGTTTTGGAATTGTTGTTGGAACAAGCTTTCTGCTCCTGGGAACCCACCTCTTGAAGATAAGGCAATAGCCAATTGAACGTTCGCCAATTTTTCCAACACATATGGAACAATCTTGTCACGGCTAACTTCAACACTCAACACTTGACCTGCTTTATTGATTGTCAAAATACCAGTTCCATCGTTGAATGGTGCTGCAGTGAACACTGGATCAGCAGTGATTCTGTTGACGAACAAGTTAGTTCCAGTTTCCATATCATATAAATGAATGAACCCGTATTTGGTCAACACATAAATAATACCGTATTTGTTGGAAGCTTGCAAACTGATTGGGAAATCATTAGTAGCATCTGGTGGGAAGAAGATATCCACGGACTTCTTTTGGAATGGTGGGTTACCTTCAGCATGATCAATTTCGATAATGTGCAAGTTACCTTGTCCCTGGGCGTTTTTGTTACCAACACAGAATACTTTAGTTGGCTGAGGAGCTCCATTCAACTTGATAGTAGCAAACTTGGAAACATGACCCTCAATGGCTTGGGAAATATTACGAGCTTTACTATACAATTGGATGTGGCCAGCAATACGGCCGTCTTCTTGCGCAATACCAGTAACGGCAAACCAGTTCAAATCTGGTTCGGCGACGAAATTAATGATTTGTGCACTATTTAACGACGCATGTCTTTCTGACAACTTGATAGGACCATTGTTGGTACCGTCAAAAACGTTCCAGAAAAAGATCGACGAAGCAGTCACCAAACCAAGATGCGAATCGTCTAACCATTTCCAGAATACCACTGGCTCGTCCATGGTAAAAGACTTCAACCTTTGCTTACTGCCCAAGTTGAAAATTTGTAAAGTGGTACCGTTAGCCCGCAAACAAATGACAAATTGGGTTGGATGCATGATTGCATTGTCGGCACTCATGTTCTTTCTGGTTGTTTCGTTGTTATTCTTCAAGTTGATGATGGCAACCGTGTTCCCGGAAGCCCCACTTTCTCTGACACACACATAATGATCCGACTCCAAAGTGGTGGATTTGAAATCTAAACTTCCCGGTTGGATGCCCAACTGAGTCAATTGTGTCAACTCAGTGAACTCAATGGGAATATCATTCGACATTTTCGGCTTGTATCACTCTGTTGTTTATCGCTCGTATTCAAATTGGGGGTCAATTTAAACGGGAATTTCGCTCAATTGATTCCTAGTGTTCTCCTGTAATTCAGATGTCAGAATAGGCAATCTTTTTGTCGCGATACGTGGTGGTTGGTTGATTGATAAAACTCGAGAAATTTACTTTTTGTTACACCACTGTTGATCCTGAAAATTCGTCCACGCTGGCAAATATGTCCTGCATGTCGACCGGACTCTCCTATATAACTTCCATGGTTATAAACTCTACACAACGGCAGTTTTGGTGGGTTTTTATACGGTGTTATTGTACTGTAATGGATTTAATTCTTTACTTAAGTTTCTAGTTGTATATTTATCTTTTTTCCGAGAAGTTTCCTTGAATATTGATCCGGTTATTCGTGATTAACTACTTTGACCAGTGTAAAACGACGGCGAAACCAGTCTATATCGTTCAATTTTCAGATCGGCTACCTTCTGTTCAGAACATGTATCTTTGGGTGTCGTTAGTTGGGAATTTGGGAAAGATTTATTGCGATATTGTCAAATTAATACTGACTTATAATCTAAACTGTACCTCTTGTAGCTAGCTAGCTAGCTGCTGTAGTTGTGACTGGTGATAGAGTACTGCAGTAGAATTCTCTATACCATCCCTCTTATGCCATACTTCTGCTGCACCATTTCCTCACTATCACACAATCCATAGTCTGGACAATAGTTGAGCAGAGTATGTCGTGCTGGTCTCCACCCTGTGTTCCGTCAATCGCTGTCTCATTGTAATATTTCGGCACATCTATCTTATCCGTTGTCAACTATCCAGCTCTATGCATCGTTTCTTCCATTTGCTGTCCACTTCTTATCTTCATCAAATTGGTGGCCGAACTTGTTTCAAAACATCATCAATGATCTTATTAGTGTACCCAGTAGGAGAAGATTTAGATAGCTTCGAATGAAACAACTTAATATACTTCTCAACTGAGCTATAGTCACTTCCGTACCAATCACCTACAAGGATACTTATTTGTAACCGTTTTTCCATTTCTGTTGCATCATCAGGAGATTTGTACCGGAACATGGTGTTGTATTCCCAGTCTACTAGCCAGTATCCTACTCTTCTCATTGCTATCTTAACGGTATCAGGTGTAACGAAATATTTGCTAGGATTCTGAAAATTCATCCATAATGTTAAAGCAATAGAAAGGTCTCGAATCTCATCTATTGACCTAGTAGACATTCTGGTTTGCTTTGGTGCAAGGGAACACAATCTATGCAGCCTTGTGAAAACTACCAACGAGTAAATGTACCTCTTTATATCGAGAGACATAAATATTCGTGGCCTGTTTGCTCTTAATATTTGAATATACTGAATATATGACAGGATTGGTTGTGGTTTTTCTGACGGAAATTTCTCAATCAACTTGGCTTCTGACATGATATCTTCCAACGAAGTGTAATTGTAGTTAATCAGGAAGGAAAACCGTTCCTTAAGATACTGAAATATTTTAGTAGAGTACAATGCTACGTCTAAAACAGGTATAATGATAAATAAATCGGGTCTCTCAATGCGTAAATCGTCCACTTGTGAATATGTGTTTCCCTTGGACCCATTGGTATCAAAGTTGTCGATTTTTAGTATCAATTCGTATAGTTGTCGTTGAAAAGAAGCAGGAACAGTCTGTAAGTTTTTCCATAATACCACCAGTTTGAAGGTATAGACACCATCGTAATACGACGAGATATCCAACACGAGATCTGTTATAGTTTTATCCACATAGTCATTCAAATCAATCACTGTTAAGTCGCCATGGTCTATGTTGCACTGTTGCTGTAGAATTACAGACTGAAAATTAGGAATTAGTTGTTTCGGGTCATTAGTTGTAATAACAAAACGGTTTCTGTTGACGAGTGATAACGTAAGTGCCGTGTAAAGGTTATTCATTAACGGGGCCCTTGTGTTCTATAAAGATGTGTGTTAATGGCTTAATGAATATTTATCGTCACGTGGAATCGAACCGAGCTAAATTTATTTGAACGATATTTGAGTGTCTCTGGGTATTTATGAAGACATGGACTAGTAGAATGACTTCTTCAGAGTCAGCAATATACTTTGGGCATTATGTCGACAAAAAAGGTGACTCTATCCTTAAGAAATGTGAATCTTATGAACTCTAGTATAACGAAACTAATAAATAAGAGAAATTGATACCTAGCTACGTAATCTAGTTTGATTTAGCATAGTTTGAAATTATATGCTTTTGGTGGTAACCATCTGGTTCACCTTCACTACTTTTTTAAATAAATTTGCACATTTTTTGGAAATGGATCATAAAAAACATCTCCCTAAAAATAGTTCTTCATTGTGAAATTTAGAAATTAAACCCACATTTACCTCAATTGAACTTGTCTAATTACATTGATTCATTTAATGAACGCATAGCGGCGTTGTTGGCCATCTTGGAGGAATTTCTTAAAATATATTCCCAAGTTATCACTGATAAAGAGAAAACCTTTTCTCAAAAAAACGACTTCGTGGCCAAGTTGGCTAAGGCGTGAGACTGTTAATCTCAAGATCGTGAGTTCGACCCTCACCGAGGTCGGTTTATTTTTCCGTTTTTGTGCTTAAATGCAACATTCACCCACAAGTTACGATACTGTTTAGTTTTTGTTCCCATTTACAACATACAACAGATCTATAAGCTCGCTCCAACATGCTCAACTAGAACTACTCAGCAATGCGGGTTCCCATTGATTTCAAGGCGAAGTAACAGAATAAGCCCCGAACGCGAAAAGTGGTGCATTACAACAAACACAGCACTAAGCAAGCAAACAAGAAATCTATATAAAACAATATCCGCCCGTTCCATGTGACAGTACAGACCACCACCGTAATTGGTAGTCGACTGCTCGCACCGTTGTTTGCCTGCATCACAGCTGGTTCCGTTTTCGACACGGTTTAGGGTAAATCCTGTCGCGTGTTGTCCCAATGCGGTAAGTCACCAGATGAGCACAAAATCACCTACATCAGATCACCACAAGATCACCACAAGAACAAACAGAGGCAGCACTGTCCTCCTCTGCTAATAACTAAACCATAGCAATACATCTGGTAAAGTATAATTATGAGCAAACGGAAATATTTATCAGTAATTTCATCGCTTACGCACCTATGTAATGCACTATTTGTAACGGTATTTCCAATCTCAAAGTAGATATAACCCTATGGGCAGAGTTTGACAAAAGTTCAACAGGCATCCACTACGTATCGTTCCTTACACAGCTCCGGTCACGTCACCGTCACCACATCCATTTCACTCACACAATGGCTCCACGACCCAGTAATTTTCCGTACATATCGGATTTATAGTGTATGTATGTGTTACGTAAGTTTAGTGATTTTGAGTAGCGCGTTCTTAGAAAAATTAATCATTAAGTTTTCAGTATTCACCGAAGGTATTCTGAGTATCCATCCGACGATGTCGAAGTTTCAGGGAATTCCCAAATTCTACCACACGCAATCGTCGCCGATAGTTCAGGATTCGGCATTTCCTCCGTTCAACATCGACTACAAATACAGAGGTGTTTACGAGCGAGCAGGGTTTGATATTTACAAACTGGACAAGAATGAAAGATTCAATGACACTGCTTCCAGAACGAGAAAGTCGCCAGATAAGTACGGTGGGTCCAAAGATACGTCGTACGGGCGTTCTGCTTCCAGTCAGCATTCCATTGGCTCCGGTAACCGGTCCAGACCATCTCATTACAAGAACAACCAATCGAGCACGTCCCTCAATAATTCACTTGTGTCGCCAATAAGCGGTTCTTTCCCCTACGGTGCTCATAATGGCAAGTACAGCGCATCCAACCCGTCATTTGCGTCGCACCCAGCGCCATATCACCATATTCATTCTGGAGATGCTAAGAACTATTCTTCATGTCTGAACCTTCCAAACGATTCCAATGGGTACAGTCGTTCTAATATCTCTGTTTCTAGGGACCAAGAAATTTCTCCTACTGAGTCGTCGTTTCAGAACTATTCACATCACTCGGTGAACTCTCACCCATCAAGTTCCACCAGTTCAGAAAAGCACCGCCAAAACTTGTCAGACAACTTGTTTGCTGATCCTCGTGTATCAGAACTGGAAGCTACAACTCCAATAAGCATTTCGCACGATCAAAACTCGCTTTCTGAAAAGCCTTCGGCATCAATGAACCCCCAATACCCTACTCATAATCACACAGGCTCGAGGTTTCTGTTCCATTCTGATTGTCATAGCGACCAATTCAGCCAGAATACTCATGCAAACGATAGTTTGGATTTCAATCAGGGTAGAAATTTCACTTCGGAGACAGTGAACCCTTCTCATCCTATGTACTCAGTGCCTGGTGAAAGTTCTCACCAAGTAACTGAAGAAGCACAAATGTCTGGGTTTCAAATACCTAGCCGTTCTGAGTCACGAAAGAACTCAAACGATACATCATTTGGGTCTGCGTCAATTGGGTCTACGCCATTTGACCCCGATTATCCTCCCAGATCAAGAAACAGATCCATACAATCACAAGAACAATTTGACCCAAGAAAGAAATCATTCTCTACACAACTGCAAGAACGCTTTGATCCCAGAAAGAAAGCAACTTCAGCACTGTCGCAAGAACAACAGGATTTGCGAAAGAAATCGAGTTCAACACAATCTTACGAACAATTTGATCCAAGAAAAAAATCTGTTTCATCTGGCAGAAAGAAATCAACCGATCAATTGTCTTCTGCATTAGCTGATTTGACTCAAGATGTCCACAATCATAATCTGAGCAATTCCATTCAATCTGATGTTGACTATAATTTCAAGCAACCGGCCGACGTTCCATATCCTACCGAAGAAAGATTTTCCTATGGAAATGATATTTCAAGTAAACCAGACCATTTATTCAAGCAGTTTCAATCGAAACAACTTGAACAGACAGAGTCTCTCAATACAGATTACCAAAATTTCTTAACCACTAAGAGTGGGTCTGACGACAACAATCAGAGAAATAGTGCAATGACAATGGTAAGTTCAATTTTGTCTAAGGATTCTGCATTTTCAAACGAAGATGACGAAGTCGAACAAGAATTACAAACCCAATTGGAAACATTGAAAATCAACGCCGGAAAAGATTTGGCCATAGATTCACCATCCGTTCAACAAAATCCAATAGTTTTTCCAGGTACAGCAAAGGATAACATTTCAGAAAAAAGTATAGACGTAGGTAACGATGATAAAGCAACTTATCATTCCAACCACAACTATGTTTCACTGGCACCTAGTGAATTTGTCGTTCCTTCAATTGAAATAAACGGAGACGAGACACCAGTTGATAGCTCGAGATCAAGTCACATTTCGGGAAACACAAATTCATTGAGATCAGAGACATCTGAAGAAGCTTCAACTAAAGATAACGTCCCATATCCAGTTGATGAAAGTGTTCAAAGTGGTGTAAGATCAAATTCTGTTGGTATGGACGACCTTGATGAACTTTCCTCTGAAGCATCTTACGAAACTGTTGAGCCATTATTTGTTCGTCATTCTCATGTTGGATATAATAAATATGGCAAAAATGTGGAAGGAAATGTTGAGGATGATTCAACATCAATTAAGACCGTCAAATTCTCCGATCCTATTCCCGAAAATGTCCAAACACCAAGAATTCACATAGATAACGAGAACTTTGATTCACCTAGATCAAATCACAGCTTTAATGACAGCGTCAAGCCATTGAGTCCTAAAAATCATGAAGTAGAAGCTGAGTTGGAAGGAATAAATTTCAGAATAAGTGATGCCGATGGTTCACCATCCCAGTTCATGAACCAAGAATTCTCCAACCAAACTTCTCAGGGCATTGAAGAACAAACCTTCTACCCTCCAGGTGAAGGACCATGTCGTTCTTGTAACTACTCCATCATTCCTGGCTCCAAGGGATCACAGAAGGCCATTTTTTCTAAAACGGGTGAATTATCAGGACAATGGCATAGAAGCTGTTTTGCATGTTCTTACGACGGCTGTGGTATCAGCTTCAACAAACATGTCCAGTGCTATGCTTTGGACAATTTTCCATATTGTCATCACCATTATCACTTGTTAAACAATACCCTTTGTGAGGCTTGTTCATTGGGTATAGAAGGTGAATGCATTGAAAATGAATTAGAGCAGAAATGGCACCTTCAATGTTTGAAATGTCAAAAATGTCACGACCTTATCAATACAGACTACTACTTGATTAACGGAAACATCTTCTGTGAAAGAGATGCGTCAAGTATTATCAATGATAAGCAAAGATACACTGATTCACATGGACAAGTCAAGGGCTTGAGTGGTCAAGATAGGATTGAAAAGAGAAGAACTAGGGTATTGTTCTTGGACTAATATAGCACTTTATGAATATAATAGAGCAGGATTGTATTTTGTACTAGCAGATATAATCCTAGATTTTTATAGTTACTATAATACGAATAAATTATTATACAAATGAAGAGTCTATTCAAATGTGCGAACGAAACACCTAATAGTCCCGACGACTCGTAGAAGGTTCCAGATCATCATCAGATCCGATCTCAAAGTCTTGTAAATCTATATTGTTTCCGTTTGATGTGTTTTTCTGGATTTCATTATCGTCGATCATGACGTTGTCAACATCAAATTCTCGGCTGTTCAACTCAATATTTCCCGATTCGATATCGTCGTCAAAGTTCCCGAAAATCATTGCCTCGTAGTTTTCTTCATTATTCTGTTGCAAATGGTACATTTGTAGCTTTCGCTGCATTTTACTGTAGATGATGTAAGTGGTGATTGATGCTGCAATTGCCGTGATCAAAATACTGACAATATCGACCACTTTGCTAGTGTGGGACTTTGTGTCATCTCCCAATTCCTTAATTTTGTAGCCCACAAACAAGTGGATGAACAATTTGGGCGAGGTTATCACCGATGCAAGAAAGTAAGTTAGAGCAGAAAGCTCGGGAATCGCAGCCAATGCTCCATTAGAAAGCGAATATGGCAATGGACATAACCGTATAAGACAAAGCAAGAAAAGCGAGTTATCATCTCTCAATATTTCTGAAAATGCTCTGAAGTTTTCGTTACTGTTAATAAGATGAACAGCCTTTTCGTGAAGAATATAACGGAACAAGATAAACGAGCAGAACGACCCGGAAATTGACGCCGATGCCAACAATGGCCAACCGTACGGAAATCCATAAACCATTCCGCAAAGCATACTCAATGCACTGAATCCAAGTATTGGAGGGAATCCTACCATGAAGATCAAGGCAAACAAGATGAATTTTCCAAAAGTGAACTTTTTCCAATCATCTGATAACTTCACCATAAGAGCGACAAGATACGTTCTAAACCAGATAGCTACCAAAAATACCACAAAAACCACTCCAAGACCAATAATTACCAACGTCTGTTTTGCCTTGGATTGTCTTCTATACCATTGCAGAAGTTGCAGGGATATGTCATTGAACATCTGGATTTTTGTCGATGCAAAGTCGCGTATTTGTGCTACAGCACCACTCCCACTGTAAAACAGGGCCCAGTTCGAACTCACCGGTGTCATTGTGGGGGTGTTGTGGTGGTATAAATGTTGTAATATTTCACAGTACTTAAGAGGTCATAACTGCCTGCAGGTGTAGCACGGTGTCGGATTTTTCAATTTGGTGAAAATGGGAAAGCACGTCTGAAGTGACGACTGGGTGGATACTGTGGGTGCCTCGGCCAAGACCGCTACATTTGCCACGTTTTTGGAGCTGAAACTGTGTTGAAATCATATACTGCAAAATACTACGAGACTTGATTGTATACAGGAACACATACACAATACTCGTAGTCGAGGTGGTTAAGTGGCCGCAGCATCAAACAAGACACATCAGCAGCACTTGGAAGTGGGCTGAGCGGGAGACAGCAGGTTTTTTATAGTGGCAAAGTCGAAGAAGACGGGAATTTTGATGCTTTCAATAAGATATCCTTCTCGGAGTGATGTTTTCAACTCCGCGAGATGAGCTGAAAAGCAATACAGAGAAAATGCAACAATGGCTAGTATCCTGTTAAATCCGATAAGCTGGTTACTCTGGTTAAAGCTAGTAAACTAGTCACTCTACATCCTTATCAATAAGATAAACGAAACTGTATAATCTATATCATCTATAACGTCTATAATTAACCTAGTGTACAATGTGTGTGTTTGACTTAGTAGTAGCCACCGCTGCTGCTCAAGATGTCTGGGAAATTGTTGATATCCATGTTTTCGTAGATAACGCTGTAGGTAGCTTCGAATAATGGGAATTCGTGTCTCAAGTCGTAGTTGACTAAAAGTTCGTGGACTTCCTTTGCGGTCAAGATACCTTGAGAGGATTGACCATTGAGAAGAACTTTTTCTGCTTCCCAAGCATCAACACCGTTTTCAATCATGTATTTGGCGACTCTGACGTTTCTACCACCAGAACAGGTAGTGATCAAATCAGCAACACCTGCGGATTCTTCGGTGAATGTGGTAGAGTTTGGTGCAGTTTGCACTTGGATACCAAACTTTTCGTAGTATGTACTGAAGTGAATAATTTCCTTGATCCCAATTCTCATGACAGCGGCCTTAGCGTTGTCACCCCATCCTGCTCCTTCGACGAACCCAGCGGCGATAGCAACGACGTTTTTAAGAGCACCGGCAATAGAAGCACCAGCAACATCTTCAATAACGTTGACATGGAAGTATGGAGTGTGGAAAGCATTCTTCAAAATGTGTTCATCAATATCTCTACCTTGGCCTCTGAAGTCCTTTGGTTTAACGTAAGCAACAGAGGTTTCTGACCATTTTTCTAAAGCAACTTCGCTAGCAATGTTGGCTCCAGATAAAACACCACAGTGGATGCCCAAAGTATCGGTGATGGATTGTGATAACAATTTACAGCCTTGAGGACCGACTTCCAATCCTTTCAAACAAGAAATAGCTCTGACATGGGAATCAACCTTTCCGACCAATTGTTTGCAGACATTAGGCAAGAATTGGTGAGGAATGTTAAACACCAACAAATCAGCACCTTGAACGGTGTCGACAATATCTGGGTTGGCAATCAAGTTTTCTGGCAACGTGATTCCTGGCAAGTATTTGACATTTTCGTGACGGTTGTTGATGATATCAGTAAGGTTTTCACCATCAATTTGTTCTTGATGAACCCACATCTGGACATCCTTGTGGAAAATATCTTGGTGAGAAGCACAGTTCTCAGCAACAATCTTAGCCACAGCAGTCCCCCAATTACCTGATCCGATAATGGCGATTCTGAATGGTTCTTCAACAGTGTATGGAATATTAGTTTGTGTCATGTTTATTGTGTATAACAAAAGTTGACGATGTAGATGGGAATCGGCCGCCTTTATATACTACAAGGTCCGATCTAGGACTGCGATGGAGTTTTCCCTTCCATTATTGTGAAACAATCGTAAATACACGCTTTCATCAAATTTTTTCCCGATTTGTTCTGGTATAGTATATGGCAAGTGTGATGGTGTATGGTGATGCAATCTTACCACAAAACTGTTGGTGATGTAAAAAAAAAGTTTTTTCGTCAAGTTTGATGATGTCACCATGACTATTTCGGACTTTTCACAATTCAAGGTTCGGCCACATTGTTACAAAAGGTCTCCTAACCGTTACATGGCGTTCTCAATAAGTACAACATAGTTACAGTGCCGTCAAGAGACGTTTCTGGCCACTGGTCTGTTGATTCCCGCGTGGTTATCGACCCTCTTCGTTTACGGACTGCTTGATCCGGTTTATCTATCTAATGTACGGTTACACTTTTATGATTCAATGCATATTTTGGTGTTCCAAGTTGCACCTTTAGCCAGGCTTGTGGTAAAATTTCCATGCAATACAACGGTGTTGGCCCACAACGGTTGTTGGTGAACCGCATCTAGATCCGGAAGTGCCCATTCGGAAACTGTGGAATTGGCGAATGTGTTGAAATTCTTGTATTTCTTTTATCGTCGTTGTACGCATTAGGAATTAAACTCTTGTGAATGCTTGAGTCCATCTCATCGCATTGCCTTACCCATCCGTGATCACCATCGCTAGCTCGTCGATGTGTTGATTCTCATTCAGTTCACCCAGCAAAATTACCATGTCGCTTCCTCTATCTATCTACGATGGTTACTGTTATCAGGATATCGCTATACGTAATACTGATACGTTGTACATATTGTTGTCATACTACATAAAACAACTTTTACTGTGCATTGCGTACACAAACACTGGTGTTTATGATAACACAGGGATGAGATGGAAACAACAAAAGGAATAAAAGTGATCCGACCTGTCATCGTGGTACAGCATATAGTATACGAGTTTGTTTCTTTTTCCTGTGCCCATTTACTCTGTTTTCTTGTATACCAGGGTGCTGTGCCCAGACTGTGCAGTGAAGTCATCGGAGATTGTATTTTATTGCTTTTGTGTTATCATTAGCACCCATCAATTCCATCAACGTTCTTGTTGATTCTGTTCTGGCATACTACTAGTTCGTACTTATCTCCTAGCTCTTCGATAAAAGCACTTCGTTACCATCTCTACAGATACGCCCATTTGACTCTAGGTAGCACCTTTGGCATGTGTATCCATTACATTCATTGTTCGTACTCATCTACCTCATTACTTATATGGTTCTATAATAATCGCATTGTGATTTAATGAAAATCATCGTCATGTCTATAGTCGTCAAATACCTGCTGATCGTGTTCTGTCAAAATCGATCTTCTTACCCGAGGTTGTGGTTTCGTGGCACGAGGTGAATCCAACCAGTCTGTGTCGGCATTCAACCAGTCTTTCCGTTTCACTTGTCCCCCACTGATGATCTGGGCCATCATCAATGGATCGTTGATATCAGATAACGCCCCATCGGCAACATGTGCAAGCGGATCTGCAAGTTTGTTCTCGTGCTCAGGTTGCTGTTCTTGCGGTTGTGGTGGCATTGGTGGTTGGGCGGAGTCAAATGGGGGATGATGGTATGTTGGCAGTGGCTCGTTTATTGTTGGTGATACAATTGGCTGTACTGGTTCGGAATCTTGTGGTTTTTCTCGAATATCCTGCTTTGTCTTGGAATCAACCAACTTATCTCCTTCCAATTCCACATTTCTCGTAGATATAGATTGCATCAACTTTAAGAAATCGGAGTTTTGGAACTTTTCCCCCAACTCGTTGTTCTCTGATGCTGCTTTCTTCATTGTAGTTTCGATTTCTCGAGCAGTTTTCGCAAATTGATCATGATCGTGCCCACTTTTCTCGACATCACCTTGTTCTTCTTGAGCATTCAACTCCTGCTCTATCAAAGCAAACTGGTCATCGATCGATTGCTCGAACTTGTGAATTTCCTTATGTTCCGTCATGTGCTGTGCCTGGGGCATCATTGGTGTGGCATTTCGTAAAGCCATACCTGGTTGGTAGAACTGGTTATATTGGCTAAATTGCGGACCATGGTTCATCTGGTGAGGAACATTCTGGGTCTGGTTTAACGACATACTGGAAAAATCATTAATCCATGCTTGGTTGTGTTGCTGACCACTCTGGACATTTTGCTGCTGAAACTGAAGGTTTTGGTTCTGTTGCAAAAACTGGTCTCGAAGATGGTTTTGTTGTACCGAAAGCTGGTTCACTTGAGCTTTGAACTGTTGAGGATTGAACTGATTCATAAAACTGTTGGCAAAGTCATTACTGTTGAAGCTTTGGAAATCTTGATTCAAATTACGGTCGATAGCCTGTGACTGTTTAAACTGGGCTGCTTGAGGCACAGCACCACGAGAAAACTCGTGTTGTAACGAGTTATCCCGTTGACTGTGCTTACTCAAGTTCTGTAAAGCGTTTGAGGGACCACAACTAGCTTCCATACTTGTTGAAGAAGAAAGATAAATGTTAATGACAGATCCATGGGACCGAGGTCTCTTTATAGTGGTGGTAGTGCCGTTTCCCCGGATTATTCCACCGTGCAGGTGGTGGCACCATGGCTGGACGCACGGTACGAGACTTGGGGCCATTGGCGGCAAAACCCCACTAGGTGTACCGCGAATTAGCGGCACTGTGGAGGTAAAGTGGGGTCTTTGCCGTGGTACCAACTTGAATCATTATAGTGTAGACAAGGTTTTTCATGACGAGTTACCATGGAATTAAACTACACTGTAGATGATGCACGGGACTTGTATTTGGAGTAATTGTATCGTGCTAAGTGGCTTACTAAAAACGTATGCCGTGTGTCCAGACTCTACCCCAGAATCGGAAATTTCCTTATCTTTCTTCCTTGTTCTCTATAACCAGGAACCCATAGGTCCGTACCTCATTGAAGTACTCCGTTCTACCGACGATAATCCTTTAGCTTCTCGATGGAACCGCCAACACACTTGCCACGCATACACTACTGGGGTAGTTGAGTCACAGTCCAAAATCATGTTCTCAGTGAATTGCAAGAGGAGAAGTAATGGTGACATTGTCACTCTGAACAGGAAACCCGATTTTGTGTTTCAGATCTCATCAGAACATGGAAACTCGGCTACAAACGATAAACTCAGCCAGCGTGCAAATGATATATTGTAGACAGTATTCGTGTTTCGCAAAAGCCTATGCGCTCTTAGTAGACTTCGTATCATTTATTAAAGTCCGTGGAAATTCACATCCTAGTATCCTTTTGACCAGTATGCAACTCTATGATTTCATAACCATAGAAAAGTCATGAAACTTAGTGAGAGTTGCCTACAAAAGTTCGTGCGTAGATTGGATCAACTTGCTTTGTTGATTTGATTTAGAAAGCTGAGTTCTAGGGCCATCGGGCTGCTTTAGCAAAATAGCAAAATGCAATGCTTTTTTACTAGGCTAGAAAACCCTCTCGACTGTCAGTTTAGAGACTTGTCTGGAACCACGGAGTTGACTCTTGTGGTATCACTTAGCTTTCATTCATGTCTGGATACGTTTGAACTCATCGTTTTTAGGTACTAATTAGGGGCTTTTTCGACCTTCGGATCAGGAAAAAATGGTTGCAAAATATGCAACCAGCCGCACACCTCTAATTTAATTGTTGCAAGAACTTGCAAAATGAAGTAAATTACACAAGATGCTAATGGGAAATATAGCAACTATTTCCCTAAACCAAGAGTTCTTATACTATCCTTTACGGTTGAAACTACTCAGACAAGTCGATTGGTTTCTTACACTAAAATAGATGAAGTTGGATTAAAGTCTGTTTCTACTGCTAACGACATGAAATACATCCGAGTAGACAATCCGAGTTTAAATTGTTTAAATATAAAACAGGAAACCTAATGTGTGAAGAAGATTGCAGGAGAGGTTAACAACCATATAACCCTACAAAATCAACTGTACGATCAAACAAGTTCCGCATTGAAAGCAGTTATAGTTTGCTGGAGAACGGAACATGAGTTTCGAATTGTAAGATCCAACTGTATAAACTTTGTAGTCAAATATCACACTTGATATTTCAATAGTATAATGTTATTTTTTGTATTGCAGGATATGTATCCCATATAGGCAATTAGCGAACAGACTCACAGCAGACGAAATTGTCAGCTTGTTTTCTTGCATCTTCAATGCGAGACAAGACGGTTATATTTCGTGGCAATGAATATCAAACCTCAGGATAAGGTGTTGTTCAAACATTGCGTTAGGCCACTATCGGCAAATGCAATGCAATAACATCGTAAATATAACCGCAATGCGGTACTAGTGTGTATTCAAACACCCTGTGGTATAAACTTAACATACAAACGAACTGAAAACTATAGCAACAATACAAATGGCTCACAACCGACTGTCTGTTTCAAATAACTCATAGTATGCATCGTGGAGAAGTTCATGTACGTTTGAAGTTTGCATCGACCTACCATATTTTTTGAAGGCCTTATTGCTTGCTGCTCTTACAAGAACCGATGCCGAGTAAACTGCTAGCAAATTTGCATCCTGCTGATTTATTTCGTCCGGATGGTCCCATACCCGTTTGATGTAGTTATTTGACCAATTGACAAATGTAGACATTACACCCACTAAAGTATCACCTTGGCCACCCACTCTCCGCAATGATCCAGCACTTTCATTTACCAATGCGTCGTGTCCGTTGGAAATGATATCAGATTTTCCTTTCTGAATAACGGTACATCCCAAGTTTTTCGCAACCATGACTGTATCAGAAACCGCATCCCCATTAGATTCGAGTTTCAAGCTCTGTTTCAAGCGATTAAATTCATTTACGTTTGGTGTTAATATTGTTTTCGAGTAGTTCTGGATCAATTCTGGATACATTGACACTAGATATAGACCATCAGCATCAATGATTAATGGTTTGTTTAGTACCTTGACCTCTTGTACTATCCTGACCAAGGATGCTAGCATGAGCTCATCACGGCCAAAGCCCGGTCCTATGACGACAATATCAATTCTATTAAGCAACGACACGATTTGGGGCATTACATGAGTATCTATAAACTCGTCAAAATTCGAATTACTGAGCAAATTGGACAATTGAGTTTGGGAATTGTTGGGTTTTTTTTTAGTCAAATTAGCAGAATTCTGATCGTACAAGTATGGGTGGACCATGAGGTCTGGAGAATACGACTTGATAACGGAAGCAGCTCTGGTTTCGCAAATGACGTGGGTCAAGTCTGAGCCCACAGTGGCACTAGCGTGGGCTGCAAAGTACGGTGCCCCAGTGTAGTCCTGGCATCCACCGATAACACAGACTTTACCAGCTTGGCCCTTGTAGAAGCTGGGCAAAAGCGGTTGCACCAACGATTGGCATAATCTGAGCAATTCCTTGTGGCTTTTTCCTTTCAACATGGTGAATCAAATACGTTAGGCAATGGATCAAATATGAAGAACGCGAAGTATGGAAGAACAATCGCAAAATAACGGCTGGTTAAAAATGGTACGAGTAGAGTGTAGGAAGTACAAAACGGGTGCACAAAAGAAGAGGTGTACAAAATGAAGGAGTAAAACAAGGATTGGATCAAAAGTCGTGAGCATTAACAGACGTAATCTACGACGATCTAAAGTGCACTATGTCATGAAAAGGTATGGTATAGGGGGCGACAACCAGCAAAATATTTGCTTACAAAACCAGGACAAAAGTGGTGTGATGCAGAAAACAGCAATTTCACAAACTGACTAATTCACCGTAAACCATATTTCGGAACAATGTGCGACGAAACGTAAAGAAAAAACACCCAACCAAGGGGAACAGAACATAAACCACGCACGGCGGACGACGTGCTACAAACCATACCAATTTCACGTAACAAATGAGCACCGGGCCAGCGTACCACAACGGTAGCAACAGCAATTTTCGTTTGACTGCATGTGCGTTTTCCTCTGCAGTCTTTTTTGTACAGCAGTTTACCTTCTCCAGCAGGTGTGTGAATGGGCTGGAGCTGGATGACACATACACCCACGGCGTAATCACCTTTAGAATCGATTCTGTAGGTCAATTCCTATCTTCCCCAGTTATGCAACGGTAATCGGAAAATTACGCTACGGAAAGTCTACCGTAACCCTGGAGGTGTGCAGGCCCGCATGCGAGATGGACAGTTTCCCCGGACAGCCTCGTGGTAGATGCTTTGTTGCCACAGTTGTGCGAGATCTATGACAACAACACCACTGTGGATGCTCCACATCCTGGACCCCAGAACCATCCCAACCCACCATTTTCTCCAAATTTGAGCCACAAATGGTGCGTTCTCCCGACAAACGACTTTACAATTAGCGGCATTTTTGGCCAGTTTTGTCGTGTCTGATTGGGGCACTGGCCGTTACACAGGAAACATTTCTGGAGCGAGGAATTCCGGCCAATCCGGAACTCACTCTGGACCCAAGCTTACGCCAATTAACTAGTGCCGTGGAGGACCATAGTCACGGTTGCTTCAGTGCGCGACTGTGACATGACCTAGGGTGCGAACAAGACATTTCTTTTGGTCCATAATCGGAACCGCATTTTTCAGTACAGGAGAATAAAAGAAGGTTCAATTGCACGATTGAGAAAATTAATTTTCGAAAATTATCTTTTTTCAATTGCTCTTGTAAATATCATGTCTTTATCCAAGTATACTTCCCCTAAGGTGTTGTTACCAGTTGCTGCCGCTGTTGCTGGTATCGGAATTGTAAGCTACTTATCTTGTGCTAAGATCAGTAACGAAAATGCTAAGGCTTTCAACGGGGACGGTAACTGGGTTGATTTGAAATTGGTCAAATCAACCGACATCACCCACGACACCAAACACCTCGTTTTCGAATTGCCATCCAAGGACCAGGTTTCGGGATTGACCACCGCCTCGTTGTTGTTGACCAAATTCGTCACCGCCAAAGGTAACAACGTCATCAGACCATACACCCCAGTTTCCGACGTGGACCAAAAAGGTACCATTGAATTTGTCATCAAAAAATACGAAACCGGGAAAATGTCGAGCCACATCCACAACTTGGTCCCAAATGACACTTTGTCCTTCAAGGGTCCAGTTGTCAAATGGAAATGGGAACCAAACCAATTTGAATCCATCTCCTTGATTGGTGGTGGTTCTGGTATCACCCCATTGTACCAATTGATCAACGAAATCACCAAGAACCCAGTCGACAAGACCAAGGTTTCTTTGTTCTACGGTTCCCAAACTGAAGAAGACGTTATCTTGAAACCAGAATTGGATGAAATTGCCAGAAAACACAAGGACCAAGTCACCATCCACTACTTTGTTGACAAGGCCAGCGACAAATGGGACGGTATCTCTGGTTACATCACCAAGGACTTCTTGCAAAAACACTTGCCATCTCCATCTGCCAAATCTAAGATCTTTGTCTGTGGTCCACCAGGTATGTACCAAGCCATCTCCGGTCACAAGATCTCTCCAACCGACCAAGGTGAAGTCTCTGGTGCCTTAGCCGAATTAGGTTACACCAAGGAAAACGTCTTCAAGTTTTAATTGTATGAAGTGTATTGTTTTATAAATGTTAGAAGAATAGAGTTGACATTATGAATCATGTGTAGCCTCTCATGTAGTTCAGCTCGTAGTGGGCGCCTCGTCTTTGTTCGCCTGCGTCAGCCGTATAATGTGTCATTGTGTGGTCACAAATAACATGCTCTGAAAAGGTCATTTGACAGGTTGATTTATACATTTGTTCTGTTTGTTCTCGATTGCTGTGGAATTACAGTTTGGGTACATTTTTCCGTCAATTTGATCTGATTTTGCTTCAAATTTGGATGCGAAAAATTAAAGGGTATTTTATAGTTGAGAGATTACCAAGAATGAAGGCCACTCGAACGATCAAAGTGGCGATAGAGGGATGTTGCCATGGAGAATTAAACAGTATATACAGCCAGCTTTCCAAAGACACAGAATTACTTATTATTTGTGGTGACTTTCAGGCCATACGAAATGAAACTGACCTTCAGACAATGAACGTCCCAGCTAAATTTAAAAGACTAGGCGACTTCCACGAGTACTACAATGGAACCAGAAAAGCTACAGTACCGACAATATTTATCGGGGGAAACCATGAGTGTTCTTCATACTCGGAAGAATTGAAATTTGGAGGATGGGTAGCTCCCAACATATACTATCTAGGAGACTTTGGGTCGATTTGGTTCAAAGGATTGCAAATTGGAGGAATCTCAGGGATATTTAACCGACACTCGTTCTGTAGGAACTACATAGAAGACGAGACTTTACCGTTCAACGACTCTACCATCAGATCTGTGTACCACGTAAAACCCAAAACATTTCTAAAAATGCTCACCATGAACCACAATCTTGATATTGGCTTGAGTCACGATTGGCCGTTGGACATAGAGAAGCACGGCAACGTTCATAAATTGTTGAAAAAGAAGCATTTTTTCAAAACAGATATTCGAAACGGCACATTGGGAAGTCCATTGAACAAGTTTTTATTACAGCACTTGAGACCACGGTACTGGTTCTCGAGTCATTTACATGTCAGATTTGAAGCCAATGTTAAGTATAGGAAAAACTCTAAGAAAGTTGCTGTAAAGAGCAACAATGGAGTAAATTCAGAAATAAAACTGGTAAAAAATCATGAATCAATTGATCTCGATATGGACTCTCCACCAGAGATAAAGAAATCCGATGAAATAGAGTTGGATATGGATGATATGGAGCCGGTAAAGAAAAAGACCAAAGTGGATTGGGAGTCTGCATTGTTTGAGGACAAGTCTGATCCTAAGCTTGCACCACGAAGAGTTACAACAGATAACGATTCGACCTATTTTCTTGCTTTAGACAAGTGTCTCCCTAAGAGAAAGTTCCTTGAAGAAATAGATATACCAGTGAAACCAGAAAATACCAGCCATTGTTCAGTCACGGATAAGTCAACTACATTTTATTATAGCAGACGAGCCATTGCTATAAACAAAGTGGTAGAGGAATACTTACAAGCACATATGCAAGAGTTTAAGGATATGAACATGATGAATGTGGTTGAAGATCCTCGTCAGTTAAGAATAGTGAACGAATTGTTACCTATGATCAATTTGCAATTGCAACAATTAAACAACATGGACGATAAAACATTTGCAGTGCCCGATAATTTTGAAGCTGTTGCTCCAACCAGTGACGCTACCGATGTAGAGTTACAATATTGGCCCAACAATCAAACTGAGGAATATTGCCGCAAGTTTGGTATAATTAACTCCACTCCTAAAATGAAGTCAAATAACCCAGCGGAAAGTAAAGTTGGCCAAGAGAGTGGAAAGTGAATATGTCTACAAATTAGCATTGATGTAAATGAATGGGGTTTCAACTTTTATGAAGACATTGGCATCGTGTATACTGGTATGGCGACCCTCTAAATCGTCAGCAAGCGAATAGCTGGTACATGTTGCAGTCAATCGCCAAAACGGCAGACATTCAAGGGACTGTATCTCAATACACTGTTGTAATTCCACGATTGTGCTCTGAGTCTTTGCTGACATACTGGGCAGTTGGTCAGCCGCATGGAACAAAATGCCAATTGCTCGAGGGTCTTAGAAACACCAAATAAAAGGCTCGCGAGCACAAACAACCAATTGGTTATTTTATATGAAAATTGCAATACTACAACCTGGAAAGACATAAACTATGAGCCAATATTGCACTCTTCTGCCACTCAATCTTCAGTCCGATTGTTTCAGCCATAGTCCAACTTGCACTGATTACTACCTCTTACTATGCAAACACTATTCTCACTACACAGTTACAACCATTACACGCAATTTAACGCAAAAATCCCGCAGACTCCACGACAACTACAACATCGCAGCTGTACCTGATTACAAATGGCATTGTACACTTGACGTGCTGCCGATATTGCGTGGATGGTGCGGCTACACTGGTGCAAGCCGTTTAAACACTAAATGGCCAACAATACTCACTATCTTACTGGCACAACCCCTGAACTTTTTTTGATAGAACAACACGTAACACCACCATGTACATACACAGACCACGTTCTACGGTTGGACAAGCCGTTGTAGTCTTTGGTACCCAAGAGAAGATTGACCATCACAAAAATCGAACGATTCCTGTAGATAGGCACAAGTCCGTTTGTACTGGGAAAGTCAAGATTGTTGATAGTGAGAAGAACAGTTTTATCGACAAACACCAACACAACGGCTATTGACGAGGACACGAAGAGCACCGCAATGTCATCGAATCCATTGGTGGTGAATCTTCCCTACAATTTTGTCGGACCCGGTGATTACCCCACCGAGCAACTAGCTAATCGGTTCAACGCCTGGAGGTCGATTATCAAGGACTTGGTAACGTACTTCAGAGAGTACGCGTCGGTGCAACAGGAGATTGTAAGTCAGCAGAAACGATTGCAACAGGTAGTTGGAACGTCGCATGACATTTTAGGCGGTGGTGGGGATACAGAAACCAACAAAGTGTTCTTGCCTACTGGGAATGGGTCGATTCAGGACATTCCGATGATATTGTCGAAGTTCCATCATATGAACATTACGAACTCTAGCAAGACTCTAAAGGAGATAAATGGAGTTATTATCCCCAAACTTGAGGATTTACGTCGAGATTTGGTGGTGAAGATTAAGGAGATAAAGAACCTCCAGAACGACTTCAAGACTAATCTCGGAAACGAGATACAGACGACAAAACAATTGTTGTCAAAGTACGAGACCATTATGGAGAGAGCAACCAAGGAAAGTATTACTTCCAGTGCATCTTCTATCACGTCTTCGTCGCACCATTTGCACGATAGCAACTCACAGAATGAGGACCCGTATTTGATCAAGTTGAAACTCGATAGACAATTGAAGCGTCAAATCAGCGAAGAGAACTACCTTTACCAAGCGTACTCGAATTTGCAAAACGCAGGGTCGAAATTGGAGTCGATTATTGTGTTGGAGGTCCAGAACTATATGGGGATATTTTTGAATTTGTTGAACGAGGAGAATTCTAGTGTTCCAAACTATCTTGTTCCCAATTTCTCGTCGGGGTTCTTATCGAAAGAAGCCAACTTTGAATGGGATTCGTACATCAGTAGAAATTTGCCTAAAAAGTCATCGTCCATCAATTCGAAAATCTCAGGCACCTTTATTGACTTGGATATTCCAGTTAGAAAGTTGTCTGATTTGTACATTGATAAGAGCGACTCGATCTTGAACTTCCCGATAAAGGAAGGGATGTTGGAAAGAAGATCAAAGTTTTTGAAATCGTACAGCCAAGGGTACTATGTGTTGACTTGTGAATACATCCATGAATTCAAGTCTGCTGATAGAAAGAAGGATCAAGTTCCCGTCATGTCATTAAGTCTTGACAGTTGTACTGTCACAGAACATTCTAGAGATTCTGCTTCTGGTCCGTTCAAGTTCATCTTGAGCTCGAAACAATTTAATGGGTTGATTCACAGATCTCACAATTGGGTGTTTAGAACAAATACCTACAGAGAAATGATCGACTGGTACAATGATATTAAGCAATTGACAGGATTGCCAAATCCCTCTGCTAGAGGAAGGTTTATTGAAAAACGAGACGGAAAGCATACAACCAAATATAGTACAGCCACATCAGTATTATCAGGCAACTCGATAAAGTCCAAGTCTCCACCGGCATCAATTAAGAGACCAATGAGTCAAAATACAACAAACAGGTTGTCTTCCACATTCAGTCAAAACAACAAACAATCACCAAGACTTACCAATATGATCAACAGTGATGGGACAATAATAACTCCAGTTGACACGTTTGATGAAAATGCAAAACACAAAGAGCAATATTCCAACGCAGGAAGTGTTCGTAAGATGTATTCTCCAGTTGCAAACCATGCTACTTCTACACCGGGTTCAGTACACTTGCATCCGCACGCTCAAGACCCACAAATGCAACACATTTCAGCCCATTCTCAGTCGCAGACTCCACAAATGCAACCATCGCAAGGTCACCAACCACAACAAATGCAATATTTCGTCCCTCCAGTTCCTTACATGATTAACCAGGGACAACCACAACAGTTTTATGATCCTGTCCAACAACAATATTTCCAGATTACTCCAGTAAATGGAAATGCCAATGATGCGGCTTCCGTTCAGCCCCAGTACTTCCCAGCGTCTCCAAACCCGGGCTTAGGTCAAGGAAATGCTCCACGGCCAGCTAGTCCAACGTTTGTTGTACAGCAATATCAAACACCAACACAGCCTTTGCATAGTCCAAGCATGAACTCACAAAAGCAATTTGGGGAATTCTTGCCGTACCCTGCGAACGAGTCACATACGATTCATCAACAACATGAACAAGACCACGTGGAACACCAGGATGAAGTCAGCACGTTACAATCCAAGGTTGACAACTTAACTGTCGATGACTCGCATGTAGCCAAGGGTAAAGAATTGAATGAAAATTCGATTGAAAAAGTCCCCACTAATCTAGCAGAAGCTGGAAATATTACAATTGCAGATTGATTTTGAATTCATTTGTCATTTCTTATCGGTGATAAGGTTCGTTTCTTCATAGTACAACTGGAGTATCATAATTGCTTATATATTGTTTATTTTAAGACATAGTTCTGTTTTTTTGGAATAAAATCATTAGTACCTGTACCGGATGAGGTTGTCCAGTGTGATATCATCACCTCAATTGAAAAATTCGTACCAACTTCTACACTTATCAATTAAATTGATTGTTACACTTAAATAATGAATTTATTACCGTTTATTATGTAGAGAGATTTGATTAGACAACAACACCAGAGTTGGAAGCAATTCTTGGCCATAAATCAGCACATTCTTTAGCAACTGGACCAGTAATAGCAGAACCTTTCATTTCACCTTTTGGATTGACAATAACACCGGCATTATCTTCAAAGTATAAGTAGACACCGTCCTTTCTTCTCCATGGTCTAGATTGTCTGATGACGATGGCTGGCATGACTTTCTTTCTTAATTCTGGCTTACCTTTCTTAACGGTGGCCATGACCATATCACCAGCAGAGGCAGCTGGTAATCTATTTAATCTAGCACCGAAACCTTTGACGGCAATGACGTATAAGTTTCTAGCACCGGAGTTATCAGCACAGTTCATAACTGCACCAGTTGGTAAAGCTAACTAAAAAGGTTAGTAACAAGATTCAAGCACATTTTGCTGGGATAATATCGATACTCTCAATTTGTGAATCTACTACTTGGGATACTCGTAGTAAAAATGACGGAAAATATGAATGGAATGATGGAATTTCGATGTTGTACAACTTGATATCAAGATACTGTGAGAAATTCGTCGCTAAAGTTCATGTTTTCGTCTCATCTTTGCGATTTCTCTTTCCAAGTTCACGATTTGATGATTTTCAAAACTCAATTGATAGCTCGATACTACGTTCCCAGACTCGTGGTAAACTAAACGGTGACACATACAGACATACGGAACTTGTTCCCGGAAGCACCTGAACCAGACATGATTAATTACTATACTTCTTTATGGAAGATTAAACAAAATCTAATATTAAACTAATATGAGATTTGAAAAATTTTCCCATTCCGCACAGTAGGTACTATCGAAAAATTGGTCCATCCTGCAGTTAGTACGAACCCCATCGTTACAAGGGCGTAACCCTAAATTTATATTTTACACGTGACACACATAAATCGACAGCATGTAGGTTACCTTCGTTTACAGGAATATGCATAGAAGTAATTGAAACACGTAACCATACGTGAATTTGACAGAGCAAACTGCTTGTGAAAAGTGCACAATGGCTGCAGATTGAGTATCACTATAATTGTGATGTGTTTCTGACAAGAAATTTTGTGTGAAATTTTGCACCATTTGGTGCTGTGCGGAATGTAGTTTTGTAGTCATAAACCTGAACCTAATAATGAAGTTCAAACTCTACGGTTTATTAAACTTAGATATATTAACTACAAATGTAAAACATTATACGGTCTTTTGTAACTGGAATCTAACAGCATTAATATATGTTACAAATTTCTATGTGGTACCAATATGATGAACTGAATGAGCAAACCTGAAGATTGGTTAAATGCAAACATGATGATATGAAACGAAGCTTCTATACGTAATCATACAATATCACAGTATCAATCTTGCACGATTGAGGTTTCTAGGTTGTACGAGTATATCCTACCCTGTAGGTTGTTTGACTTAATTGTTAACCACTTTCAAACTTCTTGTGCCTCCCATGATATCTGGCAAACTTCCAGCACTTAGTTTCTTGCTGCCCATAGTTGGCCGTTGTAGGTGGCTACCATCATCGTAATAGAACTCTTCTCCGTGAGAGTTGAAGGAATTTGTACCACCGTGCAATTGACTTGTTTGTCGAGAGTGGCCAAACGACGTAGAGTTATCTGAAATCGAGCTTGGAACACCGACAAATTGACTTTGTTGGTCATTTCCAAATTTATAACCTCCGGCTAATAAAAATGGATTAGGTTCAGCTGCAACTGGTGGTGGGTTCAAGTTCTTTTCATTTCCTGGTCCACTCAAAATGAAATCGTCTTCAACATCACTATCACTTTCTCCACGTAATCGTCTACGAAGGAAGAAAAATATGATTCCTGCAATCAACGCTGCTCCCACAATGGAACCAACAACTGCACCAGCAATAGTCTTACCAGAAACGGACTTGTGGCCCGAATCGTCTTTGTCATTATCATTATCGTCTTCAGAAGATGTTGCTGATGCTGATGCCGATGCTGATGCTGGTGAAGGTGAAGGTGAATGTGTGCTGCTGGGGGCGGTTGTTACCGTGGAGGTTACTATTGCAGCATTGCTACTACTTTGGTTCGAAGACGATTCGGTTGATTGCAGAGACGAAGATGACGACTCTGATG
>ERZ778017.598-NODE-598-length-46505-cov-6.121485_pt1 | contig 46505 bp, 31 predicted proteins | sample MGYA00375747_ERZ778017 | MGnify/ENA primary metagenome ERZ778017 (study PRJEB29350, sample SAMN05509838) | bioreactor metagenome | biome: bioreactor; material: wastewater | place: South Africa: University of Cape Town | collected 2014-03-17 ...
ATATCTTGTACCAGGTGGTGTTTTCTGAGCTGAACGAGGCGTTGAGAAGAGAATTGCTCAGCGCCGCTACTGCGACTGGTATCGCAGTAGCGTTCAACGCACCCATCGGAGGAGTCTTGTTTGTTGTTGAAAGCATGCCCAGTTTCTTGATCCCAACAAAAATCATGTGGAACTCATTTGTTACTGCCACATTAGCTGTGGTGACAGTATCGGGTTTGAGTGTATTTACCGCCGGTAAAGACTTTATGGAGAAGGACTTGTTCTCTGTTGAATTTGGGAATTTCAGTTGGCTCTTTTTGGAATTTGTTCCATTCATGATGTTGGGGTGCTTGGGTGGTATCTATGGGGCTATTTTCATCAAATTGCATGCTACTTTCTCCAATAAATCACTCAAAGCAAGAATTCAGGCAACATTATGTAAAATGCTGAATTTACCAGACATTTATGGCCCCTACTTAGAGATAGCTGCATTGGTTTTGGTTACAGCGTTGTTGAATTTTCCTTTAGGAATGTCCAAATTGCCATTATCTTCATTTTTGAAAGCTTTATTCACTGCTTGTCCCGCAGAAAAGAGCACTGATTCGATTAATTTCATGTGTCTGAGCTCAGAGTTCGTCACCGCAACAAAATTGTTTTATATTACGATAGAAGGTTTTGTCCTTGCGGCATACTCTTTTGGAACAGACTTGCCCGGGGGAATCTTGATGCCGTCGTTGGTTCTTGGGGCCACCTCAGGAAGATTCTTGGGAATTATCTGTAAAGCATTGCAACATTCAATCGGATGGGACACCACTTGTACTGAAGCAACATGTCTTGTATCTCCATCGTCGTATGCCGTCATTGGAGCAGCATCTTATATGTCTGGCGTTACCAAATTAACCATGAGTGTCGTGGTGATCATATTTGAGTTATCAGGTGCTGTTAGCTACGTGGTGCCAATTATGTTGTCGGTGATGATCCTGAAGTTCACCAACGATTACTTGTGCAAATGGAACATTTATGACTCGTGGTTAAGTAGAAACTTCAACAGATCGTTCTTCCATAAAGGGTATCCAAATGAAGGTAAGGGGCACGGACTAGTCAATTTCACAAACTTACAAACAAGAATCAAAACTAAATTACCAGAAGTGAGTGTAAACGCAGTCATGGTTCCTCTAGAGAAAACTAAATGTATCTGCATAGTTCCACAAGAAAACTACACTCGTACCTCTATAATTGAGTTTTGCAGCAATGACACTCACGAAGGATACCCAGTCATTGCAAGCTATGACAATCCTATAAGCTTAGGATATGTCCATAAACCAGACCTATTACAACTAGTAGAGTCCATTGAAAGCGACACTGTTATCAGATTCCAAGCAGCAAATCTTCCCCCAGAAGTACTATCACTCCAGCTACGCTACGAACAATCACTAACACAACCTCTGATTCCACTACATCTACCTATAGATCGAACAGTTTTCGTGCTCAACGAACTTGTATCGATGGTCGTAGTACTTGAGACATTTGAGAAACTAAACTTAAACTATCTTATCCTCATGGACAGCACCAATCTCGAAACTAATAACATTATGAAAGGGTTCATAGATAAGTTTATTCTTTCCAATCTCATAGACAAAGACTTCTCTTCCCTCAAAGACGAATTGCCTACAGGACCAGGCCACAATTCGAATGATATAGAAGCTTTTGCTGGTTCATCGGTAGAAGCATCGGCCCTCCTTTCGTCGTTCCCTACTCGTCCCAGTGTTGATCTCATAACGTGAAGAATGGCTGCAAAAAAGTACCCCGATACTTGTGCCTGCACTTAACCAAGACATTTTTTTATTTCTTTCCCAGGCATCAAGTCCTGTATATTATTTGCGAGATTTCTGCAGTACAAGTTCCGCAATCACAAAATCAAAACAGTATATAGAATAGAAGAATAGACGAACACACCGTAATAAAATAGCAATGGCAGATGACCATGAGGTGCCAAAAGTCAATCCGTCGAAAGGAATACTACGTGACAATACTGTACCGATTTTGGGCAGTCGACGGAGAGTTTCGTTTGCTCCAGAAGTTACCCTACACAAGTTTCAGAATGTAGAGTATCCTAGTTCCAAACGGCGTAGAACCATTGGGTTTCAATACAGCGATAGCGGCAGTGCTACTGAGTCTACAAGTTCTTTTTCGGGCTACGACATTGTGGGAAGTAGTGGTTCTACTGAAGATGTAGCTTCTGGAGGTGAGGTAGAAAAACAGCACAATAGTGATCTTGCCAATACACGCGAGCTTTTAGTTGATAGTTCGGATTTGAGTGAAGATTCTAATAACGAGGAATCAAATAGACCTCAGATAAATGAGGTAGAGAAAAATGATGACGACGAAGAGGTGCCAATGGAGTTGACAGATCAAATAAAATTTGTGCCCCAGCAGGGCCAAGAGAACGATTTACAACGTGACGAGAACCATGATGATGAGGAGCAAACAATGGAATTTACTGGACAGATTGAATATGAAATAATGCAACAAATACTGAAATCGTCCATTTTGAATTCACGATACACAGGAGATAAACAAGAGGAAGAAGAGGAAGAAGAAGACGACGTCGAACAGACAATGGAGTTTACAGGTCAGATAAGTACAGCAAATATAATTATTCCTAGGCCGCAACTTGACGAAATTGGCGAAGAGCCCGAAAAAACTGGCGATGAAGACTCTCAACTGAAAATAAACATACCGAACCAGGGATCACCAGACAAAGACAAAGACAAAGTTGTTACCACAAAGGAAATACAAGGGAACGAAAACAACAACGTTCGTGACCAAATCCAAATCGATGAAGATAGACAAAATAATAGCAAAGTAAAGGACCGTGAAAATGATGATGAAATGCAGGCTGAAGAAGGAGAGAAACTGGATAGTTCCTTACGTATCGAGCATCGGGATTTGACGACTGAGAAAGAAAATCCCCAAGATGCCGACGAAGAAGTGGATATGGAACAAACTGATGTAATTAGCATGGTAAACCAGCAACGCATGTTTGGAGCAATAGATGACGATGGACAGGTAACTATGGAATTTACCCAAAGTATCAGCAAAACAACACAATTTAGTGTAAGCGACTCTACATCTGATCGAGAATTACTACAGACATCTCGCGACGACCAACAGGATCTCATTAAGGAGCACAGTTTACAGAATCCAATTGAAGGTGGCATTGATGAACCAAAACAAGGTGATGATGTGGAAGTCACCATGGACTTCACTTTACAAAAGCCGTTTCAAAGTGATATGGTTGGCAGTAATAATGTGGAACCAAAAGTCGAAGAAATGTACGGAGAATCTCAAAACGAAATGACTAATGATAATGATAACCAAGAGTCTGAAGTTCGCAAAATTTCTAGTGAGAATGCAGAAATTCCAGATAATGAAAGTAAAAATACTAATACCGAAGATGTAAACGAAGCAACAAACCTCGCAGATGAAAGAGAGCGTGTTAATGATTCCCCAATTGGATCAGAGCAAGCACCAGAGCTGGAACCATATGGGTCTCAACCTATGGAGTTGACTCAAGAAGATAGAGTTGATACTATTGAAACTTTTGCTGACGAGGTATCTTTGAATAGCATAAAAGAAGTTGTTAGTACCAGTACCGTACCATTGGCAGATATCTCACGAGACCTGGAAGATGACCACTACTCACCAGTTACATTAAAAGAGTTCATGGAAGACATCCACGTTAATTTTTATGATGATCTTGACATGGGAAGTGACTACAGAACAAGTTTCTCAAACATCACAAAAGAATATACAATCGAAGACTATAGCATTGCACTTCCTAAACTAGAACTTTTAGGATTATATGAATTCAGCTGTGAAGAACTAAAGAAAAACATTGAGGAAGGGAGAAAGGTATTTGCAGAATACAACAATACTATCGAAATAAATAACCCTCCATTATTCCGAGAGTATTATTCCAGTGATGAAAATACCAAATTAAATATGAATCTCAAACTTCAACAGCTAAAAGATTATGCTCGTCTTCAGTCAAAGAAAATCTGGTATGATTGGAGAACACAATTAACAGAGAATTTGCTTCATGAATTGAGCATTAGACTTCAAAATATGCAAAATGATAAAGAAAGCCTCACAACGGATATAGTAAAAGTTGATGAGTTAAGGAAAATTTCCAAGGAAAGACTAGAAAGCTTGAGACTAAGGATGGACCATGCTCGACAACTCAAACAAAAATTGTCTGAGTTGGATAAGGATGAGTTTCTTCGGATTAAGGAAAGCTTATTGAAGACAGGATCAGAATTACTTTCAATAAAGAACGAACTTGAAATGAAGAACAAGCAATTTTTAGAATTGTCAGCGAAGATTCGCCAAATATCATCAGACCAAGAACATTTACAACGTGGGATTTCAGAGTGCAAGAAAACATTGAGTAGATACCGAAACTATGACCGTGACGAGATTGTGTTACTCACATTAAAATTCAAATTTCTTCAACAGTACTCTAAACTTGATTTTGTCTCTATGAATGACAAGATAATGGATTTTGAATACGATAAAACTTTCAACGTTTCATTCGATTTCAGAGATATTTCTAATCCCCATAATCTAATGGTATCAACTATTCCTAACGAAAGTAAAAAGGCTGAAAATGGTAGAGGATTTGTGATAAAGAACAAGTTCTTGGAAGAGCTTACGGTATCGATACTAAAAAACGTACAAGCAAGCAACATGATTGATAAGTTCCAAGCATTTGCTAAGATATGGAAACAAGCTAAGCAATTCGACAGAGATATATTCAAGATTGGGTTAATTTGTCCCGTCTCTTCTGATTTGAAGGGTTCAACACTAACAATTTCATTCTCGTACTGCAACTTTGTAAAAGATTACAAATTGCATATAAGTTGTGTATTGGAACTTGAACAGTTGTTGGACTATCTGAATAAAATCGCAATAGACTTAGAACTTTTGCGTGGATCTTCGATCTCAAAGAGTATGATCGAAAACGATTTAAAGAATGATGTACCCAAAACTGGTATTCTATCAGAGAGGAATATCAAACAGCTGCAACTCAACCTAAATGTGCATAATGGTGTAAAATAGTGTATTTGATGTTGATCATGAAATAATGTACGATTATAATTTATATTGACAATTTAATGTAAATAGTTAAATGCTCGCATTCAAAAATTTAATGCAATGGTGATTTTGTCTAGTGACAAAAGGTGAAATGAAAATCAATAATGCAAAAATGTTCCGACACGTAGGTGATGTAACTTTGTAAATTTAATGTGTTGCTCCTAAGAAAATGGTTGCCGACAAACACACCACCATCACTATCATCCCCCAAATTGATAAAAGCAACCCCCCATACTTGCAAAACAACTCCAATTTGTTCAAAGTGGTGGCACCATTTATTGGTTTGATAAGCAAGTATCCAAATAATCCTGGTAATATGAACGAGATACTGGTGGAACCGGTCGAACCAACAAATGCCAAAACATGAGCCAAAGATTCAACTGATATCGCTACCAAGTAAGCAGCAGTGACAATTGCTGTAGTTATTATGTAAAACCTCTTGGAGGTCAACGGTACAATTATAGGATCGTGACCATCCGAGTCTTGAGCACCTTCAACTGGGGTTGTAGAAATAAATGATTCATCCTGAATTGAGTTTGAGTTGATCGAATTGAGTGATTCGATATCTGATTGCAAACTGGTGTAGCCTTGTCGGTCATGAGAGGTTCTAAGCTTGGTCTTTAAGCCTTGGGTCAAGAAGAAAAAGACATGATTTATCGAGCCTCTGCATGGATGGCATTGCAATGGAAACGATAAACTCACCATCAACACAATACATAATCTTCCAATTAACGAGCTGATGGAATTTTTCGGGTACATTGTGATAATGTTGGCATTGACTTCGTTCCCAAAAGTCAAGTACCCGATAATCCCCACAAGAAGGTACGAAAAAGCAGCGGTGGTGATTGCATTTCTGATGATCAAATTCGACTGCCTAGTCTGACTACCTGCTGTTTCACTAGGCTTCAATTCGTTGATAATCGCAAACATATTCTGATGACAAGTGTAGGCAAACACAAAAATTGGGAACGATGACAATGTCGACGACAAAGATTTGGGGCCGATGTAGTCGATTTCCAAGTTTTCTACGGGAATATCTCCAACAAAATAGTGTTCAACAACAAGACATATCAAGTAAACAATTGAGATTAATGCAATAATAGAAGTGTACTTCAACGAGTCCAATTTTTTCAAATACGACAACGGAGTGACAATACTCACCATGAAGATGGTAATCCAAAAGTTTCGTTCAAACAAAATATCGTGTTTACCACCCAAAGTTTCTACAATCTTGGGCATCAAGTCTCCAATAACAACAAGATAAGACACCCCAACACCAAAACATTTGATGGAAATGGCAGAGTCAAACACAACCGAAAAGTGTGGATACGTCAATTGAGCCAAACTGAAATACGATACTGCTCCTGTTTGCTGGGTATACTTTGCTACCTTATTTTGCAAGTACAATCCAAATGCTGATGTAAAGGCTGACCATACACACAATATTGACCCAAACACAATTCCGTTTGCTTTCAATCCAAACGGCATCGCGAGGATCCCAGCACCAATAATGGTGTTCAACAAGTTAATTGTTCCCGATTTTACTGTAGCTTTACCCATCTCATATGAATAGTATATAGGGTAAGAGAAGATATTCGTAAATTTGTATTTGGGAAGTAGAGTACTGCATCACGTAGAGTCCAAGAAAATAGAATCAGCCAAATTTTTGCACTTTGAAATTCACAATGAAAGAAGTTGAGAGGTTGGTTAGTGGGATAGTACGCAAAAAACTGTTAAGAAGTGGTACGTTTAAGGTGCGTGGGCTACTTGGCTAGTCCAAATTGTTAGAAATGGCAAAGGAAAAGCTGTGGCGCTACCGTGTACTCCGTTTATATATCTGAATGCAAGTGATAGTAGTTGTGGAGTTGTCGTTCGACTGGAGAAGAGACTAGAGCCTTGAGGGAACCACAGCGTTTTCTTGTGCTTGTCACAATCTCACGAGCTACACTTAGTCTAGTTCAGTTCCAATTATTTATGGTAGCGCAGTTTTCACCATAACCTGACATCCGTAGCTATAGCACGAAAACAAACAGAGTGTAGAGACTTTTCAGGGGAGGTGATATCCAATATTATGTACTGTTCAAACATAATTTCTGCTGGCTCCACTTCAAAGTAGGTCCATTTTAAGCGATGCCGCATCCTTCCAAATGAGGAAATTTCAATGCTGAACCACGTAAAATGGACGAAAGGTGGAATGATGGGAAACCAAAAGGATTATATATTTATACACACACACCCCACCGTTTTAGGGGTTTAGATTGTATTTTCTGGTTGTTTAGGTAATGAGCTCATAAATATTATTATTTAGTTGATACTTCCTCTTCGTGTTTCAGTCTCCCGGCTATTTTTTGGTTGATAGTCGACAAAAATCCGCCCCTAAAAAAATAATTAGTTAATATTTTTGTGTGTTTTCATCATACGGCTCGTACCAAAAAAATGTCCAATCAGCTAGTCTTATTGTGATTTTTTCCAAATTAGTTAGAATCAATAGATTTTGTAGTAGTTGATATTTTACTAACAACTATATAGTCTCCTTATATCCTCTAAATTTTACATATCTTTTTTGCTACTAATTCTTCGAATTTCTTAGTTTTACTGAAACTCTTTCCTAACCCCTTTATATCATTTAGATCTATTTTGCTGTAAACGATTGACCCCCATTACTGCCTAGCTATTTTGTCAATAACATATAACAAGATATTACAAATATGAAATCGCAGCATCTGTTATATCAGTTTTCTTATCTTATCAGTTTGCTCACATTGTTGTCGATCGTGTGTGGCATGCTGATAAATGCAATTGCAAGGGTCGAAAATCCAGTGGGAGTATCAGCTCATGAGGGTGTTGTGCGTACGACATGTTATAAATTGCCCGAGAGACTTAAATGTAATGAGGAAGGTGGTAAGCATACTCCTGCAAATGATTTTAATGAACTTCACGGGTATTGCGAATTGAAAGGAACGAACATCGACTTAATTAAGAAGTGGTCAAACCTTACAAATGCCGAGCAATGTGACAACTGGTATGCTATGCTTATAACTGGAGGTGCTGTTAAAGATTATCATAACCTAGAAGAGTATATGAGCTATAATATTTCGAGCGTACTAGCTGCCGATAATGCAACACAGGATAAATCTATTAAGACCAGCGGAATCGTGAGCTACAACATTAGTAATCAAATATGTCTAGATGACTGGCTCAATGAACCAAGTGGGGGTGATGTAGCAAAGAGTTTCACAAGATAGAATAACATTAAGGTAAATGGCTCTAGATGGTGGAGGAATAGCTCGAATGCAACAAAGAGGGCTGCCTTAAATGTTTTTATGCTGACAGTAACGGCTCTCTGTGGGAGAATTCTAGACCAGGACCAACGGTCAGTATGTGAAGACATAGACTATGGTGTTGTGTGTGCTTCATGGTCAGGAGGAGGTAATTTTATAGAGACTAGTTCGTTGGCGGCGATGTCACAGTTTTTATATGACCAATGCGACATGTGGGAATTGGGTGACAGCAGTTTCGTAATCGATAAAGGGATTATCATCATTGTTTAGTAAATAAGTTTAGATACAAAAATTCTAGCTAACTGGATTTGGTATTAACTAAGGTAATTGCTTTTCGACAATTATCGTTTCTACAACTCAGTTTCAATCTAACTTTGATCGATATAATGTAATAATAAAAGTTTACAGATCAATATAATCAATCGTTACAAACGATAACACAAATACACAGCAAGACCAATACACTTCATGATATTGTAACACGACAATAAAGCTCGATGGTTCAGTGCTACTATAGCCAAGAGACAAACATGTCCTTCAAGTAAATCACAATATTTAGCACTGACCATTGTTCAACTGACAGACTTATCGACAACAAGTTGAACATTCTTATCGTTGCATCGATATACTTCTCATGTAGATATTTGTCTAAAACAATAACCAACCAGCTAAGAATGCCAACACAATCAACAATGCTGCCAATTGTATGGAGATTCCTTGCACTGGTTCGGTCGTTATGACTTTTTGTGGTTGGTAATCGTTGGTGGCTGTTGGTTGTTGTTGTTGGTATTGTTGTTGGTTTACAACTGGGGCAGGAGCCTGGTATGATGGTTCGGTGTTTTGTGGTATAGATCTTTGTTGGACTTCTGGTTCATTATCGTATTGTTGGTAATCTCTGGACTTCTGTCTAGAAGAGTATCCATTTTGTTGAGATGATCCGTTAGAATCACCACCGTTACGACGCGATACAGCAGCACCGGCCGCACCACCGACTGCAGCAGCTGCAGCAGCGCCAGCAGCAGCACGACCATTGTGGCCACCGTTTCTGGAATTGTCCTCATAATCATCTTGAGATCTGTCATCAGTTGATTTATCATCATCAGTGATAAAGTAGTTGACCTTAACTTTACGGGAAACCATCTTGTTACCGTATCTTGATTCTAATTGAGACCATTGGTCAGAAACTCTTGATGAGTCTTTCACGTCCGGAGCTGGTAATGAAACAATTAAGAATTTATCCTTACATTTGTAGTCACTTGGTAAAGGTTGAGCAAAACCTTGTAAGATGATAGAAATTTCGGCGGATTCGTTTGGATGGATTAATCCAGCATTTGGTCTAACACAGTATAATTTTGGTGCAGTGGTTTTGACTTTGAAAGCAAGTGGCGCGTTGGTATTGTTCGAAAGTTCGAGGTATTCTGTGGTTTGTTGAGTAAATGAACCTAAAACGTTAGTAAATGAACAAAAATATCATGACGCTAGTGCTGTGCTAGTATAAAGATTGAAATTTCTGGTTTGGCTGAAAACTCAAATTCAAAATTGAGTCACCTGGTCATTTAAGAAATGAGTACTTTTCAACTTTCAAAAAAGTTATCGAGCAGATGAAAACAATTTTCAAAACAACCACAAAATGAGCAAATGCATCTTGAAATTTTATGCTGAAAATGTGCCAATTTCCCACAATAGCAGAATTTTCTTAAGAATCAATATATCGAAAGTATTGTGGTGAAGACACCAAACAGAAACAGGATTGCTGCAAATTACGCCAATTTTTGAACCACCAAAAACCAGTTCATAACAACCAGCCAAACATCGTAAATCTAGATCTGGTCACATTCATGTCTCTCATATATGCTGTAAACGGCCATTCAATTGGGACAATCAGGCACCTGAAATCACACGACTCCAACCTTTCCATTACGTTGCTGTGGCCAATCGTACTCCAACAAAAAATATCCCGAGGCGTGACGGAACCCTTGGACGTGATTTAAACACTGGTACGACCACAGAAATACTCACTAGCACAAAAAAACGTGATGACAACGCGACAACAAATACCCATTCAAACTGGGGAAATTTATACTTGGTGCAAAACTGGCAAAACAATGCCCAATCCTGGCACTGCCAACTAGACATGGGACCTCCTAGTACCCACTAGCACAATTCAAATACATACCCTGAAACTCTAACACGCTGGGAGAAACATCCATGGTGGCAATAATTACAAAAAGAAGATATATACGATTGAGCCCAATTTAAACCACTGACAACAAAATTTCACAGTGAATATCCTGGAAAAGTAATAATTATATGCAGGTAGCATCTGGCCCCCCATTCCATATGATAATCTAAGCACATGAAGAATTGGCGAAATTATATACTACATTAGGCATTAAACTGGGGAGCCGTCTGTGGTGGACGGAACGGGGTAAATCCGAAATGTTATGGTGTAGCGGTACTCGTGTGGACGCCGGTTGTGTCAAAAAATTGGGCATGCTGTATAGTTGACACAGAACACGTATGTATGTATGATAGCATGGTATCTCCGATACATGAATATCGTGAAGATGTTGCACTCTTGGTAGGCAGTTGGTGGTGGGTGGCGGAGATGGCAAGTGGGTGAACAGGTTGTATCGTGTTTGTGGTGGATGGGTACATTAGGTTGCACAGACGCAATTTTTACAGCACCATGAGCCCATTTGGGAATGTACATTGTGATGTACATGTTGGTGCACACAATATGGCAATAAAACTAGAATAGGGCCAATGAGTAGACAAGTGCATACACGGAGATAACAACTAATAGTGTGTTACAAAGCCATATAGTTTATGGGTTGTATGTGTAGATTGGAGATCTTTTTAACGCCATTGCCCTGCCCCACAAATTGACTATTTTTCAACCCAGCACCGTCGGATTAACGTATGCACCTCATGATATCTTGTTTACATGGACATGCAATTGTGGAACGCTTGAAGTGCAGAGTTCTGGTACGGTGATATTGAGATATGGAGTATGTAGAGGTATAATCTACGAAAACATGCACAGCTCAGAAGAAATGTTCGTCTTGCACCATAATTCTGGCTGTGTAGGCTATGCACAGAATACTGACTGTATACCACTATACATAGAGCAGTTGCCTGTGTGGATTGAAGAACAAATAGATGACTGAAACGGGAACATTTTCTATCTGTACCTGTTTGTCTCCATAGCTATGCAACTTCACTTATGTCGACGGTCTTCTTCTTTTTACTAAGGTCTTCCCATCATCTTGTGGTTAGACGCAGATCCACTACAAAGACACCTATCAAAATGAATTGTACATACGTATCTTGTCCAATCACTCTGCTGCTCTTATCCACGGTATGATGTATGTGGTTGACTCTCTATGTAAACTCGCAACTTCCCCTATTTGTACTTCTTATGTATGGCATATGTATAGAAACATTTACGAAGAATTTCATGTCCTCTTTGAAATGACCGTGCGTGAAATGTACCATATGTCTCTAACCACCATACTATATATCTAGTTGTGAGTGTCTACTTGATGGGTAGGCATGGTGTGTATAGTTTAATTGTGAAATGTTCCATACCTAAATTGCACTCTTTGTGGTTATTATTCTGTATGCCTATATAATATCTGTATGAACAATTTAGGCGCATAAACACTAACCACAAGAATCTGTACTAAAGTACCGAATGTATACGTGCTGTACTTATTTGATTACTCGCGTAATTGATGCCTGTCGTGTGTTGTTGTAGACCTTATGGTTGATAGTGGTGATGTGCGTTGATATCGCTCTGCTGAACTGCCGTATTATTATTGTATGTAGAAAACGGACGAGCAACGGTCTGCTATATAACGTACGAGACACATTGGAACCACTCCTCCAAATCATTGATATCACCCATTGGACCAGCTAGGTCTCGAAATCCATATAACTCGCCGACAATGTTGCAAAAAATACGTGTATATTTTGGATAACGTAAAATGTATGAAGATTTGGGACCAATTTAAAAAGTTGCCATAAACTGTTTAGACATTGGAAAACTCTGCACCTTCATTGAACCAAGAAAAGTTCTGGGAGTTGTTTGTAATGCATTGCAATGACAAATGTTCAACGATACCAAAATTCTATGGGGTGAACAATATCCAAATTTCCATTTCAAGTCCCTAAAAGTATCGGTCCACAGTCAATAGTAGCGATTAATGGAAGAAACATTGTCCTTGGATGTCATGTTGCTTACAGTGTGTTTTACATATAGAGTTGTGTTTGTTTCGTAAGGTTCTCGTGTCGTGTGAGTTTCATCTCTGTCTGTATCGCGCTAATGCACCTTTACTTCCTTTGCTAGAAAATACTCAATTTTTGGTGGACCCAACTTACTGTTTGGAACCAACAAAAGATGTAATTGCCTTCGCATTATGTCAGTAAACTGTGTCTTTAACCTGAGATGAGCTCGTAAGGCCAATAATGATTCAAAAGAATGTTTCGTTTTTCTGAGTTGTTGGACGTCAATTGTTCATTAACTTTAACTGCAGATGGCTAATGCAGCTTTGAAAATCAAAGTGTGGGGACTGATAGAGATCTAAGATCGACAACTACATATTATTGGGTGGTCTTTAGTATCCGGGAGGAGTCCAAAGTACCCGGATGGTGTTTTCACTCTGATCGAGCAAAATCTCTACAATTTCAAACTGGCCATTTTTGGCCAAATTGGCCAATTGACGCAGAAGGCATTGGCCATACATAAATCTATCATTCACTGAATTATTCTCATTTATGTAAATGACACCAATAGTTGCACGTAGTCATGTATATACTCATTTTCTCTCCACCGATTCCTTGATAAGGCACCTTCAGTAATCATCACCCTTGGTAACAACTTCCTTTTTGTGTGGATGCAATAAAATAGTGTGTTCAAATTGGGCAGTGTAACTTCCCCTGACGTCAGCAATAGGTGGGTAATCTTCTACAATACCAGCTCTAACCAATTGATTCAACGCTAATAAATACTTGTCCTCTCCTGTTCTCTCCAAGTACCGACGACACCATGGCAATGTTCCGAAATTACTCTTGATAGTTTCTAACAACTTCTGACATCTTTCACTTGGCACTCTGATGGAGTCAACACCAGTGTTTAACGCATAATGACTACATTCTCCTTCAGGAAGAACATACCCTTTACCAGTAGACCCGAATGTCTCAATAGCAAAAGTCTCTCCCTCTTCCATTTTGGTCATATCTCCATTAGCTATAATAGGCACGGTTTTACCAGAATGAATGATGTAGTCTCCAATGTTGTGTCCGTTAAGATTCTTAATACACTTGATAGGAATCAACTTCCCATTCTCTTCCATCTCATACGATTCCATCACTTCTTGCACAGCAGCACCGATATCGTTCAATCTGACATCAATACCGGCCTCCTTAATCCCGGTATAAGTGGCTTGTCTCACTGCTTCCATGATAGTGTCGTATTTACCGTCTTCGTTAAAGGTCATGGTAAAGGCAGAATCACAGATTCTTCCATTCACATGAACCCCAATATCAACCTTCATAATATCATCTTTTGCCAAGACCACCTTATCACCGGTATTTGGCGTATAATGAGCAGCAACATGGTTGAGAGAAAGCCCAGTGGGAAACCCAATTCCTGATTTCAAAGTATGCTCATTACCAGCATAAGTTCTAACCGAGTCCTCGATTAAATTGGCAATTTCTGTCATGTTCATTCCTGGTCTAATTGACGATTGGGCCTTGTGTCTGACTCTTCTGTGGATCTCAGCACCTTTTCTGAAATCTTCCCACTTATTATTGAGTTGACGGTCATTATATCTCATTTCCTCGGAAGTGGTACGGTAACTGTTGACTTCTAATGGGTATTCTTGCCATTCTCCTTCGGGATAATGCCCATCAGGGTACGACTTGGAAATTGCTCCCAACTTCTTCTTTTTCTTCTTGTTCTTCTTCTTCTTTTTACCACCTTCGGCAGCATCTCCGTCATCGTCTTCCGCATCATCACCACCTTGCACTACAGCTGTGGTTTCCGGTTCGGGTATCTTGTCATTATTTTCAAGCTTTAAGTCTTCTACTTTGTCTTTGAGCTCAACTTCGGTCATATTCGCTCTGCAATGGTTTACTTTGTTCTGCAGCCATTTTAATTTTCACTTTGTGGGTGATGGACCCTAATGGAAACGGTCACGTGAAAACCTCGAAATTTTTCAAACTCAAGTTGATGATGGTGTCTAGAAGCTTTAGGGGAAGATGTGAGTAGATAGTAGTTATGTGGTTGTGTGGTTGCTGATGATGTAGTCAATGTGGGTTTTTACCCAGTTGTTTTTGGTTATTTTTCGCCATGTTTCACTACGTCAAAGTAGAGACGCACGGCACCCCTAAATTAGCGGCAGGGGATTCAACCACAGGTCATGTAGGGCATTCCCAGCTAGTGGTACTTTTGCAACTACAACTCTAGTTGCACATTTTCAGCCCGTACTTTCGTGCGTTTCAGTGCTGTCTTTTCCCAATTTTGCATCCATGTCGAATTGCGTTACTAACAAGGTACAAACTACAGTTCGTCTTGTACGAATAAACCAAACTACTTATTAACATAGTATAAACGAAATGAAGGGCCTCAGCACTGCTGAAATGAGAGTTTTGAAGACATGCCTAATGCAGCAAACGTATGCAAGATAAGTACAAACCAGCCGTATCTGTCTGAATGACTAAAGTCATAACGATACAATCGTTGGAATCTAGACTGAAAACGATTCTAATGCTAGTTTGTATGCCAAACTAACAGGTGCGGTGACGTAGCCTATTTGAAATGTATGGGGAATGGGTGGAAAATGTAGTCAAATTATAGGACAGCAACTAATCATCGTTCGTTACGTTCACTATTCATCAAGTTATTGAAGTCGGGAGTTTTCAACAAACTTTTCTGTAAAACCTCACCTCCGGGACTTGGGGTGAAGAAATCCACATAATCGTTCATGTTGAACCCGGTAGGTGTCAACGTCAACCCCTGGCTAGGCAACCCGGCCAAGTTGCTGTATAAGTTCATTCCCGGAGTCAACCTATTCTGAGGGGTTCTTGTGCTAGAATTAAAGTGTCGTTTTGGTGTCACTGGTGGCGGAGGCGCGATAAACAATGCAGATGCGGGAGGATTCTTGTTCAACAAAGACGATGACTCCCTGGTGGTTGGTAGCGAAGACGAGTGCCTTGGGGTGAAGTATGGTTTTGCTGGCGATGGCGATGTTGCCAAGTACATAAGCAATCCAGCACCTTCTTCGTCGTTGTAGTTCAGCTTCGACTTTGGTGTTTTCAACAAACTGTTGTCCATGTGGGCTGCCAACTCCTTTTTCGGTAACGTAGGGGTGGTAACTTTCTTGTCGTCCAAACTGGGTTTCAACGTGGTTTGTTCCTTAGTGGGTGTCTTTGGTCTCGAAATTGGTTCCAACACCATCTGTGGGCCCTGGGACTTCAACGGCAGGCTCTTTCTCTTCTTGGTAGGAGATTCGCCGTTTACAGGAGAAAGCAAGTATGAAGGATTCATCTTCGTAGGAGACTTGGACGATGGTGAATACAATGCTGGCGAGCTCACGACATTTTTAGACGGAGTAAAGTTCCCTTTCATCGGAGACGACGCTGTTCTGATGTTGGTTGGTGATAATTGTTGCTTTGCAGTCAAACTGGCCTTGGACAACTTCTTTTTCAACTCAGCGGCAATCTTCTCCAACTCCTCCTTCTTCAAAGGCGTCTTAGGCTTTGGTTTCGCCCCTGTCATGTTGGTGTTGTCCTTAAGGGTGTTCATTGTGTGGAAAAAAAATGCCTTGATCCCTAATTTCTCATGTGGTGAGATGATGTTAACGCGTAACATTTGCTAGAATGTGCACCTGCATATAGTCGGAAATACTGCACTCACTTATCCTTCCTAATTGGGTCAAATTGATTGATTCAGATCGGCATCGGTAGCGCTGATCGATTCATGATCTATTCATAGTGGCATTGTAGGTTCTCGCGTGGTAGCACTGCCGGTGGTGATGTGTTTTCTTTGAAGGTGGTGATATGACAGCGACTTGGTTCTAGTGGGTTCATAGTGGGTGCTGATGTAGTCTTGTGTTCCAATTGGCAGTTCCGGTGTTTGTTGTTGTGTCACGGGCTGGCTGAACCGGGTGGTGTGTTTATGTTCTCGTTACTCTGGATATTTCGCAGCCAACCAGCCCACGATGAGGTGGGCATCAGCAGGCGACACAGGCGACACGGGTAACACAACCGGTCTTGTGTGTAGATGACATCAGTAATTGGCATTGTATGGACGGAGACAGGGCTCCCCTGTGGTTGTCCCGCTTTCTTGGCCCTATGTTTCCCATTCTTTACGTACCTTCATAGAGATGAGATATTGCCTCACGACCAGCACTCCAGTTCAAATCAGCGTTGTCTTAGAGTAGTCCCGATCCTGCTCAATCTAGACAGTAGTATGAAGTATATAAGCCCGTTTCTCTGCGTTTCGCCACCGAAGTTGACCCCAATTGTAGCATTAATTAAGTGGTGGTGATTTCGGTAGTTTCCGAACCACGATTTTAGTTATATATTGTGCAGCAAACCGGTGGTGAAAATTAACATCTACAACCATGACCATGTTTGTAGTTTTGGCGGTATTGGGTGCATTGTATGGGTTGTACTCGACATTGACGTCGACATTGCCCCATCACTTTGTTATTCCACCTCGGAATTGGAAGCAAAAAATCACCGATGTTCTTGACTACCCAAAACCAATCTATTTGAAGGTAGGTACAAAACGGTCCAGTTTCAGAAGAAGATTGATTTTGGCCAGCTGCCAGCCAAGTTACTATACAAACTTTGTTAATAATAAGCTAAAGATCAACCCCAATGAAGATCGAAAGGAGTTTCTTGAAAATATGACCTACAGAGACCCAAAGGACGCAAGAAGAAAGTTGATCTACGGATTCTTCCATCCCTACGCAAACAATGGTGGTGGTGGTGAACGAGTATTGTGGCAGGCTGTTAAGGCTACGTTGGAGGCAGATCCCAAAAACGTTGTGGCCGTGTATACCACCAACTTACAAGACAAGCCTCTTGAAATCTTGGATAAGACCACGAAAAAGTTCCAAGTCGATGGTCTTGACTCGTCAAGAATTGTATTTATATACTTGAGAAGGTTTGGTCATTTGATTGATAGCAATTATTGGAAGCATTTCACGTTAATAGGTCAATTATTTGGTACTATCTTGCTCACGTTGGAAGCAATGCACGAATTATCACCAGATATCTGGATCGACACCATCGGCTTACCAGCAAGTTACTGGCCGATTTCAAAGATTTTGCATATTCCAATTCTTGCGTATGTCCATTACCCAATCATTCAGCAAGACATGTTCAATAAATTGAAGTTTCCCACCTTTAGCTTTAAAATAATCACCCAAACGAGATCACTTGGTGACATCAAACAAGTTTTCAAATTGGTATACTGGTCTCTTTTATATTGGTTCTACGTTTATCTTGGGTCTTTTGTCTCTATAACATTGACTAATGGAAGCTGGACCCAAAATCATATGACGACCATATGGCACACTAACAGAATGTATGGACAACCAATTGACAAGCTTTATCCTCCTTGTGGTACAGAAACCATGAAACTAGAAGGTAGCAAGGATCGTGAAAACAAGTTATTGTACATTTCCCAATTCAGACCGGAAAAGAGACATCTCTTACTTCTTGAAGAATATGCTAAATTCTTAAAATGCTTCAAGCTGGCAAAATTACCAATTTCAAAACTACCAACAATCGTGTTTCTCGGTTCGTGTAGAACTCCAGATGATACCAAAACCTTGGATGAAATCAAAAGTTCCATAAAGAAGTTACAACTTGAAGAGTATGTAGAATTGGTCGTAGACTGTGCCTACCGAGAGTTGGTACAATGGCTCACCAAGGTGGAATACGGTGTAAACGCAATGTGGAATGAGCATTTTGGAATTGGAGTGGTGGAGTATCTTTGTGGTGGTGCTATTCCTATTGTGCATGCGTCGGCAGGGCCATTATTAGACATTGTTGGTAGTGATAATGATGAGTGGAATAACGATATTGGGTTTTTCTTTAAGGACAAATCAGATGCCGATTTCAAAGGAGAAGCCGTTGACGACATGTTAGAATTCGATAACAAGACCTACCCCACGTTCAATAAGCTCTTGACGATGCTCTTTATTGAAACTCCTTCGTTAGTGTCTGCTGAGAATAACGACAAAAAGAGAAAAAATGGATACAAGTCGCTTGATAAATTTTCCAACTCAACCTTTGAAACAAAATGGAAACACTACGCTGCCCAATTGCAGTTGCTCGAGGTCGCGTTACGGATGGAAAGGCTGTCAGAAATCGAAATGGTTTACTAGTACTATAAATGTATATAGAAATATCATGACGTCAAAAAACCGAATCGGCATGGAAGAAGCCCAAATCTTTTACAATAAATGCGTGTAGTATACGTAATTGTATTCTTACAACAGCTGCCACTGATTTGTAAGGCCGGTACTCGTGAGTCCAGGTGGGTTTGTTTGATGAATACTACTGCAGAGCAAGATCCTCCCAGAACCCCCAAATCACTTCAATTTGCACCATTTTTTTACACATCCTACACCACACCAACCATCACAACCCCATCCACACCCTCCTACACACAAATATCCTCTCCTCTCCTCCTGTTCACGTCTCTTTTTGCAGCCAAATCCACAAATCAAAATCGCGGTCGTGTCCCGCTCCAGTTTTTCCAATATCGACACAGCGTGTTAACTTTCGAAAACATTGTAAACGAAGCCTTACAACTACAAACGATCGCAACCGAACGCGTAGGGTGATTTGTCAGTAGATATTTACAGACACAATGAAATTGGACGTGACTAAGCAGTTTTCCACTCGTTCGGACAGGGTCAAGGGCATTGACTTCCACCCTAGTGAGCCCTGGATCTTGACGACGTTGTACAATGGGAAAGTTGAGATTTGGTCTTATGCCACCAACAGTATTGTCAAATCGATCCAAGTGACAGACACCCCTGTGAGAACCGGGAAGTTTATTGCTCGTAAGAACTGGATTGTTGTTGGATCTGACGATTTCCAAATCAGAGTATACAACTACAACACTGGAGAAAAAATCTGTCAATTTGAGGCCCACACCGATTATATCAGAAGCATTGCTGTGCACCCTTCCAAACCATACTTTTTGACTTCTTCGGATGATTTGTCGATTAAATTGTGGAATTGGGACAATGGCTGGAAATTGGAACAAACGTTCGAGGGTCATCAGCATTATGTCATGAGTGTCAATTTTAACCCTAAGGATCCTAACACGTTTGCATCAGCATGTTTGGACAGAACTGTGAAGATCTGGTCTTTGGGTGCATCTCAACCTAATTTCACTTTGATTGCACATGAAGCTAAAGGGGTCAATTACGTCGATTACTATCCTCAAGCAGACAAGCCATATTTGATCACTACTTCTGATGACAAAACTATCAAGATCTGGGATTATCAAACAAAATCATGCGTAGCAACGTTGGAAGGTCACATATCTAATGTTTCGTTTGCAATTTTCCATCCAGAATTGCCATTGATTGTTTCTGGTTCTGAAGACGGAACCATCAGATTCTGGAACTCAAACACCTTCAAATTGGAAAAATCAATTAACTACAGTTTGGAAAGAGCATGGTGTGTGTCGATTTTACAAAAGTCAAACTTGATTGCAGCCGGGTTTGATTCTGGTTTTGCTATCATTAAACTTGGTAATGAAGAACCATTATTTTCCATGGACTCTAATAATAAATTGATCTGTGCAAAGAACTCGGAAGTTACACAATCAATCATCAAGCCATTGAGCACAGAAGGCTTGAAAGACGGGGAATCTCTCTCGTTGCAACAACGGGAATTGGGTTCAATTGAAATTTACCCTCAATCTTTAGCTCATTCTCCAAATGGTAGATACGCTGCTGTTTGTGGTGATGGAGAATATATAGTGTACTCTGCATTAGCATGGAGATCAAAGGCATATGGTAGTGCTCTTGACTTTGTATGGAACACTCATGATTTGTCAAATGCAACCTCGTTTGCTGTGAGAGAATCACAATTATCCGTCAAATTGTTCAAAAACTTTCAAGAATATCTTACTCTCGATTTGATTTACCAAGCAGACAAGATTTATGCTGGTGCGTTATTGGGGGTTAAATCTGAAGGATGTATTTCATTCTATGATTGGGAACATGGAAAATTGGTGAGAAGAGTAGACTTGGATGTCGACATTCAAGATGTTATCTGGTCAGCTAATGGTGAATTACTAGCCATTGTTACTGGATCGTCGGGTGACAATATACAATCAGGAAGTCAAAACCATGAAACATATTTCTTGAGTTATAATGAAGAATTGTTTGAAGATGCATTAAACAAAGGCGAATTGGATGCTGAAGAAGGTGCAGAAAGTGCTTTTGACGTTTTATACACATTGCCAACCTCAGAAACTATATTGTCAGGAAAATTCATTGGTGATGTATTCGTCTACACTACCTCTACTACAAATAGATTAAACTATTTTGTCGGTGGTGAAGTTATTAACTTGGGCCACTTTGACCACAAATACTATATCATCGGCTACAAACCTGATCAAGGAAACAAGTTGTTTTTGATTGATAAATCGTTCGATGTTGTCTCTTGGTACTTAAACTCTGAAGTTTTAGAGTTGCAAACTTTAGTTATGCGTGGTGACTTGGAACACTTGGCAACTAAATCTATTATCGATGAAGAAAGTGGAGAAGAAATTCCTGATTTATCAAGTATTGCTGTCGATAGTTTACCTGAAGAATATTCGACATTGATCTCTGGATTCAATAAGACCGAATTGAATCAAATGTCGAGATTCTTTGAAAAATTGGGATACCTCGCGTTGTCATTCTCTTTATCGCAAGATTTTGATACTAAATTCCAAATTTCATTAGCCACTAACAACTTGAAACAAGCTTACGAATTATTATCCACAAACGAAAAGCAAAATCCATCGACTGCATTGGCAAATTCAACTAAATGGAAGAAGCTTGGTGATTTATCATTGGAAAAATGGCAAATAAAGTTAGCTGAAGATTGTTACTGGTTAGCCGGTGATTACCCATCGTTACTCTTATTATTATCTTCTAGCAATAATCAAAAAGGGTTGGTCAAGTTAGCTGAAGAATGCGAAACTAAAGGAAAATATAATATCGGATGGCAAGCATGGTGGTTAGCAGGAAATAAAAACAAATGTACCGAATTGTTAATAAAGAGTGAGAGATTCACTGAAGCTGCTGTTTTCGGAACAAACTATTCAGTCGATCAAGCCACAATTGCAGACGCTATAAAATCATGGAAAATAGACTTAGAGTCTAAGAACAAGACCAAAATAAGTGAACGATTAATTGATGATTTGTCAAACTTGAATATTAATGGTGAAGATGCTGCTGAGAAACCATTAATTGATATTGAAGATGATAACGAGGCTGCTACTGAAGAAGCTGCCGAATCTAATTCTCACGCAGTTGAGGAGCCTGAAGAAGAAGCAGATGCGGCTGCGGAACCTGAAGAACAAGCCAAGGAAGAGGATGTAGAAGTGGAAGAAGAAGCATAATTTTAACATTTCATGTTATATAAAGTTAAACTTATCTTATAAAATATACATTGTTAACGATATTTTACGAAACTGTGCTAATTATACCATATATGGTAAATGCTATGCTGTTTACTCTCCTGTGTAAGTTAGGAAGATATTGTGATGCTGTAACTATTTAGTATATTGCGGATGTGATATATTGAATACATCGGTGATTTTAAACTCGTCCAATTTCTTCTTGTTTCTACCAACAAAGAACATTTCGGTTCCAATCTCGAACTTCGAACCATTACGTATATCAACTGTATTAAATACCTTTCGTAATCGTTCTTCGTACAACTCCAATTCGTGGTCCGCTGGATTCACTACCGACATTCTTGATACAAATGCCCCACCATCTCTCAACAAATTACAACACAATAATAACGCAGCATCGTTCAAATCGATGGCGGATTTCAAAGGATCAGTAATGGGCTTGTTCAATGCTTCATTTGAGTTAGACCTCAAGTAAGGTCGAGAAAATGTGTTATTAAAAAACCCCGATTGTTGCATGAACGGTTTCGCGAGATCTGAAAGAACCAAATCTGGTTTATACGACAACTGGCCAAGTATTGATCGCTGTCTTTCCCTATACTGTTCCTTTTGGTGATCGGGCAATTCCATCAATGTTAGATTGTTTAAATTAGCCGAGAGTTTATCTATATCTTCGTCCTCAATTACCGGTTCTGAAGATTCTTTTACATAATAACTTGTATCTAGTTCGTCTTTCTGGGATGACGGGGATTGTAGTCGTTCATATTCGTTCAATGCAACCTCTTTGAAATGATTAATGATGTTTTTGTGAGAGAATTTAGAATATATATTTCCTTGAATGGTAGATACTCCCATTGGTGGAGTAGCGAATACCAAATCAAACCCCAAGATGTGACACGTCTTGTTGAAATTGTCTTCCGAGAGGCCATGCACTTGCTCCATTCTGAATTTCGCGAAACTGCTCCAGTTTCCTGGCGCATATCCTAAATCAACAACTTTCTTCACGTTCTCATTAAAAATATTAAACTCTTTATCAATTCTATATAGTTTTGATTGTGCCCTCATGTTTATACTATCTATTTTATCTTGTCTTGTCTCTTTCCTCTCATTACTACCAAATCTTCCTATTCGTGGTTGTTCTGCGCCACTCGCATAATGTCGTAATGTCACTATCGACGGATTTGCATGCTTTGCTACTGCTCTCACAATTATCATTACCGTGATAAATGGTTGCAAACACTTGGAATATCAGCATAGTATTTAAATGTATGTATGGTAGCGCTGCTCATATTTGGTAATTCGTCAAATTGGAACTTAATCCTACTTACTGGAGACACCTTTGTCTCTGCCTAAACTTTACGCTACTACAGTTGCATTCTGAATTTGACTATAGATTGGGTCTTAGGTTTCATAATATTGGGTTATACTGATGATAAATATGGTAGCGCATATTATCACCATAGACATCGGAATCAGGATCAAAAACCTTGGGAGGAGAGTATGGGTTGCTTATTAGGATGTAACTATCTATACCCTCAATAAAATCTTGCTACGCATAGACGTCTCCATATATTTATTGAGCTTTTGTCGCGATTTGGCTGTTCATTACTGGTAACACTGTAGCGCAGTCGCCACAGATGAATAAGCATTTAAAGGGTCATAAGCATTTAAAGGGGGTTACACAAGGAGTGTTGTTCACAACTAGTTCAGTCATTGGCATTTTGATACCGGTAATTACCTGTGATTGATTTTGTTTTACATTTTTTGCAACCATAGTTACAGACTGGTAGCGGAGATTTGGCTTCAAAGAGTATATAATTGAGAACAATTTAGGAAGTGGATAAGGCTCATTTATGACCAGCTCTGCTTGAATGGCTTGTAAATCTATGACAATCTTGGTTGTAACTTTTCTTAGGGCTGTGCCCTAAGATACAATTTAATCACATGATTACATTTTTTAAAAAAATGTTTTCTGCAGTACGGATGTCCCATTCCAATGAGGTGAAAATTATTCACCAGAGAAATATAAAGATTTTCCTTCTTCATCCTCGTCGAATCAGTTTAATTTACCAAATTCTTTGGGAGACGATCACTATACATTATGTCTAAGTTAACTTCTTCTCACGTTAGAGAAAACGTCCAAAAGTTGTTGGAATTCTCCACCGAAACTAAAAAGAGAAACTTTTTAGAAACCGTCGAATTACAAGTCGGTTTAAAGAACTATGATCCTCAAAGAGATAAACGTTTCTCTGGTTCTTTGAAATTACCTCAAGTCCCAAGACCAAACATGACCATCTGTATTTTTGGTGATGCTTTCGATGTTGACAGAGCTAAGTCTGTTGGTGTTGATGCCATGTCCGTCGATGACTTGAAGAAATTGAACAAGAACAAGAAATTGATCAAGAAATTGGCCAAGAAATACAATGCTTTCATTGCTTCCGAAGTCTTGATTAAACAAATCCCAAGATTGTTGGGTCCAGGTTTATCTAAGGCTGGTAAGTTCCCAACTCCAGTTTCCCACAATGATGATTTATACGGTAAAGTTACCGATGTTAAATCCACCATCAAGTTCCAATTGAAGAAGGTCTTATGTTTAGCCGTTGCTGTTGGTCACGTTGAAATGGAAGAATCCACTTTAGTCAACCAAATCTTGATGGCTGCTAACTTCTTGGTCTCTTTGTTAAAGAAGAACTGGCAAAATGTTGGTTCCTTAGTTATCAAATCTACTATGGGTCCATCTTTCAGAATTTACTAGATTATTTAGGTCGATTTGTAATCTTCTCAACTTAATATATGTAATTCTTTAAATCGATTTGTATAAAAAAAGGTTGTCCAGTGTTACTACATTGATGTTTCTAAACCGTCAATTATCAGTTTGTTTTAGTGCTTTATTATCTAATGTACAATATAAATGCAAAATACATCCCAACCTAATAACCAACAACTCTGAATTTTTTCTCTTGCTTCTTGTTCTTTTTATTATGTTTCTTATTGTTTTGCTTTCCAGTTTGTTTATGAAATGGAGAGTTCATTTTTCCTTCGACACTGTTCATGTTGAAAAACTCCCGATCTAAATCGTCACCAGCACTCTCTAACGCTGCTTGCTTACCACCGTAGAACAACGTCTTGGCTTTGGTTTCTTGCTTACCATCACCATTTTTATCGGTACTTCCAATATGCATGGAAAAATTCAACTTGCTCAAATCATTTGCTAAATCAAACTCTTCCACCGATAACTTCTTTTGTTGAATTGCATGTAAAATTTGTTGTTGTCTACCTTCTGGTAAATGTTTTAAATCGTACAACTCCTTGTTAAATTGTCTCGACTCTTCAATACTTGGAATAACGTAATGGTCTTCGTCAACTCTTCTTGGTGGGGGTTGAACATATAACAATTTACCGTTGACATAATCCTTCAAGATATATCTTGCAGCTCTTGGTTCATCAGCTGAACCAAAACCTTGGGTCATATAACCTCTGGCTCTAGCATATGCATTTAACAATTCCCTTGCAGTTGGATAAATCCCATTTCCACCATCTTCAACCTTTTGAATGGGAATATGGATCCCGTACACTGCTTCCAAGAAATATTTAGGAATTCTTTCACATACCAATGATACTGGTGGGATATGTTCACGCAATTGATCAATAGGCAAAACACCGTTACAAACCAAATCAGAGTTGGCATATGCAAAATTAGGGAAAACCAAACCAGGACAATCACACAATACAACTTCAGGAGATAAGTTCAAAGTTTGGAAATGTTTAGTTTTACCAGGTGTGGCCGAAACCGAAACTTTTTTGGATCCAATTAACGCATTAATTGTAGAAGATTTACCAACATTTGGGTACCCAACCAACCCAATTTGTAATTTTCTGTTAGGATAGTCTGGATCATTGTCAAATTTTGGTGCTTCTTTCATAAATAATTCTTCCAATTCTTCAATCTTTAAAACTCTTACTGGATCTTTAGGATCATGTTCATCTTCATTTGCTGGTGATTCTTCTTGGGTACTTTCGGTTTGCTTTTCAGTCACTCCAGCCTCCTCTTCTTCTTTTTGCTTCTCTAATAACGCATTTGCATCTGCTGCTGAGAAGAAAACGTAGTTGATATTCTTTTGCTTGAAGTAATCAGCATAAGCTTGTCTTTGTGGTCTGGTCAATAAATCAGCTTTATTCACCAATAACAAATTATTCTTACGCTTATTATTCTCTGGGTCATCCAATTCGTTGACATACTTTTCCAAATCAATAGATCTGAAAAACAATGGGTTTCTTGCGTCTACGATTTGCACAACTAAATCACATCTTTCAACAACTCTCCATAATTGCTTCCACACTTCCAAGTTTCTTTCAAACGGAGTCAATAACAAATCATTGGTTTCGGTTAACTCTGCCAACTGTCTTCTCCATGCCAAAAAGGCCAAGTTCTCTTGACGATTGATTTCAATTGCAGATTGCGATTTTTTCCATTTAGGTCTTCTAGGAATAGTCAACTTGTTTTCAAAGACTTGGTGCTTCTGACGTAATGCAGTCATTTCTTCATTTGATAATAACCCAGAATTGTTCACCACACTGGTGTTACCCACTTTAATGATCTTGATCTGTTGTGATTTCTCAGCAGTGAAATCAGTATCTGCCAATTCAGCAGTATTCAAGAACTCATCCAATGCATTTTCTTGTGTAACTGACCGCAACTTAACCCAATCGGCCTCTTTCTTGTCTGTGGTGAATCGTAACTCTCCATCTGGTAAAAATACAACTTCGTTCTCTAATCTTCTTTGGTTAGCAATTGATCTACCTAACCCAATAGTGTTTTTGTTTTTGTGTTGAATTGGTTTGGGACCCTTTGGTGCCTTCCATTTCTTCTGCTCGGGGTGAAGAGCTCCTTTATTTGAACCGAATTCACTCATGTTGCCTCCCTTCCTTGTTCTGGTTTTGTTAGGAAAAACTTATATCGAGATGACTTAGTAATAGGTGCGCTACCTATTTGTACATGGTAGCGCTAAATTATACTAAGATTCACGATTTTCTTCCAGCGATGGGTCAAGTAAAACGGTACCCCATGTAATCATTTCCACTCACAATGTACTTGATTGACTCAGACTTATTGTTCCGTTTACAATAAGGTCTAACCAGTGAAAACATTAACCTCGATGTTTGGCGCTACCATTTGAAATACAAGAAGGGCCATTTCTCTAGCCTGGGTACTGGTAATAGTCAGGGTATAGAGAACTAAGGCATGTCATTACATTGTTAAAAGTCGTCTCGAAGGCCCGATCATTTTGTCCATTTTATAATTTTACACAAAATCTGTAAAAAAGGTATTTTCTTCAAAAAAGAACAATTAAATTCTCCTAAAATACCTTGACAACCATATTATAGTAGCAAAAACATTTCCGTCCCAAATACTACAGCATCTCACTTTCGATTCCCCATTAGTTTCGTGAAAACACGTTAGTTTTAAAAAATAACCAAGATTGCTTTCACTGATGGTAGAGACCAAAAGAGAGTTATTTTGCAGCCACGAGACTAGCATGAAATGTGCAGTGATAGCAAATTTTATCAAAGACGATAACTACGTACAAAAGAACCCATTCGCGGAAAACACGAACACATTCAAAATCTAACAGGTTCCTTTTGGTCTCTTGATTAAACTGCTACATGTTTCCTGATAAATTTTCGTTTATGAATTTTCGCAGCCATTAGTTCCACTTAACCATTTCACCAAATAATGTAATACTGCAACACAAATAGTACGTTCCAGAATTAACTGACTTGATACATTGGTGAACTGTTTGCGAACCTTTAGTTTTACAGTTATGAACATTGTTGTGGTGGTGCCAAATACGGCTGCTGGACCACGCACGGTGTTATCGCCAGAGATCATGTAAGCCTCGCCGGAGTTTTAGCCGTCTGTATCGTGTAGGAAATTGGGCAGTAGACGGAGCAAGCCGGTGTTGTTTTTGAATCACCGATTTCGCATTCTAGGCTATTTGGTATACTTTCTACATGTTTCTATTAACATACGCTACGGATCTACAATGTAGTATCATTTTCATATACATTAAAGGATCTGCCTCATCTGTCACAACAAACCCCACGGTAGCAACTAATTATATGATGTAACTTCAGTTGGATAGAGAGAACACTATGTAAAACCACTCTGGGCAAACAAGCATGACTAGATAAATTGAGACAACCATTTGAATGCTTCCCCGTAACCTGATCTCATGACCACTGAGACCATAAACACTTCGATTGGTCTTTGGCCATCAGCTAATTTACCGGATTCTTTACCAGTAGTGTTGTATAATCCCAATGCTGATTTCAACTCCATTTCAGAAACAGCACTAGCTTCGTCGATCTTGTTACCCAAAATAACAAAAGGAACGGTGTTTAATTCTTCAATCTTGAATAATGATTCCAATTCTGCTCTGGTTTCGGCAAATCTTTCTGGATCAGCAGCATCAACCAAGTAAACAATCCCATTGACTTCAGGGAAGTAATCCTTCCATAATCTTCTTGCCTGTTGATGTCCACCCAAATCGAATGTGGTGAATCTCACAGATCCAATGGCTAATTCTTCAGAAGTTGGATGCAACGTAGGCTGTAAAGTGGCCAATCTGTCGTTTTTCAACATGTGCAATAAAGTGGTCTTCCCAGCATTATCCAACCCCAAGAATAACAATTTAGCGTGTTTGTTCCACAACCCTAAACTAGACAAGATGTCTTGAAACCAGTCGAATAACCACATCGTTGTTGTTGTGCTTTAAGTTATATTTGTTGACGTAGACTGTTTTTCCTGTGATTGAAAAACTTCATATCGTGGTGGATGTCAGAACTGCAGATAATTCGGAAGCCCTCTCCACTGACGAAACCAAAGTTCCGATTGTTTGCACCACGGCCCGCAACCAGGTCTCGACCTAGAGAGCTCGAGGAGGAGAAACCTGGACCGGTGATAGAGGTTGGAGAACAGAAATTTTTAAAATATCGACGAAAGATGTACTCATGAAGTGGGGGTAAAAGACCATCTGACGTTCTGAGCTTCTTTCACAAACTGACACCTTTGTGCAAGTACCTGACTTTCCAAACCAGAAAAGTCCCACGAGTGCGGTGTTTGAAGCTACTCTAGTTGGTATTCAGAAGACATTTTTCGGGCAAGGAGGCTTTAGCTGCAAAAAATTCATCAAACGACCAGGAACTCAAACCAATTTGCACCGGTTTATCGATTATCCAGCCTCGTAGAAACATCCAATTGTCCATAGCAGGACAGCTTGTTGCCCTCCATAGGGATCTCTATAGTACGTATCTGTCTATTTCTGTCTGTTTCATTGTCCCTGCGAGGTTTCCAAGCAGACAACTGAATCCATTTCAAGTCGAAAGACTAAAAAAGGACAACTACCTGACGGTTTCTGTTGTAGACTGCTATACAAGACTCTGCGTAATCACTTCTTTTTGACATTTGCAGTAGATCTGTATTTGATGGTGTTTTTGGTATGGGACATGCATGTAACAGGGCCATGAGTTTGGTACAGGTGCCACGTATTAGGCGGTAGGATTCAGGGTTGGGTATACGATGTAAGGCGGGAGGAGTTTTATCCACTTCAATACGGGAACCCACTGATGAAGCTAGGCTGATAACGTAACCTAGTACGAACAAGAGTGGATTGTAGTATGACCGTGATGGTGACAATAGGACTTGTCCTGTTAAAGTGATTGTAGGTGTGTAGCAATATTGAATGTTGCTCGTTTATGTGGTAGCGACATTTGGATGTGGTACGAACACCCCCCTCGTTTCAGACTACACCGTAATTATATTAATAGCACAACTCCATAAAATTTTCCCTTCGTTCTCTTTTTCATAGACAGTTCAGATTATGGGCAACGAATCAAAGTTCAACACTCGGGTTCACTCGAGTTCGGTTTCATCGGTGGGATCATTGGACGATTCTGCCATGTCCAAAATTACAAACGATCTCTCGTGGGAAGACCCAAAGTTGGGCAAGATCGTCATTGAAGATGTGGACTTGGAATCGCAATTAATCAGAAGTGCTGGGGGCAAGTCTCATGTGTGTTGCTTTATTGTCAAGTTGATTTTCCTACTCTCGGTGGTGTTTGGAAGTGCGGTTTTGATATTTTATGGTCTAGAGTACTAGCAAACCCCCCACCAGTCCCGCATCGCATTGAAACCCTTCGTTCGTGCTGGGTTTTGCACTCAATAGACACGGTCCAGTAGTTCATATATAGACACGTTACAACTCTATCATACCAATTGTCGTCAAAAGATATGCCATCAGCAGGTCTGACATATCGATAGTATACCCAGACTTGCCTCTGACATCCATCCTAAATGTCGGGTCGAATCCCCATTTATCATTGAGCTTGCAGTTCAAAAACCCGTGGTTAGGCATTGTCTTCCTGCTATATTTTGCAAAGTTTTAGTATCAGTTTACACTATATACGAGAAGTAGCTAGTTAGGCAGATTTGTTATGCATTGTTTCGTTAGGGATATTGTAGCAATACGGGAACAGGTAGGTGCGGTTTTGAAAATTCAAGCGTAATTAGTGTTCACAAAAATGTCATTATCGCAAGCACCACGAGTGGTTTTGTATTAGACGAGAAATTGTGACACAGAGCTGTGTTCGCAGCTTCAAAGTCATCTTAAATTGCCGTTAATTACACAGGTACGTCTGTTCTTTTGGTGCAAGGTAGCTAGAAGTCGAACGTCTGAAGTTTCACAACGTATCTATAAGAAAACAACCACTAGCCTACTCACACAAACACGCACCCAAATTACCTGTCACCAACATTGTCATTTTCCTCTAAAAAACTGTAACTTTTAATGTCTCACTTTGGCTGCAAAAAGTCGTAGGTGAAATATTTTGATCGGTATACAGCCAAAATATATTTGCCTTTATTTCAACAGCACAACAAACAATGTTAGCGAGAACAAAATCACATATAAGACCAGCTAGTCGGTTAGCACGATACATTTGTGATACTCTGGTCAAATTTCAGGAAAATCCCGGCAAAAATGACAAACCTAGCCAAACCAGTTCCAAGCCTGGAGATGATCACCCAAAGGACGATTCAGAACCGTTAGATGAATATTCGGCGTTAGCTGACAGATTCAGCCAGATTCTCGAACAGAAAATTTCCAATTCTTCGCCTTCCATGATAAATACTGATCCCACACTTAATAAACTTTTCAACAAGTACCACAATTCCATGGACTCTTCAACATCAGCATATTTGAAAAGCGAGCCCTTACTTTTTTCCAATCGTCACGCCAAACAAATCTACGAGTCTACTCCGTGGAAAGGCACTGAATCAGCTGCCGATGCCAACTTGAGAATGATTATTGATTCCAAGCCTAAAATGAAAAGAGTCCCGAAAAAGAATATTCATGATATCAAAGAGCTGGCATTAGATTACAAATTGAACGAAAAATCGAACGAGCCTGCCACTGATAACTTCCGGGAAATGTACAAGGAGCGATTAATGGGGCCGTCCATGTTTATTTCCGACGCTCCTAGCTCTACTGTAGACTTAATTGGCAGTGTTGCTGCTGCCAAAATCAATGCCCATATCGACCAGACTACGGGAACATTCAAAAGCCCGGAAATGGACCTGATTAGAGGCAAACCTCTTAATAAAAGACACCTTGAAAACTGTACTGATTCAAACTACTTTATGAATCAAGTATTGAATACTCAAGAGATACTACCACCGTGGATCGAATCGCAACAGAATTTGGCGGGCCAAATAGATCTCTTGCGTCGAGATATTGATAAGACGTGGTTTAATTGGTTTATCAACAAATCAGCTTTGTCTGATCAGTTCTACTCTCCATCGGCCAATTCTGAAGCCTCGATTCCAGCATTATTGGAGAAATTTCATGCCAAATTCACTCCTGACGTTATCTACACTTTGCATGACACAGATAGAGAGTATCTTGAAGAGAGAATAAAGAAGTTGAACGATTCAATAAGGACATATAATCTACAATGTCCATCGTCACATTTACATAAATTCAAACTCGTCCCTGAAAACGAAATGAAACGGTCGTATTTGAGAACCATCAAAGACTTTGATGCCAAATTCGAAGAATGGTTTACTAAAAATAAGATAAAACGTTCCAGCAACAACATTATTGTACAAGAAAGATCAGGGCCAGGGTTTCTTGATTTATTCGGAAGTGGTGGCTCTAGTACCTCAACGGCAGACGGAGAGGCTACTATTGAAGTTCCCGTAAAACAAATGGACACTAAATTACATATTTGGAAAGCCATTAAGGATGCATTTTCCAAGTAAATCCAATTGGAAACCACACTAAGCATAATGCTGTATACGACATCTATATACTACATTTCGACACCAGCCCAAGTTTGAAATTACTTGACTATGTTTTAGTTATATACTTTTGTAAATCCATCTCATGCTATGTATCTATAAAATACCATCGCAAGAAGCACAAATAATAGTTCGAGTCTCCAGTAATCAGCAACGATATGTGGGATTGACCGTTTGGTTCGCATTGTCGACTCCAAATTGGTCATGAACTCTCTTGCCATTTGTTCTCGTGAAAACATTTCTAATGCCCTTCTGGTACCATTTTCACCAAGACGACGTTTCTTCTCCTCCGAGAAATCGGCATACTTCACCATGATTTTCGACCACTTTTCGTAATCAGGTTCCTCAGTAAAACCTGTTGCTTCGTCGATATTGGTTCCATCAAAGTTCACAATTGATTCTAACGGACCCCCGTTATTTACCCCCAATACGGGCGTACTATTTAACATACTTTCAACTGGAACAATACCAAAATGCTCAAACGACGGAGTGTACAATAAAAGTTGGGCTTGTTTCAATAATGATACTTTTAAACTGGATCTGATGGAAGGTAAAAAGAGAACATCAGTCGATGGAGGCATGATGATCAACTTTCCTCTGATGGTGAAACTGGTGAGTTTTAGAGAATCACACAATTTCGTCAACTCGCTCAAATATAGCACATTCTCACTAACTCTCGAATCGTAGCCACCTGCTACCACCAATCTTGGTTTAAGCTTACTAGATGGAACCAACTTTTTGAACCTGGCAAACGAGTTGATAGCTAACTCTATATTCTTTTTCATTTCAAAACGGTTTACCGACAAGAAGAACGGACTTCCCTTGAAAAAGTTCGTCACTTCTTTATCAGTTTCCTCGTCAATATCTACTTGGGTATCAACACAAGGATAAATAACCCCAGGTTCGACGTGGGATAAAGAAGTAAATGTCTTATAAAACATCGATTTCGTGAAGTTCGAGTTGACAACGATCTTATCACTAGCACCAGTAGTTTGTTCTTCGATATAATTGAATGGTAACCGGTACAATTTCTTCAATTTTCCACCATCTTGCTTCACTAATAATTGGTCGGGGAAATAACAATAAAACAATATTTTACAGTTTTTATCACTGAAGATACTCAATAATGGAATGCAGTATGATAACTGGTCAACAATGAAGTAGTCGTATTGGCTGATTTCTCCACATATAATCAACCGAAGTACGAGATACAACTGTCTCAAAAATGCAAACAAAATGTGGAAACGGCCCAAGATACTAGTGGGCAAAAAGTCCCCATACACTTCGACCCTAAGTTTGCCACTACCGACTTCTTCAAAACAGTGGGATTTATCACAATGGGAAGTATAGATGGTGATGGAGTTTTTCAAGTCTTGCAAACCAACAGCAGCATCGACCACAAGCCGCTCAGCACCACCGATTCCTAGATCCGGGTGAATAAAGGCGATTTTCCGGCTTTCGCCATTGGCTGATTTGGACATTGTCGACTAGCAATGGTGTTTTGCAGTGGGAATGTTCAGTTGTGGTGCCATTAGTGACAATTTCCATCGCGCACACGTTTCGCGGGATGGTGGTGGTGGCTAGACGGGGGTACCCGCGCGTGACGCGGCAGTACAGGTCAACGGCTACTACCAGTTTAACACTAGGTTTACTACGGGCCCATAATATCTATATTTGTATTCCTATCATGTCCTATGTTTCATATTAATATACAATAATAATGCAATCTTACTGAACTACGCCTTTGCTGCCTGTTGTGCAAGCATGGCCTCCTCTCTCAACTTTTTGTTTTTCAATTTTTCCGCTTTTCTGTCCCATTTTGTATCTTGTGGATTGAACCCACCTTCTTCAGCTCCCCAGACGGCCCACTCCGGAGTCTTTGCAATGTAGTCAGTATCGACAAAATCTTCGCCTGACTCAAGTAACTCAAAGAACCTCTTGTAGTCGATGTGGGTGTGCCATTCACCATTCACTTTGAATTTGGTTTGAGCCATCAATATACAGCAAGAATGGGCATGTTCAGCAGCCAATTCGTAATCTAACCCTCTAGATTGCAATTCGGTTTCCAACTCTTGGACAAATCTCTTACATTCGTCGTAGAATGGGATGTTTTGCATCGTCAATGGGTTCCCGTTTGCGGTAGAGGAACCACAGAAAGTAGCACCTTTAATTTCAATTTGTGATGGCATGGCTCTTTCAACCATATCGGCGTAACTAGAAATATCATCCATATTGAACCCTTTGACCAACGTTAATCTGAAAACAGTCCGCTGGTGGCTTTGTGTGGTCCGCACAATGTCCAAACACGCCATTAATCTTTCCCAGAAATCACTATTCAAAGGACGATCGACTTTCTTAAGATCAACTTTAGTGGGAGCATCAATACTAAGGTACAATTGGGTAACTCTCTTCAATGCAGCCAAATTGTCAGGATGCTGAGCATTACACACCAAAAAGGATGAAATGTGCTGCTCGTGTAACAAGGCAACAAATTCATTGATATGAGGATAAAAGATTGGTTCACCAACCAACGATAATGCACAATGTTTGACTTGGAACGCTTCTTCAAATCTGTCCATTTGGATTCCTGGAACTCCTCTCATTTGCTTGATCTTTTGATAGTGTCCTGCTAACGCACCTTCAAACACCTTTTCTGGTGGATCCAATTCCCATCTCCAGTTCGACTTGGCAACGGGATTGGTACCGTGTCTCCAACAGAAAACACATTTGTTGGAACATGCTAATGATGGAGTAGTTTCCATACACAAGTGTGATCTAATACCGTAGAATGCAAACTTGTAACAGGACCCTCTTCCTCTAAGAGCACTCTTTGTCCAACGACAAATCTTCACACCCGAATGAGACCCAACAATGGTGTAACCTTGCTTGGTTAATGATTTGTAGGTAGGAGAGTCCTTGGCCACCATTTCCTTAGTTTCCAATTTTGAGTCAGTTGCACTTCTCGACTTGTTCATAATATTTCCCATGTCTTCAACATCGACCAAGGTGTCGTTGTCGTCACTTCCGTCTTCCTTATCACTGTCGTCGAAATCTTCATCGTTTTCATCAATGTAGAATGGCTCATCGTCAGACATGATCTGGGCCAAGTTTTGGATCCATTCGTTAGCCTTTGGTTCTCCTTGGTATTTCATACACACTTCACCCACCGGGTACAATCTTCTACCTCCTAACTTACCCAACCATTTGTCAGCTAACTTAGCTTGGTAGCAGAACTTTTCATTCCACGACTCAGCATCACCCAATCCCAAAACAGCAAACCCAACCAACGATCTCAACGGGTATTTATCTACTCTGAAATCTTGGTAAGTATCTTGCAAGTGTTCCAAGAAGTAATCGATAGGAGAGTCGGTTTCGTACGAAGGCAACACCAATAAATAAATACTCTTGGTGTCTTTTGCTGGCGTCTTCAAGAAATATTCTTCTAAATCGTCAACGTCATCGTCCAAGCTCATGAGTTTTGGTTGCTTTAAACCGTCGATCTGCACGAGTGTCTTGTAAAGAGAATCGGCCACTCTCTTGGAAGACCCAGTTAATGTCGTGTAAAAGATGTATACCTGAGACTCTAAAAGGTTCACAGAAGACTTGGTCAACACTGGCTGGCCCACGTTAGCAACTGGCTTAGTAGCCTTGAAAATTTTAGGAGATCTAGATCTTCTAGTTTTGACCAAACGAGAAACCTGAGGGACCTCCAGCTTGGTTTCCGGAGTAAATGTCGTCGAAGTAAAGTCAACAGCATAGATAGGAGATGCCTTCTTTTGTTCTGGGACAGATTCTGTCAGAGTACAAGCAATCTTATTTTGTGAGTACATGTAAAACATCGTCACCGCGGCGACGAAAAAAACACTCCATCTTCCACCAGAAGCTAAATACAACCCGCAACATGCAGCAAACGTCAACGTTCCACTGCCCATGTTCCCTAAAAGTACAAGGTTAGTATGGCGAAGATCTCATCTAAAAGTGAAAAATTTAGAGCACTGTACGCCGGATACTCCACGAATGGGTGCAAAAATATGCCAAATCAAGCAGCACCGTTTACGATATTGGGAGTAAACAGACGTAAATGGTACGAAATTGGGTAAATGGCCTTATTTATGGTGGGTTGTAGAGAATGGATTTTGGTCTCGTTGATTTGTTTTCATCAAAGACCAATTTTTGTAGGTCTCGGTAGATTCTCTGTAGCGATGAGTTGCAGCCAATAGGTTTGATGTGTATAGTAATTTGACAAGCGGCGTAGCATGACACTGCTTTTGGCTATTTGGGTGGATATAGTAGATAATGACGGTACATCCAAGTAGCTGATCTATTTCTTTTCTGGATGTGTTTCATTGTAGTGTTAGATATTCGGCAAGAGAGAAATTGGCAGTAGCATTTTGCAAGGCCGTGTAGAAAGGAGTGACAGATGGTTGAGATTATCACCTTTGTTGTGACTGTACATCTGAGTCGGTATTATATTTGTAGTGACTGGGCCGTTGCACTTGATCCAGAAGTAGGTCGAACATTATTTGGCCGGACAAAATCCTCGTGGCGTTATCGAACACAGCAAGGGTCTTATCAAATCTGGAATCTACTGCTCGTGGTTTGTTGTATTCAAAGGCACTGGTTTATAACTGATGTTGATTTCGGAGGGCCCAGCAATTTCACACCGGCACCGGTGTTCATCGTAGAGAGTAAACGTTGGAAATTCATTGTGATTTCTGTCTGAATGACTCCTGATCTGCCATTATGAGTCCTTTTCAATGTGCCAATTCATCTCTTTGTTTAATATTTTTAAGTAGTAGAGCCAACACATTACAACAGAGTGTCAACATTTAGACTAACAGCTTGCTCAGATAGATCCTGAACGTATTTCTTCTGTGTGGACGCTACAACTACCAGCCTAGTTTGCAGCTTGCGAAACAGCACTCCGGAAACGTCGTCCCGAACCGGATAAATGAAGAAACATTTCCATAAACCCTTCGTAGTCGTTGGTAACAATTTGCTGCAAACAACATCTATAATGTTTTGCAACTTGTAGAAACAGTGAAAATAGCACCTACAACAAAACAACCGTACTATATGTATTATGTATAAACAATTACAGTATGCAAATGGCCAAAATGAGCTCTATGAACCTATCACATAGAGCCTACAGTAAAGTTCACCTAGAAAGGCTATGACGAACCTTAAAAATGGTCCATGAGAGAATCCTCAAGCCACCATTGAAACATGGTTCGTTGTGAACAGCACTAAATAGGGAAAGCGGCACTAAATACCCCAAATACTGTTAATCCATCGGAATAGTGTCAAGCAGTGAACCAGTACCACACGAGAGTAGACGAAACCAGAACCACGTCTTGTAATAAAATAACTAGTGACTTTGTTAGCCCTAACCTACTGACCACACCGCACCATCGCAGTAACTCTCTGGGATTGTCTAGTACTGAAATAGAGAAATTCCACACCCCAAACGAGACCTCTAGGTGCTCAGGCTATGGGCAAGTTTAATTCTGGCACTTTCCACTGGGTGGTCCACATTGCATCCTGACTCCTGACTCCAACTCTCTGAGCTCAGTTATCCCTGGTGACTCCAACTCTCTCGTCCCGGGACTTGAACTCCGTAATCAACTCACTGCTGTTGTTGATTTGTTCCTGGAGCTCAGACTGTTGGGCCAGTTTATCGTTGTGAGAATGGTCCTGGACCAAACTATCGTCGTACTCCAAAATGTCTTCTGGTGTCAATTTGATCTCAGTGGCGGGACGTCTCAACATCGTATACAACTACTTAGGCTATACAAGCTACAATCACCTATATAAATCGTATAACTATTATTGTGGTACTTTATACTATCGTGAGAAAAAACAACTTCAAATTCTGGTGGTTCCAGAATACAAAATCGTCTTCACCATAAAACAACATTCGTGCGACATTGTCACTAGTTAGTGCACTTGATTGGAAGCAGTTTATTGGTGGTAATAAGTTTGTCTAATAAAGTTGTGGGGAACTAGACGATTTCTGTAAGTTTTGGTGGGAGTAGTATGTCAACTGGTAGGTCTAATCAAGTTATCACGTTAGCTTCAGTTAATTTACTCAATAAATCCTTGAACAGTGGTAACGACTCTACGAAACTGGTTATCTGGAAGGAGCTAGGGGTATTATTGGACAAAAAGTTAAATATCCATCCCGGTTCTTCGTCATCATCTGGGGGAATTCCAAACTCGTCGTCGTCGTATCTCTCGACCAATCTCAACTACAAGGTTTGTAACTCGTGCTCACGGCCAATCGGTGAACAAAGTTTGGCTACACATTACCAAAAGTGTGTTGAAATGAGAGCAAAGTTGAAAAATGATGCCTCCGACAACGGCTCTTCTGTGGCTGCTGGCAAACGTAAACGGGGCCGTAATGCGTTATTGGACGTGGAATCGTCGTCAGTGAGCTCAACAAGAAACAACACTCCAGCACCAAATACTCCTGCTGGGGCTACTGGTGCTAAAGACGTCGCCAACGGGGTCAAGCCGAAAAAGAAGTACAAGAAGTCTCAGGCTCAAAAGGAGAAAGAGGCAGCAAACGCCGCTGCGGCAGCTTCTTTGAACGGTAAGAAGGATTTGAAAAGGAAAAGACAGGTCATTCCTAAGGCAAAATCAGCTACGAAACCAAAGGGCCCTCTCGACGTCGAAAAACAATGTGGGGTTCCCTTACCGTCTGGTGGCTTCTGTGCTCGGTCGTTGACGTGTAAAACTCACAGTATGGGTGCGAAGAGAGCAGTTCCTGGTAGAAGTGCTCCTTACGATGTTTTGTTGCAGCAGTATCAGAAGAGAAACCAAGCCAAAATCGCAGCCAACAATGCCTTGGCAGCACAACGGATGGAAGATTCTGAGTTTGGTGATGGCGATGACGTCAATGGATTCAACTACAACAAGATTCTCGACCCCGATGAAGAAACCCATTTGGTTCTCGAAGGGTTATCGAAAAACAACCCTATTCCGTTAGAAAGAAATATTGTGCTTCCTGTTAGAAATCGACATAGATTTTTGTGTATGCGGGAAGCGTATGCTAATGCGTTGATTATTACTGGGAGTAACAATCAGAACCAGAATAAACAGGGTGCCGAATCTTCAGCACAGCAAACTTTGGCTAACCAGGCTATTTCTGGATCGATTGGTGGTTTGCAAGGAAGATGTGCTTTGATCAACGTTGACATGGCCCAGAACTCGAATTCGAGCACTCAAGCATACTCAGCAATTCCTGGTGAAATTTATCAAGTTCGGGCTCCATCTAAGGCAATTAATATGACGTCGCAATACAACGTTTTACAGCAAAACGCATTCCAGCAACATTTGCAAAAGTACCAGTTGCAGCAACAGCAACAGCAGCAGCAGCAGATGGCAATGATGAGACAACGACAGCAGCAGGTGAAGGCGGCGGGAAATTCCACGTCGTAGTTGGCCGACAAAGGGAGTTGTTATGTATAAATAGGTGTATTATTATTTGAATAAGGTAAAGAGAATGCAAGTTTTATTTGGAATTATACACACTGTAGCTAAGGTATGATATGCTTACTTTTCTTGGTTTACCCAAAATGGCCGATTCTTCGTTATCCATTTGTGTTGAACCGCTTCCCGTAATGAGAGTCTCAGACCAGGGTTTTTCTGTAATAATCGTTGAATGAAGTCCTGGGCATCGGGATCAATCCAGCTGGGAAACTTCAAGTCTACTTTCGCAATCCGTTTGTAAGTCATATTCTTGTCAATTTCCTCAAATGGAGGCTTTCCCGTGAGAAATTCGTAACAAAGAATTCCCAAAGACCAAATATCCACACGGTAATCATGGTCATTACTTTCAATCATTTCGGGAGGAAGATAGTCCAACGTTCCACATATGGTTAGTCTTTTCGTCACTTTGGTCGAAGGTTGCCGTACAGACCACCCAAAATCACTCAATTTAATGCAATTGTTGAGAGAAAGCAAGATGTTTTCCGGTTTAATATCTCGATGAATGACTCGTTTATCGTGCAAGTAAATCAACGCCTGGGCAACTTGATATATGTAATGCGATGCAGTAACGTCAGAAAACCGTCTTTGTTTCTTTAGATGATGATAGAGCTCGCCGTAGACAGAATACTCTAGTATCAAATATACGTTGTCTTTATCATGAAAGTACCCATATAACCGAGATATTTTGGTATGCACCAAGTTGGCCTGAATTTCAATCTCACGACGGAAATTCTTTTCGAGTTTCAAGTCAGTGAGGTCCTTCTTTGACATGACTTTCAAAGCTACCAATAGACCCGACTCTAAATGCTTTGCACAGTACACCTTTCCCAATTTCCCTTTCCCAAGTATTCGTCCAATTTCGAAATCCTTCAAGCAAAACTGCTTGCTTTTAGGTGCTGAGTACGGCAAGTGGGATATTGTCTTTCGTTTGGGAGTGGTGGCAGATAACTTCCTGTTGTTTATAAATGACTTTGATTTCGATTTGCTGGCCGTTGAGTATTTCCATCGGTCCTGGTCCCTGCTAGCTTTCAAGTATCTATCAACGTGTGAAAGTACCGACTCGGGCTGATTACTTCTACGGTCTCGGGGCACCTGGTTCAGCATGGTGGATACTTCAACTGGAGAGTGGCTAGCTAATGATGGTTTGGAGTACCGACTGGCTCCATTAAAGGGTGACTTTGTGGGTTTTGATACCTCAGCCGATTGCTGATGGTCTTTAGTGTAAAAAGGCGTTGAATGGTGGACAGCAGGATCAATATGGTGAAACTTAGCTGGTGTGTGTTCAAACTGTTTTGGTGAGATAGCATCGGGCAAAGTATTAAACACCAATTTTCCAAGCGGTTTTCGAGGGACACTTGCCAGTGTTTCAGGAAATGGCTTCATCGACGCCTCTGGTCTCTGTAAATGATTTGTCGCCGACATGAACTGGCTTGTTTGGTGTTTTGGGGTGACAGTTGCAAGTGGTGAAATCTTTGTGTAGTAAATGTAAATAGAAGCAAGGCATATAGCTGTATTTGTTTGGGTCTGCACAGGTGCCGCGCACCGTGGTGTGGTGACGTCTGGTGGCACGGGAGCAGGGCGAGAGCGGGACGAGCATCGTGCGAGAACGGAACGAGCTGGTGCGAGTATGGTACGAAAGAGCACTCCGCTAGGCTACTGTGGTGCTATCAGAGACCATTTTCTCAAGTGAAAACTACAACTTTATTCTAAATGCTCTTCATCAGCACCATGAAACTCGGCTCCTGCTTGACCCACCCAGTCCAGTTTTCACCCGGGTATGAACCATTGTATTTGTAGCACACACAACTGCAAAATTACCTCCTCGTACTCCCCACAATAGTCTATACAGTGAATACTGTGACCACCCCTTAGTGCTGGTTCCAATCGCAAAAGCCGGCGTTTTTGCAGTAATTTTATATTCATCCACTTGGGAACGTGACTTACTTGGATGCAAATTCTACATCATAATAGGGCCCTTATTAATTCCGCTTGTCAATTCACTGATATTTCTCCTATTCTGCAACCCCTTAAAGGGCCTACCACTTAAATAGAAGCACTAACCTAAAGTACATCATTGGTGTCGTTAATTGTGGTTGTATCAGCTTTTCTCATTCAATTGCTATAGTATAGAGTTTCTATTGATATAGACACTAAAATTGGATGGGCTTGAGAGTCTTGTAAGGTTATTTGGTAAAGCCTGTCTGGAACTACAATTGTGTTTTATTCAAACAATGTATAGATTGCCCCAGGAACTTCTTGGAAAAGTGTCGTCGCACGTTGATGCGTTTTCAGCTTATAACCTAATTGATGCTGTCGCTGGTGATACCAGATACGATGAGGTAGTAGATACTTTGAAAGCTCAAAGCTATCTGGTTGCAATTCAAATGGGACGCGAGAGAATCAACATGAAACCGGGCCCGTGGGGCTCTGAAGAAGATATGTTTGATTCTTCAGAGTGTTATTTGGACTTGGATCAATGCCCTCATGTGGTCGATACATTGAGCAACATCTCCGTCAAAATTGCCATGACATCCTACGATTACAGTCCGATTTGCAGCTTGATTTCTAAAATCGATCATAAAGTTCAACAATATGCGTTTTGTATTAGAAGCTCAGATGTGGTGAAAACGATTGCTATTCCAGTACCAGAAATTCATCATAAAATTACAAAATTGAGGATATCATGTCACCATATATCACAGCAGGATCTCAGCAACATTTTCATCAATTTGACAAACTTGAACGAATTTGCGTTATCTTCCAAGAATTTGATTGTAGTGGATATCCCTTCTTCATCAAATTTACTGGAGCTTACTATTATGGACTGTTCAATCGAACTTAAGCTGTTGCCTACACAGTTGAAGGTTTTAAAGCTTGTTTGTTGTGATTTGGATGCCCATTGCCGAGTATCTAATTTGCAGCATTTAGTTATGAAAAAGGTAACTGGCAACGCTGATTTCATGCTTAGTCTGATTTTGGAAAGTAAAAAGTCGTTAATTGAAATAGATAATGAAGGATACGCTCGAAACTCAGGAACAGATAATTTGTGGGATATTGTAAAGTTTGAAGCTTCCTTCTTCCGCGAGCTTAGAGTTGTAAGATCATGTGGTCCCAACTTTGGCATTATCCGGGCATTTCCCAACTTGCAACAACTAAGTGTGAATTTGACTTCGCTAATATCAGCAGAACAGGAAGAAGTATCAGATGTACTAGCTGAATGTAGTTTGTTGCACGAAGCAACAAATCTATCTCATTTATCGATTTATGGCTTGCTCCCTCAATTTATTGACCATTTTGACCTACCACCAAATATAAAGAGTTTAACCGTGAAATCACTCGCAGTTCAAGATCCTTCAAATACCGTCATTTCGTTGGATTCAGTTAACTTTCAAAATTTGAAAAATTTGACCATCAACTTTCTTCAGTTGAAGAATGTTCCAAATATTCCTCGTTGCATTGAATACTTGGATCTATCCTTCAATTGCCTTACGACAATTCCTAGTTTTGAACACTTTCCACATTTGAAAACTCTATTATTGCAGGCAAACCGTATAGAGCTTCCCCATATTAGATGTCCCAATTTGTCTACCGTCGATTTATCGCAGAATGGTGCTAAACAAGTTGTATTGCCACGTTCGATCGAGAGCCTTAATTTAATGGACAACTTCTTGTCCACCAATGAAGTCTATGATTGTAATTCATTCGACGGATTGTCTACTCACCTTCAAACTGAAGTTAAAGCATCATCGCTCCCATTCAATAGATCGTTACGAGTGTTCAACAAATTGAGAGCTCTTACAATGGATACATATGGGCCAGAAGTTGATGATATTCAATTACCTAATGGCTTGAACCTGTTTAGTATTCGTCTAATGTCTAAAATGGCATCTGTTAGTGGAATATCATGGAATTCAAACATTGCCAATATTACAATTGAGGCTAAAGATGGAATACAAAAGCTGCAAATTGATCTTGATTTATTTAAAGATTTGGAAAAACTTGAGACTTTGCTGATTTACGGATTGCAACTTGTCACTAGTGAGCAGAATCCATTATGTCTTCCACTAAACTTACGGCATTTGACTTTGAAAGAAATTGGTCATTCTGAACTACACTTACAATTTCCTCCAGGAGAGGCGAGCATCCGAACCATTGATTTGCTTGATTATAGTCTAAAAGATCCCATCACAAAATACAATTTGTATACCCTTGGTCATAAGAAGAACGGCTGCGTTCTCAACAAGTTGGAATGCATTTTTGCCGAAGAACCACCTAGCGATGAAAATACTGATTTCCCACCAAATCTTGTTTATATAGAAAACTCACACTTCCCAAGGACGCATGTTGTCATCAATTACCAGTACAAAGAGGGAGTAAATTCCTTTAAATTTCAAAAGAATGAATTCTTTACTGAATTGTGATTCATCAGGTTCTATAGAATATTGCGTGTCTAAACTGTCATGTAATTTAGGTAGACTATACATTCAATACATTACAAAGCTATTCTAGTATTGCACCCTTTTGAAGCTTACTGTGGACAGCCTTGTGTGAAATAGGTGGCTTGGGTGACGTAATAGATCTACTGGTGCAACCAAGTGTTTACAGTACAGGTATGACTTTTTGTGGGTTCTGGTCCCTAGCATTTATGAAGATACAACTACGCAAATGGTTATATGAATGAGAGGGTATTGCCAATGTTGATAGGAGATTCGTCGATTCTAGAAGTACCAATGGGACACAAGTTTTTTGTCCAAATCACTTGAGCTCAATTTGCTTAGCAATGTAGGTCTACTTCGACGGTTAAGTGTGTTCTACTTGATCCACAATTAGCATTGGATAGAAAATGTAGGATTACATACAACGAAAACCACGTTCCATTACAAGATTGTACTTCAATTCTTTCTGACACTTGAGCGAACAAAATCTGGTAATTTCGTCCGAATTTTAGTAGGCCGATTTAGGTGTAGCCAACGCAGTAAAAGCAGTGGACTAATTTATTGGAACAATTATTGCAATCTTTGCGACAGTTACAATTCATGATTCTACAAGACAATTATAAGACTGGAACTGTATTGACGTTTTTGGCTTGTCTTTCAATTAAGGATTGTTTATATTCAGGCTTAATAGACATCCGGGCTCTATATATACGCTTCAGATGTCATAGAGCAATGGGTGAATCAACAGATAGAACCGAACCTTTACGTCTGGTTCCGAAAGGCTGGTGTGCGAACGTAATAACATACATAATGCCATGGAGTCCAGAAGTTTACTACAAGTAAGAAAATTCCACACTATATATTACAACTGTAGCAGAACTGAACCGGTCACTGTCGGCTACAAGACTCTTTAGCGGCATTGGCCAATTACTAATACTCCAGGGGTCTGGCAGAGTGAAAAATAATTATCGAATTTAAGGGCAAGGATAAATTTCACAAGACGATTAGTGGAACCTTAGCTGGCGTCGTACCAAAACAGAACAAAATTAACCATAAAGAAATTATGGCTAATTTGTACGCAATTTCTGACAAAGAACAGACTTGTGATGCCGTTTTTGTCCTGGTAGTTCCAGATCAAATTGAATACGTGCTGGCTGTTTGGCTAAACTGTAAACCTACAAATTCTGGGGTCAGAAAGTAAACATCGCCAGAGAGTCATCTCAGACGGTGACCCAGCGTGGGTGTAAGCAGAGTGTGGCACATAGTAGGAGAGTAGTCAGAGCTGTTTTGAACCCAGAGTAAATGCACAAGGTGGACACGGCAATCGGCTTATTGGGTCAGTTCCTTATACCGTGCTGAATGTGTGCTGGCCTGTATATCCGAATGATAAGTGTACGTCGATGACGTTGTTACTGTGTCTCGATGCTTAGCACTCAAAACGCGGTCAAGTAGAAGTAGACAATCTCCATGGCAAACGCACCTCTGTAGCAGCTCCCAATGGCCGGTGCCACAGTAATTTACGTATCGCATCACATTATGGTTGCCGTCGTGATGCAGTGGTACCACCCTCGTGTGCAGTGGTACCACCCTGGCTATACAACCGGCATGGCGTGATTCCCTCGTACAACAAGATATCGTATGGAGTGGTGCACTGGTAATGTTAGTCCGAGGAGATACCGGGAGTTTGTAGTGGTATGACACGAGATACATCGGAGATTCTAGGGCAGTCGCGGCGTGTACAATAACGCCTGAGCCGATTGCCAAATGCGGGTCGTGACTGGATACAGCAGGGCACGGCTGTGTTTTTGTCAGATACGGCCACATAAATAGTACAGCCGATGGGAGTGAAACCAGGCAGATGGGAGTGATGGTGGACACAATGGCAATGAGAGCAAGGTGTCCAGTTCCCCAACATGCCAGCAGTGTTGTTTTTGGTGTCTTTTAGCCGCATTGTTTTGTTTATTTGAAACTACTGAAAACGGTACGTACGGCTAGGTGCTGATATTTTTTACAGGATTTATTTACGTGATTGCAAAATTTACTATAAATACCGACAGATTCCCAAATAATTTGCCCCATTGAGGATTATACATAGTATAGTTTAAAATGGGTATCAAAGATAAAGTCAAGAGAGC
>ERZ778017.600-NODE-600-length-46458-cov-6.879469_pt1 | contig 46458 bp, 33 predicted proteins | sample MGYA00375747_ERZ778017 | MGnify/ENA primary metagenome ERZ778017 (study PRJEB29350, sample SAMN05509838) | bioreactor metagenome | biome: bioreactor; material: wastewater | place: South Africa: University of Cape Town | collected 2014-03-17 ...
GCCTCAAGCGTGTAAAGATCCGTGCCTCAAGCGTGTAAAGATCCGTGCCTCAAGTCATTTTCAATTTACCACTTCAATATTATTTTTTCGTATAGCACTGCATATACACTGTTCAATAATTTCAAGATAAATTCATTTAAAAACATTATGTAAACTACAGTCATAAAATTATTAGTACCGCAAGTAAAACTGATTTCGAACTTGTTTCAGGGGCATAAACACATTGCATTCTGTTGTCTGCGATCTATCTGGAAAAGTGAGATAACTTGAAATAGAATTTATTGAAACTAATTAATTTCGCAACAGTTCTGTAAAAGTTGTTGTTTGTATTCTAACAAATCATAAAAAGCAAAATTTTATAAATGAGTGTTGATTCAGAAAGCAACAATTTTTGATTTCAGTCAAAACTAATTAAACTTACTAAACCTGAAGACGAGTAATACATAGCAAAATACCATCTACTTCACTTAATCCATTAAACTTTTTGACTCAATAGTAATGTTAGATATTGATTATTCTAAATAAGCAAAATTTACTTCCTATAAATACAATTATTAAAATTATAAAATGTAGGGAAGTTAATATCAAATCAAATGAATTATTCCAATTTGCAACAACTTAATTAAATTAGAGAAATATAAAATTCATTTTATGGAAATGATATTTTGCTTTATGAGAATTAGACCAAATTGTAACAATAGTAATCCTAATATAGTAAATCAAAAGTCCTGCAATCATTTAAAAGGACGAATTCCTATTTTAATGTTTATTGAACCGCATTTCGTCCTATATTCCGTTATACCACAAAATATTGTGAAAAAAAAACCCAATTTTCAAAATTTCAAACATTGAAACTTCCCATGATTGTGCAATTCAACTTACGTACCAGTTACACCTTCTAAAATTAATTAAGTATAAATATTTGCTGGTCACTATTTAAAAATCATGCAGTTGTCTACTGTTGGTCCTTTCGCTTTATGATTTCCATACAATATACTACCTTAATTACTATTAAGGGGTGTCAATTAGACTTGAAAGCAATTCATTCAAAGATATTTAACAGTATAGGATCTATACAATTTATTGTTTTGTCCATTTCCAAATTTTGACAGCATGGGCATCTACATCGACATGGAAACTGCCGTTAACAATGCTGGTCTCATTAGTCCACAACTCCCGTGCTTCAAAAGTGGCGTTAAGGTATTCTGGATTATTAATAAAAACATCTTCATAATCAACAAGGACTTCTTGTTCTTGGTTACCGCTGTTGAAAACAGTAATCACGAATGAATTATCGCTCAATAAATTGGTGAACACTGATGCCCCGTTACTCTTGTTTACTCTATAACCAGGAGCAGAGAGATCTTGGTTTACCGCAATCACATCTTTATTAGTAACGATCCCGAAGTCGTCCTTACTCATATTTGTCACATCATTACCTAAAATTAAAGGACTTTTCAAGATAGACCATAAAGTGAAGTGAGATTTGTATTCTTCGAAGCTCATACCACCATTACCAACTTCCAACATGTCCATGTCATTCCACCCGTTTGTAGGACCAGCTTTTTGTCCTAACGGAATTGCCTTTTCTAAAATATTGACCATAGAGCACATATATCCTTGTAACCCAACGCATTCATAACTTTCGCATGGACATCTATCATCGTATCTATCAAAATTATCATAGATATCACCACTGATTCTCCAAGAATTACTCAAAGTAGAACCCCAATTCCAAACCGAGTCTTCACCCCACTGACATAATGAATAAAATATTGGTCTGCCGGTTTGATTTAAAGCTTGTGACATTTTATTATATCTGTCATAACTGATTTGTGGAGTTCCACTATTACCCTCATTAAAACAGTTATCATACTTTAAGTAATCTACTTCCCAATCGTTTGCAAAAGTATCAGCATCAATTTCTTCGTAGTTTAATGATCCTGGATAGCCTCCACAGGTATATTTCCCAGCAGAGGAATACATTCCAAATTTAAAGCCTAGAGAATGAATTTGATCAGAAAGATATTTAATACCATTGGGGAACTTAACAGGATCAGCAACAAGTTTTTGGGTTACATTATCCCTTTCGTGTAATGCGTAGCAATCATCCATAATAATATATTCATATCCAAACTCTTGCAACCCTAAGTCTTTCATTTTTTGTGCAGTTGAGAGAATAATTGTTTCATTGATATCACAACCATACTTATTCCAGGTATTCCAACCCATTTGTGGGGTGCTACCTAAACCATTATCGTAAGCAGTTACCAAACCAAAAATTGATAATAAAACGGTGGATTTCAACATTGTTTCCTAATGGAAAAAATTTTCTTGTTGTTGAAAGTACCAGGACTACGTATTTATATCACTCAGAGGGTAGTCCATGTACTTATGAAATGATAAAATGTTGGGAAATTCATTTGAACAGAAACTGAATTCTTGGTAATTCCCCACATAAGAGTCCAACATTGGAATTAATAGCAAGGATCTGTTATTATTTCAAAATAATTTATACTATTTTGCAGTCCAGCAATTATTTGAAGTTGAATTACCATTTTAATTTTTTAATTGTTATTGTCTCTGTTTGATTTTCCGATAATCTTTGCCTGATCATAAACTATCTAAATTCAATATGAACATTAAGGACTTGGCACAAATTTACTTTGCATTTATTTATAATCGCTTTCAGTTTCCAGTGAAACACCTTTTTCTTTTGTACCATCGTTTTATTTAAAGGAGCTCCTGATATATATAGAATTATTAATTTTCATGTCAACAAGTTTAGAATTATATCTGGGACTTAATACAAAAATAATGTAACGTTGCAAAATTGTAACGTGGGGCGTTAATATTATTTCAATTATTTTGCTCCTTATTTTATTAGAATAATAAAAATAAAATTCCCGGAATATCTGTGCAGATATTTGACCAATTAGACTTCAATTTGAAATATCTATCGGGGGAAATAATGGATTACTAAAAGGTTTTCGGGGATAAATGCAAAATTTCCAGAGTTGTGAAAGTAAGAATCGTATGTCAAATGCATATGTAAAATCCTGAAATTCGGATCACTACCTTTTTTAAGCTATGATTCAAAAAGTCTTATTATTGTTAACGTATCAAGCTTTTTAATTAGGCAGTTGATTTTCCATATTTTGGATTTCTGTAATTTATTCTTAAAAAAGCCCAAAGAAGGATAATAAAATGTCTACTTGCAGTTAACCACTGTGTATTTTAGCAATAAATACTATTGAAATAATTACATGTACAAGCTGATAAATTCAATGATGGATTTCTTTAATCAATAGCTGATGTTAGATTGAGCTGTCCCAGAAAGAATTCCATTTATTAATATGTAGAAATAAAGTTCCGGTATTTGGTGAAAAAAATAGGTACTCAGTTGCTAACATTCATTATCCTAGAATCAAATGCTTGCTTTAGTTCAAACTACGTTGAAGAACCTAATACCAAGAATTGTAACGTTACATATAATCTGAAACATATGATGTCATGCGTTACATATTTTCTGAAATATCTGCATGTAAATTATTCTCGGAATTAGAATGCATAAATAAAATGCAACGTTGCATTGGGAATTACAAAACGGAATTTTATAATTTGCGATAAATGTACTGGAATACAACCTATGCTAAATAGCGAATACCCGCAAAAAGAAGTAAAGAAAGAAGCAAATTTTGCTTTAAAAGTTGTTTTGAATTGCCATTCTACTAAATACTGTGACAAAATATACGGTAGACACAAGAATTTGATTTTACCAAGCATTCTCATCTTCGTTAAAACCTATAAAAGTTTTATGTTGACCACATAAAACTCAAAGGCAATGACAACGTATTAGAGAAGGTTAAGAAGTTGTTACTTCCAAACTCGCCCTGAATGTTATCTATGTGCGGCAAATACACAACTCGGGATTTGAACACAAAGTATGATTCAATTTTTATATTAAGGAATGTCTTTTTGGCTATTGTACTTTATTAAATTGATTAATTAGATTCTTTCGAAAAATATAATGACGATGCTTTGGGTAGTAGGTTATCGAAAGCTTGTGGGTTTAAACGATAATAATTTGATATAAAAAAGCTACAAGCTATGATAAAAGTATTAAAAACAAAATAATTGTAATAAGTTATCTTGCAACGGGATTTCATGTTCACTTTACTTTTTTAGCCCTGAAACAATTGGAAATATTTCACGAAAAATTGAACAAATGAGTGATTAAGATGTTTCAGCTTGGAGATCTCGTTCTCGGGGACTAAGTATTCAATTCTATCATTTGTTGGTAATATGAAGAATAAGGTAATTTGCACTACATGGAATCTCAAGATTCTTCAACAACAACTATAAAATTTAGAAGATGCTAAAAAAATACTCACTACCGTTATGATAAATGTTGAATGTTGATGCAAATTTATTATAAGTGTTGCTAACAAGACTAAAAGTATTACATTGAATGATTGCAATCTTCACGATTGTATAATGTCCATATGTAATAGTCCAAGATTAATTAAAAAATAATCAATGGCGTTATGAAATATATTCTATTTCTGTAAATGACTTTATTTCAAGCCTGTAAGGCCTTATTCCATTTACATAATTTCAAAAATCAACACTAAGATTATCATATACTGCCTAATTTCCATCTCCCGAACTCCCTTTTGCTAACTGATTTGTGATACACAAACTCCGCACTTCTATTTTTTAAACAAAACTCTGGATATACAAAGGTTTACCAATAGTGCAATCTTATATCAAATTAAACGTTCAAATATTCCTTGGTTATTAGGAGACCTGGTTAACTAAATTAACTGAATAAATTGGATTTATTTCAATTTTTTCAGTCTTGCTACTCACAATTATATTTCTTTTACTTTTGGATGCAGTCAAGAGAAGGGTCCAATCATAGTTGACTTACAACAATAATTCTGAGAGCACAAGGGCTGAATCCCAGGGTCCATGCCACCCATAAACCGATATTACAAGCAGAAACATATTCCCAGCAAATAATAGTATTGCGTATGTAGTTGGGTAGTATGTTGTTAAGTCAAATTACGTAATATAAGCTGTTTACGCTGACTTAATCCTCTAAACTTAGATTATGGTGATCATGTCTGATTAATTCTCAAAAGGTCAACTTATATTAGCAATGAGTTACTGACTTTGTCACTTCTACTAAAACTTGGTACAACTGATTTACTAAACACAATCAATATTGAGTAATTGGATGAGATGCGTAAATAAAATGCAAACTAACATGCAACTTTTTTAGTTGGTATTGCAGATTCACACTTCGCATCACAGAATTGTTATATATGCTTCATTAAATATACGGAGTCCTGAACAGGTTTTGATGTGAGTATTCTTCATTTCCAACACTTATTGTGGCATACAATACGTGTGCTTTCAATAGGGGAACAACCTTTTTGAACATTTAGACTACAATATAAACTGTAATTAAAATTAGCTTTAGTTGAGGTAGTATTCAAGCTTTCTTCACACAATAACTATAGTGGAAAACATACAGATAGAGATCCACACACCCGAATATACTCTTTTTTACGATCTGTATAATGAGATACCCTGCATCCAAGACTGATATGAAGGCAGGTGTTCGATTACTCTACAAATTGTATACAGATCGATAATGAAATCAAAAAAAAAAAAAAAAACGATTTTAACACCCTTGTTTGTGATAGTGACTGTACACAGACTGTACCAAATGCAATTCAGGTTTGGATGATGATCAAGTTTCTATCACCCAATCTGTTTGTTGGAGAACAGAAAAATTGTATTCAATATCTTGTTAGAGCTCCCCAAAAGAGTTTTTCCAGACTTAACGTCCTCCTATTTTCTGGTTACCACATTCAAAAATAAACCAAATTGTAACCAAAAATAGCCCCCAAATAATTGAAATGCTAAAAATATCGTTAGAGAAAAATATTGGATAATGCAATTGCCAAACAAATAAAAAATAGCGAACTTGATAAATTTAGAAAGTTCCGAGATTTTAGTATGTTTCAACTTTGCTAATACCACACCTTGAAAACAAATTATGTCCAAAAAAATCATTTGTGTTGTATAATGGGCTGGGTCAATTGAGAAACAAGGTTTGAAGCTAGAGGCAACTAGCAATACCAATGGAAAATAAATGGTTCAATCAGACCAGGGGATCCTATTTCCTCAGATTGAACGTGGATATTTCTGGAAAAACAATGTTGCGCTTACAACACCATGTGGCCACATTCAATCTCTACATTTTTCTAAATATTTCGAAAGGGAAACTCAAAAAGAGAACATATCCTGTACGATTAGGATGGCTAACTGTATCAACAAACGTTAAGTTAACGTTACCTTGAGTACTTACTACATAGTTAACATACCCATGGGCATACCAAGATTAATTACATTCAGTGAAAGAAATCGTATTCTCTTTTCGCTATGTCATAAGTAGGCATGAAACACGCATTCGAACATCTGGTTGATAGTCTGAAATATTTTGGTGAAATCAGTCAATGACTTTAGGTGACTATAAGTCAGTCAACAACAATAATAAGGGCTTTGATTTACGACCTACACAGGTATTGCTAATTGATATTATTGTGATCTCAAATAAAATTTTAAACTTTCAATCATTGTAAAGAGTATTGCGTTATCCTAATATTTACTAAAAAATATATAAAATTGCAAGCTTTTTAGAAAATTGATATACACATTTCAAAGGTAGGAAGGATTGTTTAGAGGTGTGTGCCTATTGAGACGATACGAACCCTTAACCTGTATTTGATGGATATTAGTTTTTAGATTATTATCGGTTTTGCTATACTGTTCTGCTTTGCAAAAGATAACGGCTGTCATCGATTCTCACACTTTAAAATATACGAGGAACCTCAACGGGTCATTTATAGTTCAACGAAAACGCGTGCGTCAATCTGGTGACTAAAAAAATTACTGTTAACAATACACGTCGTGTGTTTAGGGCTAGCTAGATAGGCGAACGAAATTAATAACGGTCAAGACCGTAACTTGCAATTTTAACCAATAGAAGCCCTCTCCGACTAGAAATCTGCACTGGACCCTATTTAGTAACGAAGTGTTTTCAATAGTGGAGCTAACCGTAAGTTAGTAAGCAATAGTGGCCAGATTCAGGCCTTCCCCTATATTGTGTCGTATTTTATGACAAATAATGTCTAAAAACATGACACGATTTTCTTTTCTTTTCTTTTTTGCACTACAGAAATTAATCATACTATAAATCAAATATAAACACACAAGAAAATTCAAATAATTTCGTACATTTTCAGTATCGAAATTGCCTTCCAATGAACTCTACAGATTACTTGAGCCATGTGTACGATGTGCTTGAGAAGCCGCAGTTTACAGAAAAGATTACAATTGTCCCTAGACCACGTCTTCTACTGGGCATATCCGACGAGATGCTTGCTCTAGCTATGCCTATAATAGCGTACTGGACTTATGCAACGTTCTTTCACATTGTGGATGTCTATGAATTGGCAGAAAAGTACAGAATTCACCCCTCTGAAGAAGAAGAAGCCAGAAACAAAGTGACCTTATCCGAGGTTTTGCGTGGAGTGCTTCTTCAACACTTTATCCAAACAGTTCTTGGGGTAATTCTCAATCATTTCGAACCGGAAAAGACCACTGGTCATGAGTTGTTATTATTGTGGTCTCTTCGTAAACGGGTCCCCAGCATTGTTCCTTCAAGTTTCATATATTACGGATATTTCTACATATGGCCAGTGGTTAAATTTTTAATCGGTATAACAGTCATTGATAGTTGGCAATACTGGTTGCACCGATTGATGCACGTGAACAAATCACTTTATCGTCGTTTTCACTCGAGACACCATCGTTTGTATGTTCCTTATGCGTACGGGGCTTTGTATAATGACCCAGTAGAAGGGTTTTTATTAGACAGTGTTGGTGCAGCCATTGCAGGATTAGTGACTCAGATGACAGCAAGAGAAACCATTGTTTTGTACACATTTTCTACATTGAAAACTGTTGATGATCATTGTGGTTACAGGTTGCCATATGACTTCTTCCAATGGATCTTCCCAAATAACACTATTTATCACGATATACACCATCAAATCTGGGGAATCAAAAATAATTTCAGTCAACCATTCTTTATCTTCTGGGACAAATGGAACAATACCGATTATAAACTCATTGACGAGTACAAACATTACCAAAATACGGTCACATTAAAAAAATACAAGGAGTTTTTGGAGAGAAAAACTGGTAAATCAAAAAATTCAAAAAAAGATGATTAAATTACTTGCAACATCTGTTTGTTATTTAGACATACCCATTTCACCTAATTTTTAAACCTGTCCACCATCGTGGAATTGATGACTAAAACAATGACAACGGTTCGATTGTGGCTTTGAGATTAAAACCATCAGTGAGTCAGCTCGTCAGTTCTCATACACACATGTCTATAGTTGTATAAATTAATTGTATCAAACAGTTTCACTTTGACTTTCATTCTGTGTATTACCCAGCGCTACCATATATAGATTTGCAAGGCTGATTTTCAAATAAATTTGGTGGAAGAATACAGCATTTGCGCCTAGAAAAGACGAAATCATGAGCAAGAACAAGTACAGCGGAGACGATATATGGAGAAACAATGTTGAGAAGATTGTATGTGTAAACTTTTGTGTGGTTTGGTGGTATGGACCAACCACTTCTGATGATTCATAGTCATGATGAAGATACTAACATCAAGAATTCGGAATTGTTTACGTTGACCTATGGGTCAATAGTGGCCCAATTGTGTCGAGAATTTAACAATAACTACATCGAGGTCAATAATCAGTTGGACAAGATGGGGTACAATATAGGGCTTCGGCTAATTGAAGAATTTCTCAGCAAGACCGGATGCAAGCGTTGTCAAAACTTTCGGGAAACAGTCGATGTAATATGTAAAGTAGGATTCAAAATATTCCTCAACATACAACCAACAAACGACAATTGGTCACAGGATGGTAAATCTTGTTCCATTGTGTTGCCTGATGCCAATCCATTGACTGAATTTGTGGAATTGCCAATTACCTCAGATACAAAAATTTCCCGGGAATTGTGGTACTCTAATATTTTGTGTGGTGTAATTAGAGGGTCCCTTCAAATGGTACAAGTAGATGTAGATATAACGTTTGTGAAGGATAGGTTACGCGGAGATGATCGCACAGAGATGAGGATCAAGCTCAATAAGATCTTGAAGGATGAAGTACCTGCGGGAGAAGATTGATCGCTAGCCGAAATAGAACAGAATGACGTACCTAGTCAGATTAACGATCGCCGTCCACATCAGCCAGCACTGTTCCCTGCCTACAAGCAGGAGGAAACAAATGTTCGCAATACCGAGGAAGAAGATGAGCATCGATAATAGATTTTGATTATAAGCGAATATGCTGGAACCACGTTAGTTAGAAAATAGTGGTGCAAATAACCGGCTGGTTGTCGATAAGCCGAGGCCAAGACTTATGTCGTTTACGATGGTACTTTGGAACACAGGTTGACATATCTAAAAAATGTATAAAAATATTGCTTGTATAAAAGGAGTAAAGATTACGAAAATATACTGTAAAGAGAAAAAAATCGAAAAATAACGCCTTTCGAATGGAAAAACCTGCAAAATATACATTGTATGGAAGCCAATACGCTAAATGGAGCGAACGTAGTCTGATTATTTTATGGAAGAATTTAAGGGTATAAATTAATCATCATTTGAACAGGAATGAATTTTATTTGATTGTGAGGGAGGAAAAAAAGGCTACTCCACAGATTAGCTGAAAAAATTAAATCCGTAGTTGTTTCTTCTCTACTATAATTGCAGAAATAGCAATTGTGTAGTAACAATGACAGCCAACGATCCTACGTTAACAGATGCGTTTATTGACTTGTTAAAGATCATCAGTTACGACTGCTTGATCTGGTTTTGTAACTCTATCATCATCACGTATTTCCGTGATATCAAGACCCGTGGGTCGTTCTACATTCCTAGTTCGGGTCCGATCATCTTTGTTTTTGGTCCCCATCACAATCAATTCATTGATGGGGCTGTGGTTATTCCTAAAATCAAGGAGGTTTGTGGTAGACGGCCAGCTTTCTTGATTGCAAACAAGTCGTATAAATTGAAATTTATTGGTACTTTGGCCAAGATGATGGGGGCTATCCCTGTCGAGAGGGCCCAGGACGTCATGCATAATTGTACTGGTACAATTACTTCTGATGATGGTGTCCACATTGTGGGAAAAGGTACCAAGTTTACCGAAGAGTTGATGGTCAAGGGGTTGGTGGGGTTACCTGAGTCGCTTGGTAATAGTCAAATCGAATCCATTGAAGATGATACACATGCTACATTGAAAAAGCCTTTGAAATCTTCAGTGGAAAAGTTCCAGAAAAGAATCTCTGATAAGTTGAAAAACGGTACTCCATTCAAGCTGGCACCACATATTGATAACCATGTTATTTTTGAAAATGTGTTTGATCATTTGGCTCAAGGAAAAGCAATTGGTATTTTCCCTGAAGGTGGGTCCCATGACCGTCCAGACTTATTACCATTGAAACCTGGAGTGGCTATTATGGCACTTGGGGCAATTGCAAACTTAATGAACCAAGGTCGTACTGATATTGAGCCAGTGAATATTATTCCAGTTGGTCTCAACTATTTCCATCCTCACAAGTTTAGATCAAGAGTGGTTCTTGAATTTGGTAAACCCATTGTCGTTGACAAAAGATGGGGAGAGTCTTACCAAAAGGATTCGCGTTCGACAACTACAAAGTTACTTGATCTTGTTACTCTTGCATTGAAAGATGTCACTGTTGGATGTGATGATTATGACACATTGATGGCTCTTCAGGCCGCTAGACGGTTATTTACCTCAGGTAACAGAGAGAATATTCCGTTACCATTAGTCGTGGAAATGAATCGTAGGTTGATTAAAGGATATCAAAAGTATTCTGATGATCCAGAAATTGTTGCAATGAAAGAAGAAGTTATTGTTTATAACAAACAGTTAACTGCTCTTGGTTTACACGATCATCAAGTCGAAGGTATTACCGAAACCGACCGAGTTAAAACATTTATTGTCTTTTTGGAAAGATTGTTCAAGTTTAGTGTTTTCCTGGCTCTTAGTTTACCAGGAGTGATTATGTTTAGCCCCGTGTTTATTACTGCGAAGAAAATCTCCCGTAAAAAAGCTCAAGAAGCATTGGCATCATCGACTGTCAAAATCAAAGCGCAAGATGTTTTGGGTACATGGAAAGTTCTTGTTGCATTAGGATTGGCTCCAATCCTTTATGTTTTTTATTCAATTCTTGGTACTTGCTTCATTGTCAAGAAGGGGTATTTATCAGCATTACCAATTGTGGTCATCTTTTTAATTTGTTACTCAATTGCATTATTAATCACGTACTCAGCATTGAAGGCTGGAGAAATTGGAGTTGACTACTATAAATCTTTGAGACCATTGGCATTATCGGTATTTTCTCCCGCAAGAAACAGAATTCAAATTCAAAAGTTAAAAGAGAAACGAAAGCAATTAGCTGAAAGAGTCGATAACTTTTGTCACAAATATGGTCCATACATGTTTGAAGATTACGACAAGTTTTACCGTGAATATAACCAGGATGATGATTATGAAATTCCAACTTATGAATTGCCCAGAAAATCATCAAATGAAACTTTGTCAGACTATGGTTTGGATCAATTAGGTAGCATACCAATTTTCTCCAATGAAGTACCTGTCGACACTGAAGGTGAAGAAGAGCACGAAAGAGTTGGATTCGACCAAGAATCAGATGAGAAAGATGGAAACTTGTCAGATACTGGATTGAGATTCAGAGCATCCATTAGAAATAAATTGCAAAAGGAGTAATTTCGATTTAATTGTACATCTCGTGTACTCATTCAATATAATACTAAATGATAATTAATGTTCATTGTATATGTTATTGTATGGCCCTGTAGGAGGTATAACCAACACCTACAGGCACGGTGCGGTTCTACAAAGTACTACCAGCCACGGTATTCCGGTATTTCAGACACGGTATAGGCTGTGTAAGCGACTGAGCAAGGCGCAACTACCAAGCAACGACGTGTAAAATGTTTATTCATGCGCGGTTTCAAATTAGTGAGGTGGTGTCATAATGGGGCGACAAATTACTACTAGTTTAGGCTAGAATCTCTAATTGCTGTAAGGGGAAGTTCATACAATAATAAAGTCGTGAGCAGAGGGCGAATATTTCGTGTATCACACAGCGCCTAGCGCTAAAGGAGTGGAATGTTCCTGTCGAGGAAAGTGCAATGTACAGAATATACCAAAATAGGCAGTGTTGCAAAAATATATAAAACTACAAAGAATGTACGAATTCAAAAAACTCCACAGTAAGAGCCAACTAAAGCTGAGATGAAGGGACTTTTAATATTTGGGTTGATTGCAATCTGCTACGGTACACCCGTACCAGCAAACCGAGTTCATAGTGCTGTTAAACCAGCTTCAGTTACAAGTAACAAATTTCCACAGTTGGTACCTACATACACCCCTGGACAGACTAAACCAACACCAGATGTGAAGATCTTGTTTAATGAAAAAGACCAAATTCAACAGGTCCAAAATGCTCCTAAACCCACAACGATAATAATGAAACCAGTACCACAACAAAAGGATCACGAGGCTAACGATTATACTCTCTTATAGTGAGGTTATTATACTGCTGGACAGTATACATGGTAGATGAATAGACGAATAAAGGTAATGCCAAGAGAGGTATTTACGTTGAGTAGATCAATATTGTGATGTAGTTGGTAAATAATCGGTACATTTACGCCGAAGCGGAGATTGTCGTATTGCTTCCATGTCTGCATTTTGCTTTACCTATCAGGATTCCTACAGTTATCGTAATCGTAATTGTATGCCAAGTGGGGTAGTTTTGAAGCGGAAGGTATTCTTTTCTCAATAGGACACGATGATGACCTTGAAAGCGTACCAGTATTTTATCGGCAGCCTGTCAGGGACTTGTGCCCCACTCGTCTCATAATATCAGAATTTCTGCCCCAGTACTAACAACCACCACTTGGTTGAAAATCGATACAATAGTTGTGTGGTGGATACATAGCAGTATGGCCCCATATGAAGTATCGACCATGGTACTGAGTCAGAATGTGGCACCGACAAGCCGAACAAACCGACAAAACTACACACAGTTCGTACTACCACAACAATGCCAGCCTCTAGCTGCACTGAACATCTCTAACCCTGCAAAACACTAACAATGTACTTGTACTTAAAGAGCTTGCAAATGCTTTTGTGAAACCACTCCCAGGTCTGGCCAGTTCGCACACCACCACTACAATCACCACCACACAGCTCTACCTGTATAGAATCCAGATCATCACCCAGAACAAATACGTACAACAACTACCCACATTGGTCTCTCTACACCCACGAATCATGAATGACGTCCCGCACATACCAGGTCCCCTACAAATACAGCCAATACCGCGGCAATCATTACTAAATAAGCCATGACAAATTTCTGTGTTACGTAATGCATGGATGACTGCAACCATGACGCTCGTCATGACTACTCAATCCTCCATACATAGCCGAAGCGATGACGAATTTGCTCGTTATCGATCTAGTCCACGTAGTCCACGGAATACCATCAACAAGCTTGCTACGTACTAAGAAATCCCAAGAATTATACCCACACGCCTCTCAACCGTATCATCTATTTTCGGCATGTGTTGATCCAGACCATTTCTTTTGTTCTCTGTGCCCTCCCGGTTTCCTTGATTGTTATCGGATCTTCGTCCTGATAACACATTCTGCATACAATAGTTTCATTTGCCACTATTGACTCAATATATAAATAGCGTTGCAGCAAGACAATTTGTGATCAGTTTTTTTCCGTAAATATAGTGAGGACAGGGTATTTCTTTGGACTGTGCCGATCTATATATTTGTTTAAGTTTGATAATAAGTTTTTCCGATTTTTCCTATATTAGTCTTATAAAGTTTTCTATATGATGAAGATTACCCTTAGATTATCTACTGAGTTGGACCATGTTGTCGAAGTAGCCCCCACAAGCACGTTCAGCGACTTATACAGCCAGGCCATCGTGGACGTACCGGATGTGGCTGCCCCCATCAAGTTGATTTACAACGGCGAAAAGTTGCCCAACGATAATACCTTGCTCAGCACTATTGGAGATACCGAGGCCGAGATAATCTTGATGTCAGACAGTGCTCCCAAAAAGAAGAAGAAAGTCAGATGCTCATTTATAGGCTGTTCCTCGCTTCCGTTACGCATGGTTGGAAACTGCCAGCACTGCCACGGAAAGTTCTGTGCCAAACACAGGTTGTTTGAGGACCACGTTTGCGAGGGGCTTTCGTCCTACAAAACCATGCAGCATGAACGTAACGGAATGAAGTTGTTGAGTGAAGCCACCAAGGTGGCCACAAAGGTGTGAATTTAGGAGAAGTACGATGCACCAGCTATAAAAAAGTTTAATTTTCACCGTACTTTTAACTGCCTGTCTCGTGTCAGGCTTCACAGTGGCATTGTACTACTCCCAACCCACTCCTATGAAACTCTCATTGCGTTTGATAATGCTAGGTGAGTTTCTCTTATGAATAAACGAATAAACGAAATGATATCTTACGGAAAACAGGCAATTTCCTTAACTTTCAATGTAGTTACTTCTATACACCGTTTTACCCTTGCAACAAGTTTTCCAACACATCTTCGTATTTACCGTTGGTAACGTTGTTTGCTTTATTCAAGATCTTTTCTGCATCTTTGTAGCACTTTTCTTGCTCTGCACTGTCGACTTCATACAAGTTCCCTAAAGAAATCATGGCTTCGGCCTCATTGACCCAGGTTTCAGGATCATTTTCATTTTTGGCCCCTTTAAGATATTTCAACGCCGTTGTGATCAACTCTTGTCCAATATTTTGTGCTTGCTCACAGGTTAACCCATGTAATTCGGTTTCGTCCTTAAAATCTTCATCGTACTTTAAACTAGTAAATACACTAGTAGGAACTTCCGATTCTTGCAAGTAAGATTGACCAAGTCTGTAGCAGAGCTCACGACGTAATGGAATAAGGTCATGGACCTCATCTTCTTCTTTGGTCTTAGCTTCGAAATCGATTTTAAGCTTTTTCCCTTCCAAATCAACAAACTCAAGGAACTTAATAGTATGGTCTCTCCACCATTGGTTATATTTATCTGATTGCGATATGCCGTGTAATGGATGGTTCTTGTGTAATTCTATTGGCTCACTATCGTCATCTTCATCATCTTCACCTTCCAAAGTGTCTTTTCCAAAGTTATCAACGATTTCCAATAAATCATCCAATGCCTGTAAAATCTCCAAGTTTTCGGTATTGAACAATTCGTACTGTTTCGAAGATTCTGCCGTTTTCTCTGCTAACTCATATGGAGCCAACGCATTGTCGAGCAATTCAGCCAAATCACAATGGTCCTTGATATCACTTTCGACATCCAACTGGGAAATGTGCTGTAATGGAATTTGGTTAACCAAAATCTTAGACTTGGCAAATAAAATGTCAATCGACTCGGGATACTTTTCCAAACCAGACTCAATGCGCTCCAAACTAGCTTCAAAGTACTCCTTCACCTTTTTGTTATCATCAGTATGGAAATGAGCTAACTCATAAAGGCCCATGCCGTAAATCGAATAGAAGAAATCCGGCAAGTCGTCTTTGCCCTCGTTATTACGTAACAATCGGTCGCATTCATGAATCACTCCATTGACAACCAACTCGTTGTCTTTGTCTGATTTGATGTAAGTGTGCCATAACCCTTTCAACTGGCCCAACTCGTCATTGGCATCTATCTCTTCGGCCAACTCCACAGTAAGCTCATTCAGTTGGGCTGGTTCCTCTACTTTCTTCTGTTTCTTAGACTTGGCGGCCTTCCCAATCCCCAAAGGTCTCTTGGCCATCGCTGCGTGTCAAGTTTCACTCTCAAGATGAGCACTCGGTCTTGCGATGAGCTGCTCACTCAAATAACTCGGTGGTGCCATACTGCACACACCATGGCCGGATTCTCGATTTCTTTGTACTGCAGATACCAATGTGTGTGCCGGCATTTGATCTTTTTTGTCCTTTATATAACTTTAATCTCTGTACAGGACAAACGGTTATCGTCGTGCAGGTCAAGCACGTCGCTTTTAGAAACTAGAACAGAAACTTACGCCAAGTTAGCTGCCTCAAAATCTCACGTTCTCCACAACTACACCATTGAGTCTAACCTCAATACACCTCCCCAACTGCACCACCGCCACCAAATCCCGAGCAATCCCCGTGATTTTCCCAGGGTTGGCACATTATCGATTTTCACGTGACATTTCATAATCATTTTTGTCTACTCTTGCAGTGACTGATAGGCTATCAGTATAAAACAAGTGCTGAAGCACAGGTTTGGAAGTCCAACACTTCACTATAGAGACTACAAGGTGTGAATATGGCAAAATTGCTTGTGTCGTTGAACAGCAACGGCGAGGTGCACGGGGTTATTGGTGACTCACCAGTTGCATTCTTGAGAGTTGCAACCATTATAGAATCTGGAGCGAAAGCAATAATCTGGGCAACAAGCGATGAATTGTTCCCTCCTAGTATCAAACAGCATATTGATGATGGAAATGTACAGTTTATAAGATCAGATTACGAATTTGAGAATTTGACAGCGGGAGTTTCATCATATGGCCGCGATGACGTCGATGGGGTAATTGATAGATTATTTGTCTGTTTACCAGGCAAGTTTGACAAGTTGAAACTGCAGTTATACCACCATTGCCGCAAAAATAGAATACCGGTTAATATCACTGACTCTCCGGAATACTCCACCTTCAGTTTATTGTCCACCTACAATTCGGGAGATTTCCATTTGGGGATTTCCACCTCGGGAAAAGGCTGTAAATTGGCATCGAGAATAAAACGAGAGGTTGTGAGTTCATTGCCGCCAAATATCGGAGAAATATGTAAAACTGTTCGGGAATTGCGTGAAAGAATACACGCAGAAGATAAGCTTGAGGACAAAATTGGCGATCTCGAAGATGATGCCATAACCACCACCGAATTGAACTCCCTTGTGGAAGAGTTCAACATGACCAGAGAACAGAAGAAATTACAAAGAAATAGATGGTTGAGTCAAATAGTCGAATATTACCCATTGAGCAAATTGGGCGATATCAGTGTATCTGACTTGACCAGTGCATACTCAGCTGCAACCAAGGAGCATTCTTCTACGGTGGTTGCACCAGTTGATGAAGCTAAGAAGGGGAAAATATCATTGGTAGGATCGGGCCCTGGATCGGTGGCATTATTAACCATGGGAGCGTACCAAACTATTTTCGACGCCGATTTGATCTTGGCTGATAAACTAGTACCACAACAAGTGATAGACTTAATACCACAACATAGAACCAAACTATTTATTGCCCGGAAATTCCCAGGAAATGCCGAGGCAGCCCAAGAAGAACTTTTAACTTTGGGACTACAAGCCCTTAGTAGAGGAGAGAAAGTCGTTCGGTTGAAACAAGGAGACCCGTACATCTTTGGTCGTGGTGGTGAGGAATACAATTTTTTCGAGAGTCATGGCTATACTCCGGTAGTTATACCAGGACTTACGTCTGCATTAGCAGCACCAGTTGTTGCTGATATTCCCGTCACTCACAGAGACGTTGCTGACCAAGTTCTCATTTGCACGGGAACAGGAAGAAGAGGAGCCATGCCCAACCTTCCCGAGTTCAACAAGACCAGAACCACCATCTTCCTCATGACGTTGCATAGAATCATCGAGATCATTCCTAAACTTATTGAAGAAAAGCATTGGCACAGCGAATTGCCCGTGGCCATTATAGAGAGAGCATCTAGTCCTGATCAAAGGATTATTAGAACTACATTAAGTAAAGTAGCGGACGCAGTAGAAGCATGTGGCTCCAGACCACCAGGGTTATTGGTTACAGGCTACGCCTGTAACGTAATCCCACCAAAGAAATCTACAACTTCGTCACCTACAACCGCATCAGATTCCTCGTGGTGGACGGTGGAAGAAGGTTATACCTCGCCAGAAATCCTGTCGTTTCTTTCCATGGTGTCGGCACATGGCGACGTAATACAAAACCGCGACATTACGGTATAACCGATGGTTGTGTTGTAATGGTGTCGCAATAGTATATAGGCTATAATGACTCATGTACGCCGTTATCTATGAATCATCGTGGTTACCATGGTAAAATAGTCTCACGTGAAATCGTCTAATGGTGTAGTATTGTGGATCTGGAGAAATGTGAATCAGTATTGTAAATCCGTCACTGTGTATTGATAAGCGTATCGTGCATCGTGTTGTAGTTGTACTGGTTTGTTTTGTTTGCTCGTTGAGTTTGTTTGTACTTCACTTCTGTTTGCCCCTCTAGTATTTTATGTTGAGACGAATGAGTAAGCTTCCTGAATCATTGGCTAACCCATACTTCCACCAGAAGCCCGGCCAGAAAGATATCTGGTCGTTGATTAACGAGACCGCCGCCCAGGCCCAAGCTGAGTCGGGAAAGCCCATCGTCAACTTGGGTCAAGGGTTCTTCAGCTACAATCCTCCAGACTTTGCTATTTCTGCTGTCAACACCGCCCTTACTACACCCCAGTTCAACCAATACGCTCTGGCCCGGGGTAACCCCAACTTGTTGAAACAAGTGGCCAGCCACTATGCCAATTCCTTCAAGAGAGACGTAGACATCTCTGAGGTCCAGATCACAACCGGAGCTAATGAAGGAATGCTCTCGATCTTCTTTGGCTTCCTCACCCCGGGAGACGAAGTAATTGTCTTTGAACCATTCTTTGACCAGTACATCTCCAACATTGAGATGGCCGGTGGTGTAGTTAAATATGTTAATATCAACTATCCATCCAAGTTAGACAAGGAAAACGTCACCGGTGATGACTGGGAGGTCGACTGGGATGGCTTGAACAAAGCTCTTTCGCCAAAGACAAAGTTGATTGTCATCAACACCCCACACAACCCTATTGGTAAGGTGTTTACAGAACAAGAGTTGAAGAGATTGGGCCAGATCGCCATCGATAACAACTTGATTATCGTATCTGACGAAGTTTACGAGAACTTGTACTATACTGATAACCTCCCCCGGCCTGCAACCTTGGCAAGTTTACCAGAATTACGGGACCGTACCTTGACTGTTGGTTCTGCTGGTAAATCGTTTGCTGCCACCGGGTGGAGAATTGGTTACGTCCAAGGTCCTGCTAATTTGATCAAGTACGTCACTGCTGCCCACACCAGAATCTGTTTCTCGTCACCAGCTCCGTTGCAACAAGCCGTGGCCCAAGGGTTTGCTGAAGCTGATAAGACTAACTACTTTGAGAAAACAAGAAAAGACTACGTTAAGAAATATGAACTCTTTTCCAAAGTTTTCGATGACTTGGGATTGCCGTATACTGTCGCTCAGGGTGGGTACTTTTTGTTAGTCAACTTGTCAAAATTGAAGATTCCAGAAGATTACGCCTATCCTGATGCAATCGCTGATAGAGGTACTCTCGACTTCAAATTGGCATACTGGTTAATTAAAGAAATTGGGGTTGTGGGAATTCCTCCAACTGAATTTTTATCACCAAATAATAGAGTCGGTAACGGGTTGGAAAAATGCTTACGTTTTGCCGTCTGTAAAGACGATGCGGTATTGCTTGATGCTGTAGAGAAATTGAAGAAGTTGAAGGACTACATTTGATTAGATTACACTTTTGAGTTCATAGAATTATTCGATATAGACATTTTAGAGTTATCACATTAATTATCCACATTAAATTATATCCTAACAATACTACAAAGGACGATACATTTGGAACAATACAACTTTTTAAGCTTTAGAAATTCCAATACAGGATTATTGGTTTTATTGTGTGCCTCGAAATAGTTCAGTCTGTTTGTAACACAGTAGAGCCTTAAAATTGGCACGCAAGACTACCAAAAGCTAGAGTTCGTTTAACCGTATTATTGAGGGTACTATATACAATTTACAGCCTCTCTAGCATTTTGAAGCAGAACTTCATCTCACCAAAATCATCAGACCCGTCTTCTATTTCCATCTCTAACTCCACAAAGTCTGTAGACATTATTTTCCAGAGATTTGCTCTTTCTGCTTCAAACCCTCGCCGTAAAGGAAGCTGGATCATTACACGTCCGTCTGGTTTTAAGAATTGTTTGATCATGTTGACCACCCATTGCGGATGGTGCGATGAGTATATTGGATCACTTACTACTATGGTTTCAAATGTTATAGGTCCAAATGCCTCTATAAAGGACGCTGGGTTACACCAGTCCAACTCGTGGGCTACACAGTCTATGCCATTAAGATTGATATTGTCTCGTAAGTTGGGAACTATTTCTGGCAAATCTGTAAGGTACGTTTTGAACCCTTGTATGGCACAAACCATACCTACCAAACCAGTTCCAGACCCCAATTCAAGAACTTGCCCACGTAAATACTCTGGATTTGTAAGTAATCTTTTAGATAAAATGAGCGATGACCCCCATGTCTTCAACCCCAAATTATCGCTTGTTAATGACGGTTCTTTCAATAATATATATTCTCCAGAAACGTATTTTGACAAGTTCGGTAACGCTATTTTCCTGGTAATTTCTGGCTGAGCAGTTCTACCACAGTTCTCACTTAGCCGTAGAGATGCAAGTTTGTGAATTGTATTAGGATCATCTATCCATTTCAATTCGTTAGAAATTATGTTGGTCATATACCGATTATACTCTGTACTGTAATTCATTCTGAACGATTCGCTGAGTCGAGGTAAGTACCCAAGTTTCTCGCGAGAATTTAGTCTGGGACAGCTGTCCTTAAACCAAGTTAGAGCCGATTCTAGCACATCTGGAGAGATACTTTTTTCTTTAAACACAGCTTCAACGTCGATTTCTTGCGCCAAAAGCTCAGTCTTTCCTCCAAAATTGAGTACATCGCTAGGAGATAGTAGCAGTAAAAGTACCCACATGGCCTCATAGCACGGTTGTAGCTGAAGCATCGGCAAATCCAATACATGTAATGGTACGAGGTGGTCATCGTCAGAGCCCTCTACATGCTCGACGTCGGCGATATCGACATCTTTGAGCAGACAAATCGGAGATTGTAGTTCTACTGAGTCATGATGCGTCTTTTCAGGTGGAGTGAACAAGGAAAGTGGGTCAAACTCCATTGGTGCACAATTTCCTAAAGTTCATTATCGTAATTTTTCAGTGCGATTTGGCTCATCGCACAAACTGATTAAATCATTAAATAGTACCATCTGTTTATAACTCGACAGAGCCATTTGATTACACAGATTACATTAGTTTGACTTATATTGTCCCGTACTAAAAAAAAAAGAAATTATCATGTCTACGTAGCTACTTACAAATGAGTTCACACTTCTCGGAGATGACCCGGCCAAACTCAGAAATCGGTGACCCGACCATTATATGCCCAGTCACCGTGTCTCAAAGGCTCTTGTTTAGGTCCGCCAACTTCCCCCGTCTTTGGGTTGACATCACCTTCGAATTCGGGAACAATCTTGAAGTACTGAAACGTCTTGTCCAACTCAGGATGCGATATACTTGGTGAACTCTCAGCTGCTTCGGACTTGGAAATCTTCTCGTTGAATTCCTCAATCGCCATTTGTGTATTAGCTTGCCTTTGCAATCTTTCGAATTCCTCCTGATCTTCCTTGGCCAACCGTGGAGGACTTGGGGTGATTTCAGTAGTAAACTTTGTGCTGTACTGACGAAGTACTGCAGCCACATGTACTCTCTGTGGTATGCTTCTATATATTCTTGTAGAGATCATATTGCTTGTATTGTTAACTCTTCCGTGATCAAGAAATTAGTTGTATTTATGATTCTGAACTTTATATAGATTACTTAGTGCCTGCAGGAAAATACCGTCTAAACTAATGTTATCAAAACGTCCCCCATTTTACCACAAAACTAAGCTTATTGGACATCACTGACGCTAGCAAAGTCCAATGAGGGTGGTGGATTTTTAATCGTCCCAAAGCGGAATGAATCCGTTGTCCTCAATATCATCTTGTAGTACGGATATTTCCGTTCCAGATCCGGTTTGACGTGCGGTAGTCCCGACCGGTGATTTGGAAATTCCGGTCTTCATTCTTATATACCACGAGCCTACGCGTTTCGGTGGTTTAGTAGATATTGGTATATTCCAACCAAAAAGAGGGTTTGAAATACAAAAATAAATTGCCGATCCCAGGAATCGAACCTGGGTCCCATCGGCCACAACGATGTGTACTGACCACTATACTAGATCGGCTGATTTGTTTGGACGAATTATCCGACTACTGTGCCAAGAAGAGTTGTCTTAGAATGGAAAAGATACGGGAAACCCGTTTTTTTATACTTCTTTACTCATATAAACATACACCAATGGTTCATGACAAAATTGACTTTTTGGTTTTAAAAGAAACTAGTGTTTTTGAAAAATTTGTTGAGAAAAAATGTAGTTACTTCATCAAATTTGATTTAAATTCTTCGGTCATGTGCCAGAGGACTTCCTACGGCGCTAACTTCACTTCATATACACCCGGGAGCTGTCAAATTACAAAAGAAATAAACTTCCAAGTCAAGTTGGAATCATATGAACGTCAAACTAAAGGAAAGAGTGGAGTAGCAAAAACATGAAGTACATGCAATAGATGCATTTTAGTTGAAAAAATAAAAATAAAACATGCATTCTAGTTAAATAAACAGAGGCTATCGAATTCGGTTTTTAAGAAGTACACATCAAACAATGTGGATATTGAATTATACTTCATTGAGTTTGTAGAAAAGTATATATTTTAAACTTATAAAGCATTGTGTATTTTTGATACTAATGATTCTAACATGCACTAACTATAACAGACAATGATGGGTCCGGAAGTAGAGTATTTGGGTCGCAAAGCAATAATTTGATTAATTTATGTGTTCTTCGAGACAAAAACAGCTAAATTTTGGGGATAATAGAGTAACGTGCCTCCCCAATGTTAAGATGTAACAATATGAAATTAAAACCCAAAAGAACAGCTCCTACACCAAAAAAGCTTGTCAAAAAAAACTTCATTGGAAGGAAAAGTATCGACCTACTGCCACTAGCTACTAAAGATAAAACTACCTCATTCATTCCTTTTATTATTTTATTTCATGCATATCTGATTAAACATTCCACAAAGCGTAAATACTTTTGAACCAATTCCTATTATCAAGGTAAACTTAACTTTTACAACTGATAAAACCAGGGTATTCAATATAATTTCAATCTTTTATCTTTCTTTCTTCAAATTACCATGAAATTTACTTGGAAAAACTAATTGGATTTGCTTCAAAATATTCTTCGGCTGTAGTTGGCTTGAAATCGATTTCAGTTAATGATTGGTTAACTAATTCCTTAGTTTTTGGACCAAAATATCCAAATTTATTGTGCCATTTGAACATTTCAGTGATGTCATCTACGATAGCTGGAGGCATAAATGACCGGTATGTAGCCTCAGGGATTTGAGTGTAACCAACATCCCTCTTTGAGACCTTGGAAATAATTTTGGAAATATCTTCCAAACTGTAATGACCTCCAGCTCCATACAAGGTTTTACCAGCAAAAGTGTCTGGCTTTTTAAGAATTTGCCCAACAAATTTACCCGTATCTTTGGTAATATCAACCCAAGGAAGAGTCACTTTTGGATCCATGATATTCATAATCGCATAGCCATTTTCAGTTGGATGAGGCTTCATCATACCATGGAAGTTTTGTAAAAAGATTCCTGGAGAGTAGAACGCGCTTTTGATGGGCAACGAACGTACATATTCTTCAACTTTGGCTTTATCATCAAAATGTTCTACATGAGTCAATTCGCCATTGGATAATTTAGACACAGGTGGAAGAGTACTCCAGATGAAAAAACTAGCACCTGCTTTGACTGCTGCATCAGCAATTGCTTTACCATCTTTAAATTCACTACTCTTTCCATCTGTACTCATGGCAGACATGGCAAAAACAATGTCAGCTCCTTTCAAAGCCAGCTCAAGTGAATTTTCATCATTTGCATCACCAGCAACAACTTCAATGCCCAAGTCCTTGAGCTTTAAAGCAGCAGGCTTGGATGGATCTCTTGTAATTGCTCTGACTTTATATTGGGATGGTACCTCTTTAGCAACATAAGAAGCAACAGAGCCACCCTGTTGACCAGTGGCTCCAAAAACAGCTAATACTTTACTCATATTGCTTTACTTTTAACTTTAATAGTTCTTCCAAATACATTTATTCCTGGGGTAATTACTCCATTTTATACTCTCTTATACCTTATTAAATTAATAATCCAGTACTTACTCCAAGTTTCCTACAGGATTGAGTATACGGCGTTAACGGAAAACGCCACGAACCCTTCCATACTTGTTTCACCGGATTTAATGCATCGAATCTGGTGGAACATAGTTCACTGTAATTGAGATCAAACTATCTGTAATCATATTCTTACATTGTTTCCAGATGTAGAACATTAGTCATCTTCTCATCTTCATGAAATTTCTGCTTTCGTTTTTCTCTGAATGATGGAAGAAAATATTAAATGGAAAACATACAGAAAAATACTACTGGCGAACAATGCCCACGACTGCAATTGATGGCCGATACAATCAAATTCACTCATAAAACTCTAGGTATAGAGATTAATCTAATAAGGTGACATTATATTTGAGAGGATTTCGTCTAAATACAGCTAATCAACAGCTTTTGAACCCAACATTCATTGCGTCTCCATAACTACTCTTGGAGACATTTTATGCTACTCTTTTTGCAACAATTATACAACTAAGTTCGAAGTAGTTATTATAACTCATTTTTTCCTCTTGTAATTGGTAAATTGGGAAGTTTTAGTTGACTTGTCACACAGCTACAACAATAATGGTATGGTTTATAGTAAGGTAAATATGTGGACCCTAATTGTTAATATGAAAGAATGGGTGCAAAATATGACAATATTAAAATGAGGAGTGAAGATTCATATCGAGAGACTTCTCGTTGAACTAAACATATCCTTTCATCAATTTACGTACAAACGTCCTGGAACCTAAAATTCAAATTGAGATGATATACATGCATTTCAAATCAGCCTAAGTACTCTCAAACTAAGGATTCCTTAGACTACTTCTGCATTTACATGCATTTCAAATCAATTTAAGTAATTACAAACTATCGATTCTTTAGACCACTTGTTCTACATTATTTTTCAAAAACACCGTACAGTAGACAAAAGTTCACTCATTTGTCAAGATTGTTAATCACCAAACTAGGTTTCGCAATCGATTCAGGAAGGAAAGTTGATTGGGTTTGCTTCAAAATATTCCTCGGCTGTAGTTGGTTTGAAATCAATCTTGTTCAATGTTTGGTTAACTAACTCTTTAGATTGTGAACCATAATATACAAATTTCTCAAACCATGTAAACATCTCTACAAGGTCATTCGCAATTGGTGGAGGTAAAAACGAACGGTATGCGGCCTCAGGGATTTGAGCGTAACCAACATCTTCCTTTGAAACCTTTGAAATAATTTTGGAAATGTCTTCCAAACTGTAATATCCCAGAGCCCCATAAAGAGTTTTTCCAACATAAGCATCTGGTTTCAGAAGAATTTCCCCAATATATTTACCCGTATCAGAAACGATATCAATACAAGGAAGAATTACCTTTGGGTTCATGATATTTATAATCGCATAGCCATTTTCAGCTGGTTGAGGCTTCAATATTCCTTGAAAGTTTTGTAAAAAGAATCCTGGAGCGTAGAAACTGCTTTTTATGGGTAATGTACGAATATATTCTTCAACTTTGGCTTTGTTGTCAAAATGTTCAACATGAATCAATTCGCCATTGGATAATTTAGTGACTGGAGGAAGAGTACTCCAAATGAAATATTTTGCACCCACTTTAACTGCAGTATCAGCAATTGCTTTACCATCTCTAAATTCGTCACCTTCTCCATCCATATTAAAAGAGGTCATTGCAAAGACGGTGTCAGCTCCTTTCAAGGCCAGCTCAAGTGATGCTTCATCAGTGATATCACCAGCAACAACTTCAATGCCCAAGTCCTTGAGTTTTAAAGCAGCAGGCTTGGATGGATCTCTAGTAATTGCCCTAACTTTATACTGGGATGATAACTCTTTAGCAACATAAGAAGCAACAGAGCCACCCTGTTGACCAGTTGCGCCAAAAACAGCCAATACTTTACTCATATTGCTTTACCCTAAAAATTTTATGAATAATTATTTTAAGTCAGTTTTTGAAGTATAGAATACAAAAATTTATAGTGTTTAAATACCCTTCTGGATTACTAATCCTATAAGTTCAAAATTTCGTTCATTATTAATCTATCCGGATTCAATAGAATGATAGCAAATACCATTCCATTAACTCCGGCCGAAAAATGCATGCAGAAATTATGCAGGAGCTTTTTTTTGTTATCTTCAAAATTATCTTGTTTGGTACTTGCCTATCGAATGTATAGTCGAAGAATATGCAAGTAATCAGCACAAGGTCTGAAATCAAGTATTTCTAGCAGTCAACCTCACTCATGTACAACGAGTTATCTATCTTTATTTTGCTAATTTACTTATTAAATATGACAATTATTATACATACATGAAGTGAATACTCTTACACTTTCGACAATTTAGAATCAATGTAACATTTCAACAACAAATGAATTTAGGCTAAGGAGTTTTGTATTTGGATTGGATCTAATTATACAACCATTTAGAAATGTATTATGGTTAACACAAATATTGTAATAAGTTAGGACTGCTCCGACAAAGCCTAGATAAAAAAGATTTAGTTGTTCCTTAGAGGTAAAGAAATAATAGGATCAGTTTGAAACATAAAAATATCAAGTTGAGCGTTTGTCGAAAATTTCTTTGAAACCTATATCAATAAGCTGCTAGTGCAAAACTATCTACAAACAGGTTGGCAAAATAGATAAGAATTAACCATCCATTCTATCTCGTTTAATATTCATGGAGAGGTTACTGCTAAATTTATTTTTCATGTACCTGGTTACCCCTCTTTGTAAATTACAGCTTTATAGAAAATATAATCTGTCAACTTCCAATCATTGTTAAATCCTATTTTTTTTACAACTTGTAACGCTAACACTTAACTGACATTACTATAATAAGAATTGCCAGTGAAAGTATTACCTGCTTGTGTACTTGGAGGTTCCTTTTATATACTAATGCAGTTGAGAACTGCAGTCTATCATGTCAGCCATAAAGACCAAAAGATCAAAACATAGGATTCTATGAAAACAAAAGCATATTTATATTTCGTTTGGTAGAAAGATAAAACTATATCAACAATACATTTGAGATAAACAGTGCAAAAATATCAAGTCTTCGTTCATTATGCAACCAAATTTCCCAAGTCCCCGAAATAAAAGAAACTACTCTCAAAACATCCGCAATATTCATTTTCAAATTAAAGAGAACTACAAATCAATATAAAGTCGATTTAAATTTTGTACTTTTCATTTATTTAAATTGACCTACTTGGTATAACCTTCCAATTTTCGTTCTTGTTTGATTTTCTTGTGAAATGTTACCGATCGAATTTACTAGGAAAGGTTAACTGGATTTATTTCAAAGTATTCTTCAGCAGTTACTGGTTTAAAATCTATTTCATTTAAAGTTTGATTAACCAATTCCTTGGTATTTGAACCAAAGTATTCAAATTTCTCAAACCATTTGGACATCTCGATGATTTCATCTGCGTCCTCAGGAGGCAAGAAAGATCGATATGTCTCCTCAGGAAGTTGAATATAATTAACTTCTCTCTTTGAAGTCTTGGATATGAGTTGGGAAATCTCTTCCAAACTGTAATGCCCCAGTGCTCCATATAAAGTTTTTCCAACATATGTGTCAGGTTTTTTAAGAATTTGCCCTACATATTTACCTGTGTCAGAAATGATATCAATAAATGGAAGAGTTACCTTTGGGTCCATGGTATTGGCAATTACATAGCCATTTTCAGTTGGCTGTGGTTTCGCTAAATCGTGAAAGTTTTGGAAAAAGAATCCTGGGGAGTAGAAAGAACTTTTTATGGGTAATGTACGAACATATTCTTCAACCTTAGCCTTATTATCGTACTGCCCAACATGAATTAATTCACCATTGGATAATTTAGTAACTGGAGGAAGAGTACTCCAAATGAAATATTTTGCACCTACCTTAACTGCTGCATCAACAATTCCTTTACCGTCTATAAACTCGGTACCCTTTCCATTTGCATTTGCAGTAGTCATTGCAAAAACAATGTCAACTCCCTTCAAGGCTATCTCAAGTGAATTTTCATCGGTAATATCACCAGCGACAACATCAATTCCTGAATCCTTGAGCTTTAAAGCAGCAGGCTTTGTTGGATCTCTAGTAATTGCCCTAACTTTATACTGGGATGATAACTCTTTAGCAACATAAGAAGCAACAGAGCCACCCTGTTGACCAGTTGCGCCAAAAACAGCTAATACTTTACTCATATTGCTTTACTTTTAACTTGAATAGTTATTCCAAATACATTTATTCCTGAGATAATTACGCCATTTTATAGTTTTCGTTCCTTTTAAATTTCAAATTCTGTGTCATTGCAAAATAGATTTATCCCATACGAAATATCCCAAGAATTAAAGAACAATCTCCAGACCCTTCTATGCCACGCCGATCTTAAACTCACGCAGAAAGTCCGGTGGCTCAAACTTGTACAGAAATACGGTTTACGGAGTTACCCAATAAGACTAATTTTACAATAATATAACGGAATTACCGAAATAAACAGGTATATTTTTAAGCAGATCTAAAATTCATACAGAAACCTGGTGGCTATAATCGGCACAACCTCACGCTTCATGTACCTCATTCAGAATATCCAGTGAAACTTAATCTTCTATATATCGTTAAGTAATTATCTTTCAATATGATACGACTATAATATTCAAGAATCACTTTTTAAGTTTAGGAACCAATATTAGAAGGGTTCAATAACATCTTTCGCGAAGTTCGATGCTACTTTTACCTACGTTCGACTGGATTGGAAATTTCTCTTGAGGAAAATATCAAGAGTAACGATTTGCCAAACACTAAATCAGGTAAAGTAGGCTGATGCTAATAGGTAATCCAAAGGACAAGCGCAAAATTTCTTTCGAATTGTATTGCAACAGTTCCATAAGTCCTGTATTCAAACGATAGACATAATTATTGCGCTTTTATTTCTGTTTTTGAATTGCGTTTCTCATCTTGCACTCTACTAATATTTCCAATTATTTTATCGTTCATCGATAATCAGACTCAGGTTATTTGGTAGATACAATTATTTCCTTTGTGCTCAATAAAACAAAAACAGTATATTCAATGCATTGATTTCTTATATTTTACAATAAATCGAATTTTACATATATTAATCTATAAAACACTGACGAAGCCGCCAAACTTTTGGTTGTTGTACAATTGTATTAACTATATTGGATTAGGCCCATCTACCCAACAATGCCATCAAACCAGCACCCCAGCACATAATGAAGTAAGCAAGTAACATTTTCTTGAAACCTTCCTTGCCTTTGAATTCGCCAGAGAACAAGAATTCGTGGGCCATTAACTCTACCAAACCAGTGTAAATCAAAATACCAGCTGAAATAGAGTCAAAAACACCATTTGTAATCAATGCAGTTCTACTGCCTGGTAAGTATGATGTTCTGACACCTAACCCAATAGCAATAGCTATAGGAGTAACCAAGGTAAATGCAGCACACAATACCCATGGAGTAAATCTTTTATCTCTGCTCCAGTTCACTAAAGCAATTCTAGAACCTAAACCAAACCCTTCAAACATTTGGTGGAAAATCAACACAATATACAATGAAACGAACTCATCCCCAGAAACAGCTAATGACAACCCCACGAAAACAGAGTGGAATAAAACCCCAAATTCCAAAACAAAAACTCCAAGCAATTGACTGTAGTATGCCTCTTTATCTACATCTTCTACTGGAGTGCCTAATGCTTCTGGGTCCTGGTGTTCAAGAGCGTGGTCAAAATGGCTAGGATATGATTTTTGTTTAGTACTTTCAGTTGGCTCATCAATAACCGAGTCTTCATCCAAAATCTTATCTTCATGAGTGTCTTTCTTCAAGTACATAGACTCATCACCGAAATGTGAGTGCGAATGCCCTCCTTCACCCATTTGTTCAATTCTATCATCAATAAATCTGTAAGCACATACTTCAGAAAAGAAAAGTAAAAAGAGTGTCATTAATGCGATACCAAACGCAAACGGATATGTCAACAACACACCTCCCAAACACTCGTCTGATAAGGCCTCGTTGGCGGGACTCAAAAGATGTATAAACCCGGTAGCAATGATGACTCCCGAACCAAAGAATTTGGCAACAAAAAAATAGATTGGTGGTAGTCTGATAAAAGAATATTTAGAAGATAGCAAGGGTATGAACACACCGAGACCACCTCCTACCATGATGGCAAAAATAGACGAGATTCTCAATCCCATTCTTCCATCATAGTCATTATCTACCGAACAGGCTTGTTCGTCGTCCCTTTTCATGAATATTTCATAAAGCACTTGGTCAATCATTGTTGGCTGGTGAAACTTATTCTAATAATGTGGGACGAACAATGAAGAGAACGAACGTCAGTTTTATACCCAACAACAATAGCCACTTTAATCGGCGTTTAACTACTAAAGTAGTGGATTTTATTCTTGAGTTTGAAATGGCATCGTCAAAACCACCAAGGTTCCGGATGTAGCTGCAGGGCCCATTCGGGGGTGCGACTCCCACCGTCACTTTAATTACGACCTATGGTGGAATCACGTGATTTGTGCCAATTTACTACAACTTAACTGGCAATTACCGTGAGACTCGAGGATAGAACGGCAGAAATGCCACCTGAGATGGTGCAGATTGCTCACATGCTTTGAGATACAATTGTAACAATGGAAGTATCATGCAGCCGTGTGAACATATGTAACTCATTTGTAATCGCCGAAACTATAGTGGTTATGGTACATACAGTCCTAAGGTCTTATTCAGGTACTAAGTAATGGGGTAAACTTCGAGAGTACGCTGGTCATGGAACTGATGATGAGAATTAATAATTTCCAGCTTGGGAAAGAGGTCACGGTGTTGCAATCTGGTGGACAGATATTGGCCATGGTTGTGATGTCTACATGGTTGCAAAAGTTTTGTGGTACTGGCACGCTGCATACAGTAAAATTATGATGGAAATCAAGAGAAGGGGAACAATAGCATGGTGGTGCAACAGCTTACATGCTGCAAGGATTTGAATGCACCAGCTCGTAACGAGTCAATTGCTATGTATTAATTCCATAGGCTCGAGGCTTTCCGTTATTTACAATAAATTAGCGGATTTCGTAAACTTGCATTATCGGTGCGACCGTGCATTTTTCTATAAATTCAATACACCTTGTATGTTACGGGCTAAAATTTGTACCATTTCCAACCCACGGCAGTATACCTCGCATAAATCCAGAGGACAATTGAAGCAGCTCCTAAGCCACCCTCGTACAAAACAAAGTTTCTGTAGTTGGTTGTACTACCGCCACTGATAACCAAAGATGCTATGTACATCCCCAAGATAGTGAGGAATGCTAAGAAGAAGTATACTGTGCCGTATACCTTGCCAAAGTTGTCGACGGAACAGATTTGCCCTGTGCATGCTGGGATTAGCGATATGACTGCTGAGGTGGAAATACCAAATAATACAGCAAATGCATATAATATATTCAAATTTCCTTTGGCTGGTAACCACACAGCAAATATAACCACAGTCGTCATAACTGATGTCACGATCATCACGTTGAACCGTCCATAATGGTCGGCAAAAAGTCCCGAGATAAACCTTGATGGAATCCCACAAACATTAACAATAGTGATCAACAAGTATGCCTGGGAATTCTCAAGTCCGTTACTCAATGCGTATGATGAAAGATATGTTAACGTAGTCATGGAGATGACTTCAGCCAACCATATAGCCAATGTCAAACAAATAAACCGACTATCTTTCAACACGGAGAAATCTAATGCTCCTTTCAAGAACATTACGAGCGATGTGAAAGGATTCTTTCTGGAGCTTACTTCATTTTCATGGTAACTGAGGTTCTCAGTTTCTTGGTTAGTTAAACTTTCAACTTCTGGTGATGAGATCTCACTGGCGTTGTGCTTTTGATCCCTTTCCCGAACCAATGCAATCGACACTGACATGCAAAACATGCAGATAAGTGCCAAAATCCGAATACCCCAAATGAAGCCTACTTTATCGTACAAATTCTGCAACATCACCGGGAATACAGTACCACCCACCAAACCACCAATGGTGCCTATAGAACAAGCAAGCGCACGTTTCTTCAAAAACCAGTGACTTAATGCTCCAATTAATGGTGCCATGGCAAGCGATGTCCCGATTGCTGTTAAAATGGAAAAACTAAAAATGAAATGGACCAACTTTGTCGACTGCGCAGTCAATAAAAGACCCACCGTGGTCGCAATCATACCAATAGTAAGAGGAATTCTTGCACCAAACTTGTCAAACAATTCCCCAAAAAAAACTCCACCAAAGTACATCACCCCCAAGTGCAAAGAGAACACCCACGACACATCTGTCTGCTTAATATGAGACAACTGGTGTGTAGAAACATACGATTCAATAGCACCCAAACTATTTGCAAGACCAAAATCTGCGATTAACCCAATAAACGACCCTAATAAAACAATGTTGGCTTTCAACCCCCCATCAGGAAACCCATCGGGATTCTTTTCCGATCCATACATCAACTTGGTTGACTCCTGGACATCTTCAATAACTGCCTTCAGTCTGAACGTAAGCACATTATCATTCTGTTCGTCTAGTGATTGTAAAGCTATAGTTTGCGACATCAGTTCGGAACAAACTAAATTTTCTCTTCACTTTGACTCTTGACTCATCTTGATGTATTTATTATGACAAATACATGGTTGTTACACGATGACACAAATGTGGAGTAACCCTTGATTGTTTTTCTATTGGTTTCGTTGGTGATCCCTGTATCTATGATCTCGTTTATGTATCCCGCAAAAAGACTTGCGTTTCCGATAATTGATGAGCCACGTTTTATTCTGTCTGTTGATGCGATACACACTATTTTCGTGATACCATTTGGTAGACCACAAATAGATGTTCAAACATAAAATGCATTATTGCAGTAAAGGTCATTGTAGTCTCATTGTAGAGCTTTACTGAGTGATAAGAAGTTCTGGGCTAGAAAATGCAGCTAGATATTTCTTTTTGTAGGTGTATTTCCGTTGTCTTTCATGCACCGGTGGTAGTGGTGTATCGTAGTACAGTCGTGCTGCGGTCGTGCTACGTACAATGGACAGTCGTGCTACGTTTGGCGAGCGGTCGTGCTACGATTTGCGTGTAGTGGTCGTACGATGGTGGATTTGTCGCACAGTTTATGTTACACAGGACGATTTTAAGTCTTATAATTCTACTAGCATTGATTGTTACAGACTACAGATACAATGGAAGAACCAACCGAAGTAGAAGATTTGACCAAGGAGCAAAAGTTGGAGATTGCAAAGAAGAAGTTTGCTGACTTGAAGAAAAAGAACAAAAAGAAGAAGTCAAAAAAGAAGGAGGGGGAACAAACCCCAGAAGTAGAAGGTGACGTCGAAACCGAAGAACCATCTGCCGAAACCCAACCTGTAGAAGAATTGAAAATTGACGTAAACGAACCAGCAGATGAAACAGAGCCAATTGAGGCAAAGGAAGAACCCGCAAACAAAGACGAACCACAAGCATCTGAAACAGACACAGCTGAACCTGAAACAGAAACAAATGAAAAAGCCGAGACCACACAACTGACGGAAACAGAAACAAAATCAAAGTACACACCAAAAGACGAACCTCAGACAGAGCCAACGAATGATGCTGCACCATCAATTGAAGAGTTACAGCTGAAAATCACCAACCAGGAACGAACCATAAAGAAATTGCGGGACGAGAATACCGACTTGAAGTTGTCCAAAATGGACTTACAGGACCGGATCACCGCGTTGGAAGAACAAGTAAAGCAACTACAATTGAAAGCGTCTACCCAGACCAGCTCACCGGCTGGAGTACCACCAGTACAACCACCTAAATTACCCGTAGCAAAACCAGTATATACTAGGAACGAGTTCGCGTCCGAATCGAAACAAGATTTGACCCAGTTCAAGACCAAAGGTGATTTCAGAGAGAGCTTGATGTTGTGGAAAGGTTGGCAAGTGGATATGACGCTCTGGAATTCCAGTGTTGGCACTCAACAGTTGAAACTTTAATTGATCTTTGAACTTTAATAGTGTATTTAATATACATTGAACTATATACATCTGGAGTAAACATCGCATCCACAAGTGGATCGACACCATGCATGGGTTAAACAACACAACTACAAATGTATGGTTGTCTGAGTGAAACGTGAAACAAAATCATTTGACCCTATACAAGGCCATTCCTGGCAAGTTTCTCTTTGCAGCCTCTTGAATCTCAATAATGTCCTTATCTTCTGTCTTCAAAAAAATACATTCGGCAGGTTGCAATGGCTTGATGAATCTGACAGGTAAACCTGAACTAAGTGCTTTGACTTCTTCACTAGTCAAGTTGACTTTTCTACCTGGCTTTGAGATTAATGAAATATCTCTAATTACTGGTATATTATTTCTATATTTTAATCCCAACCATAAACGTCTGGTACTAATGTTGTCAGGAGTAACGTCAACAGGCTTCAAATCTGGTCCCGACGTGCTACCTTTGTGGAGTGAGGAAATGAACCCTTCCTTGTATAACCCTTTGGCAACCTGTAAGTGCATTCTCGAGAATGGAACCGAAGTGATGGCTATACGGACATTGTTGCAGTTTTTTATGTGCGCACAGAAGTTCGCTAAGTGCACCAACGACATTGTACTACTCCCTACTTGCTTGTTGATGCCTCAACTCTGGTGTAGTAGTACCTAGCCTGAAAATTTGAAAAAAAAAATGTCGCGGCACCACGTCCACAAAATGTCGTATCAACACAATGTCGCGCGGGCTTCTCATGACACCACTTTGGAAAATACATTCGTCTACAATAAGTCACTCAAGTACCAAATTGTCCGGAAAAGCGAATGTTTGGTGCTAGATCCTTGTTGGGCAGAGGTGGAGCAATCCGTCCATGTAATTTTTTCGTCACTCGTGGTATCAGATGCAATTTGAACACTAGACTTTACAGTTCTAAACCCGTTCGTACTATCCTGAATCAAGAAACTCCCAAACTCCGGTACTTGTTTTACATGTTTCTTGTATCCTGCGGAGCACTTTACGTGGCAGCAAACTCAATGGAGAAAAATAAGAAACCTAAAACGTCTTTTGAAAGTGAAAGGGAATTCAGGGAATATGAGGAAAGTACCGGGTTGAAAAGACGGAACAAATTGATTAATTTCGAAAAAAACCAGAATTACAAGTTCTACGTCATTCCTTATGTCCACAAAGACGAAACTGTGACCAAGATTGCTGACAGATTGAAGGTGATTGATGAAGGTAAAGAAGTCAAGATCATTGATCCTAAACAGTTGGTCGAGCAAGAAAAGCAAGATGAATCTAGAAAGTACTGTTATCTTTTGCAAGATTTGGATGCTGAGGGCAAGTCTTACCCAAGAGGGTTGATGACAGCATTAATCAAGGAAGAAATCCAGGCTTTCCTCAACACCAGAATGGGAACTTTTGACACAAACTTCATCATTAAAAACTTCCCTCAGACCACAGATGATGCCATCAAGTTCGAGAACGAGGTCAGTGACGTGCAAAAATGTTTGATTCTTCATTACGATATCATTAATGAATTGAAAAAGAACAACTCTCCAGAAGTGGCCAGATCAATTGAAAACGTAACTGGGTATTTCGAAACCGTCAACAGAGTCAAAACTTTAACGTACAAGTACGACGAAATGGACGATGCCTTAAAGGAGTTCCTATTGGAAGATATGTAATGCTCCTTCTGTAAATAATAACTTTGTATATAAATCATATGTCATGTCCATTTTTTCATCAACGTCGGAATATTAGCAGTGGAGATTGTAAAAACTTCCTAGGCGTTATAATGATGCAATTGCTCGATTTTGTTTGTCATTTTTTGTCTTTCTGTGTTCTTTCCAGTTCATTTTCTTCAGCACCTTCAAAGAACTGTTCTGGAGTATAAAACTGGAGGCCAATATTGGAAGCAAACTCTTTGTCGCTGTCCAGGAAATCGTTTTTCCTTCCAGCAGCGTCGCCTACGTAGAAACTGTTGTCCAAGTCGAGCTTCAAATCGCCTTTTGTCAAAAAAGTTGTTAATTCGTTCCACATTCCTACTTGTGGTTTTCGATATAAATCGTGTAGTTTAGCTGACGCTTCGCTAATGTGAACCTTCTTCCCCTTGGGCTTCATGGTGGCAGCAAAAACGAGAATTTCACACGGCTGTTCTACCAGAAGTTTTATAGTATCGACAATTTTTGACAACTTTGTAGTGAAATTGACATATGATTTCTTCGTCTTATCAGCAAGAACACCACCCTGGTTCGTGAAAATTACTACGAGATACCCTTCGTCTACAGTCTGCTTTAGTTTGGTTAGTACATTGGAGGTATCGGTGGAACTCCACCATTGCCAATCGTCGACTCCTCGGGCAAATTTCATGCCTGATTTCGTTTCTATGAGTGTAGAATCGAGGTCAAATCCAGCGATTTTGATGTTGCACCCACTTTTCTTCACCAAATTGTAGCTTGTTGGTACATTCTTGATTAAATGTGTGCCTACAATTCTCCAATTCTGAACTAAACCCAACTTTTGTGACAAATCTAGGTTCTTTGCGTTTTCCTGTCGCTTACTGACTCGATTACCACCTAATAGCTTCGTTATATCTCCCATGTTGTAAAGAAGTATATACATAAACAGATAGGCGACTTGCGATTGCGATGAGCATTTCGTTACTACGAGATGCGTCGACCAGTTTCGCAATAACCTTCATAAATTACCGCCACTGTTGCGGTGAGTGTAGTTCTATTTCGCGGTGCGAATCCTAGTTCGCAAGGTTCTATTAACCAAATCATGACAGAAAAGGTGTCCAAAGACCAGTACGGTCGTAAGACATGGGATGTGGATGCGTTCGCCGAAGAAGCTAACAAGAAGAACAAGAAGGCTGAACCCGTAGTTTCCACAGAGAACCAATTAAAAGATACTCTGTCTTCATCTCATCTATCTCATCGAAACAAGCTTATTGAACAATCGCTTCTGGCAGTGAAAACATACAACATCATCAACCCTTTACATGCGTCTGGTGGTTCTTATGGTAAAAATAAGCGGTTTGGGTTCTTCTGTCCCATTTGTAATTTATCTTTTAGGGATAATCTATCATTAATTGACCACTTTAATTCACCCCAACATGTTGCCAACGCAACAAAACTAAGCAAGAGTACTTCTAATGAGGAGGGAGAGCCACTAGAAGGTGGAATTTCTCGAGCATCATTACAAGATGTTATTAAAACCATGGAATCGTTGGTATCGAAACTGATTCGAGAAAAATCAAACACTAAAGAACAAGTTTCTTTCAAGGAAAGAGTAGAGAAGCGGCGATTGTTTGAAGAGCAGAAGCGGGAAAAGAGGCAACAAAAAAGAGCAAAAAAAAACCCAAAGTCTGAGGACACAGAAGAAGAGAGCGAGCTACAACGGGCCCTAGGGTTTAAAGGATTTTCATCTACGAAGAAGTAAGGACCTCATTCAAGGAGCTGTTAAGATATCTACTTCTGATGATATAATCAATTGCAATAGTTGAAGCGAGAACAATTACCTAACTCCACAGAAAAACCAGCTACGAACAGCTCCGTTATAAGCAGAAATTGGATCTGAGAACGCCAAACGATGTATATTGATGCCCTTCCTACTCAATTGCTCACAAAATCCATCAGTAGAAATCGTAACTCAATTATCTGTGGCATTATTTTAGATTACTATCATGGCTACGTAATTGTCATCTGAAGTTGGTCGTTCGATTCGAAGGCATTTTAAATTTTCACCTATTGTCCAAAATCCTTGCTTGGGAGGACGATGAATTTATGTATCGAATCTAGACGAGGGTTTTGTTCTACGACTGTACCAATTTTCAGGTGTTATTTTGATCCATTTTATCTGTACAGCTGATATGGTGAGGTTCCAGGCCATTTATAGTATGATAACGAACTGGATCTATTTTCTAAGAGATTCACTGCCGGGTAAAGGTTCATTATTGCATGATTAACATATCATGGACTCATCGTCCACTTTTAGGCTAAGCCAGTCCCTTGTAGGTGTTATCAATTTTGAAGTATACACCATTTAATTCTGATTCTGGATACCAAGATAACTGGTTTCTATCATCTTTTTACAGATGAGGTTTTTCAATCGAGATAATTTATGGTGGAATAGAGCAAGGTACAGATTGCAGCAGACTAATGTTGAAATATTGGCGTATCATTGATTAAATTAAAGGCTGTTGTGATAGCGACGTGTTGCAACTATTTGTCTCAACGGGTTCGTTAGAGCACTCTTAGCATGTTGGGTATAGGTATTCGCTGTTGTATCAAATAAGGGGTTTTTACTACCCTTATTGGCAATTCAAATACTAGGAGGATGCATTAAATTTTTAAGTATATACGAAAAGACGTTTCAATAGGCTGGCTATACACAGCAGTAAATTTGACTGTTGAAAGCTACTCCTCGTTTGCTCTGATATATTTAGTTTCTCCACAAATCTTAGGGGGTAATTTGATGAAACGTACATATGTCTAATTTGACACCGGAAATATACTGTTCATCTATGCTGTTGTATGTGTTAAAGTTGAGTACTGGTATTTAATGCTCTTAGAGTAGCAGGGTATATGTCTTGCGTTTGTATGAAAGTATACATCAAACTGAAAAGTAGTTGACAAGACATTAAATAAAAATAAAACAAAATATAAAATAGAAAACGATCAAATTAGACAAACAATCGTTGAAGTAAATAAAAGAAGATAATGTTATGGTTTGTAATTGTAAAATTTTAAAGGTTAAAGAGCTGTTCTAATTATGAATCCAAACACATCATTTAAATATAGATATTAGGCTCAGTAATCCTATATTTTTAATGATTTTTTAAAATTTTGGAAAATATAAGATAAATAGCACCCAGGTATTGAACTTGAGGTTTTTTGCTTCAGAATGCTTGACATTAGTTTACGAGCGAATTTCAGGTCTCGTTAATGCACTTCTGAACCTAGGAGAACCTGCTACTTTGTACTGTACTGAAAATGAGAATAAATATAAATTAGCAACCACACGACCATGATAGAACCAGGACGAGTTTACTTACACAGTGTTAACGCTTATACTGGAACAGCCAGGCAACGAGCTTTCAGACCAACGGAAAACTACGATTGGAGTGGTTCTGAGCATTACTCCATACTTTTTCAAGGGCGAGGAGGAATAACGGGACCAAAAACCTTACAGAGACACAAACAGGTCCCACAAATGGTGCGCTTTAGCTAATGAATCTAGCACTAACTTCCGAACAATTGTAGTAGAGAAGCTATGTACTTCAAGCATATAGGGCATCGAGTGCATTTAATTAAAAAAGGGTTTCGTGTACGAAGGGGCCACTTGTTTGTGTTTACATTTTGTGTCATGTTCTATAAAGATTCGGTACAGGTTGGCCGATCCTTTCCAGATACACTATGAGTACACCTTGATTTACAAGTTCTAGTACCTGAACAGACGCGGCCACTTAATCCTTCTTTACAAGTAAAACCAACAATTACACCACAACCGGCCATTCTACGAAAGACAGAACACAACCGTCCAATCCATAGCCATATCTCTCTAAATACCGCACCCACGGTGACAGTCTGCACTTGGATCCCAGAACTGCCGTGGAAACTTACCACAGTAGGAATATTCCGCATCCAAGTGCACTCCTGCAATGAGCCTACAGTGCATGTCTATCCGAACCAAAAGTCTGCCACAAAACAGCCACGGTTGCAGCGGAGCAGTGCTGCAACACTACCGCCCCAAACACTGTCAATGACCCATCCACCACCATTACGTTCTCTGTAGACCGAATTGCCGATGATGGAAAACTCTATAAGCGATGGGTCTGGCATATAACATGAGGGATTCGGACTTTTTACCACTAGCAAACAACCCCCAGCTACAACAATCCAAACACCCTAGGTCACCATGGCACTACTCGGATTGACAACACCCACCACCGTAGCCCTCTTCCAACGCAAACTTGCCGTTTATCGCCCACAAATTCCCTTCCGATGCCCTACTTCGGAGTTCGGGTCCGACGCACCAAACACCAATTAAATTCTCCGATTCCCTGCCTGCATCCAGCCCAGGCTAGCAAAAGGATATTTAGTACTAAATTTTTTTAAAATCATTCCTACCGAAGTTTTTCATAACTCTACCGACACAGCTCTTTTTGATTCTTCGTCGTGATGTTTAGACTCTTAAGCAAACAACCAGTCTTTCCCAAATTATCCAGATCGTACATTGCTGGTCAGTTCACTGGTAAACCTAATGCTAATGGTAAATACACTGTTACCTTAATCGAAGGTGATGGTATCGGGGTTGAGATTTCTCAAGCTGTTAAGGATATTTACGCTGCTGCCAACGTCCCTATTGAATGGGAACCTGTGGATGTCACTCCATTGTTGATTGACGGTAAAACCACCTTGCCTCAACCAGCTATCGACTCCGTCAACAAGAACTTGGTTGCATTAAAAGGTCCATTAGCTACTCCAGTCGGTAAGGGACACACTTCTATGAACTTGACTTTGAGAAGAACTTTCAACTTGTTCGCTAACGTCAGACCATGTAAGTCCATTGTTGGGTACAAGACTGCCTACGAAAATGTCGATACCGTGTTGATTAGAGAAAACACCGAAGGGGAATACTCTGGTATCGAACACACCATTGTTCCTGGTGTTGTTCAATCGATCAAATTGATCACCAAGCCAGCTTCCGAAAAAGTCATCAGATACGGGTTTGAATACGCCAGATCCATTGGTAAAAAGCACATCTTAATTGTCCACAAGGCCTCAATTATGAAGTTATCCGATGGTTTGTTTGTTTCTACTGCTAAAGAAGTCGCCAAAGAATACCCAGATGTCACTTTGGACTTTGAATTGTTGGACAACACTTCGTTGAAATTGACTGCTGATCCTTCCGATTACAAGGACGTCGTCATGGTTATGCCAAACTTGTACGGTGACATTATGTCTGATTTATCATCTGGTTTGATTGGTGGTTTAGGTTTGACTCCATCCGGTAATATGGGTAACAAGGTTTCTATTTTCGAAGCCGTCCACGGTTCTGCTCCAGATATTGCTGGTAAAGGATTGGCCAACCCAACTGCGTTATTATTGTCCTCTTGTATGATGTTGAGACACATGTCTTTGAACGCTGATGCCGACAGAATCGAAAGTGCTGTGTTGAAGACCATCGCTTCCGGTCCAGAAAACAGAACTGGTGACTTGAAGGGTACTGCTACTACTTCTCACTTCACCAAACAAGTTATTGCCAACTTGTAAGTTTGTGAGCCCTGACAATTGTTTTATTTCATATAGATGCCATCATCGTATCATAACCTAATAAAAACTAACGAATAGCCCGTAATTATGTCTGGATCAAGCTAGACTAGTAATCACCGTAATCCCCATTAGCTACAATACATACTGGTCTCTATTACACTATCATATTATGCTCCTACTTTGACAACTTGGCCAAAACTATATTACTACCCTCAACAATGGCTACGTGCTCAATATCGTGGACTCTGGCCTCGTACTCGTCCAAAGTCTCGTCTTTTTTAAGGTCCAACTCCTTCACAAGAATAGGGTCTCCCTTATCAACATCAGCAATAACGTAATGGATCATGACACCACCCTTGGTGATTTTACCATCCTGGCCTGCTTGCCAGCACCGGTCAATCGCATGAGTTCCTTCAAACGCACCAGGCAACGCTGGGTGTAAATTAATGATGGTAATTCCTGCTTCCTTCAATGGTTCCAAAATGGTAGGTGACAAAATTAACATCCATCCAGCACAAACAATCAAATCTGGTTTTGGATCAGAAGAAATGATCATATTGGCCAAATCAAGGTTGAATTGTTCTCTTTTAGCTTTACGTTCGTCAACTTGTTCTTTGGGTATGCCCTTGTAGTATGTCTTTAATTCATGAACTTTTGTGTCTATATTAGCATTTTGGGCTCTGGTCAACCCATAGGCAGAGGCATTTGAGGAAATGACTTGGGTAATTTTCCCATTAAGTTTGCCCTGAGCAGAAGCATCAATGAGAGCTTGAAGATTGGACCCGCTCCCCGAGATCAATACGGTGATATTGGCCATTGTGGATGAAGGTATCAATCCTGAGATTTTTCACTATGACTCGGTTTAGATTAGATGGAGCTCACGTGAGGGCTGATTTACGTCGATTTATGTAGATTTTACGTCGGGGGTTTTGCGCGGACTCTGGCGGGGCATACCACGACTCGGGGCACTACTGTGCGACATAAGGGTTCGGGCAGGCAGACAAAGATTGCAGCACTTTTATAGGCTCATATAACCGTAGTGGACCAGCCTATTGGAGGTGTAGAGACAAGTGAGTAGTGGATTGCAATCTATCAGAATGAGTTTTAGACGTCTGTGGTTTAGTGGTTTCATATTTAGTTATTCTTGTAAAGCAATCTCTATGATTCTTCAACATTGGATCCCATGCCGGGCAATGGAAACCATAACTGGCTCTGACATACCCTCACCATCTGTTTTAAACAGCATAGTAAAGTTAGACACTTCTTGTTCTGACGTCGGTGTTTTTCCTTGTATCCTCTCTTTGTAATTGCGGACGTGGTTGCAATTGTCTAACCCGAGTTTGGTAATATCACGCATTACCTATTTGGGTCGCATTTTGCAACCCTCGTAATTCACTCTGGAAATTCAGACATAATGTCTTAAACTCTAACTCTGGACTGGCAGTAAACAGTAACATTCCAGCAGCTTACGTGAAACTAACTTCGCTGGCATCTTCAATTAACATGCATCTATTGCCTCGTAAACCTTTTCTATGTGCTTTCTGTGTTAGATAAAAATTGTAATACATCTATTAACTAATATTTACCGAACGTTGTAATTGTAAACATCATCACCGTAGACATTTATGTGGTAATGTGCTTGCGTTATGAGGTGTCGGCAATACGGCACTCGTGCCCAATTGTTTGGTACGATATAACGGAGGTGTCGATTGATGCAAGCATTTCAAAGTCACTATAAAAGTTAAACAACTAGCGTTTCCCATGATTTTAGATCTATTGAAATACTCTTACCACTACTCCTTGGTTCACTTAATTGCCCACGCTTGTTTCTTCATAAACCTACATCATAAAATCGGCGCTACCAGAAAAGGCTCAACCGAAGGAGTTGTAGTCGTCATGATCTTAAGTTTCTCATTATTTTAACCCATGAATACTCAAAGTCTACAACCATCATTGCTCCCACAGTCAGTACCGCTCCAGCGTTGACATCATCTTTACAATTTTTACTCTAAAAGCGCGCTACCATGCACTTTCACAAACCAAGTGATGAACATCGTACAGTGGTTTCGGTGCTAAATCCCCACACCAAGCAGGTCAAATAACATTACGTACTAAACTGGTTACTCATACATTCTCCACCCTATCCTCTTCCACCACTGCTCAATCCCGCAAATTCTCAAAGTCTCCTTTAATTCTCATCCCAATCGCGCTACCATCTATGTCCTCTCCTTCCCCCGAAGTTTGCAAAATGAAAAATTCCACCACTGGTCAAACTTTACCAATACCACACAAATTCAGATAAAATGTTCAGAAAATCCATTGTTAACGTTGCAAAACCAATTGGTGGAAGATTCTTCTCCTCCACTGCTCCAGTTTGGGGTACCAAAGTCTATTTCAAGACTTCCATTGATGGTCAAATCCAAGACCCAATCAAATTCGAATTGTACGACGATGTCGTTCCAAAGACCGCAGAAAACTTCAGAGCTTTATGTACTGGTGAAAAAGGGTTCGGTTACGACAAGTGTATTTTCCACAGAGTCATTCCTGGTTTTATGTTGCAAGGTGGTGACTTCGAAACCGGTAAAGGTTACGGTGGTAAGTCCATTTATGGTAAGAAGTTTGAAGACGAAAACTTCAAAAAGACCCACGACAGACCAGGTTTGTTATCAATGGCTAATGCCGGTCCAAACACCAACGGATCGCAATTTTTCATCACCACTGTTCCATGTCCTTGGTTAGACGGAGCCCACGTTGTTTTTGGTGAAGTCATTGAAGGTATGGATGTCGTTAAGAAGATTGAATCTTACGGATCTCAATCCGGTGCTTTGAAGGCTAAAGTTGTCATTGAAGAAGCTGGTGAAGTTTAGATTTTATAAAAAGTCTTAAATGAGAAATTGCGAGTCTTAAATTAAAAATCTAAAATTATACATAAATATCACTTCTACAATGGACTCTGTTCATTGCCAGTTTGTATGTCCATATGAACATATAGCTTTCTACTTATGAATGCATGTATTTACTAACCATGGTCTAACAGTACATTAAATAGGCTTAACGACTAAGGAATAAATAGTTATGAATGATGACGGTGATTGGATCAAACTACCGATAGTGATGACGTCTAAAAACACCATTAGTCTTCACTTTTCACGGTGTAACCTGGAGAAATGAAACTTAGATTTTCAAGAATTCGTTTTTTTCAACTTTTGGAATGGCATCACTAGGCATCTTCTTCTTTAATTGAGCCAATCTGTCGTAGTCACCAGCCAAGATTCTCGAGATAACCAAGTCATCTCTATCCTTAATTTCTCTTTCGGATTTACCTTCGTTGGACAAGAATTCCTTGGCCTTTTCAACGTCACCGTGGAAGTAATCTTCCATAGCTCTCAATCTCAATTCTTTTTCAGCCCAGTTAGGACCATCAGTGTTGCTACGTTCCATTTGCGCAGTGTATTTAGCATAAAGAACATAAGCAAAGACTGGTAAAACCAAGTAGAAAAATGGAAATTCCCATCCTTCAGCCTTCTCAGTTTCTCTGATCACTTTCCATTTCAACTCTCCAGTAACATCGTCCTTGTATGGAATCTTATCGATGATCTTACCAGCATCTTTGGTGACAAATTGAAATGCTGCTAAATCCTGGGAGTTGTCCTTGTACAACTGTAATTGCGATCTTGGAATACCTGGTAATATGAAGTTCCATTCAGAATGGTTACGTTGGTAGTATAAGTTTTGTAACTCAGCGATGGTCTTGAATTCTTCATCACTAGGAACTCTTGGAGTACCATCAGGGTTAGAGTAGATCTTGGTCACGGATGACAACGAATCCAACTTGGTTCTGATGGTCTGTTCTAACTCAGGGTTGAACTTGGCTGGTTTGTACTTTAACAACCCTGCTAACGGGAATTTAAACGTGAACTTCATTGTGTTTAATTTTCACTTTCCTTCACTTGATTGTAAGTTTTTTTCATCAATCTCTTATTGGCACAAAAAAATTGGGTCGTGTACAAGGACGAATTCTCTTTGGTGGTTGCAACTTGGCTGAGGGTACTCAGCTGTTATGAAGATAAGGACATTAGTAGTGGTGATTGTCGTTGTAGCAAATCTAGGGTGGTTGTTGTCCGTACTTTTTTCGTGTTGATATCTTGATTTTTGGCAGAGTTATTCATCTAAAACTGTCTCGTGGAAAATAAAATGTCCAAAAAATGCGTGTAAACCTCGATCAAACTGTTTTAACGTGCTCCAGTTTGCAGCTGAATAACTAATTTGATTTGCTGCGTCCTTCTAGTCTTCGAATGCCATCTTTTTTAAGCATTTAAAATTAGCCGCGCTACCATGTTTAACGAATAGCAAGACGAATTGGGACGCTTTGTACTACGAGTGAAATACTCTGACAAGTTCATCATAACTGCTTTGTTCCAAATTCATGTTACTAATATTATTTTGTCCATTTTACATTATCGCAGAATCTTTTTTTTCAAAAAAAAAGTAAATGACACGGACAGGAATTGAACCTGCAACCCTTCGATCTGGAGTCGAAAGCTCTACCATTGAGCCACCGCATCATCTTTCATGCAATGAAGACCGGCATTAGGGTACTCTAGGGGTTTACAGTTTATAAAGATGCGATCGCCAAAATTTGGAATTCTTTTGTTAGACTTCTCTAAGGCCTTTGACAGAGTCTCTCATAGCTTTCTTA